>Ga0129306_1000464_pt1 | contig 63732 bp, 62 predicted proteins | sample P827metagenome_FD_94438 | JGI IMG/M metagenome (GOLD analysis project Ga0129306, IMG submission 94438) | Capybara group fecal microbial communities from Wisconsin, USA - P827 metagenome | ecosystem: Host-associated > Mammals > Digestive system > Large intestine > Fecal | place: USA: Wisconsin... | reverse complement strand
CAAAGTCTGGACGTCAATCAAAATCTCGTTGTCCCAGATTTCGTCCATGTTGTTGTCGAGTTTGTTAGCTGGTTGTGGAAGAACGCCTTTTGGTTCAATCACGCGGTGTGTACCGTATTTGTTTCCGTGTTTCTGCATTTTATTAAATTTTAATTTGTTAATATTATCTTTTTTTAAGTCCTAAAATTTCTCTTGCTTCGTCTGATGTAGCGATTGGACGACCGAGTTCTTTTGCCAATCTCACCACTTTCTCGACGAGTTCGCCGTTTGACTTAGCGAGGACGCCTTTTGACAGATAAAGGTTGTCTTCGAATCCGACGCGTACGTTGCCGCCCATGGCGATAGCTGCTGCTGCCATTGGGAATGCGTTACGTCCGACGCCTGTCACTGTCCATGTCGAGCCTGCCGGGATGCCGTTGACGAGCCAGCAGAGGTTAGCCACTGTTGCAGGTGTGCAGCCAGGGACGCCGAGCACGAAGTTGAACTGCATCGGTGCGCCCGGGACTTCGCCCTTGCGTGCCATGGTGAGGATGGTGTCGAGATGACCCATCTCGAAGCATTCATATTCCGGCTTGATGCCGCGTTCGATCATGCGTTTGCCGAAAGCGCGCATCGTTGGCATGGTGTTGTCAAAGATCTCATCGCCGAAGTTGCATGTACCGCAGTCGAGTGTTGCCATCTCAGGACGTGGGTTGGTGTCGGTCGACTGAAGACGCTCGTCAGGTGTCATACCGACGGCACCGCCTGTCGAAGGAATCAAGATCACGTTAGGGCAAACTTTGAGGATAGCCTCTTCGCACTCCTGGAAACGACCACGGTCCTGTGTAGGTGTGCCGTCGTCCCAGCGGACGTGAAGGTGTACGATGGCGGCACCGGCGTCGACTGCCGACTTAGCCTCGCGCACAATCTCCTCAACGGTATAAGGAACGTTAGGATTCTGTTCTTTTGTTACTTCTGCGCCGCAGATAGCAGCTGTGATTATCAGTTTATCCATAATTTTTTACTTTTTTCTTTGGCAATCTTTTGGTGTAACGCATGTGCCTGAAGCGCGGCAAACCAGGATAGGCTCATCGAGCTCGTCAGCAGCTGATGGAGAGATGTCAGGACGGGCGACAGCAACCTTGCGGGCCTCAAACAACATGTGGCGCGATGTGTTGCCTTCACGGTCGATCCAACCTTCAGCTTCGATAAAGTCGCCTGCATAGACAGGGGCTTTGAATTCAATCATGTCGTATGCGCAGAAGAGACCTTCGTCGCCGTCACGCATAATCAAAAGCTCGGTAGCCACATCACCGAAGAGGTGAACCATGTGAGCGCCGTCAACCAAATTGCCACCGTAGTGAGCATCCTTCGCACTCATGCGAAGTCTAATCTTTGTTCTATATTCTTTTTCCATTTTCAAAATTTTTAACTTAAAACTTTAAACTCTAAACTTTAAAACTACTCTAAACTCTACACTCTAAACTCTACACTACTTCTCAACGTAAATACCGTCAACATAAATTCCTGAAGCGTGTACGCATTCCGGCTTAATCTCTCCAACCTTCACGAGTTTTTCGGCCTCAACAACCACGTAGTCGGCTGCTGTAGCCATGAGTGGGTTGAAGTTGTTGGTTGTTCCGAGGAACACCATATTACCGAACTCGTCAACGATGTTGGCGCGCAAGAAAGCGATGTCAGCCTTGAGAGGTTTCTCGAGGATGTAGTCTTTACCGTCGACTTTCACGATATCCTTGCCGTCCTGCATGATGGTGCCGAGACCTGTTGGGGTGAGGACTCCGCCGAGACCTGCGCCGTAGGCTCTGATACGCTCTGCCAATGTGCCCTGTGGTACGTATTCAACCTCGAGAGTGCCGGCGTTCTTCTGTGCCGCTGTCTCTTTGTTGGTACCGGTGTGCGACACGATAGCTTTCTTCACCTGATGGTTAGCGACGAGCTTACCGTGAGCGATGTTGTCGTAAGCTGTATCGTTAGCGATGATTGTTAAATCTTTCACGCCTTTCTCAACGATAGCGTCGATGATTTGCACTGCGCTTCCCACTCCGAGGAATCCGCCGAACATAATTGTCATGCCGTCGTGAACCTTCTCAACGGCCTGCTCCAATGTAATCTGCTTATTCATAGCCATTTATGTTTGATTTGTTTAATTTTAATTCAAATTACCTAATTACAAAAAATTTGCCTGCAAATTTACGGATTATTTTCGAATGGTGCAAGACATTATTAATAAATATTTTTTAAAATATAATTCCTTATTTTCCAACTTTTTTCCATATCTTTGCAGATTGGACTAAATAGGTAAAAAACATGAAAATTAAAAACATCTTAATCATTTTTGCAATGAGTATTTTAGGTTTAACTTCCTGCAATTCAGACAGTTGCAAGGACAATCCTTTTTTCTCTGACTATGGGACATACCTCGAAGCGCCCGCGTTCGACAAGATTAAAAACGAGCATTACATGCCGGCTTTCATTGAAGGCATGAAGCAGAATAAGGCAGAGATCGAGGCTATTTGCAACAATTCCGAGACTCCAACTTTCGAGAACACTATCTGGGCTTACGACAAATCAGGCGAGCTGCTCGGCAAGGTCGGCGGAGTGTTTTTCAACATGATGGAATGCATGAGCGACGACGAGCTTTTGCAGATTGCCGAAGAGGTGATGCCTATGATGTCAGCACATGGTGATGATATCGCGATGAATCCTGTGCTTTTCGAGAAGATTAAATATGTTTACGACCACCGCGCCGAGATGAACCTCGACGACCAGCAAAACCGCGTGGTTGAGAAATATTACAACGACTTCATCCGCAGAGGAGCCAATCTGAACGAAAAAGACCAGGCAAAACTACGCGAAATCAATGAAAGACTGTCGATTTTAAGCCTTCAGTTCGGCAACAATCTTCTGAAAGAAAACAGCAATTTCAAACTCGTCATCGACAACGAGAAAGACCTTGCGGGACTGCCACAATCAAGCATCGACGCAGCTGCAGAGCAAGCCAAGAAAGACGGCATGGAAGGCAAATGGGCTTTCACATTGAGCAAACCGAGCCTCATCCCGTTCCTGACTTATTCCGACAACTCAATGTTACGCGATGAGATTTACAACGCTTATTACAATCGTTGCGACAATAACAACGAATACGATAACAAAGCCATCATCAAGGAAATGCTGGCGTTGAGACTACAGAAGGCTCAGCTTTTCGGCTTCGACAACTACGCCAACTATGTGCTTGATGTCAACATGGCAAAGGACGACAAGACAGTTGACAAGTTCCTCGACGGTATCTTCAATTCAGCAAACGAACTGGCTAAGAAAGAGCTTTGCGAGATGCAAGAATTAGCCCCTGCTAAAATCCAACGCAGCGACTGGTGGTATTATGCCGAGCAGCTCCGCAAAGCTAAATATGATTTCGATGAAAATCAGATTCGTCCTTATCTCTCATTGGATAACGTCCGCAACGGTATGTTCATGGCTGCCAACAAGTTATACGGCGTCACTTTTGAAAAGAGAAACGACATCCCGGTCTATTTTGAAGGCGTTGAGACTTACGAAGTGAAAGACTTCGACGGCTCGACATTGGGTCTTCTTTACCTTGACTTTTATCCGCGCGAGTCGAAGAGCAGCGGCGCATGGTGCACCTCGTTCCGCGAAGGCGGCTACGACATCAACGGAGTGTGGCATCCTGCTCTTATTCAATTGGTTATGAACTTCACGCCGGCATCAGGCGACGCCCCTGCCCTGCTCGACTGGGACGAGACAGAGACAATGTGGCATGAGTTCGGACACTCACTGCACTCCTTCTTCTCGAAAGGAAGATACAGCAGAACATGCGGCAACGTGCCTCACGACTATGTGGAGCTTCCTTCTCAGATCATGGAAAACTGGGCCGGCGAGCCTGAGGTCATCAGAATGTATGCAAAACATTACAAAACAGGCGAAGTCATGCCTGACAGCCTCATCGAAAAACTCGAAAACAGCGCTTTGTTCAACCAAGGATTCAACGCCACCGAACTCATCGCGGCTTCGATTTTGGATATGAAATACCACGAGCTCACCGATATCAATGTCATCAATAATCTTGACGTTGATGAATTCGAGAGACAGCAGATGAATGCCATCGGCTTGATTCGCGAGATCCAGCCACGTTACCGCAGCACCAACTTTTCGCATGTGTTCAGCGGCGGCTACAGCGCAGGCTATTACGCCTACACCTGGGCAGAAGTGCTCGACAAAGACGCTTTCAACTTCTTCAAAGAATCAGGCGACCTGTTTAATCCGGAACTTGCAAAATCATTCAGAATCAACTGCTTGCAGGAATGCGGCAACGACGAAGGAATGGTACAGTACAAGAAGTTCCGCGGCCAGGAGCCGAGTATTGAGCCATATTTGAAAGCACGTGGTTTGAAATAATATAAATCATTGACAATCATGACAGTAGATCTCTTTGTATCTTGCGTTATCGACCAAATTTATCCGGAAACGGCGATGAACACCCTGAAGCTGCTCAAGGCTGCAGGTGTCGAAGTGGAATATAATCCTGAGCAGACGTGTTGCGGCAAATTTGCATTTAACAGCGGCTACGTCGAGGAGTCGAAGACACTCGGCGAGAAGTTCTTACGCGACTTCCCGAACAACCGTCCTATCGTGGGCATCAACGCGTCGTGCGTGGGATTCATCAAGACGAGATACAAAGAGCTCTTCTACAACACCAGCCTGCATCTGGAATATAAACGCCTCGTGGCAAACATCTACGAAATCACCGATTTCCTTGTAAATAAACTGCATAAGGATTATTTTGAGGCGGTCTTCCGTCACAAATGCGCATACCTCGACTCATGCTCCGCCTTGCGCGAACTTGGGCTGAAAAACGAGGCACGGCAGCTGCTTGCTAAGGTCAACGGACTGGAATTAGTGGAGCTGCGACATCCAGAAATCTGCTGCGGCATGGGAAAAGGTCTTTTTGCGGTGCAGCATGAAACAATTTCGTCATCAATGGCTGACCAAAAGCTGAGAGATGCCATCGATTCAGGCGCTGAATACCTGATTACCAACGATATATCATGCCTGTTGCACCTCAATGCCTATGCGAAGAAACAGGGCTTGCCTATCGAGGTTATTCATATTGTTGATGTGCTGACATCAGGATGGGAATAGTTTATCTCCTTCCAGAAATTCGGGTACGATTTAGAAACAACTTCGGCGTTATTGATTTCAATGGCGCCGATTTTCATTGCGAGCGGTGCCAACGCCATGGCGATGCGGTGGTCGTTGTGGGAATCGAAAACTGGCGGGCAGACGCGGTCTTGTGGACAGACGCGGTCTGTCCCTATCATGGACAACTCTGACATCATCGCCGCCACCCGATCCGATTCCTTGTGAACGAGATTGCGCAACCCGGTGAACCTGCCTTCTACCCCGAGCCCGGCACAGGTGGCGGCGATGGTCGGGTACAAATCAGGGTTGTCGATGAAATCAAATGACACTTGTTTCTTAATTATTGAATTATTTTTTTCAATAATAATATCATTACCATCTTGAACGGTTGTAACGCCGAAATCTTCAAACCATTTTGCGACAACAGCGTCACCTTGTTTCGAATCCAGCCTCAGATTACGCAATCTGGCACGCCCGTTTTCACTGAAAGCTACGATTTCGTACCAATATGAGGCGCAGGTCCAATCAGATTCTATTGTATATTCAATATCTCTATAATCAGATGGTTTTATAAATATTTCGCGACCGTCACGATGCACATCAATGCCAAATTTCTGCATCACATCGATGGTCATGTCGATGTAAGGAACTGACGACATGTCGCCATCCAAACGTAGGGCCGGATGAAAATCCGTCTTAAAAATTGGCAATGCCAATAAAATCGACGATGCAAATTGCGAACTGCACGAAATATCAACTGAAACAGACGTTTCAGGAAGCGTCTCTACAGGGGTTTTACCATTGATTTTTAATGGTGGGAATCCCTCCTGCCCCATGTATTCGATGTCGGCGCCAATGTTGCGTAATGCATTCACCAGATCACCCACTGGACGCTGCATCATTCGGTCAGAGCCGGTCAGAATCCAGCTGCCTGGGCGAAACGATAATGCGGTGGCGAGAAAACGTAGGACAGTGCCGGCGTTGGAACAAGTGATTTTTTGAAGATAAGAAGGATAAGAGATAGTATCTAGAATATCCTTCAATAATGTAGTGTCATCGGAGGATGAAATATTGGTGATGCGTGGTTTGAATCCGCCATAATAGCCGATCATCAGAACGCGGTTGGATTCGCTCTTGCTGCCGACAAGATTCACATCGACATCAAACGTCTTATTTAATCCAGTAATGCGCATCGTTCAGATAATCAACGAGATAGTTAACGGAATCAACGATATCCTCAGGCTTCACAACGACATCATAAACAGGCTTCCCAAAGTCTTCAATCAACACAAATCTGACATCCCCGCCTTCATTTTTCTTGTCATGACGCATAATTTCAACCAGATTTTCAATTGGAATATCATTTAAATCAAATCTATTGAAATTTTTAGCATATAAATCTTTATAATATAAAGTTATATCATGATTTAAACTACAATATTTTTCAGAAAGATATAAAGCAGACAACATGCCAAGCGCCACCCCTTCTCCATGACGTATCTCTTTATGATGATCAATGAGATAAGTCTCAAGAGCATGACCGATAGTGTGACCGAAGTTCAAAATCTTGCGTCTACCCTGCTCCGTCGAGTCATGGCAAGTAATCTCATCTTTGACTTCGATAGCTTTTTTTATTAGGACAGAATCAACAGGATTAACAGTATTCTTCAGGAGTTTCGCTTCCAAAAAGATCTTGTCGACAATGAAGCCGTATTTTATAATCTCTGCCAAGCCTGACAGCAGTTCTCTTTTCGGCAATGTAGCAAGAAACTCAAACAATATCACCACCGCCAGCGGCTGTGAAAATACTCCGATTTGGTTTTTAAGTCCCTGAAAATCAATGCCGGTCTTGCCTCCGACGGCTGCGTCAATCATTCCCAAAAGAGTCGTAGGAATATTTATGAAATCGATGCCACGCTGATAACACGAAGCGGCAAAACCGCCGATATCGGTCACCATGCCGCCCCCGATATTTATCAGAAGCGCCTTTCTATCGGCATGATTTTCAAGAAGTTTCGACCAAATATACTGAACGGTGTCAATATTTTTATTTTGCTCACCAGAAGGAATGACAATTTTTATAACGTTTTGAAAATCAATGCCTTCTATAAAATTCAGGCAATAATTTTCGGTATTCTCATCCAAAAGAATAAAAGTTTTGGTGTGAGAAGAAATGATATTCCTTAGTTGTTCTATGTCCTTTTTATAGAGTATCACGGCCCTGATTATATGACTGTGCATTTTATTTTTCGAGCGTTATCGCTGTCTCCTAATGCAATTTCAACTTTTATGAAATGTTCCGGCATCAGCGGGTCGATGAGCTCCGGCCACTCCAACAGGCATAATCTGCCGCTGTAGAAATAATCCTCGTAGCCGATGTCGTAGACCTCCTCCAACTTCTTGATTCTGTAGAAATCAAAGTGGAAAATCGAGCCTTCTATCGGCGTAGGATATTCATTTACAAGGGCGAAGGTCGGACTGTTGACTTCATCTGTCACGCCAAGTTTATGACACAGATTCTTGATCAAAGTCGTCTTGCCAGCCCCCATCGGACCGTAAAAAGCGATGATATCGGATTTGTCTCGCCAGGAAATCAGAAGTTCCGACACCTGCGTTAGCTCATCTACACTGTTGATTATGAACGTTTTTTCTGTCATTTTGCCTTAAGATATGCCACAGGAATCATCATCTCGTTCATGGAGATACCGCCATGCTGGAAGGTGTTCCTATAATAGTTTACGTAATAATTATAATTATTCGGATAAGCAAAGAAATCATTGGAGCGCGCGAAGACATACGAGGTCGACACGTTGATCCGTGGCAGGAAAATCTTCTCCGGGTCTTTCACCTCAAACACCTCTTTCGCATTGTAATTCAACGATTTACCATACTTATATCTCAAATTTGTGTTCACAGCCTTGTCACCCAATATCTTCACCGGATTCTTCACCCAGACAGAGCCATGGTCGGTGGTCACGACAGCGTCACAGCCTTTGTTTGCTATGAATCTCATCATGTCGAACAGCGACGAATGCTCAAACCACGACAACATCAGCGAGCGGTATGCCACCTCGTCGTCGGCGAGCTCACGGATGATCTCCATCTCAGTGCGGGCGTGCGAAAGCATGTCGACGAAGTTATACACTATGACGTTTAACTTATTCTGCATCAGGTTGTTCATCTGGTCGTAAAGCTTCTTGCCCGCCGCCAGATTCAGCACCTTGTTGTAAGAATATTTGATATTCTTGCCATAACGACGGAGCTGCTCGCCCAAAAGCTCGCCCTCAAACTGGTTTTTCGTGCCTTCATCCTCCTCGTCGACCCAGTATTTCGGGTAATGACGGCGGATCTCAAGCGGCATCAAACCTGCGAAGATGGAGTTACGAGCATATTGCGTTGTCGTCGGCAAGATGCTGTAATAAATATCATCGTCAGCGACGCGGAAATAGTTCTCCACGAGCGGTTGAATCGCTTTCCACTGGTCGTAGCGCTGGTTGTCTATCAGTATGAAAAACAACGGTTTATCGTTATTTTCAAGACGAGTAAACACCTTGTCTTTCATCACTGTATGCGACATCGTCGGCTTGTTGACAGCCTTGCCCGACACCCAGTCGCAGTAGTTTTTCTCCACATAGCGCGAAAACTGTGTGTTTGCCTCGTTTTTCTGCATGAAAAGCACCTCTTTAATGCCCTCGTCAGTTGATTTCTGAAGCTCTATTTCCCAGCGTGTCAAGTTTTTGTATAAACCGATCCACTCGTTGTAATCGAGGTTGTTGTTCAGGTCCATTCCGATCTTACGGAACTCCTGCTGATACATCGATGTCGACTTCTCGTCGACGAGTTTTTTATTTTCGAGATTACGCTTCAGCGAAAGCAAAATCTGGTTCGGGTTGACCGGTTTTATCAGGTAATCCGCGATATTGCTGCCAATAGCGTCCTCCATGATGCGTTCCTCCTCACTCTTCGTAATCATCACCACCGGAAGATTCGGAAAATCCGCTTTAATCTTCTCAAGCGCCTCCACGCCAGAAATTCCCGGCATCTGCTCATCAAGAAAAACAATATCAAAATGCCCGTCGCGCACCATCTCCACAGCGTCACTGCCGTTGTTGGCGGTCTCGACGTCGTAACCTTTCTGTTCCAGAAACATTATATGCGGCCTGAGAAGTTCAATCTCATCGTCAGCCCAAAGAATTCTTGTATTTGCCATAATATCCGTTTTTTAATAGAACGTGAAAGGTCGCAGTTTGTTTTATATTTTTTAAAATAATTTCAACTGAATCGACATATTGAATGTTTTGCGGTGATACGGCGACATTCCGTGCTCAGCCACAGCGTTTTTATGTTCAATAGTTGGATAGCCTTTATTCTGTTTCCAATTATACGCAGGATATTGAGTATCAAGCTCTTCCATGATATGGTCACGAGTCGTCTTTGCCAAAATGGAAGCCGCTGCAATAGACTGATATTTAGCATCACCGCCAACAATGCACTGATGTTTCAGGTCATGATATTTGTTGAAACGATTGCCATCTATCAGCAGCAGTTCTGGACGGATTTTCAGCTGGTCGATAGCGCGATGCATCGCCAAAAACGAGGCGTTAAGGATATTAATCTCATCGATTTCCTCTGCCGAAACGATACCCACGCCATACGCCGCAGCATTCTCCAACACCTTGACTCTCAACTTCTCACGTTGTTTTTCAGTAAGTTTTTTAGAATCATCAAATTCAGGAAAATCCATGCCACGAGGAAGAATGACAGCTGCAGCCACCACCGGACCGGCGATACACCCTCTACCGGCCTCGTCGCAGCCAGCCTCAATCAGATTTTCGGTAAAAAACGGCTTCAGATTCATAACTTTATCCCAAATAACGGCAAATACTGGTTCGCGATGACAGCAATCATTATCACAACCAAAGCAATATCAACGAGTTTGGTCTTTTTCACATAGCATAAAGCCATAGAAACAAGTATCGCCACCATCATGAAAAAGTAACCGTTGCTCATCACTGGATTTTTTGTAAAAAGCATAATGATACTTAAAATAAACAACACCATCGTAACCGTTTTCCTATGTCTTGTACTAACGAGATTATTAACATTACCTGACCAAATCTTAAGGATTGAAAGTACCGAAAGTAAAATCATAGCCAACAGAACCACTTTCTCCATCGTCGTGATTTCAAGTTTCGTAAGACCGATACTGGTGAACGCGTTGGCATAATCATTGATGAATTCCATCGAATTACCTGAGATATAGATGATTGTGGCCATTAGAATATAAGGGGTCGCCAGTCCAACAATTGGAATCAAATACAGCCTCATTTCTCTGATGCCATGCACTATCAAAGCAAATAAAACCCAGAATATCATCAAGATAGCAGGAATATAAAACATCGAGCCGACAGCGATAAAAATACCTGTATTCATCAAGTATCTCTCAGGTTTTTCAACATTATAGATAAGAAAAACGGTCTGCTGGGCCATCACCATCAACGGCAACGCTATCAAAAACGGATAATAATTGTTGTTTATAGGCACACAGCACATGCATAGCACCATCACAAAGGAGAAAAAGCTGCTGTTTCTTGTAACCAGGTTGTCGACAGTCATCATTGAATTGAAGACGAACACACACGAGCCGAACAACAACATAACAAAGATTGTCATTGCTATATTGGAGTTGCCCATAATACCCAACAAAAAATCATACATCGGAGTCGTCGGGTATTCATAGGCCTGGTCGTTCGACTGGGTTAGGAACGCAGGTACCCACAGCACTGCAATCAGCAGCACTATCACGACAGCTTGCGCTATGTAACTGTGTTTAAAGAATTTAAGCATGATAATTCATCAAATCCACGCCGATATCATGACGGTAGTTTTTGCCTTCAAACAAAATCATTTTTGCGTTATGATAAGCCTTCTCTCTCGCCTCTTCGATGTTTTTACCGTGAGCCGTCACAGCGATGACGCGACCGCCTGATGTAACTATGTCATCACCATCAAGTTTGGTGCCTGCATGAGCCACTATGCAGCAAGGGCAAACGTTTTCGAGACCGGTTATCTTCATGCCTTTCTTGTAAGCCTCAGGATATCCGCCTGAAACGAGCATCACCGTAACTGATGTCTCAGGACTTGCCTGGTAATGAGCCTCATTGAGTCTGCCAATAGCACATTTATCAAGCAATTCGGCAAAGTCAGAGTCGATGCGTGTCATCACGCCTTCAGTCTCAGGATCGCCCATGCGGACGTTGTATTCTATGACGTAAGGATCGCCGCCGCAGTTCATCAAGCCCAGGAAAATGAAGCCTTTATAGTCGATTTTCTCTTTTTTCAGACCTGAAATAGTAGGTTTTATGATGCGATTCTCGACTTTCTCGACGAAATCAGGTGTAACGAAAGGCACTGGTGATACCGCGCCCATGCCGCCTGTGTTAAGACCTGTGTCACCATCGCCGATGCGCTTGTAATCCTTGGCTTCCGGCAGGATGACGTAGTTTTCGCCATCTGTCAAAACGAACATAGAGACCTCGATACCTTTGAGGAACTGCTCGATGACCACCTTTGCTGATGCTGAGCCGAACTTGCCGGAGAGCATCTCTTTCAATTCAGCTTTTGCTTCAGCTAAGTCATTGAGTATCAGAACGCCTTTACCTGCTGCAAGACCGTCGGCCTTAAGGACGTAAGGAGCCTCGAGCGTTTCGAGATATTTCAAGCCTTCATTGAGGTTGTCGGCTGTCACGGTAAAGCATTTTGCTGTCGGGATGCCGTTTTTCTCCATGAAATCCTTAGCGAAAGCCTTGGATCCTTCGAGCTGAGCGCCTTTCTTATCAGGTCCGATGATTTTTATATCTTTCAAATCGTTGTCATTCTTGAAGAAATCGACGATGCCGTCTACCAATGGCTGTTCCGGACCGACCACGACAAGATTGATTCTGTTTTTCAGCACGACATCTTTAACTGCTTGAAAATCAGCGATATTTATTGATATATTGACACCCACCGATGCTGTTCCGGCGTTTCCCGGAGCGATATAAACCTTTGACACTCTTTCGCTTTGAGCGATTTTCCATGCGAGGGCATGCTCACGGCCGCCTGAGCCGAGCACCAGGACATTGCGCTCAACAGCTGTGATATTTTGAGCCTGAATATCCTTATAATTCACAGTATCTTTTTTATTTTCACCAGGATACATAATGATCTTTTCCATATTTTTTAGTTTTTAATTGTTAGCATTATTGGACGGAGATTTTTCCACTTCGGTCGAAATGACTGAATACCACTGCTCAGCTGCTTTGTCCCATGAAAAATCGTTACGGCGGATGCGTCCTTTCTCTATCAGTGAGTTACGGATGTTTTCATCCATCACCAGTTCCAAGGCGCCTGCTATCGACTCGATGTCGAACGGGTCGACGAGAAGTGCGGCATCGCCAGCGACTTCAGGCATTGAGGTGACATTTGACGTGATGACTGGCACGTCGCATTTGTACGCCTCCACTATCGGGATGCCGAAGCCTTCGAAATACGAGACATACACCGATGCCAGTGCCGCCGCCGTCACACGATGCAGCTCTTCCATCTGCAGATGGCCCACAAACACCATGTCATCCTTATGTTCCATAGCCTCGTAAGCCTTCTGGATAGGCTCCGTCCACCAGCGTTTCTCCCCCACTATCAGCAACTTAACGTCCGAGCCTGTGCGTTCCTTGAACATATCGAACGCAGGGAACAGCCTTGCCAGATTTTTGCGCGGATGCAGCGAGCCAACAAACATAAAGTATTGACAGCCAGAGGTATATTTATTTCTTATCTTAATTTTTTCTTCTTCAGAAAGCGGTTTAAAGCCTTCGTTTGCGCCGTTGTAAACGACATCAATTTTTTCAGGTTCAACTTTATAATTGTCAATGATATCCTTCTTTGAGAACTCCGAAACCGTTATGATTTTCTTGGCTTTATGAGCAAATTTCGGGAAGAACTTCTTATAATGCCATAGTGCCAGTTTGGGGAAGTCCTGCGGAAAATGTTCGAAGTTTATGTCATGAAACACAGCGATTTGCGGTGTCTTAGAGCTTAAGCTAAGGTATGCATCCGTCGACAGATAGACATCCGGTTTTATTCTGCGCAGAGCGCGACACACTGAGATTTCGAAGTAGATGATATACAAAAACGGGTGTCTTGCCTGTGGGAAAAGCACGACGGGCTTGACATTTTCGGCGAAAATAAACTTCGGGTCGGGTTTGCGGTCGAAGAGGAAGTAAAACTCGTCGTCGGGATGTGCCTTGACGATACGGCTCAGCGTCTCGTAGGCGACCCAACCGATTCCTTCGAGTTTGTCTTTCAACAGCAATCGAGTATTTACAGCGATTTTCAAAGCAAATTCTTTTTTGCAAAGATACAAAAAATGTTATAAATGCAATATATTATTGCAAAATTATAGCAAATTTTCTGAAGAAAATCTGTTGTAAAAAAGTTTGTTAATGATACTCTTTCCGATAAACGTCAGTGCACCAGGCGCACTGAGAATCCGTTTTTATGGTAGTAATGATGCACAGCGTTGATGCTTCTGTCGAAAACATAGACCGCGAAAGCGCCTGAGCTGTCGAAGTTGCTTGCCGACCAGTAATAACCATTGTCGTTGACGCCTGTCACGCCTTCACCCTTACGGGAACCTCCCATTGGAAGGAAAATAGCGCCTTTAGTTTCAAAGCTACGGTTCCAGTCAGCTTTGTTGATGACGTTTTCACTGAAGTCTGCACCGTTTTTGTTGGTGCTGTTTAGACCATAGTATGAGATATTCCAGTTATCTGGCAACAAGATAACGCCTTTTATGCCATTTACGACGGCCTTGGCATATCTGACACCCGACGGGGTGCTTCTCGTTTCAAAGACATACTCCCATTCTTCTTTCGTCAATGTGCGCCATTTATGACCTCCGCCATTTGAAATCGGGTTCTTGCCCCAGTCGGAGAACGACGCATAATCCTTGTTGTTTGTGGAGTTTTTCGTAGGATTGTTACCCGTTCCCCATCCGAAAAGATCGATCCAGCCTTTGTAATTGCCGGAGATATTTTTGTTTGCATCGCCAATCACATACCATTGGTTTTCAGCGAAACGCCATTGTTTCGTAGCAGGATTATATTGGAGATTACCTTTTGCGAAATACACTCTTTTCGACGAGCTGACTGAGAAAGCGCTGGTGGCCTTTGGCTGAGCAGGCTCCTCCTTCACCGCTGGTTTCTCTTCTTGTGCCACCGTTGTTTTCTCCTGAACCACTTTTTTCTCAACCACCACTGTCTTTTCGACCACAACAGTGTCATTAACGACAATTGTATCGGCAACAGTTTCCTCGAGCACATCAAAAGAATCCGTTTCCGTCTCCTCTACCATTTCCTTAGTATTTTCAGTGCTTTCCAATGTTTTACCTTCCATTATCATTGCAAGATATTTCTCTGCCTCGGCGTTGCCTTTCTTGGCAGCTTTTGTAAAGCATTCGATAGCCTTAGGATAATTTTTATTATGATAATAGCCAACACCTTGCTGATAAAGTTCCTCTGGTGACGGGCCGCAGGCTGTAAAGCCGAGCATCACCACTAAAGCAACTAACAAAACACGTAAAATAGCTTTCATATTTCTTACAATTTTTATTTTGCAAATATATGAAATGTTTTGGATAATACCAGAATTATTTAGGAAATATACTAAATATCCGATTTGTAATACACACAATCTGCATAAGGATGATCCAGTTCATAAGTCATGATAATCACTGTCTTTCCATTCAAATTTTATCTTTTCTGGGACTAAGTTCAGACATGATTTATCTTAATTAGTTCGTTGATATTTAATCTTCTTTTTTTGCATTTGGCACTGCAAAGATTACAACGAGAACGCCTATGGCTCCGGCGATGGGGACTATAATTCCGGCTACTGAGCCTTTGGGGATAAAGACAAAGAATGAAAGCAACACCATCGTCACCATGATACCGCAAGCGCTGGCTTTTTGTGCGATGGTCATTCCGCCACGACGGTGATAGCCGCGGATGTAAGTGCCGAGCCACGACTTCAAAAGCCAGTCCTGCAACCGTTGCGATGAGCGGTAGAAACACCATGAAGCCAACAAAAGAAATGGCGTTGTTGGCAGTCCGGGCACCACTACGCCCAAGGCTCCGAGACCCAAACTAACCAGTCCCAATGCGATTAGTAATGCTTTTTTCATACTATCTATTTAACATATTAACCACGAATAAATTCCTGCTCCGATAAGGCAAGGTATCAGTCCTATTAGCATACCCCAGCAGGATTGAATGAAGTGGTATTTTTTTTGGTGATATGCCTCGTCCATGTGTTCGGTACCGGGAAGACGAACCTTTTTCATATTCGCAAACAACACCCAGTCCAAGAAGAAGCAGTCGTACCAGTCGATGAAAAGCCATATTCCATAGCTTACTCCTAACGCCGACCAGAAATCATAAGCACCAGCCAACTTAACCACTACAAGTAACAGAGCGAGTGCGATGAGTAGCGCCATTCCTTTCTTCAATAACACTGTCCGTGTGAAGAATTTTGATGGAATACGCTCGTGGGTTTTGAAATATTCCTCCTGTATATCCTCCGGGTAGTCAGCAATCCACCACACAGGATTCTTCACCAGCGGAATCAGAATCATTGCCGTAAAAGACGCTGTCAGGATTATTGTTTCGATGATTATTATTGTCCAGTTCATACTTAAATACTTTTTCCCAATTCATAAGCTTCTTTCACTGCATCGCCATCTTTGATACAGCCTTTACATGGGTTGACGTGGTAATCGTGAACCGAAACGACCTCGACATTATGCTTTTGAGAAGCACCTTTGACGAATGCCTCTACAAGTATATCTGTGTTGCCGTCTTTCCATGGACTGCCTGAAAGAATAAGAATTTTCATCCTAAAATTATTTTCCCGCAAAGATAAAGCTTTTTTCGGGAAGGGCGATAAAAAGACGGAAATTTGCTTACTCTTCGCCTACGGTACGCCTACGCTACGCGTTACGGTGGCCAGGCCCGAATCGCGGGGCAGCGGGGGCAGATAATTCAGGCCTTGACTTTTTGGATACTTTTTTTATCAAGAAAAAAGTATCATTAAAAACCGCCTGTCAAGGCATAAAACCAAAAATTTTTCCTATCTTTGCAAAACAATTTTTCAGAAAATGGCTAAAGATTTAAAACCTCATATCGGGATATTCGGGCGCATGAATAACGGCAAAAGCTCGATAATCAACAAGTTAACGGGACAAAAGATGGCTATCGTGTCGGAACAGGCAGGAACAACCACCGACCCCGTGAAGAAATCAATAGAGATTTTCGGCATCGGACCGGTGGTTTTGATCGACACCGCCGGCATCGACGATATGAGCGAACTCGGCAAACAACGCGTAGAGAAGACCTACCAGACACTGAAAGAGATTGACTGCGCTATCCTGGTGATTGCCGAAGAGGAATTCGGGGAACCGGAAAAAGCCATAATCGGAGAATTCAAAAAGCACGAGATACCTTATATTATTGTGCATAACAAATCGGATATCTCTGAGCTCCCGGAACGCCACAAACAAGCCATCGAAAGCGAGTTTTCCACTAAAGTCTTGGAATTCAGCGCATTAAAAGACGATGCAAAAGTGCTTCAAGAAGCTCTTAAAAAAGCCATCCCTGAAAGCGCATACAAGAAAGCGTCGCTGCTCGGAGGCATAATAAAACCCGGCGACGTGGTGGTTCTGGTCACCCCTATCGACGACGAGGCTCCTGAAGGCCGAATGATTCTGCCTCAGGTGATGGCAATACGCGACGTGCTCGACAACAACTGCATCTGCGTGGTGCTGAAAGAAACAGCACTGAAACAGTATTTCGAATCAAACATGCCGCGTCCGAATCTAGTAGTCACTGACTCTCAAGTGTTTAAGATCGTCAACGAGATTGTGCCTAAAGACGTGATGCTCACGAGCTTCAGCATCATTCTGGCTCGACTGAGAGGCGATTTCGAGAATTATCTGAAAGGCACCACTCACCTGTCGAACCTCAAAGACGGCGACAAAATCCTCATGCTCGAGTCATGCACCCACGAGATAAGCTGCGGCGACATCGGACGAGTGAAACTGCCGAATCTCATCAGGAAATTCACAGGAAAGAACATCGAATTCACTTATCTTTCAGGCCTCACCCCTATCGAAAACATCCGTCAATACGCAATGGCCATTCAATGCGGCGGCTGCATGGCGACACGCAAACAGCTCATCAACCGCACGAACATGGCAGTAGAAAACGGCATCCCGATCAGCAACTACGGCATGGCAATAGCCTACATGAACGGCATTTTCGAAAGAGTGACGAAAGTTTTTAGCCGTTAGACTTTTTTATTAAAGATATTTTTTTAATTAAAAAAAAGAGTATATTTGCAAGACCAACCAACAATAGTTTGTAGATGACCTAAGGTCGAGATAAGTTATTGAGACTAAGGGCTTTACGAATAAAAAGTCAGAGCTGGAAGAGGTAAAAATCCGACGGCAAGGGAATTGAAACACGTCATTTCTCAGCTGAATTTTGTTGTTTTGAAAGGAAAAATAACAAATAAAAAGCTAAAAATATGCAATTTCATCCGGAAAAATGTCGCATCCCAGACGAGCCTAACCGCCCGTTTATCTCATCGGAAGAGATTTGGGACTACATCAACAACACCAAGAGCACTCCAGAGCGCGTGCACGAAATCATCGAGAAATCACTGGCAAAGAACCGCCTGACGATGGAAGAGACAGCTGTTTTGGTCAACACCACCGACCCTAAGCTCGTCGAAGAAATCAAAGAGGGCGCACGCGAGTTGAAACGCCGCATCTACGGCAACCGTATCGTGCTGTTCGCCCCTCTCTACGTGGGCAACTACTGCGTGAACAACTGCAGCTACTGCGGCTTCCGCTCATCGAACAAAGAGCAGATCCGCACCACCTTGACCGACGAGGAACTCGTCCGCAACGTGGAGGCTCTGGAAGACGACGGACAGAAACGACTCATCTTGGTCTACGGCGAGAGCCCGAAATATTCACCAGAGTATATCGCCCACACCGTGAAAGTGACATACGCCACCAAGAAAGACAAAGGCTCGATCCGCCGCGTGAACATCAACGCAGCTCCATTGGATGTTGAAGGCTTCCGCACAGTGAAAGAGGCGGGCATCGGAACGTATCAGATCTTCCAGGAGACATACTGCCCTGAGATTTACAACGAATATCACCCGATTAACACCAAGAAAGGCGATTACAACTACCGTCTGACCGCCATGGACCGCGCCCAGCAGGCTGGCATCGACGACAACGGCCTCGGCATCCTCTTCGGCTTGTACGACTGGCGTTATGAGGTGTTGGCAATGATTCGTCACACCAACCACCTTGAGGCTTGCTTCAACGTAGGACCTCACACCATCTCGTTCCCTCGTATCAAAGACGCATCGGGATTGAGCATCGACAAGAAATACTTCGTCGACGACGACACATTTGAGAAGATCATCGCCATCTTCCGTCTGGCAGTGCCTTACACCGGCATGATTCTGACAGCACGTGAGGACGCCGACTTCCGCGCAAAAGCCATTGAATACGGCATCTCACAGATCGACGGCGGCACCAACCTGCAGATCGGTGACTACAAATATCATCACGAGGAAGAAGAGAAAAACAGCGACAAACAGGAAGACCAGAACCTGCACCGCGAGCAGTTCAAGATTGGCGACGACCGCTCCTTGGGCGAGATCATCGACAAGCTTTTGGACCACGACTTCATCCCGAGCTTCTGCACCGCATGCTATCGTTTGGGCAGAACCGGCGAGCATTTCATGGAATTCAGCGTGCCAGGCTTCATCAAGCGCTACTGCACACCTAACGCCATCCTCACCTTATCCGAGTACCTGGTGGACTACGCTACACCTGAAGTCGCTGCCAAAGGCTGGAAGACCATCGAAAACAACTTCAAGAACGTCGACCCGCAGTTCCTCGATGAACTCAAGAAACGCATTGAGCGCATCAAACAAGGGGAAAGGGACCTGTATTTTTAGCCATTAGCTATTAGCCATTAGCATTGGGGGCTAATATAAAGTGATTTTACTTCAATTTGGATTATATAATGAATGATGTTGGGGTGACTGTGATGAGCAGTCACCCTTTTTATTTACAGACTAAGCTTCAAGCCGGCGAAGAATGTGCGAGGGAACGTAGGACCATAAACATATCCTGCGTCGCGCAAAGCACCCTGGTCGAAGTCGTCCTGATAGCTGTCGAAGATGTTCTGCACTCCACCGTTGAGTTGCAGCGTGGCACCTAAAGACAACGGGATATCGTACGTCAGTTTCACGCCCATATCGAAGAACGATGGGGTGATTTTCTCACAGTCTTTCTCGACATAACCTGCATAATGCTGCACCAGCATCGGTCCGGTGTAGACCGCCGACAACGAGGTCTTGAAACGCTCGGTGATCGGGAACATACCGGTGATGTAGCCATAGTTGTCAGGGGTGCGGAACATACGGCGCTGCGGCTCCACATCAGGGTCGTCGCTCCATTGCTCAGGCTCGTTATAACGGCTCTGCTGCCAGGTGTAGCCAAGCTGCAGTATAAATTCACCATAGTCGAGCTGCGTCTCGATATTCACACCGCCCACATGAGCACCCGAGCCGTTGCAGCGTTCGAGAAGCATATTGCCTTGAGCGTCATAGCCGTTAGGACGAAGCACGAAGACGTCGTTCAACAAAGTATAGAATCCTTCGACCATAATATCAAAACAGAACGGTCCAAAATAATGCTCCCATCCCACCGAGCCGCTGAAGCTATGGCTGTATTCCGGCTTCAAATCAGGGCTTAAGGTGATGAGCGACACCTCGCCTCCCACTGCCATGATATGCAAGTCCTCGTCAAACACCTGAGGCGCGCGGAATCCCGAGGAATAGCTCAGTCTTGTGGTGACCGAAGGCACTATAGCCCATCTCACATTAGCTCTCGGGCTGAAAACAGGGTCGTTCATCATGCTGTGCTTGTCGACACGGAGTCCAAGAAGGAAGCCGAAAATCTTGTTTTTCCATTCATTTTGCAGAAAAGCGCTTGCCACATTAGCCTGCTGGTCGACCTCACGATTGTAAGCCGGCTGCTCATCGACGAGATGATTCGTGGTCCATTCGACACCAGCCATCAGCGTCGAAGGCATGAAAATAACACGGTCAAAATTATACGATGCCTGCGTGCCCAACACCGAGCTGAAGTCAGTGGAGTTTCCGTATGCATTCAAATCGTATTGGGTGCCGTAATATGTGTCGCGGTGGATATCCTGCAACGAGCCATACGCCGACAGATGGAAACGCGTGTCCTTACTAAGGAAATCGTAAGTCAAGCCGCCACCGTTGATATGATGTTCGGCCTGTTCCGCCACCTGACACTGATGTGGCGGGCGGTCGATGCTGTCGCCACCACGACGGAACTCGTAAATGCTGTGATACTCTGCTGTAATCTTAGAATTTGCATTGAATTTATAGAACGCGCGTGTGCCTATATTCATTGCCTTCTGCTTGCCCAGTTCCGTAAATCCGTCACCATCACGGTCATAGCCCTGTCGGTTGTGCGATGTCCCGAAAATATAAGCTCCTGTCTTGAAATCGTTTGAGACCAGCGAGGCGTTGAATGAGCTGGTGTTATCCCACGATTTCCCTCCGATAAGCCTTGTGGTGTTTGCCACATCCAGACTGTTTTTTATCGGTTCGCGTGTGATGATGTTCACCACGCCGCCGATGGCATTGGCGCCGAATAATGCCGACCCGCCGCCACGTATCACCTCGATGCGGTCAATCATAGATACGGGTATCTGCTCGAGACCGTAAACTCCCGCCAACGCACTGAACACCGGACGGCTGTCAATCAATATCTGCGAATATTTTCCTTCCAAACCGTTGATTCTCACCTGGTTAGCGCCACAGTTTTGGCAAGTGTTCTCCACCCTCAATCCCGGCTGGAAATTCAATCCTTCAGCAAGGTTGACGGCATTAACTCTATCTAAAGTCTTGGGGTTCAACACATTAACCACCACAGCCGCCTCCTTGCGGTTCACCTCCACGCGGCTCGCTGAAACCACAACATCCTTCATAACCTTGGCGTCGACTTCAATCACTATGTTAAGCTCATGACTCTGACCTTTGACAATCACCACCTCAATTGACGCTGTCTTGTAACCCACGCAGGATGCTTCAATAACCTGATTGCCTTCAGGCAAATTCGTTATGTAATAATGTCCGCTTTCATCAGTCGATGCGCCAAGTTTGGTCCCTTTCACCACCACATTGACGAACGGCATGTGCTCACCGGTGTTTTTATCAATAACGTGACCGAAAATGTTTGCGTCGGTATTTTGCGCCACAGCAGCAATGCCAACAATCAACAATACAAATAATAATTTAATTTTTAAAAATTTCATACAATAATAATTTCTTGATTAAACAATAATAAACCTTTGCAAAAGTACATCCGCCATTTCACACAAATCATCACTACTATTGGTGATTTTTCAACAACAAATACCTTTTAATGGTTAATTGAGATTTGCAAATGCCATTATTTACGCTTGTTTGCAAACGCCTTCGAGTCTCCCCAGGCGTTGTAGAGGATCTTATGCCCTATCGATTCCATCCTTAAATCCAGGCATGTCTGACATTGGTCGGGTTTGTCTTTGACGCAAGCTTTATCAGGATAAATGAGATAATTCTCGCGGAACTCATTAGGTGTGAGGTTTGGCATGATGACGTTGGCTCCCACCATGATTGCTTTTTCGCGGCCGAGCGGGTCGACAGTCTGGTTGGCTGTTGCCGCCACCATGTTGATTTCAGGCATCATCAGGCGCAAGACGGCTATCATCTTCAGAGTGAGACTCATGCGGTCTTTCGCCGATGGAATCAGGTCTTTATATTCATATAGTGGCGTGTCAGGATGCGGGATAAATGGTCCCATTCCCACCATTGCCACGTCTTTTTTCTTGAAGAAAAGAAGGTCGTCAGCCAGGTTATCCAACGTTTGGAATGGCAAACCTACCATTACGCCGGTGCCTGTCTGATAGCCGAGGCGCAACAGCGAATCTATACATCCCATACGTTTATGGAAGTCGTGTTTTTTATCCTTCGGATGAATCTTATAATAAAGCTCTTCTGTCGAAGATTCGATTCGCAACAGATAACGGTGTGCGCCGGCTTCAAACCAGCGGCGGTAGGTCTCTTCTGTCTGTTCGCCCAACGACAGCGTGATACCGAGGCTGCCGTTGTCTATTTTCTTTATTTCCTTGACGAGATATTCTATTTTGTCGACGAACTCCTTATCGTCGCGTTCGCCGCTTTGGATGGCGACGGAGCCATAGCCCAAATCATGAGCCAGGCGGGCGCATTCGAGCACTTCGTCGTCGCTCAAGGTGTAACGCTCCACCTTGGTGTTCTTGCTTCTCACGCCGCAGTAGAGGCAATATTTAGCGCAACGGTTGCTATATTCAATCAGTCCGCGCAGATGGACATAGTTGTCGAGATATTTAAGTTTGGTTTTCAGTGCCTTGTCGAAAAGGCGGGACATCTCCTCGCCTTCTGCGGCAAGGAGAATTTTCAGCTCGTCTTTTGTAAAATCGTGTTTATTAAGAATATCGTCGAATGTTGGCATCTTAACTTAAATTTTCAGAATTATACTTGTCCCAGTAAACCGCCTCTTTGACACCGATCTCCTCGGGATTGAAAACAGGTTCTTTGCCCTCTTTTTTCTGGCGTTCGTATGATTTCAGAGCTTTGAATGCCTTTGGTGAGAGCAGCAGTATAGCGATGACGTTGATCCAAGCCATTGCTCCGACGCCTGTATCACCGATGGCCCATATCACTGATGCCTCATAGAGCGACCCCACAAACACCATTGTCACCAATCCGACACGCAGCAGCCATATCAGGACCCGTTCCATCTTGCCTTTTCCGAAGAGATAGACGAGGTTGGTTTCCGCGTAGTAATAATAAGCCATAAGCGTCGTGAAGGCAAAGAAGAACATGGCAATAGAAATTATGATGCCGCCCCATTCCATTCCTAATAACGTTCCTATGGCGGCAGTGGTATATTCCACTTCAGGTTCACCCAGTTGCACGCCTTGGGCAGCGATGAGAACATTGCCCGATGCGTCGAAAACATTGTATGTCTTGCATGCCAATATCATCACAGCGGTGGCGGTGCACACCAGCAGGGTGTCGACACGTCTCGAAAGAGCCATGGAGAACGCCTGAAACGAGGTGACACCAGTGTTTCGGCTCTTATCGTTCGCGAACAACAGGCGTACCATCTCGCGAAAACGGCGCACCTGCACAAAGCGTGTACCTATTGAGAAATACAGCCCAGCCATCAGGCAAATGACCACCAGCGCCGGACTCCACACCCATTCGCTTATCGTTTTAATAACTTGCTCCATAATGTATATTTGCCTGCAAATATACTAATATTTTTTTACCAATCGCACAGACAAACCATATTCTTGGTCAAAAACATTGGCCGATGTGCTCAACATCACGTCATTAAAGCGCAAATACGGCGTGTCTTCCAAATCACCAGACCAATAATAACCGTCTGTGCCGACAGATTTTTCCCAGTTGTTGAAACGATATCCGGCAGCTGGCAGAAAAACAGCACCATTGGCCTCCAATTTGTCCGTCCAATCGAATTTTGATATGACGGTACCGTCTTTTATACCATAACAGGTGGTTTTCCAGTCATCAGGCAATAAAACAAGTCCAAATACACCGTTAACCGTAGCCTTTGCACAGCGAATGCCGGAATCAGTTCTACGTTTGGTAAGAAGATATTTCCACTCATCTGATGAAAGCACAAACCAGACACTGTCGACCACCGACTGCATCTCTTCAAAGGCAATCAAGCCACCTCTATCCCATTGATTATCAGCAAATTTACATTTATCAGAAGACTTAAGCCTTACATTACCTTTTGAGAAAACGACCTCTTTTCTCGGGCTTACTGAGAATATGCCTTCTTTTTTCTTAACAACTACCGGTTCCGAATTTTGATTTATAACTTCATCATTTTCATCGGTTTTACTTTCGCTCACAAGCGCAAATTCCAATGCTATCTCCTCTCCTTTCTTAATATCAAGTCGTTGAGCAGCAGGTTCGTAGCCTTCCAAACTTACTGATATCTTATGATTGCCGACACTAACGCTTTCCGAAAGATAAGGTGTCACACCGACAATTTTATTATCAACAAGCACAAATGCGCCTTTGGGCGTGGTTTTTACGGTAAGATATCCGACATCTGTTTTCGGCTTCTTAACTTCTTTCACGGGCGCGCCAACAGGTGCGGCAACGGGGGCGACATTACTGGCGTTTTCAAGCTTTTCCAAACGCTTCACCAGGTCTTCGTCTACGGCAGGCTTGTTGACGAGAGTCAGTTCATAGCCTTTTTTAGGCTCCAAATCGAATGGCAGCGTAAACTCTATCGAGCTGAAATCGGGATGTGAAATCTTCAGATAATCGGCATATTTTGCAGTCAGATACACCCACACCTCTCCTGTCTTGTATTCCAATACGATGAAAGTGCCGCCGTTGCCCTCAAAGCGCAGTTCACGGCGTTGTTTGTCGCTTATATTCTCGGTTCGCACCTTTATCACGGCAAAAGGCAAGTCGTTGTCGTCGGTCTGATAGTTTTGATCGGGATTTATATTGACAAAGCCCGGGACCTCCTTGAAAGAGCCGGATTTCACTTCAAGCTGTGCGAAGGAGCAAACGGATAATATCAGTAATACTGCTAATAATATTATTCTTCTCATTGCAATCAGGATTAAGACTGCAAATATATAAAAAAAGTAGAGACGTCACATCGTGGCGTCTCTACTAAAGTCTAATGTCTAAAGACTAAAGACTAGATGATACCCTGAGCTAACATAGCTTTTGCAACGCGCATGAAGCCGGCGATGTTAGCGCCCTTCACGTAGTTGATAGTACCGTCAGCCTGTTTACCATACTCAACGCACATGTCATAAATGTCGTTCATGATCTTGTGGAGTTTCTGGTCAACTTCTGGAGCTGTCCAGTTGATGTGAGCTGCGTTCTGGCAGATCTCGAGACCTGATGTAGCAACACCACCTGCGTTGACAGCCTTACCTGGAGCGAATGGGATACCAGCTTTCTGGAATGCCTCGATTGCGCCTGGTTGGCAACCCATGTTAGAAACTTCAGCGACATATTTCACGCCGTTCTTGAGCAATTCCTTAGCATCTTCTTCTGCCATTTCATTCTGGAATGCGCATGGGCATGCGATATCGCATTTCACTGTCCAAGCTTTCTTACCAGCGGTGAATTTAGCTTTGCCTGGGAATTTGTCAGCCATATCCTGAACCTTGTTACGGTTTGAAGCACGCATATCGAGCATGTAGTCGATCATTTCGCTTGTGATACCGTCAGCGATTTCGCAAACGCCGTCTGGGCCAGAGATAGCGACGACCTTAGCGCCGAGTTCTGTAGCTTTGATAGCTGCACCCCATGCCACGTTACCGAAGCCTGAGAGAGCGACTTTCTTGCCCTGCATTGTCTCACCCTTCTGGTGAACCATGCGGTCGACATAGTACATAGCACCGAAACCTGTAGCTTCTGGACGGATCAATGAACCACCCCAGCCATAGCTCTTACCTGTAAGAGCGCCTGTGCTGTGCTCGCGAGCGAGTTTCTTGTAAGCACCATAGAGGTAACCGATTTCACGGCCGCCAACACCGACGTCACCAGCTGGTGAATCCTGGTCAGCACCGATGTTTCTCCAAAGCTCATACATGAAAGCCTGGCAGAAACGCATGATTTCAGCGTCTGATTTTCCTGTTGGGTCGAAATCAGCACCACCTTTACCACCACCGAGTGGGAGGTTTGTCAATGAGTTCTTGAAGATCTGCTCGAAGCCCAAGAACTTAAGCATTGAAACGTTAACTGCTGGGTGGAAGCGGAGACCGCCTTTGTATGCGCCGAGAGCAGCGTTGTACTGTACACGGTAACCTAAGTTAACCTGCACCTGACCTTTGTCGTCAACCCATGTCACACGGAATGTGAAGATACGATCTGGTTCAACTAAACGCTCAACGATCTTAGCTGCTTCAAATTCTGGATGTTTGTTGTAAACTTCTTCAATTGATTCGAGCACTTCGCGAACTGCCTGCAAATACTCTTTTTCGCCTGGATGTTTCTTTTCCAGGTTTTCCATGATAGTTTGTACTTTCATTACTTTTGTATTTAAAGTGTTAATACGTTTATGAATTATCTATGAATTTTCCTTTAAAATTTTCTGCAAAATTATAACTTATTTTGATATCAAACAATTAATTTCAAAAATATTTTTATCTCTTTGTCCCAACGTAATTTCCATTATCCCAAACCAATATTTCACTGATACTTCCATCCATGTTGAAGTGTATCTCCTCCCCGTCTTTCACGTTATTTTTGTAATGAATTTCGACATTTTGATACGCTCCGCCTTCCGAATAACCCTTCTGCACACCCGTACCCATATTGTAAATCGCATTGCTGCCGATAGTGCCGTCCTGATAATACATCAGCCAACTGCCATGCATCATGCCGTCAATATACTCACCCTCCATGAACTGCTTGCCATTGTCATACCATTGATAATACAAACCGTTCAAAACACCATTCTCATAGGTCGACAATTTAACCATAGTGCCAAAGACATTGTACTCCTGCACCACCCCATCGTATTGATTATCTTTGTAATACGATTTCTCCTCAAGATTTCCATTCTCATACCAACGAGTAGCCTCACCGTTCAACTTATCCATCGAATATGTGACCTCCATCTCCGGCTTCCCGTTACGATAATACCATCTGCATACGCCGTCAAGCTTGCCGTCTTTATACCTTAATTCAGACTTCAAAACTCCATCGTCCCAATATGAAACAACAGGCGCATCTTTTTCTTTACAGGAAAATAAAATATTGATTATCAATAATATATAAATAACCTTATTTCTCATAACCTGTATTCAACAAAACTTTATTGTAACCTTTAAACTGATAAACGTTCCAGAACATGTTTTCGTATCCGGATTCCTCAGATTTTCTTTGGAGATGGAACCTCGTCTGAAGCAACGGAATGTCATAATCATCCAGATAATTGATCATTTCATCGCCAAACAAATCCAATGCGTTGAGGAAATACCATCCGATATCGAAGCCCTGATAAGCATAGTCATTAGGCTCGGTTTCATATCTGTTCCTAAATTTACAGATAAAACTTTCGACTCTAATATTCTGATAATCAAGATAATTTTCATCAAAATAGATGGCGTGCATCTTCATCAGGTTGTCGTTGAAAAGACCTGTAAACTTGCTCCATTCCGGCAGCATGATAACCGTAATCGGATAATGCTCAATGAGTTTCGTCACCTTGTTGACAATCTCATTTGCAAAAACCTTGTCGTTGCCATAAACGATAAAGAGGTTGTTTCGCATCGACGAAGCGTAATCCGTCACAGGATTGAGACTGTCGCGCTTGTAATTAATATTGACGACCATGTTGCGGAATGCCGTGCTGTCGTTGATAATACGTCTCAGCGAATCCACGTCGAGACTGATATTATCTGTCAAATAATCAGATTCTGCATACTCGACTTTAAGATATTTCCACCTCTTCTGATGAGCTTTAATGTTGTTGACAATATGCCTGTTGTCGACATACGAGCAACTGTCGATATTGCGTGAAGCTATCTCAGTGATTTTGTTGATAATAGCTGTATCGCTGTACCTATCCTGCCTGATTATGAATATGCTATTTGAATGATAATAGTTTTTAATAAGGCTGTCCAATGGCATCAATTGAGCTTCAATCGAAGGCTTAACTTTTATCACATTCGGATGATTCTCAATAACATCGGTACGCGGAGTCACTGGATTCACTATCGGGATATTGTGAAACTCAGCGAACTCGCTCACAATCTTGAACGGCTTAATGTAAAAAGGTCCGACAATCATGTCGGCATTGACCAGCCATGGGTCGGCAATGGCATCTATAGCTTTCTGCGTGTCGTTGTCAACATCGTAAACCTTGAGGTCGAGTGTCATGTTACGCATGCTCACCACCGAGTCGGCAGCAATCAAGAAACCTTCGTAGAAATGAAGAAACGAGAAAGGTTTTGTCAGAAGCGTCTTGTTTGACGGCTCAGACTCAAAAAACTCTGTATCTACCTGTTCAAGATACAGAGGCACCATCAGAGCCACATGGCATGTGTCCTGTGCCTTAACCTCCGCAGAAGCCAAGAAACACAGGCACAATGCAATATTTAAAAGTCTTTTTATCATCATTTATCATTATGTGGGAGCGGCACAAAGCCGTTGCCCATAACCTCAGCACTCTCAATCACGTTGACGAATGCGTTCGGGTCGATGCTGCGCAAGTTCAGCTTCAGCTTCACCAAGTCGGTACGGTTGAGGTTGGTGTAAATCATCTTACGCTCCTGGCCTTTGAACAAGCCCTTTCCGACGAAGCATGTTCCACCTCTATCCAAATCATTGATAATAAAATCTCTGACTTCATCGATATGTTCAGTGATGATGAACGCTGTCTTGTAGCTCTTCACGCCGTCAACCACGAGGTCGATGATCTTGCTTTCCACCACAATCAGGAGGATTGAGTAGATTGGCAGACGGATTTCGCCCAAAGCGAGTGACGTCAAAGTGATAATAGAGTCAACTATCATTACTAACGTTCCGAGGGAGATTTTAGTATATTTGTGCAGAATCATCGAGATGATATCGCTGCCGCCTGATGTGGCTCCCGACTTGAACACAAAGCCGATGGCGAGACCGTAGATACCGCCTGAGACGAGGGTGTTCAGGAAGTAGTCAGGCTTGAAATACATGTTGGTTCCAAGGATTTCAAGCATCGACTTATCAATCGCCTGTCCTTCTGTGACCTCGTGCATGAATTCGAAAATCACAGGTTTGTAACCCCATGTCGACTCCAGGATGAAGGTGCATCCGAAGATAAGCAGTGTCGAGAGGATGGTCTTGAATCCGAATTTCGGACCGAGGATCCATGTTCCGATGATGAGCAAAGGGATATCCATACAGATAGCGTACAATGACACTTTCCATGGATACAACGCGTTGAGCACGTTGGAGAGACCGTAGGTGCCGCCTGGTGCGAGGTGATAAGGGTTAACAAACATCACGTCGCCAACAGCGAACAATGCGCTTCCGAAGATGAGGAAGGCGTAGGAGATTATTTCCTGTTTCCAGTTGATTTTTTTTGTCATAATAGTAATATTTATTCCCATTCAATTGTCGCTGGCGGTTTTGAAGAGATGTCGTAGCATACTCTGTTCACGCCTTTGACTTTATTTATAATATCATTTGAAACTTTAGCCATGAACTCATACGGCAGGTGCACCCAATCGGCGGTCATACCGTCGGTGGAGATGACGGCACGCAGAGCGATGGTGTATTCGTAGCTACGCTCATCCCCCATCACGCCGACGCTCTTCACTGGAAGAAGCATCGTTCCGGCTTGCCAGATGCTGTCGTAGAGGTTGTCGGCCATCTCGTTAGGATACGAGGCGCTCGGCAACTCGCATTTCCACTCTCTCAAGCCACGGATGAAGATATCGTCGGCATCGCGGAGGATGCGGAGTTTCTCTTCTGTGACCTCGCCGAGGATACGGATTCCGAGGCTCGGTCCAGGGAAAGGATGACGGCCAACGAGCTCGCGTTTGATGCCCAATGCACGGCCCACACGACGCACCTCGTCTTTGAACAATGTGCGCAACGGCTCCACAATCTTGAGGTTCATCTTCTCAGGGAGTCCGCCCACGTTGTGATGTGACTTTATCTTGCAGCTCGGTCCGTTGACGCTCACGCTCTCGATGACATCAGGATAGATGGTGCCTTGTGCGAGCCATTTCGCGCCTTCAATCTTCTTAGCCTCTGCCTCAAACACGTCGATAAACGTCGAGCCGATAGCCTTACGTTTTGCCTCAGGGTCGGTGACGCCTGCCAGCTTGCTTAAAAACAGATTGCCGGCATGTACGCCTATCACGTTAAGACCGAGGTCTTTATATGAATCGAGAACGTCTTCAAACTCGTTTTTACGGAGAAGACCGTTGTCGACGAAGATACATGTGAGGTTTTTACCAATAGCCTTGTTGAGCAACACAGCAGCCACTGTACTGTCGACGCCGCCAGAAAGTCCGAGGATAACCTTGTCGTTTTCGAGTTTGGCACGCATCGCTTCGACAGTTGTGTCAATGAATGAGTCAGGAGTCCAGTTGCCATGGCAGCCGCAGATGTTCATCGCGAAGTTCTCGAGCATCTTAGGACCTTCCTTGCTGTGGAACACCTCCGGATGGAACTGCACCGCCCAAGTGTCCTCGCCGTCGATCTTATATGCGGCGTTCTCCACGTCGTCCGTCTTGGCGATAATATGAGCGTTCTTCGGCAGCTTGGCGATAGTGTCACCGTGCGACATCCACACCTGCGAGGTCTTCGAGACGCCACGGAAAAGGATATTGTCTTCCTCCACGACAGTCAGCATCGCGCGACCGTATTCCCTTGCCAATGAAGAGTTCACCTCACCTCCGAAATGATACGCCATAAACTGTGCGCCATAGCAAATTCCGAGCAGCGGAAGCTTGCCTTTGATGTTCGACAAATCGGCGAAAGGAGCCTTCTCATCGCGTACCGACGAAGGGCTTCCACTCAATATCACGCCTTTTATATCCTCAGTAATAGCTGGGATTTTGTTGTATGGATGAATCTCGCAATAAACGTTTAACTCGCGCAAACGGCGACCGATGAGCTGTGTCACCTGCGAGCCGAAGTCTAAAATTAGAATTGTTTCCTGCATATTGGTAAAATTTCGGTGCAAAAATACAAAATTTATAGTGATATTTTACGTTATAATATAAAAAAATGTTATCTTTGCAACGTTAAAGCCATTAGCTATTAGCTACTAGCCATTAGCAACATCCGTCGACAACCAGAGCTAATGGCTAATGGCTAACGGCTAATGGCTAAAAAAGAGAAAAAATGGCAAAAAAAGCAAAGAAACCGATAAGCAAGCCTAAGAAAAAAGGCAGCTCAAAGAAGAAAAAATCATCTGGCACCATCACCAAGATCATTGTGGTGATTTTCGTTTTGATTTTAGCTTTCTTCTTGATTTTCAATGTATTCAGATCAACAAGGCAGGCTCAGAAAGTAGAGAAGCCTATCACACAAATTGTTGAAAAACAGGAAAAAGAAGAAGTGAAACCTGTCGAAAAGCCTAAAGCTCCAGAAAAAACAGCCGCCGAGGTCAAAAAAGACGAGAAAGCTGAAAAGAAAGCCGCTGAGACCAAGGCTGTCGAACAAAGCATCAAAGGCACCTGGCAGAGCACTACCGGAGGCGCATTTCTCACCATGGACGGCAAGGAATACCGCCTCGACTTTATGGGCGTAGACAGCGACCAGCCAATCATCGGAACATACAGCGTTGACGGCGATCTGATAACATTTATAAATAAAAAAGACCCTTGCAAAGATGTCAAAGGTCTTTATGAGGTTAAGTTCAACAAGAACGAGATCCGTTTCAAGTGCAAGTCCGACGACTGCACCAAGCGCCGTGCCACCCTCCCTACCGAATGGGAATGGCTCAACACCGAGGAATAACTACTCCTCGAACCACTGTTTCTTCTTGACAAACGTGGTGTAGACAAACATCACGACAGCAATAACCACGAGTCCAAGTCGCGAGGCTTTGTAGTCGCCTGCAAGGTCGTAGATGATGAAGTCACGAACGACGAAGCATACCAATCCTAGTAATACAAACAGGTATACTACATTCAACTTGTTAATGACCGAACGTCTGCGATCAGGATCATAGATCCTTTTTGCAACGGCTGGCATGCCGAAATAAAACGCGACATAGAGTGTGATCAATGTCAATTCGATGATTCTTTCAATATCCATAATTAAATCCTTTTATTTTTCTTAAGTGCTTCAGTTATAATCCATTGCAGCTGTCCGTTGACGGAACGGAACTCATCCGCCGCCCACTTCTCGACAGCCTCCATCGTCTTGGCATCAAGACGCAGGACAAAATTTTTGGTATTTTCTTTGTCTTTAGCCATAATTTGTATTATAACTCAATATTTTTTGACATTATCTTATCTTCAGAAACGAACTTGTCGTAAACGAATAAAACCAGCGTCACCACTGCCATGGTGATGATTCCTGAAAGACCAGCCACACCATTGATGAGGTCGCTGCCGCCACTGATGAAAAGCATTGTGGCACCAGCCAAAGCGTTGACAGTTCCGTGGAATATGGCTGCCGGATAAACCGACTTCGCCTTGAGCACGAGATAAAGCTCGATTGGAGTCATCACGAGGCACATTGCGACCATCATGAAGACACCTGCCGTGCGGTGAACGAAGTAGTTATGCCCCATGAGAATCAGCGGGAAATGCCAGAATCCCCATACCACGCCGATGAAGAGGCATGCCACCCAGAAGTTCCTGCCTTTCAATGCGCTTACGAGATAATTGCGCCAGCCGTACTCCTCCCCGAACGCCACAATGGCATTGATGGTAATACCTGCAAAAAGTCCGGAAACCAGCGTTGTTATGATGATAACTTTAGGATTCTGCATTGCCATGAATTTTGCCTGATCTTCAGGAGAAAGATTCTCCATTCCCGGAATTGCCGGCATGTGGAAACCAAGCGTGCAGCCTTCGAACAACGAGTTCACGATGATGGTTGCAGCGACAATCACCACTGGCAGCAGCCATGCGACGAGCCACGACCATTTTATTTTGAACTTCAACAAGCCTGTGCTGCCAAGTTTCTCTTTTTTGATGATTTGAATCACTAATGCACAAACCAGCGGGAAAAACATGTAAATCGTAGCACAGAGCGAATAAAGCTTAATGTTGTCGGTAGTGTTGTGTATTCCCATGCCGAACCACATGAAGGCGGCGAAAATCCAGCTTGCGAGGCAAACTATTATTGAGAAATTTATTGCTTTTTTCATGATAATAATAACGGTATAATTACTGATGGTATTAAAAGAATTGCGATAAAAGCCACAACAATCACAATACTTCGTTTTTGTGACGCCGTTTTCATATCGACTAATCTTGATTCATCAACAAGCTTAATCGTAGAGTTCATCTCATCGAAAAGCTGTGTTGTTTGCTCAGGTCTTTTACAGTTAATGAAATAAACATCTTGCGTAGTCTGAACCTCGACAAACGGGCCCTTATAATGGTTTTCAAGATACAAAACAGCGCGTTTGCGGTAATCTTTGATTCTGAAAAAGCCTTTCCACATGAATGCGCCGCCGTAGCCGTTGCTTCTCATGGTAACTTTCGGCATGACGTAAACCAACTTTATCGACTTTATCGAATCATTGGGAATCATTGACGGATACATGAAATCCTTGATGTAAATTCCGTCGGGGAAAAGTTGAATTATTGGCTTCCTACAAACGAGAATTGTAAACACAATGATACACGCCACCGTCAAAGCCATACTAAACCAAATTCCAAAACCGGCACCAACTGCAATCTCAAGCATATTTGATATTATCTGTAAAATCTTAAATTTTAAATCTTAAATTTTAAATAAAGAATTATTGATACAAAGTGCCAGTGTTTACTACAGGTTGTGCGGCATCGTCGGCGCAGAGCACAACCATAAGGTTGGAGACCATTGCAGCCTTCTTGTCGTCGTCGAGTTCAACCACATCCTCGTCTTTGAGTTTGTCGAGAGCCATTTTTACCATCGAGACGGCGCCTTCGACAATCTTCTCACGTGCCGCAATTATAGCTGCAGCCTGCTGACGACGCAGCATAACTGCCGCAATCTCAGGCGAATAAGCCAAATAATTAATACGAGCCTCGATGACCTCGAGACCCGACATTGCGAGACGGTCGTTGAGCTTGCCGAGAAGTATGTCATTGATCTCAGTACCGCCAGCACGCAATGTCAAATCGCCTTTTGTGATGTCGCCGTTTTCGTCGTATGCAAACATGCCTGCAACCTCACGCAAGGCAGCGTCGCTCTGCACTCTCACAAAGCTCTCGAAAGCGCGCATACGGCTTGTGACCTGAACGCCTGTGCCCGACACACTACCTGCAGCTGCCAAAGTCTGCGAGTCGATTTCAAACATTGCCTTGTATGTGTCTTTCAGCTTCCAAACCAAAATCTGACCGATCATAATCGGGTTGCCGGTCTTGTCGTTCACCTTAATCGGGTCGACGTTGAGGTTACGGGCACGGAGAGAGACTTTCTTTGACGAATAGAACGGATTTGCCCAGTTGAAGCCGACTTTTGTCAAGGTGCCCTGGTATTTTCCGAAGAACACCATCACCATAGCCTCGTTAGGCTCGATTTTAATAAAGCCGATGCACAAGACGAAATCGACGATCATCATTATTATTCCGCCGAAAAGCAGCCACAGCGGCTCGCCTTCTGTCAATGTTGTAAATCCGTAGATTATCAAAGCAAAAATTGCGATGACCACAAACAACATCAAGAATCCATTGATTCTCAATCCTTTAAATTCAAATTCCTTGTTTTCCATAGTTGTAATTTTAAGATGATTATTTAATTTTTCTAATATCATTTTGATATCATTTTCACATCGCAAAAATACAACATTTTTTTAATATGCAAGAAATTTTTAAAATATTTTTACAATTTAAAAATGTGCCGCTGCGCGCAATGGCCGAAGGCCACACATTGCGACCGCAGGAAGCACACATTGGAGCACAGCGACCATATTGCCCCAAAGGCATCACATTAAAAACGATGTTCTACGAGTTTTTGGAATGCAATCTTAAACCAAGCGGTATAATTTTGAGGATTCTTCTCAATATCCTTTTTGATATTCTCGATGGTCTCGTATTTATACGACTCCACTTCTTCCCTATTAATAATAGGTGTCGCGTCGGTGATTCCGATGAACACATGGTCGAACTCATGCTCGATGAGACCCTGCATCACGTCGGCCTTGTAGATGAAGCTGAACACCTCTTTGAGGTCGCACTCCATCCCCATCTCCTCCATCAGGCGGCGTTTTGTGGCATCTTGCAACGACTCGCCGTCACGCGGATGGCTGCAACAGGTGTTGGTCCACAATCCCGGGGTGTGGTACTTCGTGAGGGCGCGCTGTTGTAGCAGCATCTCCCCTTTGCTGTTGAAAATAAAAATCGAGAAGGCACGGTGCAACGTCGGGTTGACGTGAGCCGACTGTTTCTCCATCAAACCGATTTGATTGTCTTGATTATCAACGAGGACGACGTATTCAGGCATAAGCTACACGTTGAATCTGATATTGATGATATCACCGTCCTTCACCACGTAATTCTTTCCTTCGACGGCGAATTTTCCGGCTTCTTTGACGGCCTGCTCTGAGCCATAGTGCAGGAAATCGTCGCAGCTCATCACCTCGGCACGGATGAAGCCACGCTGGAGGTCGCTATGAATCACGCCGGCAGCCTCAGGAGCGGTGTCGCCCACGTGGATGGTCCAGGCACGAGTCTCGTCAGGACCTGTTGTGAAGAACGACTGCAGTTTCAATGTGCTGTATGCGAGGCGCACGAGCTTGTTGACGCCTGGTTCGGTCAATCCTGCGTCTTCCATGAACAGAGCGCGGTCAGCCTCGTCGAGTTCTGCAATCTCCGACTCGAGTTTTCCAGCAAGGATAATCATGTCTTCACCATGAAGAGCGGCTTTCACAGCCTCGGTGTATTTGTTTCCGGTAAGTGCCGAAGCGTCGTCGACGTTGCAGACGTACATTATCGGCTTGACCGTAAGCAGCTGAATATCTTGGATATACTTCTTATCTTCCTCAGGCACGTTGGCGGTGCGAGCGTTCTGCATGTTCTCGAGGCATTCCTTGTATATCGTGAGAACCTCGAAAGCGCGTTTGTTGTCTTTGTCGCCGTTTTTGAGCAGTTTCTCAACGCGTTGCAGTTTACGTGTCACGAGGTCGAGGTCGCGCACCTGAAGCTCGAGGTCAACGAGTTCCATATCGCGCACCGGGTCGATGCTGCCCTCGCTGTGAGGGATATTCGGGTCATCGAAGCAGCGCAACACATGGATGAGAGCGTCGACGGTCTGCACCTCGGCGAGGAGTTTGTTGCCGACACCCTGTCCGCCCTTGCTCAGACCTGGAAGGTCGACGATTTCGACGGTGGCGGGCACGATACGCTTCGAATGTGAGATATTGTCGATGAGTTTGAGGCGTTCGTCGCGCACCTCGCACATACCGATATTCGATTTCGTAGCGAATCCGATTTCCGCCTTAGTGTTTGATATACAATTAAATATGGTTGTTTTTCCAGTGTTGGAAAGTCCGATAATTCCGCAATTCAGTGCCATAGCAATTCAAATTTTTTGCAAAAATACATATTTTAGTTAAAAGTTAAAAGATAAAAGTTAAAAGATTTTAGCCGTTAGCCGTTAGCTATTAGCCATTAGCCATTGACTTTTTACCATCAAGTTCTAATAGCTAAATTCTTTTTGCAAAATTGAGAAAATTTTTATTATCTTTGCACACATATTTTTATGAAAAACAAGTCATGTCCGTTTTACTGTTGATATCCGCTATTATCTTGATATTCAGCATCTTAATCACCAAGATTGGATATAAGATGGGTGTACCGACTTTGTTGGTTTTCCTCGTCGTGGGCATGCTTTTCGGCGAAGATGGCTTCGGAATACATTTCGACAACTACAATTTCGTGCAGATTATCGGCATGATTGCGCTCAGCATCATACTGTTTACCGGCGGCATGGACACTCGTTTCGAGAAAATCCGTCCTGTAATTGCTCCTGGAATAGTGCTTGCAACGATGGGCGTGTTGTTAACCACTGTGTTTACTGGATTTTTCATCTATTACATAGGTTTTGTTTTCGAAAAAGCGCTATCGATACCTCTCGCAATGTCGATTTTACTTGCTGCCACAATGTCGTCAACCGATTCGGCGTCGGTGTTCAGCATTTTGAAGTCGCAAAAAATGACATTGCGCAACAATTTGAGACCTCTTCTGGAGCTTGAAAGCGGTTCCAACGACCCGATGGCGTACATGCTAACCATCGTGATGATACAGATTGTTAGAAACGACGGTGGTGCACATATTAGCGTTGCGCACATTGTGTTTACCTTTTTCCTGCAATTCGCAATTGGTTTGTTGGCAGGCTACATCATCGGCAGGATTTACGTATGGATTCACAACAAACTCAACCTCGACAACAAAGCGTTATACCAAATTCTGATTATCGGCTTCATTTTCATGACTTTCGCAATTACCGATATGCTGGGCGGCAACGGCTACCTCGCTGTTTATATCGCAGGCATTATCGTTGGAAATGCAGGCTGCACCGATAGCCAGATAAAGGTTTTTGGAAAGACTCACTCGTTATTCGGAAGCAAAAAAGTCATCGAGAGACGCAGCATCGACAAACTTCTCGACGGCTTGGTGTGGCTTGTGCAAATCATGATGTTCCTTTTGTTGGGCTTACTTGTCACGCCACACGACATGCTGAAAATGGCAGTGCCGGCAATCATTATAGGCGTTTTTGTCATCTTGCTAGGACGACCGCTGGCAGTGTTTATCAGCCTTCTTCCTTTCCGAAAAATGGGACTAAAAGACAAAGTTTTCGTGTCATGGGTCGGACTTCGTGGAGCAGCACCTATCATATTTGCGACATATCCGTTGATGCAGGACATTCAAGGCGGCGAAACCATCTTTAACGTGGTGTTTTTCATCACGTTATTGTCGCTGATTGTCCAAGGAACGAGCATTCCGTTTATGGCAAAATGGCTCAAACTTGGTGAAAAAGACAACAGCGAGCCGAAACATTTCGGCGTAGAGATTCCCGAAGAGCTTAACACCGTTTTAGACCAGCAAATCGTTGAAAATGAGGTGTTTCTGAAAGACTATCCGCTCCCGAAAGGCACATTGGTGATGATTGTCAAAAGAAACCACAAATATATCGTGCCAAACGGCAAGCTTTTATTGCAAAAGGGTGACAAATTATTGTTGATTTCAGAAAACAACGAGGAAATTTCGTAGGAACGACGCATGCGTTGTCCTACTACTAGATACGATGGTATATGCGTAAAATATTGGTTTACATTATATTAGCCCTCGCACTGCATCTTGGTTTCAGGATGACGAAGTCGCATTTGCCACAAGAAACGCCTGCAAACGACCGTATTGAAACGGTTTTGTCGGCAAAATCGGGCGACATGATGGTTCCGCATATCGTGAATCATATCACCGTTCCCACGATTCATTTCACATCTGCGAGAAAGATTCAGAAAAACGCCAATAACACATTGACAATCAAACGATTATCAAGCTATTTAAAGACATTTAGCGTTAAAAACCAATTACAAATCATAAGTTGTTTTGTCTCAAAAAACGACCGAGTTGAGGTGATTTTGAGGCATCTGATTATTTGATTTTGTCATTTCGAGCGTAGTCGAGAAATCCTTTTTGTTTGTTATTATAAGGAAAGGATTTCTCCATTTCGCTTCACTTCTATTCACTTCAATTGGAATGACATACAATAAAATTATAATAATCATGAAAACAACAACATATTCAGGAAATATCAACGATTTCCAGTTACCGGAATTGGTCAAGAAAACAAACAAAACTTCAATAATTCTCAGCATCGTATTGATAATCTTTGCGTTAGCGATATTCCACCTGGTGTATCTCACCGAAAACAACCTGGTGGAAGGCTCCGAGGTCTTTGCGGGAGTCATCGCGCTCGGCGTGGCGTTGTTCATGCTGATTTGGCAGAGGACGAAATACATCGACAAGGAGACAGGCTCTGTCGTCTCAAAAGACCGTATCTATTACAATCCCAATGACTTACCGACAATTTTGCTGGCTTTTGATAACGATAATTTCGCCGTTTTGCAAAACGTAAAACGTCAGCAGGAGGGCAACGTCCAGATTGTGTTTCGCTTTGCCGAAAACCACCGTTACATCGCTGTTCAAGTCCAAAGATACGAGCCTTTCGACTACAAGCCGCAGACCGACATCCTGGTTTATCGTGACGTCAACGCAATGAAGCTGATGGAGAATTTGAAGTAGGAATTATTTGCCGCCGACATTAATGGCGTTAGGGCCGTTAAGGGCATTAAAGTCTTTAATGTTGGCGGCAATGATTAACTATTCCAATTCTTTTAAAAATCCAGTGCAGCCCTCAATGAGGTCATCATAAGTCTTCTCGAAATCGCCAGTGTACCATGGGTCGGCGACGTCGCGGTGATAGCCTGCGTGCGACATCATCAAGGAGATTTTGTTGTCGATATCGTCTCCCAATAATTTCTTCAAATTGTGCAAATTATTTTCATCCATGGCGATGATATAATCGTAGTATTCGTAGTCGTGGCGCGTGATTTGGCGAGCTTTGCGGTAGCCGTATTTTATGCCTTTCTGGAACAGGATTCGTCGCGCTGGAGGATAGATGTCGTTGCCGATTTCCTCAGTTGAGGTGGCGGCTGACGCGATTTCAAACTCCTCTGCCCTGCCGGCTTTATCGACCATGTCCTTCAAAATATATTCCGCCATCGGACTGCGGCAGATGTTCCCGTGACAGATGAAAAGCACCTTTATTTTATTCATACAAATTCTTTTTTGCAAAATTACAAAATTTTTCTCACGCAGATCTCGCAGATTGGACTTTGGAAGATAAAATCCGCGTTTTCTGCGGTATCTGCGTGAAGCAAAAAATAATTATTAAAAAAGTTATTGTGTTTCAAAAAGTTTTGTATCTTTGCAGTCCATTTCGAGCCTTATTCCGAAATTGGTTTTTATAATTGAAAATCAATGACTTGAGATGAAAAATAAAAGTTAAACAATCCTCGATTGCCCAATTCGGAAGAGCCGTCGGGTACAATTTAAGTAAAATTTATAATGAGCGAATTAGAAAACACCGAAAAAATCCAGAAAGTGAAACCGGTTCCATCAGAGGATTTCGACTGGAGCAGCGACGCTAAGAAACACGACAGCTACAAAGCTGAAGACCGCGCCCGCATGGAAGCAATGTACGAGAAGACCATGAGTCAGATCGGCGATCACGAAGTCATCGAAGGAACAGTTGTCGCAAAGACTTCACGCGAAGTCGTCGTCAACATCGGATTCAAGTCAGATGGTGTTATTCCGATTTCAGAATTCCGTCACAACCCGGACCTCAAAGTCGGTGACAAGATTGAAGTCTACGTGGAGAACCAGGAAGGTATCAACGGTCAGCTCGTCCTTTCACACAAGAAGGCTCGCCTTCTCAAGTCATGGGACCGCGTCAACGAGGCATACGACAGCCAGGAGATCGTCCGCGGCTTCGTCAAGAGCCGTACCAAAGGCGGCTTGATCGTCGACGTGTTCGGCATCGAGGCATTCTTGCCAGGTTCACAGATCGATGTCAAACCTATCCGCGACTACGACGTATTCGTCAACAGCACAATGGAATTCAAGGTTGTGAAGATCAACCAGGAGTACAAGAACGTTGTCGTGTCACACAAGGCACTCATCGAGGACGAAATCGAGCAGCAGAAGAGCGAAATCATCAGCAAGCTTGAAAAAGGTCAGGTTCTCGAAGGCGTTGTCAAGAACATCACCAACTACGGCGTGTTCATCGACCTCGGCGGTGTTGACGGTCTTATCCACATCACCGACCTCTCATGGGGCCGTATCAACGATCCTAAGGAAATCGTCCAACTCGACCAGCAGATCAAGGTCGTTATCCTCGACTTCGACGACAGCAAGAAACGCATCGCCCTCGGTCTCAAGCAGCTCACCCCACATCCATGGGATGCTCTCGACCCGAACCTCAAAGTCGGTGACGTCGTTAAGGGTAAAGTCGTTGTCCTCGCCGACTACGGCGCGTTCATCGAGATCGCTCCAGGCGTTGAAGGTCTCATCCATGTTTCAGAAATGTCATGGTCACAGCACCTCCGCACAGCTCAGGACTTCCTGAAGATTGGCGACGAAGTGGAAGCCAAGGTCCTCACCCTCGACCGCGAGGAGCGCAAGATGAGCCTTGGTATGAAGCAGCTCGTCCCAGATCCATGGGAGAACATCCAGGAGCGTTATCCAAAGGGTTCGAAACACACCGCTACAGTGCGCAACTTCACCAACTTCGGCATCTTCGTCGAGCTTGAAGAAGGCGTTGACGGTATGATTCACATCTCAGACCTCAGCTGGTCGAAGAAGATCAAACACCCGGCAGAATTCACAAAGATCGGCGACAAGATCGACGTCGTCGTCCTCGATGTGGATCAGGAGATCCGCCGCTTGAGCCTCGGCCACAAGCAGCTTGAAGAGAACCCATGGGATGTGTTTGAGAGCATCTTCACAGTTGGTTCAATCCAGCAGGGAACAATCATCAGCACAAGCGACAAGGGCGTCATCGTCTCATTGCCATACGGTGTTGAAGGTTTCTGCCCGAACCGTCATCTGAAGAAAGAAGACGGCACAACAGCCAAGGTTGACGAAACTTTGGATTTCAAGGTCATCGAGTTCTCGAAAGAAAACAAGAAGATCATCCTCAGCCACTCACGCATCTGGGAAGACAAACAGAACGCTGCAACAGAAGCTGAGACAGCCGAGAAAGAGAAAGCCGCAAAGAACACCAAGCGCGCAGTGAAGCAGATCAACGACAACGTTGAGCGCACAACATTGGGCGACCTCGATGTCCTCGCAGCTTTGAAAGAGAACCTCGAGAAAGAGGAAAAAGGCGGAAAGGCTGAATAGTTTTTAGTCTTTAGTCGTTAGACTTTAGACCTTAGAAAGGCTGTCTTGCGACAGCCTTTCTTTTTTTGTCAAAAACTAAAGACTAACGACTAAAGACTAGCGACTTTTATTTATATTTGCAAAAAATTTCATCATGGAAATCACCAACCTGCGTCACGCCCTCTCATGTAGACTTCCCCTTTTTAGGGAATGGGACAGTCGGCAAGAGCGCATCCCGGCTATCACACACTTGGCCAGAAACGTAGCATCTGAAGGTATAGCATCTCGGATTGTCATATTTTTTTGCAAAGATAGGAAAAAACAAGTAATTTTGCAGAAATAAAAAAGCATTATGAACATCGAGGACTACCGTGATTAGTGCATTTACACGGAATTCTTACGAAATTGTAAAAGAGAAATATACCAAGAAAAGACATTAGAACACTGAATGATTATGCTAAAAAACATCCTTTTAGTCGGCGCTGGCAGCTTTTTTGGAGGAGCTTTGCGTTACATTGTGTCGCTGCTCGTTAAATATACAGGCGGTTTCCCTTGGGCAACATTCACAGTCAACCTCCTCGGCTGCTTGTTGATTGGTGTCTTGTGGGGTATTTTCAGCCGATGTGCCAACGCTTCACAACAGCTTGTTCTTTTCTTGAGCGTCGGATTTTGTGGCGGTTTCACTACATTTTCCACGTTTTCCAAAGAGAGCCTTCAGCTGATTCAATCCGGGAATTGGCTATATTTCTCACTATACGTCGCTGGCAGCATATTATTGGGTTTGCTATTAGTCGCTGTCGGGTATCAAATCGCAAAATAGGAGAAATGTATGATTAACGGCAACACCAACAAAGGCTTCCTGCTCCTGCATCTGTCGGTTTTCATCGCTGGGTTTACAGGAGTTTTGGGTCGGCTCATCGAACTGGATTCCGCCGTCCTCGTGTGGCATCGTATGGCTTGGGCCGCGGCTTTGATGGCTCTTTTTCTTCTATTCCGAAAAGATCTTAAACGTTACAAATTCAACGACATATGCCAGATGGGAGGTGTGGGCGTGTTGCTCTGCCTTCATTGGGTGTTTTTCTACGCCAGCATCAAGGCATCCAACGTCTCGATTGGCGTGGTGTGTTTCTCGTTGGTCGGGTTCTTCACGGCATTATTCGACCCAATAATCAACAAACATAAATTCTCAATAAGTGAGTTCCTGTTCAGCATCCTTACGGTTTGTGGCGTTTATCTGATTTTCCACTTCGACACCCGATATCGCCTGGGCATTGTTTTTGGAATAGTATCTTCAGCTTTATACGCCCTGTTCGCCATCGCCAACCAGCACGTCGGAAAGCGTTATGAGGCCAAGAATATGCTCTTCTGGGAGATGGTGGGCGGTCTGATCGTTTTAAGTGTGATTTTGCCGATTTACAACTATTTCATCCCTGTCGGAAAACTCATGCCTACTGGTTTGGATTATCCGTATATGGCGTTTATGGTTGTCGTTTGTACTATCGGCTTATGCCTTTTGCAAATCATTGTGTTACAGAAGATTGACGCTTTTACAGTGAATTTGACATACAACCTTGAGTCAGTTTACAGCATCATCATTGCAATGCTGATTTTCAATGAGTATCAGGATCTGAATTTCTCGTTCATTCTCGGCATCGCATTGATTATCATATCAGTGGCGCTTCAAACGTGGTCGAAGTTGAAGGTCTTGAAATAAATTTATTATCTTTGCAGTCGTAAATCATCAATATATGAACGCACAACATTATATCACCAGCCTCGGCCTCGAGCCGCATCCCGAAGGAGGCTACTTCCGCCAGCTTTTCGGCAACGACGAATCCGGCAAAAAGGACATCTCGACCATCTATTACATGCTGACCGCCAACGACATATCGGCGTTTCACCGACTGCACGACGTTGTAGAGATTTGGTATTATCATGCAGGCGAGCCGCTCAACATCTATGTCATCGACACTGATGGGAAGCTCCACGTCCACAATCTCTCACCCGAAAGCGAGATGCAAGTAATAATCCAACCCGAGCAATGGTTTTCCGCCGAAATCCCGTCAAAACAAGGCTTCACGCTCGTCGGATGCGCCGTCGCCCCCGCTTTCTCTTTCGAGAACTTCGAATTGGCTGATAAGAAAGAGTTGTCAAAGCAATACCCCCAGCATTCCGAGCTGATTGAAAGAATGTGCAAATAAAAAAAATAGAGCCGCACGACAGTGCGGCTCCACTAATGGCTAATGGCTAACAGCTAATGGCTAACTAATGGCTTACTTCAGCGCCGATGCCTGATGATATTCACGGGCACCCAATTCCTTGTCGAACATAAACAGTCCGAGAGGATTGTCGCCAATCATTTTCACTGCTGCGAGGTTCTTTTCAGCCTCTTCCTCTTCTTCAACCTGCTCGTCGATAAACCAAACCATACGGTTCTGTGTGGCATAGTCCTTAGCTTCGATGGCGAGTTTGTTGATATTGTGAATCATAGCTGTCACCTTCTGCTCATGAGCGAGAGTGTCTTCAAATGCCTCAACCGGTGATTTCCATTCTGTCTCAACCTTGGCAATAGGTTTCAAAACCACGCGTGCGCCACGGCTCTGCATGTATTTGTAGAAAATCATGGCGTGGTCCTGCTCCTCCTTGAACTGGACCTCAAACCAGTTGGCGATGCCGTCCAAACCCTTCGCGCGGAAGTTGGTTCCCATTGACAAATAAAGGTATGCCGACCAAAGTTCAGCATTAATCTGCGCATTGATAGCGTCTTCAATTTTCTTGTTCATATCAAAAATTTTAAAAGTTTTTACTCAAATTTGTATCGCAAAGATACATAATATTTTGGGTTTTGTCAAATTTTTCAAAAAAATTTTCGTTTTTCAAAAAAATGCTTTAAATTTGTAAGGATAAAATTTTCGCATTATGACTACACTCTCTTCTGCCGACAAACAGCAACTCGAAGCTTTAGGAATTTCAGCTCAACAAGTTGAAAATCAGATAGTTCAGTTTAAAAACGGATTTGCTTTCAGCGACCTAATTGCGCCTGCCACAATCGGGAAAGGCATCGTCCGTTTCAACGAAAACGAGATAAAAGAGCTTGTCAGGCAGTTCGACGAGGACAAAAAATACTACGATATCATTAAATTTGTGCCTGCTTCGGGTGCGGCGAGCCGAATGTTCAAGAACCTCTACGCATTCGTCGAAGAATATAAAAACAAGGAGATTCCGGCCGATTTCCTCAAAAAAGAGAAAATCAAACCGGATTCAGTCGAGAATTTCTTCATGGGAATCCATGATTTCGCTTTCTTAAACGATTTGAAATGCCAGCTTCAAGCCAAAGGCAAAGACATTGAAAAGATGTTGAACGACAACGAGTTAGTGGAGATTGTCGAGACTCTTCTCAACGCCGACGGCATGAACTACGGCAACCTTCCGAAGGCATTGCTGAAGTTCCACAAATACGGCGATTCAGCCCGTCTCGCGATGGAGGAACATCTCGTGGAAGCCGCTGAATACAGCAACAACGGCGAGGTGGCTAAGCTGCATTTCACAGTGTCGCAGGAACATCTCGACATCTTCAAGAAGATTGTGAATTATGTCGTGCCGAAATACGAGAAACAGTTCGGAATCAAATACGAAATCAGTTTCTCAGTGCAGAAGCCTTCTACCGACACAATCGCTGTCGATATGAACAACGAGCCGTTCCGCGACAAGAACGGCAAGCTGGTGTTCCGGCCGGGCGGTCACGGCGCTTTGATACAGAACCTCAACGACTTACATAAGGAAATCATATTTATCAAGAACATCGACAACGTGGTTCCCGACCGTTTCAAGGCGACCACCTACGAATATAAAAAGGTGCTTTGCGGCTACCTCTTCCGCCTGCAGCAGCAACAGTTTGAGTATCTGGAGTTGCTCGACGACGGCGACGTCACCAACGAGGAACTCGACGAAATCACAGCTTTCGCGAAAAACCAGCTGATGATCGACATCCCTGATTTCTTCAGCACTTACAACGAAATCGAGAAGGTCGACTTCCTCTACGGCAAACTCAACCGCCCGATGCGCGTGTGCGGCATGGTGAAAAACGAGGGCGAGCCAGGCGGAGGTCCATATTTCACCCGCAACAGCAGCGATGAGATATCGCTTCAGATTGTGGAGTCGTCGCAAATCGACCACAAAAACGAGAAACAGGAGGCGATGTTCCGCTCATCCACCCACTTCAACCCTGTCGATTTGGTCTGCGCCACCCAGGATTTCAAAGGCAACTCATTCAACCTTCCGGATAACGTCGACCCAGAAACTGGCTTCATCTCATTGAAGTCGAAAGACGGCAAAGACCTGAAAGCCATGGAGCTCCCCGGCCTCTGGAACGGTGCCATGGCGGACTGGATTACCATCTTCGTCGAAGTCCCGATTCTGACATTCAACCCGGTGAAAACGGTTAATGACTTGCTGAGAGAGACACATCAAGGATAAACAAAAAAGCCCGCCTCACGGCGGGCTTTTTTTACCACTCATTCTTTGAAAACATTATTTTATTTTTTCAACAATAGCTTTGAAAGCTTCTGGGTTGTTCAAAGCCAGGTCGGCTAAAACCTTGCGGTTCAAGTCGATGTTGGCAGCATGAATCTTACCCATGAATGTACTGTATGTCATACCGTACTCGTGTGCGGCAGCGTTGATACGTACAATCCAAAGGCTTCTGAAATCACGTTTCTTGGCCTTTCTGTCACGATAGGCGTAGGTCAAACCCTTTTCCCAAGAGTTCTTGGCCACTGTCCAGACGTTCTTACGTGCGCTGAACTGTCCCTTCGTCTGTTTTAATACTTTTTTGCGTCTTGCTCTTGAAGCGACTGCATTTACTGATCTTGGCATAATTTTCTAATTTTTATCCGCTAGAGCGCCCCGCATCTGTCCGGGAACTTTCTTCCGCTCTAACAAGAGTTAAACAATTTTGTTGATTACATGAGAAGCATTTCTCTTACAGCTGCCATGTTGGCCTGCTCCACAATTGTCTGATGACCTAAAGCGCGTTTACGTTTGTTGGTCTTCTTTGTCAAAATGTGGCTGTGATAAGCGTGCTTTCTCTTGACTAAACCGGTGCCAGTGATTCTGAAACGTTTCTTGGCAGCGGATTTTGTTTTCATTTTAGGCATTTTAAAACTATTTTTAAAGTTATGAATGAGTGTCTTTCTTATTTCTTAGGAGCTATTATCATCAACATGCGCTTCCCTTCGAGCTTCGGCAACGACTCAACCTTGCCTACATCCTCCAACGCCTGAGCGAACTTGAGCAAAACCAGCTCTCCCTGCTCCTTGTAGGCGATGGAACGTCCGTGGAAGAACACATCGACTTTCACCTTAGCACCGTCCTCGAGGAACTTCTTGGCGTGGTTCAACTTAAACTCGAAGTCGCTGTCGCCAATCTGTGCACCAAGACGTAACTCCTTGATAACCACTTTGGTGGCCTTAGCTTTGATTTCTTTCTGTTTCTTCTTCTGGTCGAAGAGGAACTTCTTGTAATCCATGATCTTACAGACCGGTGGATTTGCGCTTGGTGAAATCTCCACTAAATCGAGACCTGCCTCGTCAGCCATTCTGATGGCCTCGCGAATCGGGTGTATCTCGTTGTCACCGGCCTCGCCGACGACTCTCACCATTGGTGCCGTGATCCTGTTGTTTATTCTGTGCGGATCATCGTTCTGCTTGCTTTTCGGAGGTCTGTTCTGGTTTCCTCCGTTGTTTACTGGAAGTGCTATGGTATGTATCTCCTATATTAATTAAACAATATGTTAATATTCAACTTTCTGTTCGTCAGCCACCTGATTTTCAACCATCTTGGCGAATTCAGCAACCGGCATCGAACCGAGGTCGCCTGTACCGCGCTTACGCACTGACACCAAGCCCTCGCCTTCTTCCTTCTCGCCCACGATGAGCATGTAAGGAATCTTCTTCAATTCGGCGTCACGGATCTTACGACCTATCTTCTCGCTTCTGTCGTCGAGCAACACTCTGACTTCAGAATTCTTCAATGTCTCATACACCTTCTCTGCGTATTCCTGATATTTCTCGCTGATAGGCAAGATGATAGCCTGGTCTGGAGCGAGCCACAACGGGAAGTCGCCGGCGCAGTGCTCGAGCAACACAGCCACGAAACGTTCCATTGAACCGAATGGAGCTCTGTGAATCATCACAGGACGGTGTTTCTCGTTGTCTTTGCCGATATATGTGAGGTCGAAACGCTCTGGCAAGTTGTAGTCAACCTGGATGGTACCGAGCTGCCAACGACGGCCGAGTGCGTCTTTCACCATGAAGTCCAACTTCGGACCGTAGAATGCAGCCTCACCTGTCTCTTCTCTTGCCGGAAGACCCTTCTCAGCGCAAGCTTCCTTGATAGCCTGTTCTGCTCTCTCCCAATTTTCGTCTGTACCGACGTATTTGGTTGTATTGTTAGGGTCACGAAGTGAAATCTGTGCCTCAAAGTTCTCGAATTTCAATGCCTTGAAGATGATTTCGATGATGTTCATCACGCGGAGGAACTCGTCTTTCACCTGGTCAGGACGGCAGAAGATGTGAGCGTCGTCTTGTGTGAACGAACGAACACGTGTCAAGCCGTGCAACTCACCGCTCTGCTCATAACGGTACACTGTACCGAACTCTGCCAAACGCAGTGGGAGGTCCTTATAAGAACGTGGCTGCCATTTGTAAATCATGCAGTGATGAGGGCAGTTCATAGGCTTCAGCAAATAAACCTCGCCTTCCTCAGGTGTGGTGATTGGCTGGAAGCTGTCCTTGCCGTAATGATCCCAGTGTCCTGATGTCACATAAAGATTCTTATTTCCGATATGAGGGGTGATAACCTGCTCATAACCATAGTGTTTCTGAATCTTTGTGAGATATTCCTGGAGACGGTTACGCAGAGCTGTACCTCTTGGGAGCCACATCGGGAGACCTTTGCCAACCATGTCGGTGAACATGAAAAGCTCAAGCTCACGGCCGAGTTTGCGGTGGTCGCGTTTCTTAGCTTCCTCAAGAAGAACGAGGTATTCTTCGAGCTCTTTCTGCTTCGGGAATGTGATACCGTAGATACGTGTCAGCTGCTTGCGGTTCTCATCGCCACGCCAGTAAGCGCCAGCGATAGATGTCAGCTTCACAGCCTTGATGCATGAAGTATCTGGGATATGCGGTCCGCGGCACAAATCAGTGAAAGTTCCTGATTTATAATATGTTATGGTACCGTCTTCAAGCTCGTTGATAAGCTCTACTTTGTACTCATCACCTTTCTCAGTGAAATATTTCAAAGCGTCAGCCTTGCACACGTCAACACGCTCAAATGCCTGTTTTTCCTTGGCGAGCTCGAGCATCTTTTTCTCAATCTTCACGAGGTCTTCCTCGGTCAATGTCATGTCACCGGTATCTATGTCATAATAGAAACCGCTCTCGATGGCAGGACCGATGCCGAACTTCACACCTTTGTACAGCTGCTCGATAGCCTCTGCCATGAGGTGTGCCGATGAGTGCCAAACTGTAGCTTTTCCTTCTGGATCGTTCCATGTAAACAATTGAATATTAGCGTCTTCGTTGATTGGACGAAGAGCATCCCACATCTTGTCGTTCACCTTTGCCGACAACACGTTGCGAGCCAAGCCTTCGCTAATGCTTTTAGCAATGTCCATTGGCGTTACGCCCGCTTCAAACTGTCTGACACCACCGTCAGGAAATGTAATATTTATCATATCAAAATTATTTTCGCAAAAAAGCGCTGCAAAATTACAAAATTTTTTAACACGAAATTCACTGATTATCAAAAATTTTTCAATCGATTTTAACCGTCTTCAAATTCAGCAAATTCACGGGGTTTCCGTCGAATCCACTCACCCGTTTGTTGACGAATCGCAACACCTCGTCGTAAAACAGTATCACAACGGGTGCCTCGGTCATCATCAATGAGTCCATTTCGTGATATATTTCGGCTCTGATTTTCAAGTCGTTAGTGGCAATCGCTTTCGCGTAAAGCTTGTCAAATTTCGGGTTAGAATAATGGGTGTAATTGGGGCCTTTTGGAGCAAGATTTTCCGTCGTAAAAAGCGAGAGATAATTCTCTGCGTCCGGATAATCGGCCACCCACGACGAGCGAAAGAACGGCAGGCTGCACTGGGCACGTTTCTCACGCAAAGCCGCCGGCATCATCTCCTCCACCTTGCACACCAAGCCAACGTCGCTCACCGACGACTGCACAAACTTCGCCAAATCGATGTATTCCTTTGTGGTATAAAGCTTTATCTCACTTCCTTGCAAGTGATATTTCTCGATAATCTCAAACGATTTCTGCTGATTAAAAGCATATCCTATTTGTCCCAAAGAATCATATCCCGGCAATCCCGCAGGGATGATTCCGCCGTTTCCAGGCGTCCCAATGCCGTTTCTCAGATAACGTAGCATCTTCTCCCTATCAATGGAATAATTCACTGCCTGACGCAATGCCACAGCACGTTTTTTATCATCTCTTTCCTCTTGAGTATCAATGTAAAATGAAAGATATTCGGTATTCAGATAAGGCTCACGAATGAGATAAAATCTGTCCTCATATTTGCTTCTCAAAAAGCCGTCACGTGTCAAAAGCTCGTCTTTGTAACGCGCATCGACGCCCGACATAAAATCGGTTTTTCCTTTCACAAACTCCATGAAAGCCACCTGCTTGTCGATGAGAAAACTCACCGAAACAGCGTCAAGATATGGCAGACGCTCACCGTTTTCAAACTCGAAATAATCAGGATTTTTGCGCATCACGAGGCGTACGCCTTCCTTCCAATATTGAAATTTGAACGGCCCTGTTCCCACCGGATGACGGCCGAAATTCTCTCCGTAAAACTCCACCGCTTCTTGAGGCACCACCGAGGCGTAAGTCATTGATAATATTCCGAGAAACGCCGGAAATGGCTCTTTCAACTCCACTTGAAAAACCGAGTCGTTCAACGCCTTAAAAGCATATCCGTTGTCATCTTGTTTCACCTGAGCGAAAATCCATGAGCCTGGCGAACTTAACTTTCTGTCAATCAATCGGTTGAATGAATATTCAAAGTCTTGAGCCACCACTCGCCTGCTCTTTCCGTTGAAGCAGCTGTCGTTGTGGAAAAACACGTCGTCGCGAAGCAAGAAAGTGTATGTTTTTCCGTCTTCTGAAATCTCCCAACTCTTCGCCACCGCCGGCACCACGTTCATCTCATTGTCGAAAGCTACGAGACTGTTATACAATTGGTTACAAGCCCAGATATGAGGCTGGTCCTTGGCATAAATCGGGTCCAAAGTGAGGATTCCCGCCGCCTCGTTGTACTTGAAAATCTTGAGGTCAGAATCAGTGTTTTTCTTTCCACATGAAGCGAGAAGAAAACAAGCAATTAGTATAAAAAATAATCTCTTCATTTTATCGGAGATTTCTCGACTTCACTTCGTTTCGCTCGAAATGACAGTTTATAGTCGTCATTTCGACTGAACGCACGTTTAACTCCGTCATTTCGACTGAAGCGAAGCGGAATGGAGAAATCTCCTGCAAAAATACAAAAATTTTTAATCTATTAAACTATTAAGCTATTAAGCTATTAAACTTATAAACTAATTTAGTATTTTTGCAAAAATTTTTCAAGAAATGCGCATAAGGAATATCAGAAGCGACCGCGGCATCCTCGTCATCACCGATTTCGGTGACCGCACGATTATTATCCCGATAAACAACCGCGACAAGCTTCTGAGTTTCATGCGCTCCAACGCCACCAACGTGCCTCTCTTCCCAATGGAAGTCATCGACAGTCTTGCCGACGCGGCCTCACACAAGGTGCAAATCAAGATGGAGGCAAAGAGAATCCTCACAGAGTGGCCTTATTTCGTTTTAGACGTAAACTTCAGGTATTCAAAAAGTTACGACATCTCTTTTGAGGAGCCGATTTTCAAGCTCTCCCACCCTTTCGACGACGGCACCGACTTCTTCCGCCTCGAATACGACGAGATTGACAGCGACTTCACGCCTAATGGCAAATACCGTGGAGCCCACGCCCGCCGCTACCACCTCGACGAGATAATGGAAAGTCTGGAATATCTCGCAAAAGACACCCCAGACTTACAACTTGAAGCTGTCATCCAGACCACAGCTGGAGAAGTTTACACTTCCGACAAGATTTTATTCAGACAGGATTTACAGGATTAACAGGAATTATAGTGCCTGATATTACTACCTGGCAGATCGCACAGGCCGGATACACTGGCCGGCATCGCGACTGCTGGAGTAGGTAAAGTAATCCGAATAGATGACGAGGGCCTTTGCCTCATACGCGGTATTAGTTTTTAGAGAACTCGACCAATAGTAACCTTCTTCGCCGGCGTACATGAGGTCGCCATCAAGGTAGTAGCCGGCACAAGGCAAGAACAGACTAGTGCTATCATTTATGGCTGTAAACAAAACACCATTCACGCCGTTCTGGGTCGTCCTTGTTAAAGTTGTATTTTGGAGCAATTCGTCCCAATCCTCATAGGTAGGCATACGCCAACCGTCACCCCATATGACTGCTGCGGCGTCATCATCAGGTAGCAGAACAGTCAAAGTGTCGGTATAGCCTTCATAGCCGCAATGAGGGTCATAGCAGTATTTTGTGATGGTGTTGTAGCTACCGTTGCAGTACTTGTATGTGCTCCATTTGTAATTGGTCTTAGGCTGGATCTCACCCCAGGCAAAATAGTTGCCGTAGGCCTCTGGGGTTTGTGCACCAATGTTGCAAGTAGCCCACAAAAGACCGCTCGGCAATCCGAGGTCGACGTATTCACGAGTGTCGGCACCGTCACCTCCACCGCCTGGTACATCATTCTTATCTTTTTTACATCCTACAGTGAAAACCATCGCTGTCATTAGCATTACAACAGCCATTACTTTAGTAGATCTTTTCATAGTTAAAATAGTATTAGTTAGACTGGGCAAAGATAAATATTTTTTCACAATGACAAACACTTTATTTGTTCGTCATCATATTTTATGCCTTAAACCCAGCCACTTTCTTATGTGAATCCACCAGGAACTTATTGTAATCCAATGAATTAACCTCTTGCTCTTTCTCCAAGGCGAGGTCCAGGACCTCGAGCATGTTGTCGACGAAATGGAACTGCAGGCCTTCGACGTATTCTTTCTTGATGTCCATGAAATCGCGTTCGTTGTCACGTGACAAAATGACATCTGTCACGTTGTTTCGTTTGGCAGCCAGCATCTTCTCCTGTATGCCTCCCACTGGCAACACTCTGCCACGAAGCGTGATTTCACCTGTCATCGCGAGCTTGTCCTTGACACGACGCTGCGTCAATGCAGACGTAAGCGCTGTCAGCATGGTGATGCCTGCTGATGGGCCGTCTTTAGGCGTAGCGCCTTCCGGGACATGGATGTGAACGTTCCATTCTTCAAACACTATCGGATTGATTTTCAATTCGTTGGCATGGGCTTTAATAAACTCGTATGCTATCGTCGCCGACTCCTTCATCACGTCGCCGAGGTTACCTGTCATGTTCAGCGCTCCCCTGCCCCTGCTCAAGCTGACTTCAATCGACAGAATCTCGCCGCCGACCGGTGTCCATGCCAATCCGATGGCGACGCCAGGCATGGTGTGTTTCACCTCTTCCTCATCGTGATGCATAGGCACGCCTAAGGCTTTCTTCAAATCGTCCTCTGTGACTTTCTTCTCGTATTCGCCGCCAACAACGATAGCCTTCGCCTTCTTACGAATCACGTCGGCGATTTTGCGTTCGAGGTTACGGACGCCTGCCTCACGAGTGTAGTCATCAATAATCTTATAAATGATAGACTCAGAGAACGTCACATCTTTCGACTTCAGACCGTGTTCCTTCAACTGCTTCGGGATAAGATGGCGTTTTGCAATCTCGTATTTCTCCTCACGCAGATAACCGTTCAAATCGATGATTTCCATTCTGTCGCGCAATGCAGGATGTATGGTCTGGAGGTTATTCGCCGTGGCGATAAACATCACCTTCGAGAGGTCGTAATCCAGCTCGATGAAGTTATCGTTAAAGGTGTTATTCTGTTCAGGATCAAGGACTTCGAGCAATGCGGCCTGCGGGTCGCCGTTGATGTTGTTGCCACTCACCTTGTCAATTTCGTCAAGGATAAAGACCGGGTTCGACGATTTAGCCTTCTTCAAATTCTGGATGATTCTGCCAGGCATTGCGCCGATGTATGTCTTACGATGTCCACGAAGCTCTGACTCATCGCGAACGCCGCCCAACGACATGCGTATGTACTTGCGTCCCAATGCCTTAGCTATCGACTTACCAAGTGATGTCTTACCTACTCCAGGAGGTCCGACGAGGCACAAAATCGGGGCTTTCATGTCGTTTTTCAGCTTCAAAACAGCCAAATGCTCCACGATTCTGTCCTTGATTTTCTCAAGTCCGAAATGGTCTTTGTCGAGCACTTTCTGAGCATGTTCGAGGTCGAAATTATCCTTTGTATATTCGTTCCACGGCAGCTCTACAAGATATTCCAGATAGTTATGCTGGATACCGTAGTCAGCCTGCTGTGGGTTCATGCGCTGCAGTTTCTGGAGCTCCTTATTAAATACATCCGCCACTTCCTTGCTCCATTTCTTCTTCGCTGCCTTCTGTGTCAGTTCCTTGATATCCTGTTCGTTCGGCGTACCGCCAAGCTCCTCCTGAATGGTTCTAAGTTGTTGATTCAGAAGGTATTCGCGTTGTTGCTTATCGAGGTCGGTCTTCACTTTGCTCTGAATCTGCTGTTTCAGGTCGACCATCTGCATCTCCTTGTTGAGGAACTTCAGCAACTCGTTGGCAAACTTAGTTATATCATTGATTTCCAACAGCTTCTGACGGTCTTCCATCTTCGCCACGAGGTTACTTGCGATGAAGTTAACCATAAACCAAGGGCTCTCGATGTTACGAATGGCGAATGTCGCCTCAAATGGCACTGCTCCCGACTTCTGCACAATCTGCATTGCCATGTCCTTAATACTCTGAATCAGGGCTTTGAACTGGCGGTCGCGTGGCACTGGCGAGCTATCGCCAAACGGAGTGATTCTGCCTCGCAGATAAGGTTCTGTGGCAGTTATCTCTTCGAGTCTGAAACGGCGTTTACCCTGAATGATGACGGTAGTGTTTCCATCTGGCATTTCCAGTGTTTTCATGACTTGCGCAATAGTACCTATTTCAAACAGGTCGGTCTGTTGCGGGTCTTCCACCTTCGCGTCGCGCTGGGTGATGACGCCGATATCCATACCTTTCTTATATGCGTCCTTCACGAGGCGTATGGTCTTGTTTCTTCCCACAGTAATTGGGATGACCACACCGGGGAACAGCACGGCGTTACGCAGAGCCATGACAGGCAGCTCCTCTGGAAGTTGCGCGTCGATCATGCGTTTCTCGTCTTCCGGTGAAAACAGCGGGATGTATTCTGTGTCAGCCTCAATGATGTCACTGAGAATTATATCGTGGTTGATTTGATTATCCATAAAAACGTTTTTTCAGACTCACTCTATCAAAAATCGTGCCAAAAAAAGCCCTTGTCATTTCTGGCAAGGGCAAAACTTCATTATGAAAAATTTAACAAACCTATTCTGGGATTATTTTTTCTTAGCTTCCTGGAATTTTTTGTACTTGTTGTTGAACTTATCGACGCGACCTGCTGTGTCGACGAGTTTCATCTTACCAGTGTAGAATGGGTGTGATGTGTTTGAAATCTCAAGTTTCACCAGTGGATACTCGTTACCGTCTTCCCACACGATAGTTTCCTTTGTGTTGATGGTGGAACGTGACATAAAAGCGTGGTCGTTTGACATGTCTTTAAACACGACCAGTCTGTAGTTCTTTGGATGTATGTCTTTTTTCATTGCTGTATAATTTTCCTTTCAATTCGGACGGCAAAAATACAACATTTTTCAATACGCAAATCATTTTTTTGAAAAATTTTTTAAAAATTTATTTTCGTTGATTTTCAACACCTTATAAATATGAGTTGACATCTTATTATTTAAAATATGAGTTGATTTTCAGGAAAATTTGTCATGGTTTATGCCAAAAATTCATTTTTGTCGTGAAAAATTAAAATCGCAAAAATTTTTATTTTTTCTTGCTTATTACAAAATTATTGTTTATTTTTGCAGTGTCAAGTTACAATGAAGGAGGAACTCATGAGCAATACAATTATCGATCAGTACGAATTCGCGCTTATGCGATACGAGGAGCTTTTCCTTTTGGTTTGCGGGATGCCGACGGTTGACAGCCGTTTGGCCATTGAGATGGATGTTATGTCCAAGATTGTGACTGACTACGAGTCGTGTTATTTCCCGGCAGACAGATAAAGCCTTTCTAAAATATTGATTATCAGCGTTATATAACAACATAAAAAGATTTTTATCTTTTGTGTTTTATATAGTTTTATTTACTAACTTTGCAACGCTAAAAAAGCAAGAAAAATTAAGGAAATCTTAAATAATAACAACTTAAAATATAAACGTAATGAAACACAATTTCAATGCGGGACCATGCGTCCTTCCAAAAGAAGCCGTTGAATCAACTATCAACGCAATTCGCAATTTTGACAACACAGGTATCGGTTTGATGGAGATTTCACACCGTACTCCAGGTTGGGAGCGTATCATGGAAGAAACACGTCAGTTGTGGCGCGACATCCTCAATATTCCTGCAGAATATGAGGTCCTCTTCCTCGGTGGCGGCGCAAGCACACAGTTCTTCACAGTGCCAGCTAACTTGCTTAAGACAAAGGCAGCTTACCTCCAGACAGGTGTTTGGGCAAAGAAAGCAGCTAAAGAAGCTAAATTGTTCGGTAAAGTTGAGATTGTTGCCTCATCAGAAGACAAGAACTACACATACATTCCGAAAGGCTACACCATCCCTACAGATGCCGACTACTTCCACATCACAACAAACAACACCATCTACGGTACAGAGATCCGCACCGATATGGATTGCCCTGTGACACTCGTTGCTGATATGTCATCAGATATCATGAGCCGTCCAGTCGACGTGAAGAAATACGGTCTCATCTACGGTGGTGCTCAGAAGAACGTCGGTCCTGCTGGCGTGACATTCGTCATCGTCCGTAAAGACCTCCTCGGCAACATCGGCGACCGCGCTTATATGAACCCACTTCCAACAATGGTTGACTATAAGACACACGCTGCAGAAGAAGCCAAGAACATCAGTATGTTCAACACACCTCCAGTACTTCCTATCTTCGTCATGCACGAGACATTGACATGGTTGAAGAACACCATCGGCGGTGTCGAGGCTATGAACAAACTCGCTGTCAAGAAGTCAAACCTCCTCTACGAAGAAATCGACCGCAACTCAATGTTCGTCGGAACAGCAGAGAAAGACTCACGTTCAATCATGAACCACTGCTGGGTGATGGCTCCAGGTCGTGAAGACCTCCAGGATGCTTTCATGGCATTCGCAAAAGAACGCGGCATGGTCGGTATCAAGGGTCACCGTTCAGTCGGCGGCTTCCGCGCTTCATTATACAACGCCTGCCCAATCGAGTCAGTTGAAGCTCTCGTACAGTGCATGCAAGACTTTGAAAAAGCTAACAAGTAACAATCAAGTGTTGAGAGTGGAGAGTTGAGAGTTGAATTAACTCCACACTCCACTCTTAACTCTCAAAACTATAGAAAAATGAAGGTATTAGTTGCAACAGAAAAGCCATTCTCAGCAGCAGCTGTCAATGGAATCCAGAAAATAGTTGAAGAAGCCGGTTACAGCTTCGCAAAACTCGAGAAATACACAGACGTTCAGCAGTTCTACGATGCAGTCGCTGACGCTGACGCTCTCATCGTGCGTTCAGACAAGGTGACCAAGGAAGTCATCGACCACGCCAAGAACCTCAAGATCGTGGTTCGCGCCGGCGCAGGTTTCGACAACCTTGACCTCGCAGCTTGCACAGCAAGAGGCATCGTGGCAATGAACACACCAGGTCAGAACTCAAACGCAGTTGCTGAATTGGCAATCGGCATGATGATTTACATGGCCCGTAACACATTCAAACCTGGCACAGGCTGCGAATTGAAGGGCAAGAGAGTCGGTATCCAGGCTTACGGTAACGTCGGTCGCCTCGTGGCTGAAAAAGCCAAGGCTCTCGGCATGGAAGTATGGGCATTCGACCCATTCGTACCGACAGAGAAGATGGAAGCTGAAGGCGTTCACGTCCCTGCAACACTCGATGAACTCTACGCACACTGCGACTACATCTCATTGCACATCCCGGCAAACGACCAGACAAAGAACAGCATCAACTACGCTCTTCTTTCAAAGATGCCAAAGGGTGGCTGCCTGGTCAACACAGCTCGTAAAGAAGTCATCAACGAGGCCGACATGGAGAAGATGCTTGCCGAACGTACAGATTTCAAGTATGTGACAGACATCGCTCCGGCAAACGCAGAGGCATTGGCACAGTTCGCTCCACGTTTCTTCGCAACACCTAAGAAACAGGGTGCTGAGACAGCTGAAGCTAACATGAACGCAGGTCTTGCAGCAGCTCGCCAGATCGTGGGCTTCTTCAAAGACGGTTGCACAAAATTCCAGGTTAACAAATAAAAACGAAACAATATGTCAGTTATAAGACCTTTCAAAGGATATCGTCCACCGGTTGATATCGTTGAGAAATTAGCTTCAAGACCATACGACGTTTTGAACACAGAAGAAGCACGCGAGGAATGCGCAGGCAACCCTTACAGCCTTCTCCACGTGACCAAAGCTGAAATCGACCTTCCAGCTGGCCACAAAGACAGCGACCTTGAGACTTACATCAAAGTTGTTGAGAACTTCAACATGTTCAAAGACTACGGATGGCTCGTCCAGGACAACGAAGAGAAGCTGTACATCTACGCACAGAGCATGAACCCGAAAGACGCCAACGCACACTGGCAGTATGGTATCGTGGCATGCGCCTGGAGCGAGGACTATATCAACAAAGTCATCAAGAAACATGAGTTGACACGTAAGGACAAGGAAGAGGACCGTATGAAACACGTCCGCATCACCAACGCCAACGTGGAACCAGTGTTCTTCGCATATCCAGCAGTGAACGAGATTGACGCTATCGTCAACAACATCGTTCGCCATGAGAAGCCAATCTACGACTTCATCGCTAAGGAAGACGGTTTCGGTCATCGTTTCTGGGTCATCGACGACAAGGCTACCATCGCCAAGTTAGTTGAACTCTTCGACAAGAAAGTCCCTGCAATGTACATCGCCGACGGTCACCACCGCAGCGCTGCAGCAGCATTGGTCGGACAGGAGAAGAAAGAGCACAACCCACACCACACAGGCAAAGAGGAATACAACTTCTTCATGACAGTTATCTTCCCTGACAACCAGCTGAACGTCATCGACTACAACCGCGTTGTTAAGGATCTGAACGGCTTGAGCAAAGACGAGTTCATCAAGGCTCTCGGCAAGACATACGATGTCACCAACATGGGAACAGAGATCTACAAGCCAGCTAAACTGCACGAGCACAGCATGTACCTCGACGGTCACTGGTACAAGATGAGCGCAAAACCTGGCACATACGATGACAACGACCCAATCGGCGTTCTCGATGTGACAATTTTGAGCAACAACGTGTTGGACAACATCCTCGGCATCAAGGATCTCCGCACCGACAAGCGCATCGACTTCGTCGGCGGTATCCGCGGTCTCGGCGAGTTGAAACGTCGTGTTGACAATGGTGAAATGAAAGTCGCTTTCGCAATGTATCCTGTTTCAATGAAACAGATCATCGACATTGCTGACACCGGCAACATCATGCCACCTAAGACCACATGGTTTGAGCCGAAACTCCGTTCAGGACTCGTAATCCACACATTAGAATAAGCTACTAGCCATTAGCTATTAGCCATTAGAAAAAAGAGCCTTTCGAGGCTCTTTTTTTTTCTTTCCACTCTAAACTTTTCACTACTCTACACTCTAAACTCTCAACTCTAAACTATTTTTTGTATTTTTGCAAAAAATTTCAACATTATGTCGGAGAAATCTTTTGATCCCAATGCGGCGGCGGCTTTAGGTTCGGGCATTTACGGACTGCCTTGCACGGCTGAGGAAGCTGAAATAATTATTATCCCTGTGGAATGGGAGTTGACAACGAGTTATAATCGCGGCACTGTCGACGGTCCGAGTGCGGTGTTCGATGGCTCGATGCAGGTCGACCTTTGCCATCACGACTACCCTGATTTATGGCAACGCGGCATCTGGATGGATGAGTTTCCAAAGGAACTGAGAAAACTGCACGACAAGCTCGCTCCTGTCAGCGAAGAGATAATCGAAGGCATCGAAAACGGTGAAGTCGACGAGTTTCCGTGGAAATTCGAGGCGAAATACAAAGCCATTGAAGACGGTTTCGAGAAGATGTTCGCATGGCTGCGCGAGCGCATCGCATATTGGAAGAAACAAGGTAAGAAGGTGGGACTTCTGGGCGGCGACCACAGCACACCCCTTCCCTATCACCAATACCTTAATAATATAGGTGTCAATTACGGCGTTCTGCACGTCGACGCTCACAGCGACCTGCGCGAGCGCTTCGAAGGCTTTGAATATTCGCATGCTTCAATATTTTATAATGTTTTGAAGCTTGAAAAAGTCGACAAATTAGTGCAGGTGGCAATCCGCGACTACTGCCATCAGGAGAAGCAGCTCGTTCAGGATTCAAAAGGCCGCGTGAAGGTGTTTTACGACCGCGACAACCGCCGCAGAATGTATGAAGGCGCCAACTGGAAACAGATTTGCGATGAGATTATTAAAGAATTGCCTGAAAAGGTTTATATCTCAGTCGACATCGACGGTTTGGACCCGAAACTATGTCCAAACACAGGCACTCCAGTCCCAGGTGGCATGGAATACGAAGAATTGATGTATCTGCTCAATAGAATCAAGGAATCAGGAAAAGAGATCATAGGCTTCGATTTGTGCGAAGTATCACCAGGTGAAGATGATGAGTGGGACGGAAATGTCGGGGCGAGAGTGCTTTATCACCTTTGCGGAATTAGTTAAGTTCACGCAGAAACAACGGAAATTGCAGAAATCATTAAATAACAAAAAAGCCCACAATGTGGGCTTTTTTTAATATAATAATTTCCGTTGTTTCTGCGTGTAAAATTATTCCATATTAGTGTACACTGCCTGAACGTCCTCGTCGTCTTCGACTTTATCAAGGAAGTTCATGATGCTTTCGATCTGTTCGTCGTTGAAAGCGACAGGGTTGTTGGCGAAACGCTGGAGGTTAGCTTTCACGATGTTGATCTTCATGCCTTCCAAAGCCTCGTGCATTGTGCCGTAAGCTGTCCAGTCGCTGTATGCGAAGGTGCCGTCTTCTGTCTCTTCGATCTCTTCGAGACCAGCGTCGATAAGTTCGAGCTCGAGGTCGTCCTTGCTCATTCCGGCAGGGATTTCGATTTGGAACACAGCCTTGCGTGTGAACATATATTCAAGCTGACCTGTCTTAAGAAGCTCGCCACCGGCTTTGTTGAAATATGAACGGACGTTAGCAACTGTACGTGTTGTGTTATCTGTTGCGCATTCCACGACGCAGAGGACACCGTGAGGACCCTTGCCTTCGTAGACGATTTCAACCATATCAGCCGTGTTCTTATCGGTAGCACGTTTGATAGCTGCATCGATGTTGTCCTTTGGCATGTTTTCCGCCTTGGCGTTCAAGATAGCCTGACGGAGTTTAGGGTTCATATCTGGATCCGGACCGCCTTCTTTTGCTGCGATTGTGATAATTTTTCCAAGTTTCGGGAACACTCTTGACATGTGGCCCCATCTTTTCATCTTAGCCGCCTTGCGGTATTCAAATGCTCTTCCCATATTATTACAATTTTATTTTTCGGGCGCAAAATTAATAAAAAAAATGTTTGGTTTTTATTTTTTTGAAAAAATAGTTTAGAGTTTAGATGCGACCGCAGGGAGCATCAAGTCTTCTGTTTCTTCTTTTTCGCTGCTGGAAACAGTACATTATTTAATATCAACCGATATCCTGGTGAGTTCGGGTGCATGTCGAGCTCTGTCGGCGGGTCGCCTACGAGATGCTGGTAATCCTCCGGGTCGTGTCCGCCGAGGAAGGTCCAGAAACCATTGCCGTAGTCACCATGGATGTAACGGTCTTCCTCCAATGCGGCGTTGTCACCAAGAACAACCACCGTCGGTTTTACGTATTTCTTATTGAATGCCGTGGTCTGCCCCATGAACGCCTTTATGAGCTTTTCGTGGTCTTGCGTGAGCATAGTCGGGACAGGATCCCATTTTGCAGAAAAATCAAACAACAAAAAGAAATCGTTGCCTTCTCTCACTGACTTCGGACGAGTCAGGGTAACGTCGATGTTAGAGACCTCGTATTCCTGAGGGTTCGTAGAGACGGTGAAGTCGGTGAAAGCGAAACAGTTATCGTAGTTCAGACGTTGCGGGTCACCGGGACGGATGGCGTCGCCGTCGAACATCACATCGCAGATGTCGAGACCTTCGGCTGCAAGAGCGATGTCGAAGCTGTCGGGCGCTGAGCACATCGCAAAAAGGTATCCCCCACCCGCCACGAAGTCACGGATTTTTTTAGCCACAGCAAGTTTCAGCTGCGAGACCTTTGTAAAACCATGCCTGCGTGCCGTCTCTTCCTGTTTTTGCACGTCTTCTTTGTACCATGGATAGTTTCTGTATCTTGCCCAAAACTTGCCGTATTGTCCAGTAAAATCTTCATGATGCATGTGAAGCCAATCATAAGTTGGCAGAACGCCATCCAAGACCTCATCATCATAAATTATATCATAAGGAATCTCTGCGTATGTCAGCACCAAAGTCACGGCGTCATCCCATGGAAGTATGTTCTTAGGCGCATAGACAGCCAAACGAGGCACTTTCTGGAGCTTCATCTCGTCCATATTCACGCCAGGGTCAGCGATTTCGGCGAGTATGCCTTCTGCTTGAACGTCGGCGATGACCTGATAAGAGACGTTTCTGAGCTTGCATTCACGCTCAAACATGTCGTGATACGGCATCAGATAGCTGCCTCCTTTATAATTCAGAAGCCAGCTTATCTCCACCTCACGTTGCAGCACCCAATATGCCACTCCGTATGCCTTCAAGTGGTTGGTTTGCGTCTCGTCCATCGGAATCAGGATGTAGGCGGCGAAGATTTTGGGCATCGCCAACATCATGATAATCAACAGGATAATATATCTTTTAATATTTTTCATCTTTATTGAAATTTAATGCAAAGATAGCAAAAAGCCATTAGTCATTAGCCATTAGCCATTAGTTTTTTTGATTTTTTGTGTTATTGAATGATTAATTTTGTATTTTTGCGAATTGTTTGAATCTATAATTTATATACGTAATAATATGGAAAACACATTGAAAAAGACTGCATTGAACGCAATGCACTATGAAATGGGCGCCAAGATGGTTCCATTTGCAGGTTTCGACATGCCTGTTCAGTTTGAAGGCGTGAACGTTGAACACGAGACAGTCCGCAAGGGCGTTGGTGTTTTCGACGTCTCTCACATGGGCGAGTTCCGTGCAAAAGGTCCTAAGGCTTTCGCTTTGGTACAGCGCTGCACCTCAAACGACGTGGCAGCATTGGTTGACGGCAAGGTTCAGTACACCTGCCTCCCGAACGGCAAAGGCGGCATCGTCGACGATATGCTCGTTTACCGCGTGTCAGCTGACGAATATTTCATGGTTCCTAATGCAGCCAATAT
>Ga0129306_1000462_pt1 | contig 63784 bp, 56 predicted proteins | sample P827metagenome_FD_94438 | JGI IMG/M metagenome (GOLD analysis project Ga0129306, IMG submission 94438) | Capybara group fecal microbial communities from Wisconsin, USA - P827 metagenome | ecosystem: Host-associated > Mammals > Digestive system > Large intestine > Fecal | place: USA: Wisconsin... | reverse complement strand
TTTGTGAAAGTAATCATAAGTCTGTATTTTTAAAGTTGAACATGAATGTTCTTTTAAGCCACTTTAAATTTACAGACTTTCTTCTTTTTACCTATAAGGACACACTTTTTGGGACATTATCCCCCCGTCCGGAAAAATGGCCTAAATACCGGACAAACAACCCAAACCTGGCCTTGCGCCGCGGATGACAGGCACGTTACCACAGAACAACCAAAGGTAGGAAGAGCAATTATATTGAGGCTGTGTGTTAAACGGGAAAATGATAGGATTGAGGGAACGGAGTGACCGAAGGGGTAGTTTGAAGGGGCGGGCCCCTTCAATGAATAGCGAAGCGTCTCTACATCTACCACAAAGGGCGGCCGGAAGGCTGCCCTTTAAGGTTGAGATGTAGAGATTCGAACTCTAACTGAGGGAACCAAAATCCCTAGTGCTACCATTACACTACATCTCAATACCGTATCCCTTTGTTAAGGGACTGCAAAGATAATAAAAAAAATCAGAACAGAGTAGGATGGTTCTCATCCAATTCGCTGAGAACTTTTTCCATGATGGCTTCGCGCATGAGGGAGGACTTGGCGCGGACGCCGAAGCGGGTGCAGTACTCGTCAATGGCGGAGAGCTCGCTGTCGTTGAAATAGAGGACGTAGCGATTCTTACGCAGGAGCATGAGCTTCTGCTTTGCCAGGTACTCGGGGTCAACGCCCGGTATTTTCTTGCGGCGTGCCATCAATCAGAATTGAACGTAGCGGTGCTGAACAACACCCTTTTTATCGAGCTGGATTACAAACGGGATGTTTGTAAGGTCAAATGTATCCAGTATCAGTTCCTTCTGTGAAACCTTGTCCATATCTACAAGAAGAACCTTCACTTTGCGGGAGCCTGAGACAACTTCTTCCACTTTGGCAAGAAGATCCTGGCAGGAGGAGCAGCCTGCAGAGTAGAAGACCACGTAGGAGGGCTTTCCTTTGAGCTTTCCAAGCTGGTAAACGCCCTCCTTTGAGCCTTTCACGAAGATGGGGAAAGGCTTTCTGCGCAGCACTCCGTCAACTGCGATATCCGGAATCTCAGACCCAACCGGGGTCCTTGCGGTCATCTCCGACAGGAATTCTCCCAGGGAAACCACCTGAGCTTTGTCCTCAGGGGTGTCCCAGATGTCTTCAAGCTTGATATATCTGTTGACAAAGGGGATTATTGCATCCTTGTAAACCTCTTCGCGCTCCTGCGAAAGGTAATACAGCAAATCTCCTTCCACCTGTTTGAACGAATCTATGTTGCCTTCCCCGAATGTGCGGGCGGCAAGGTAATCGGCCACCTCAAGGATGTGGGAAACTTTCAGAGTATCTCCGTAGGTTGCGAACATCTGGCGGTAGCGGGCGGTTTGGGATTCCTCCCCGTAGCTGTAATTACCGTCACTGAACTCGCGTGAAAGGAGGACCTTCAGGGCTGGTGTGTCAAGGTTTCTGCCAAGGATTACACCGTCTGGGCCAACCAGAAACATCCTGGGCGTGCCAAGAATGCCGTACAGGCGCTGCCAGTCACTCTCCATTCCGGGGTCCCAGATGTGTTCAGCCTCCGGGAAACCGGCCCTGTAGGCTTTCCAGGACTCCGCATCATCCCCAACATAAATTGCGAACAACTTTATGGTGTTTGCCGATTCTTTAAGGAATTCCTTCAGCCTCGCGGTCTCCACCTTGCATGTTGCGCAGGAGGTGTCGTAAAAGAACAGGACGTTGTATTTGCCGGCGACAGGGAACTTTACTGCCTTTCCCTGGGTGTCTTTCATTGTAACCCTGGGCGCGGTTTTCCCAATTAGGGATGCCCTGTTGAACTCCGCGAACATCTTTGCGGCAAGGAGGTCTTCCTCCGATTTCATCTTCACCCTTCCGGACGCCAGCCACTTGTCCACCACGTGCACCGCCACGGCCTCGTCGCCCATGATTCTGGACGATGTATAATGCTCATAGATCTTCAGGGCAACATACTGCCTTACCAGCGAATCCCGGGACGATTCAATGAGGAAGTCGCACTCCCGGTTCTGCACCGCGGGGCTTTCCCCGGCCAGGGAGACGAAGTACTCTTCCAGTTTAGCGCCAAGTTCCTTGTAATCCTGGCCCAAGGCACCGAAAACCGTGAGGGCCAGCAAGGCCGATGTCAGAAAGAATTTTTTCATAGCTTTACTCCTTCGGGGATGAATGCGGAATAGTCTCCGCCGTGCTTGAGGATGTCGCGTACCGCCGATGAACTGATGTGGGCATACTCCTGGGCAGTAGGGATGATGATGGTCTCGATGTCCGGAGCGAGGCGGCGGTTGGCATCGGCAATGGAACGTTCTGTTTCGAAGTCAATCATGTTCCTGACGCCCCTCACGATGTGCTTAATGCCCATTGCGCGGCAGGTGTCGATGGTGAGGTTGTCGTACTGGATAATGCTCACGCCTTTGATCCCGGCGGTGGCCTGACGGATTATGTCAAGGCGTTTTTCCATCTGGAAAAAGCCTCTTTTGTCCTGGTTAATACCAACGGCTATCACAACGTTGTCGAACATTGTGAGCGCCCTTTTCAGTATGTTCAGATGCCCGGCCGTAAACGGGTCGAAGGAGCCGGGAAACAGTGCCGTAGTCTTCATAACTGCCAGTCTATAGGTTCCTTGCCCTCTGCGGCAAGGATGCTGTTTGTCCTGGAAAAATGCCTGCAGCCGAAAAACGCTCCGCGAGCGAGGGGAGAGGGGTGGGCCGCAATGAGGACATGGTGCTTGGAGGCGTCTATTAGGGTCGCTTTATCCGCGGCGTACCTGCCCCAGAGCAGGAAAACTATGCCGCTGCGCTTGTCTGACAGATACCGTATCACGGCGTCAGTGAACTGCTGCCAGCCAATGCTGCTGTGGGACGCGGGACAGCCGGCCTGAACGGTAAGCACGCTGTTAAGAAGGAGGACGCCCTGGCGGGCCCACTTCTCCAGATTGGTGCTGCCGCTCATGCGGACCCCCATGTCTTCCTCAATCTCCTTGAAGATGTTCTTGAGGGACGGGGGAGCGGGGATGCCGTCCTTCACGGAGAAGGAAAGCCCCATTGCCTGTCCGGGCCCGTGATAGGGGTCCTGGCCCAGAATCACCACTTTAACCTTGTCCACAGGTGTAAGGTCGAATGCGCGGAAAATCTCGCCACCCGGAGGATAGATAATCTTTCCGGCGGCCTTTTCCTGATGCAGAAAGCGCACCAGCGAAGCGAAATACGGTTTCTCGAATTCGCCCGCCAGTGCGTTTTTCCAACTTTGTTCTATCCTTACGTCCATGCTAGAAGATGAAGTCCATAACATCCGTTATGGTTTTCACATAAACAAAGATAAGACCTTTTACGTAAATTTCCTTGATATCTTCCACATCTTTTCGGTTTTCTTCCGAAATTATGATGGTTTTTACTCCGGCGCGCTTGGCTGCAAGGATCTTTTCCTTGATGCCGCCAACCGGCAGCACGCGGCCGCGAAGAGTCATTTCACCCGTCATGGCCAGGCCTTTTTTCAGGGGCTGGCCGCGAAGGGCGGATACCATGGAGGACACCATGGTGATGCCGGCGGAAGGGCCGTCCTTGGGCACGGCGCCCTCAGGTACATGCACGTGGATGTCCTTTCCCATGAACTGCTCCGTGGTGAGTCCGGCAAGTTCCGGATGAGCCTTGATGTACTGCCAGCCAATCTGGGCGCTTTCCTTCATGACGTCGCCAAGGTTGCCTGTCATGGAAAGGTTGCCCTTCCCCTTGGAGACTGAACTCTCCACGAAGAGAATCTCCCCGCCGGTTTCCGTCCAGGCCAGGCCGGTGACAACTCCAACGCCTTCGTTGCCTTCAATATCGTCATGAAATGCAGTGGGGAGGCCAAGGTATTCCTTGAGGTGCTCCGGCTTTATTTCGCGGGGGAAGTCCTTTCCGGTGGCCATCTTCTTTGCTGTGACGCGGGCTATCTTTGCAATCTGCTTCTCCAGGCCGCGGACGCCGCTCTCATGGGTATACTTGTCGATTATTGCCGTGAGGGCATGGTCAGAGACGGTGAGTTCGTCCTCGCGGAGGCCGTGCTCCTTTAGCTGTTTTGGGACCAGGTAGCTGTGGGCAATCTGGAGTTTCTCCTCGGCCAGGTAGCCGGAAACGTTGATCATCTCCATGCGGTCCTTGAGGGCGGGCTGGATGGTGCCGGTGCCGTTGGCTGTGGTTATGAAAAGGACGTTGGAGAGGTCGTAGTCCACGTCCAGGTAATTGTCATGGAAGGCGCTGTTCTGCTCCGGATCCAGGGCTTCGAGGAGGGCGCTGGAGGGGTCCCCTTTGAAATCTGCCCCCAGTTTGTCCACCTCGTCCAGGACTATTACAGGGTTCGATGTCCCGGCCCTCTGGATGCCGCTGAGGATACGGCCGGGAAGGGCGCCGACGTAGGTTTTTCGGTGGCCGCGGATTTCCGCCTCGTCGTGCATGCCGCCAAGGGAGATCCGGATGTACTTGCGTCCCAGGGCCCTTGCGACGGACTTTCCTAGGGATGTCTTACCCACTCCGGGAGGACCCCACAGGCAGAGGATAGGGGAGCGCATGTTGCCCTTCAGTTTCAGGACGGCAAGGTACTCGATTATGCGGTCCTTGACGTTTTCCAGGCCGTAATGGTCCTGGTCAAGGACCTTCTGGGCGTTGTCCAGGTCAAGGTTGTCCTCGCTCATCTCTCCCCACGGGAGGTCCAGCATGAACTGAAGGTAGGTAAGCTGGATGCTGTAGTCCGGAGAGGTGGGGTTGAACTTCTGAAGGCGGTTCATCTCCTTGTCGAAGACGGCCCTCACTTCCTTGGACCATTTCTTCTCATCGGCCTTGCGGCGCATTTTGTCCATCTCCTCGCCTTCGTCCATGCCAAGTTCTTCCTGGATGGTGCGGAGCTGGTTGTTGAGGTAGTACTCCCTCTGCTGCTGGTCAATGTCGGATTTCACCTTCTGGTTGATTTCCTGCTTTATCTGGAGGAGCTGGGTCTGGGAATCCAGCACCTTCAGGAGCGCCATGCCCCTTTCCTGTATGTCCACAACTGGAAGCAGGGCGGCCCTTTCCTGGAAGTTCTCCACCTCTATGGTCGTGGCTATGAAATTCACCAGGAAATGGAAGTTCTCTATGGACTGGAGAGCCCCTATAGCCTCCTTCGGCGCAAAGGACGATGACTTCACTATTGCGGCCGCTTTCTCCTTCAGGGTGTCTGCCAGGACGCGGAGTTCGCGCTCATCGGCGGTGGGGACAAACTCTTCCAGATATGTAACATGGGCCTGGATGTATGGTTCCGTCCCCGTTACCTTTCCCATCTTCAGGAGCTTCATGCCCTGAAGGATGGCGGTCATGGAACCGTCCGGCATCTCAAGTGTCTTTACCACCTTGCAGGCGGTGCCATGGCTGCAGAGGTCCTTGCCGACGGGCTCCTCCACCATCACGTCCTTCTGAGGCACGGCGCCAAGCCAGCCACCTGACTGTTCCACCTCGCTCACAAGTCGCACGGACTTTTCCCTGCCTATGGTGACGGGGAAGATGGTGCCCGGGAAAATGACGGCGTTGCGGAGCGCCAGGATGGGAAGAATTTCCGGGAGATCGCTGGGGTCCACTTTAATTGAAGGAGCTTCGCCCACGACCGGCATAATGTTGACTTCAACGCCGGTTGGCGAGAAGTAATCTTTGATTGTATCTATTTTCATATACGAACTGTCGCTACTGACAAAATGTCATATTTTGAGGACATAATTATCCGTCGGCATATATGGTCAATCTCCGTGCCAATCGTGAAGTTACGTCCTCCCGTGGCAGATTTTTTAGGCTAACATTTTGAATTCTCAAAAATTAGGGCTAATTTTGTGCCCGCTTTTCCCCGAGCGTATGTACTAATTTAAACTAATTTTTATCATGACTAAGGCAGACATCGTTAATGAAGTAGCAAAGGCTACAGGATTTGAAAAGACTCAGATTCTCGCAGTTATTGAGGAGTTTACAAGTGTAGTAAAGGGGTCCCTCATCGCAGGCGAACCGGTTTATCTCCGTGGTTTCGGCAGCTTCATTATCAAACATCGCGCACAGAAAGCAGCACGCAACATTACCCGCAAAACCACTATGACTATTCCCGCACACGACATCCCGGCTTTCAAGCCCGCAAAGTCCTTCGTGGAAGCAGTCAAGGAGAAATAAACCTTTATAAAACATTTAATTATGCCGAACGGTAAGAAGCATAAAAGACACAAAATGGCTACGCACAAGCGTAAGAAGCGCTTGCGCAAGAACCGTCACAAGAAGAAGTAATTCTTCCCTAAAATTTCCACATGGAGTCTGAGAAACCGGACAAGGATCTGATTGTTGACGTAACGTCAACCGATGTACATATCGCCCTGATGGAGAATCACCGGCTGATAGAGTACAACACTGAGTCCAGCACTGGGAACAAATACACTGTGGGAGACGTGCACCTGGGAAAGGTGAAGAAGATTCTCCCCAATCTCAATGCTGCCTTCGTGGATATCGGAGACAAGAAAGAAGCCTTCATCCATTATCTGGACCTGGGACTCTACTTCCATGCTTTTGACCAGTTCGTCCGGGAGTCCAACAGGAACACCAACCTGAAGGACCTCTACTCAAGGATTCGTATAGGTGAGCCCCTCCCCAAGGAGGGGCGCATCGAAGAATACCTGAAGCCCGGGCAGATGATCATAGCACAGATAGTCAAGGAACCGATTTCCACAAAGGGATCACGACTGACTGCGGAAATTTCACTTGCAGGACGCAACATTGTGCTCCTGCCATTTGCGGAGAAGGTCTCCATATCACAGAAGATCGGCTCCAAGGAGGAAAAGAGAAGACTTGAGACACTCGTAAGGAGCATTCTCCCCAAGAATTACGGTGCCATCATACGTACAGCAGCGGAAGGCAAGAATGCAGCGACGCTGGTTGCGGAGACGGAATCCCTTATTCAGAAATGGGAAGACTCCTGGAAGAAGATTGCCACGGACAAGAACGTCCAGCTCCTGTTCAGCGAGTACAGCAAAACCACCACGGTCCTGAGGGACCTCCTTTCAGACCAGTTCTCCAATATCTGGATCAACGATGAAAGGGTGGCCGACGAGGCCAGGAAGTACGTTTCGCTCATTTCTCCGGAACAGGAAAAGATAGTCCACCTCTACGAAGGCAAACAGCCCATCTACGACCATTTTGAGGTTACAAGGCAGATAAAGGGCTCTTTCGGCAAGGTGGTGCCAATGAGGCAGGGCGCGTACCTGGTAATCGAAACCACTGAAGCGCTGAACGTCATAGACGTCAACAGCGGCATCCGCACCAAGACCTCTGACCAGGAGGAGAACTCCTTCGAGGTCAACAAGATGGCCGCAGAGGAAATAGCGCGCCAGTTAAGGCTCCGCGACATGGGAGGCATTGTGATAGTGGACTTCATAGACATGGAATCCAACGACCACAAAAACGCCCTCCACAAGTACATGCAGGACCTTATGGAAAACGACAGGGCCAAGCACAACGTGCTCCCTCTCACCAAATTCGGGTTAATGCAGATTACCCGTCAGAGGATAAGGCCCGTAACGGAAATCAACACCACGGAGACTTGCCCCCTGTGCCACGGCACCGGCAAGATTCACTCCACGGTAGTAATTGACGAGGAAATAGAGCGAAAGATATCGTTCTATGTCATTGAAAAAGGTCTCAGGTCACTCGTAATCCGGACCAGCCCCATACTGGGAGCATATCTCAGGCGGGGAATGTTCAACTCTTTCCTCTCAAAGTGGCGCAAACGCTACAGAGTAAAGATAGAACTCCAGGAAGTGACAGACTTCACAGTCTTGCAAGTTGAAATGCTCAACGAAAAAGGCGACAAGCTTGATTAGCGCTTGCCGCCTTTTTTGTATAAAAGGTTGCAGTTGACTGTCTTCAGGGCCGGGGAGTCCATCATGTCCTGGGGATTGGTGCCGGGGAGGCCCTGGGGGATGTCCATGCCAAGGAGGCCGAAGAGCCAGCTCCAGTAGTGGGGGAACTCTCCGTCCTTGTTTTTGAAATTCATGGGCTGGCTGGGGAAAATGGGAAGGCCGTCGGGGGCGGTGTAGCTGCGCTGGATGAGTTCCGTGCAGTACAGTTCTTCATTTTCCGGAAGGAAATAAAGGTCATAGCTGCGACCGCAGAAGGCTTTGGCGTTTTCAATAAACTCCGGTTTGAAGCCATTCTTGAGACGTTTTACAATGTATACCGGCTGCGAACCGTCCCCAAGGGTGAACTGGGCGATTGTGGAATCCAGCGGATGCCTGTCAACTCCGTATTTTAACGTGGCGTCAATGATCATGGGGCCTTGAGGGACCATTTCCAGTATGGCGGCGTGTATAATGTTCAGCGAGCCGCGGCCGGTGGCGGCGGCGATGGCCTGGTCCATGGAACCGGTTTCTGCATTGTACTCTGCGGGAATACCAATGAACACAAGGTCTCCGGTGCGCGGTTTTTGTGCCTGGCATGAGGCAAGCAGTGCAACTGTGGCAATTAAACAAAACCTTCTCATCTCAGATAATTCTAATCTTTGCAAAAGTAATCATTTTTTGTCTATATTTGTCCTATGGAACAGGATGAACGAATGATGAAGGAGGCTTTGGCGGAAGCCAGGCTTGCCGCCGCAGCAGGGGAGATTCCCATAGGCGCTGTCATAACATGGAAAGGCCGTATCATAGGCCGCGGTCACAACATGACGGAAAAACTGCATGACACTACTGCGCATGCGGAGATGATTGCCGTCACGGCCGCCACGGAGGCGATGGGTGGTAAATATTTGACTGACTGTACTCTGTATGTTACAGTAGAGCCATGTCCCATGTGTGCCGGGGCCCTGGCCTGGAGCCAGATAAGCCGTATAGTATACGGTGCCCCTGATCCGCGCCGCGGCTATTCACTCTTTTCTCCATCCCTTCTCCACCCCAGGACAGTCGCAACCGGAGGTGTGCTCCAGGAAGACTGTTCCGCCCTCATGCTGGAATTCTTCAAATCCAAGCGCTAGCAGCCAATATGGCGCGGGCGTAAACGTTTGATTGTCAGTGTATTGCATATTTATCCCTGGGGCTAAGTACCCATGAACGATACGTTAATTGTCTAATAGACAGATGGTTAGCGTCACGGATGCCGGCCACGGCCATTGGTGGCAGGTGTTTTTTATATAACTAAATTTAGTTATCTTTGTACGTAATTCCAGGGAGGGGAATCATGAAGATAACAAAAGCGGTGTTTTCCGGCAGCAGCACCAGGGTAGGGCAGAGGCCCCAGCCCCGGTTACCAGAGTTTGCGTTCATAGGCCGCTCAAACGTGGGCAAAAGTTCCCTCATAAACATGCTCACGGACAACTCCAAACTGGCAAAGACATCACAGACACCCGGTAAGACCCAGCTTGTCAATCATTTCTTGATAAACGACAAGTGGTACCTCGTGGACCTTCCCGGGTACGGTTACGCCAAGCTTCCGGACAAGGAGCGGGCAAAGCTCCGTCACATTATCTGGGATTATATCAATAATTCGCCGGAACTTGTCATGCTCATGGTCCTTCTGGACTCCAGGCATGACCTTCAGGAGGTGGACCGCCGTTTCATGGCGGAGCTTGGGGAGAAGGGAATTCCCTTCGCTATCATATACACAAAGGCGGATAAACAGGGCTCCGAGGCGCTTAATGCCCAGATTCTTAAGAACAAGGGCGTCCTCCTTACGGAGTGGGAAGAACTCCCGCCGGTGTTTGTATCGTCCTCCGTAGACGGCAGCGGTAAGAAAGAGATTCTGTCATATATAGGCCAAATTCTTGAAACGCTATGAGTTATGAAGTTCACGAGCACCGGATGATGGTGTTCACCTGCGATGAAACCCGCTATTTTGCGGAAAAAGTTGTAGATGCTATGAACCGCATGAGGGATCCGGGATTCCCGGAGCTGCAGCTGGGCCCACTGGAGATTGCCCGCTTCAGTGACGGTGAGTTCCAGCCCTATTTCACGGAGAGTGTCCGCGGTGCAACATGTTTTATCATCCAGAGCACTTTCCCCTCTGCGGACAATCTCATGGAACTGCTGCTTACCATCGATGCCGCCAAGAGGGCATCGGCAGACCAGGTCATTGCCGTCATCCCTTATTATGGCTGGGCCCGCCAGGACCGCAAGGACAAGCCCCGTACATCCATAGGAGCCAAGATGGTAGCCAATATGATCAAGGTTGCAGGGGCGGATGCCATCATGACCTGCGACCTTCACGCAGACCAGATCCAGGGCTTCTTTGACATTCCGGTAAACCACCTCTACGCCAGTTATGACTTCCTTAGCATCCTCAAGAAGCTCCAGCGGCAGTTCAAGGACACCCTGACCCTCGCCGCACCGGACATGGGCGGCGCCAAGCGTGTCCACGCTTACGCAAAGAACCTCCATGCTCCCGTAGTCATCTGCCACAAGACACGCGCAAAGGCCAATGTTATTGAAAGGATACAGCCAATCGGTGAAGTCGAGGGCAGGGACATCGTCATAATTGACGATATCATAGACACCGCCGGCACCCTCACTGAAGCTGCGAACGAGCTCCTCAAACGCGGCGCCAACAGCGTACGTGCATTTGCGACGCATCCCGTGCTTTCCGGCCCGGCGTATGAGAGGATAGACAAATCTGCCCTTTGTGAGGTCTACGTGACGGATACCATTCCGCTGAATCCTGAAAAGAAGGAGCTCCAGGGCAAGTTCCGCGTAGTGTCTCTGGCAGAGACGTTTGCAAGGATGATGCTCCGTGTTTACAACTACCAGCCAATCTCCTCTGAATTCCCGCTTTAACGATGAAAACCCTGCTTGCCGCCATAGTTTTCGTGGGACTCGCCGTGCTGCTTCTGGGCGTGAACATCTTCTTTTTGAAAAAGCCGTTCCCGAGCGGAGAAATCTCCACAAACCCGGAGATGCAAAAGCGCGGCATCAAATGCGCAAAGCAGGAAGAAATGGAAATGCTTGCGGCCCGCCGCGGCAAAAAAGTCTGTGACGGCAATTATTCGGACGCATGCAAATCATGCTCTCTATTCGTCATCCCCGGCTCCGACCGGGAATCTTAAACGACTAAGCTTATGGCACTTGTAGCAATAGTAGGCCGCCCTAACGTGGGCAAAAGTACATTATTCAACCGCCTGGTGGGCATGCGTCAGGCCATTGTGGACGAGACCGCAGGCGTCACGCGTGACCGTCATTACGGCAAGTGCGAGTGGTGCGGCCGGGAGTTCTCCGTGGTGGATACCGGAGGCTACACCTCCAATAGTGACGATGTTTTCGAGGACGCCATCCGCCGCCAGGTGGGCATCGCCATAGAGGAGGCCGATGTGGTCCTCTTCATGGTAGAGGCCGCCACCGGCATCACGGACTACGATGCTGAGATTGCAGACCTTCTGCGTCGCAGCAAAAAGCCCGTCGTTCTCTGCGCCAACAAGGTGGACACGGGAGAGAAGATGTACGATGCCTTCGACTTCTATGCCCTTGGCCTGGGGGAAGTCTGGAGCATATCGGCCGCCAACGGAAGCGGCACCGGAGACCTTCTGGACGAGATTCTGAAAGTCCTTCCGGATGATACCAGGGCCGATGATGACCATTCAGACCTCCCGCACATTGCCATAGTTGGGCGTCCGAACGTGGGAAAATCGTCCCTTACCAATGCACTGCTGGGGGAGGAGAGAAATATCGTCACCCCCGTTGCGGGCACCACGCGCGACTCCATTTCCACCTACTACAACAAGTTCGGCCATGAGTTCATGATTGTGGACACCGCCGGCATGCGCAAGAGGGGCAAGGTGACGGAGGACCTTGAGTTCTATTCAGTGCTCCGCGCCATGCGCACGATAGAGCATTCCGACGTCTGTATCCTCATGATAGACGCTACCTTGGGCATGGAAGCGCAGGACATGAACATCTTCAACGTGATTCAGAAGAACCGCAAGGGCTGTGTGATAGTTGTGAACAAGTGGGACCTCTTCGAGAAGGACGCCAATACCATGCGTGATTATACGGCGGCGCTGAAGGCCCGCCTGGCCCCGTTCAACGACATTCCGGTAATCTTTACTTCCGTGCTTGAAAAGCAGCGCATCCTGGACGTCCTTGATGCGGCCGCGCGTGTAGCGGAGAACATGAGCCGCAAGATCCCTACAAGCCAGCTCAACGACGCCATGCTCCCGGAAATAGAGAACTACCCGCCGCCGGCATGGAAGGGGAAGTACATCAAGATAAAGTATGTGACCCAGCTTCCTACCCGCACTCCGCAGTTTGCCTTCTTCTGCAACCTGCCCCAGTGGGTGAAGGAGCCCTACAAGAGATTTCTGGAAAACAAGCTTCGCGAGCACTTCGACTTCGAAGGCTGTCCCATCCAGGTCTACACCCGCGCAAAGTAGTTAGTTCCTGCGGTTTCCAAGGGAGATATAATAAAGAAGCGTTGCCAGTGAGCCAAGGGCTGCAATCACGTACGTGTATGCGGCCCATTTCAATGCATCCATGGCCATGGGACTGGTTTCATAACTCACGATGCCTGCGTTCTCCAGCCATTTGACGGCTCTGGCGCTGGCATTTATTTCTACCGGAAGCGTTATGAAGCTGAACAGGGTGGAAAGCGCAAACAGAGCTATCCCAATCCACAACAGGGAGGGAAAGATGTTGATCAGGAGCACCCCGGCCAGAAGCACCCAGGACACAATATTGTTGGAGAATGTTACAACCGGGACCATGGCGGAGCGCATCCTCAGGAACAGATAACCCGTGGCATGCTGAACAACGTGACCACACTCATGTGCCGCCACCGCAGCGGCCGCCACGGACCTTCCAAAATACACCTCCTCACTCAGATTCACCGTCCTTGTAGTTGGATCGTAATGGTCCGAGAGTTTTCCCGGAATGGACACAATGCTGACGTCCCTGATACCATGTGCCGCCAGCATCCTGGACGCAACTTCCGCCCCGGTAAGGCCCAGCGGCACTTCAGAATACTTCTTGAACCTGGACTGCAGCATGTTCTGAACAATAAGGCTCAGAGCCATCACCGCTATCATTATTATCCAAATGCTTATAGATGACATATTCTCTGTTTTTCACAAAAATACACAAATATTTCGTATTTTTGCATGATAATTCAGATTTGAATGCACACTGGCACCGATGATTTCTCCCGTCTGGAGCTCTCGCTCAGAGGCTGCACGGAGAATTACAGATACTTCCGCTCGCTGCTGGAACCAAGGACCAAGCTCCTGGTTCTGGTCAAGGCCAACGCGTACGGTCACGGTGCCGTGGAGTTCGCCGCCATGATGCAGCGCGCAGGTGCAGACTATCTTGCGGTTGCATACCCCGTAGAAGGCCTTGAATTAAGGAAAAACGGCATTTCACTGCCCATTCTGGTACTCACCGCGGGCACGGATTTCTACGATGAAATCATCGACACCCGAATGGAACCCAGCATTCCCAATCTGGATTCCCTCAAAATTCTGATTGAAACTCTCCGCCGGCGCGGCCTCAAGGATTATCCTGTCCACATCAAACTGGATACCGGGATGCACCGCCTTGGATTTGTAACATCGGAACTCCCGCAGCTCTGCGAATACCTCAGGAACAGCCCGGAAATCAAAGTTAAAGGCATTTTCTCCCACCTTTGCGTGGCGGAAGATCCGGAGCAGGACGCCTTTACCCTTGCCCAGGTGGAGATGTTCCGCAAGAACGCCTTCACCATTGCCGATGCCGTGGGCTACATGCCCATGCGCCATATCCTCAACTCCGCCGGCATAGAGCGCTTCCCTCAGTTCCAGTTTGACATGGTCCGCCTTGGTTTAGGCATCTACGGCATCAGCGCCATTCCGGGAAAGAATCTGGCCCCGGTTGCCTCCCTTAAGTGCAAAGTCCTCCAGGTCAAGACCTTAGGCCCTGGAGACACCATCGGTTACGGCAGATGGGGACATGCAAAGGAAGGTACCACTATCGCCACAATCCCCGTTGGCTACGCGGACGGCATAGACCGCCACCTTGGCCGCGGAGCAGCATCTTTCTCCGTGAACGGCCGCAGGGCCACCACAATCGGCAATATATGCATGGATATGTGCATGCTTGACGTTACCGGCATCCCCTGCAAAGTGGGGGACACTGTCACAGTCTTCGGGGAAGACCCCACCGTCACGGAACTTGCCGGTATCCTTGGCACTATTCCATACGAGATTCTCGCCTCCGTTCCCCGCCGCATAGAGCGTATCGTCATACGTTAATCGTATCTTCCTTATACATAGTCAATTATCTATTCTCGCCGGCGATTTTACAGCCCGTCGAAAGCATGTAAATACCTTATAATTAACATGTTATAATCGACGGCTGGGACTAAATCGTAAAAAACAGTCAAAAAGATTGTGATACTACACTTATTATCTTACGATTCATGGTTTTTTGATTCCTTTTTCATATGTTTGCGGCTGTTGGATATGACGATGCCCTGAGCGTATGAAAAGAAAAGTACACGAAGGAATCCCTACGCATTGCTATCAGAGAACCGTCAATGGAGGGGTTTTGTTTTACAGTTTCATTGATCATTTAGTGTATTTCACTTCTTATTGCATCAATGCAGCGAAGCATGATATAACGGTGCTCGGTTTAACCCAGATGCCCGACCATCTGCACGACTCGCTGTTGGCTCGGAGTGCACGCAAACTCGCTGAGTTCAAGAGGGAGCAGAATTCGTGGTTTGCCAAGCAGCAAAATGAATTCTGCAATATCAGCGGACCGGTTTTCTGGCATCCGTATGGAAGTGCATCTAAGCCAAGTGAAAAGCAGGTCAGGACCAACCTGATTTATGTGGGCAATAACCCCGTGGAAAGACATTTGGTAGAAAAAGCAGAGGACTACCGGTGGAATTATATCGCCTATGCGGCCAGTGAATCCCCGTTTTCCAAGAAGCTTGTGATTAGGAGGTGCTCACCGGCTCTCGCTGCAGCGGTCAAGAATGTCAGGTTTCAGTATCAGCAGGATTTGCCGATGAACTACCAACTGCTGCTGCGTTTATTCAAGCCTCTGGATTCGCAACAGACCCAGCAGCTTATCGACTTTATAATAAACCAGTACAATGTCATTGACTATGAGGCTGCGCTGGAGTTTTTTGGCGGCAGTTATCCGCGCTTTTTAGTAGCGCTCCACTCTACAACCGGATCGGAGTATGACATCAAGGAAAAGAAAACCGGGCGTTCAGATTTGTGTTACGCCCAGATGTCGGACATGATTATTAATGAGTATGGGCTTGCCGATATACATGATTTCCTTAGTATGGACAGAAGGGAAATATACACAATGCTGCGAAGCAGAACTGCTTTTCCTGAAAGACAAATCTTGAAGTTTCTCAGGATGCGTGATTGGGAAGTTCCTCGCAAATAGGTATTTAACGGAAAACGCCGGGTGGAGATGTCGCCGGCGAGCGGAGATAAGTGGTTGAGGACAAAGCAGATGTGTAAAACGCAAAAAAAATGTTTTCGGTCACGGAAAAAAATCTATATTTGCGATATGGATTATGTTGATTTGATAACATTGCTTGGAGGCATTAAGGAGTCGGTTTCGGAGAATTTTCCCTTGCCCGTTTGGGTTAAGGCGGAGATTAGTTCCTGGAGCCCAAGGGCAAACGGTCACTGTTATCTGGAACTGAGCCAGAGTCGCGGTGGAAAACTCATAGCCCAGTCACGAGCCATAATCTGGAGTTGGAAGTACCTTCCCCTCAAGAATTATTTTGAAAAGGAAACCGGTGAGTCCCTAAAAGCCGGCATCACTGTGCTTGTACAGGTAAGGGTTTCATACAGCGAAATTTACGGCGTGAGCCTTTCCATAGAAAACATAGATCCGGCGTTTACTGTAGGAGAAAAGGCGCTTGAAAAAAAGCTTATCCTGGAACGTCTGGAGAAGGGCGGCTTCATGGATATGCAGAAGGAACTTGCTTTGCCGGAACTACCTCGCCGCCTTGCAGTAATCTCCTCAAAGACAGCGGCCGGTTACCAGGATTTCTGCCGACATCTTGATGCTGGAGGATATGCCATAGTCCATTTTCTGTTCGAGTCCCTCATGCAAGGCACCGATGCCCCGGGTTCCATAGCGACGGCGCTCTCTCAAGCAGCTGACGGTCAGTACGATGCTGTCCTCATCCTTCGTGGAGGAGGCTCTGAGAGTGACCTCGCCTGTTTTGACGATGAGGACCTTGCTGTTGCTATAGCGACATGCCCGGTCCCCGTGGTTACGGCAATCGGCCATGACAAGGATGTCCATATTGCAGACATGGTGGCAAACACCAGCGTAAAGACCCCTACTGCCCTGGCGGATATGTTTGTCGACATATACCGCAGACAGGATATCTGGCTTGACGCGATGGGGGACCGCATCCTGTCTGCAGTTTCACGTCGCATTTCTGCAATGGAAATGGCTGTACAGCGCCGTGGAAACAATATATCGCTTGCCCTCGGCAGGCGCCTCTCTGCCCTTGAAAGTGCCCTCGCCAGAAGTGCCGGACGTATATCCCGTGGTCTGCTGGGTAAGTACGGTTCAGTGGAGAGACGGTCTCTGGACGCAGCACACAGAATCCGCTTCGCAGCCAGCGCTCGGATAAGTCATGAGATATCCGTCGTTGCACTCAAGGAAGCCAGGATTAATGCTACGGACCCCCGCAGCATACTGTCCCTTGGTTACGTGCTGGTAACTGGCAAGGACAACAAGATTCTCAAAACCGTCAGGCGCGTTTCCCGCGGAGACCGCATAGGAGTTCGTTTTCAGGATGGCTCCCTTACCGCCAAAGTGGACGAAGTCTACACCAATGAAACAGATATCAGTAAAACCAACATAGCATGAGCGAAAAGTTTGATTACGCAAAGGCAATAGCGGAGCTTGATGAGATTGCCGTTAAAGTTGAGAATCCGGAAACCAAACTGGACGATATTGACGCGCTCGTAGTGCGCAGTAAAGAACTCCTGAAGCAGTGCAGGGACTACCTCAGGAGTGTAAAAGACAAAATCGATTCCCTGGAAGACTAAAGCATCAGGCCGGAACGTACTTTCGCCGCAGTTTCCGGACCTTTAAGATACTCCACGATAGCAAGGCCGAATTCCACCGCCCAGCCGGCGCCGCGGGCGGTGATGAGACGGCCGTCCACAACCACGCCTTCAGGGGTGTAGACGGCGCCTTTTGCCTCCATGGGCCCCTGAAAACCGTCGAAGCAGGTGAAGCGGAGACCGCTCACATTGTCCAGTTGGGATACGACAAGTCCCGGAGCGGCACAGATTGCCGCAACGGTGCCGCCGGCCGCGTAGTGGTCGCGCATGAGGTGCATTAGGTCTGCATCTTCTGCCAGATGCTTTGTACCGGGCATGCCGCCGGGGAAGATCATGACATCGTCCCTTGTGGTTCCGTCCTCGTCAAACTCAAAGTCTCGGCGGTTCGCGTCAACGCTTACCTGGAGGCCGTGGGAGCTTTCCACGATGTATTCTTCCGTGATGCTTACAAGCCTGACGTCAATATCGCCTCTTATCAAGATGTCTCTGGTGGCAATGGCCTCCATGTCTTCGAATCCTGGAGCCAAGAAAATGGTTACACCTTTCATGATTTTTCGCTATTTTTGCAAAAATACACAGTTTTATGGAGAATTTCAATGCCAGAGAGGTCAAAAACCGCGTCGTCAAATGGATTCAGGACTGGTTCGAGGAGAACGGAAAGGGATGTAACGCCGTCATAGGCATATCCGGAGGCAAGGACAGCAGCGTCGTCGCCGGCCTCTGTGTGGAGGCCCTTGGAAAGGACCGCGTTATAGGTGTGACCATGCCAAACGGCATCCAGCCGGACATTGCAGACAGCATAAAGCTCATCAATCACCTGGGTATCAAGAGGTACGACATCAACATAGGCGAAGCGTTCACAGCCCTGATGGCAGAGGTGGAAGCCAAACTTGGTCACGAAGCCAGCGACCAGACGCGTATAAACATGGCTCCCCGTCTAAGGATGACTGCCCTGTATGCCGTTTCCCAGAGCAACAACGGCCGCGTCGCAAACACCTGCAACCTCTCCGAGGACTGGGTAGGCTACAGCACCCGTTACGGCGACGCTGCGGGGGACTTTTCCCCTCTTGGCGGGCTCACGGTACAGGAAGTAGTGGCCATCGGCAAAGAGATTGGCCTTCCTGTTGAATTTGTGGAAAAAACGCCCTCCGACGGCCTTTGCGGCAAGACAGACGAGGACAACCTTGGCTTCACCTATGCGGTTCTTGACCGCTACATCCGCACCGGCATCTGTGAAGATCCGGAAACCAAGGCCTTAATTGACAGGAAACACGCCTTGAATTTGTTTAAGCTAAAGCCGATTCCCCACTTTGAACCATAAGTAGGCGTTTTTGACAATCGTCTGATTATTAGTCTCTTAAGTACTCTCGCCGGCTGCAAGTGACGCCGGCGAGATGTGTTAATATGTTGTAGTTAAAAGACTTATATTTTACGCTTATTGCATGGGCCTGCAGGCAATTGTTTTGCTTTTAGCAAAAAAAAACTGTATTTTAGTGGTCGATATGAAACAGATTTACAAGACAGACCCGTGGCTGGAGCCGTTCAAGGACGCCATCAAGGCGCGGCACCAGAGAATTCTTGCAACAAAAAGGCATATCGCCGGTGACGGACTGCTAAAGGATGCCGTAAACAATCACATGTATTTTGGCCTGCACAGGTGTGCGGACGGCAGCTGGGTGTTCCGTGAATTCGCCCCAAATGCGTCAAAGATCTACCTGATAGGAGACTTCAACAACTGGAAGCGCACTGAGGCTTATTCCTTGAAGCCCACAGGCGCCGGCAACTGGGAGATATCACTGCCGGAGATGTTCCTCCGTCACGGAGATCTGTACAAGCTGTACATTGAATGGCCGGGCGGCGGCGGGGAACGCATCCCGTCATATGCCACCAGAGTGGTTCAGGACCCCGTGACCAAGGCTTTCTCAGCACAGGTCTGGGCCCCAAGACCATACCAGTGGAAGCACGGTCACGCCGGGAAGCGCCCCCATCCCATGATCTACGAGTGCCATATCGGCATGGCCACTGAAAAAGAGAAGGTGGGTACCTTCGAGGAATTCCGCAGGGACGTCCTCCCTCGTGTGAAGGCACTTGGCTATGATACCATCCAGATTATGGCCCTCCAGGAGCATCCTTACTACGGTTCCTTCGGCTACCAGGTGTCCAATTTCTTCGCCCTCAGTTCCCGCTTTGGCACTCCGGAGGAGTTCAAGGCGCTGGTGGACGATGCCCACGGAAAAGGCATAGCCGTGGTCATGGACATTGTCCACTCCCACAGCGTTGACAACGTGGCGGAAGGCCTCAGTGAATTCGACGGCAGAGACAACCTGTACTTTTACAGCGGCCCTCAGGGACGGCATCCCGCCTGGGGCTCCCGCTGCTTCGACTACGGCAAGGACGAAACCCGTTACTACCTTCTTTCCAACGTCAAGTACTGGATGGAGGAATACCGCATTGACGGGTTCCGCTTTGACGGCGTAACCTCAATGCTCTACTGGGACCACGGCCTTGGCAAGGATTTCGGCGACTACTCCCTCTATTTCGATTCCGGAGTTGACGAAAACGCCGTCATTTATCTTTCCCTGGCCACGCAGCTGGTCAAGGAAATGAATCCATCCGGCTTCACCATTGCAGAGGACGTTTCCGCCATGGCAGGCCTTGCGGCGCCCTTCGAAGCAGGCGGCGTAGGCTTCGATTTCCGCATGTCCATGGGCGTCGCGGACCACTGGATCAAGTGGATAAAGGAACTCCGGGACGAGGACTGGTCTACCGGTGCCATCTGGTGGGAACTCACCGGAAAACGCGCGGAGGAAAAGACCATCTCCTACGCGGAATGCCATGACCAGGCCCTGGTAGGGGACAAGACCATCATATTCCGCCTCATGGACAAGGAGATGTACTTTGCCATGAATAACGAAAGCCAGAACGATATGGTGGAACGCGGCATGGCCCTTCACAAGCTTATCCGCCTGGCCACCGCAGCCACGGCAGGGGACGGCTACCTCAACTTCATGGGTAATGAATTCGGCCATCCGGAATGGATAGACTTCCCCCGCGAGGGCAATGGCTGGTCCTACAAATATGCCCGCAGGCAGTGGTCTCTGGCCGATAATGGCCTCCTCCGCTATGGAAAACTCCAGGCCTTCGACTCGGAGATGATTCATCTTCTCCGCAAGGAGAACATACTTTCGGAAGCTCCGGAGCTCCTGGTGAGCGACGAGGAGAAGAAAATCTTGATTTTCCGTAGGAAAAACTGTATCTTTGCGCTGAATTTCTCGCCCTCCGGTTCGTTTGCAGATTACGGTCTGTCGGCGCCGGATGGCAAATGGGTGGACATCCTTGATTCTGACCAGACCCGTTTTGGCGGGTTTGACAGGCTCAGGGAAGGTGATGCCCACTTATCCGTCCCTGGCAAATGTCCCAACGGAAACCAGGCGTACGACCACACGCTGTACCTGTATCTCCCCGCCCGTACAGCTATGGTTTTAAAGAAAGTATAAATTCGCTTATATGGCATTTTTGAAATTCAACAAGTCCGAACTGGTTAATCTCTCCTATTCTCTGAAGAGGGAGATTATCCTTGCCAACAAGACCGGAGCCTATTGCAACACGTCCATTGTCACTTGCAACACCAGGCGTTACCACGGTCTTCTGGCCGTACCGGTGGACGCTTTCGGAGGCTTCCGTTACCTCCTCCTGAGCTCCCTGGACGAAAGCCTTACCCTCAGGGGCAAGCGCTTCAATCTGGGCATCCACTGCTATGGCGACATCTATGAGCCCCGCGGCCACAAGTACATCGTGGACTTCGATGCAGATCCAATCCCTTCCGTCACCTACAAGATTGGAGAGATTGTCTTCCGCAAGTCCATCGTCCTGAATCCGGATTCCAGCCAGGTCATGGTCAAGTACAATCTGGTGAAAGCTCCTGCAGGAGTAAAGCTTGAGATCAAGCCTTTCCTGGCCTTCCGCAAGGTTCATGACCTCACCCAGGAGAACGATGCCGCCCGCCAGGCCTTCCAGCCCGTGCAGAACGGCGCCGCCTTCCGCATGTATGAGGGCTTCCCGGACCTGAACCTCCAGATGAGCAGCTCCGCAAGCGCTTTCAAGTACAACCCCGTTTGGTACAAGGGCGTCACCTATTCGGACGAGATGCGCCGCGGTTTCGACTGCCGTGAAGACCTCTGGGTCCCCGGCACCTTCGAAACGCAGATGCACAGCGGAGATTCCATCGTCTTCAGCGCAGCGGCAGGGGAGAGCGTGAATGCCGCCGGCCTAAAGCGCAAGTTCAGCGCAGCGGTAGACAAAATAGGCCCCATCACTTCCTATCATGACCAGCTGGTCCGCAACGCGGATACCCTCATCCGCTACAACAAGGGCCGCAAGCAGATTGTGGCCGGTTACAGCTGGCTCCTCACCGGTCTTCTCAGGGAGACCCTCTGGTCCCTGGCCGGCCTCACCCTGTACGGAAAGAACAATCCTGCAGAGTTCGAGGAAATCCTTGACAACCTCATAGAGGACGAGCCGGAGCGCCTCACAAAGCGCACCACCCAGGTGGAGGCCCCTCTCTACCTTGCGGTGGTCCTTCAGCAGTACGCCGCTTTTACCGGCAACCTTAAGAAAATTTGGGCCAAGTACGGCGAAACCCTCAAGAGCGTCATCGAGAGTTATCTCCCGGGTGTACGCTCAGAGGTTGCAATGCAGCCCAACGGTCTCCTGTGGGCACAGATGGACGGCGTCGCCCTAAGCTGGATGAACGCCTACATAGGCGGCCGCGCTGTTACGGAGCGCGCCGGCTACCAGGTGGAAACAAATGCTCTCTGGTACAACGCCATCTGCTTCGCCCTGGCAAATGAAAAGAAAAACAGCGCCTTCACAAAGAGATGGACCCCCGTGAAGGAACTCATCGAAAAGAACTACCAGAGATTGTTCTGGAATCCTCAGCTTGGTTTCCTGGCAGACTATGTAGACAACTCCGGCCAGCACCTTGAGCTCCGTCCCAACCAGCTCTGGCCCGTTTCCCTGGACTACAAGCCCGTGGACGACGAAGTCATAAGCTGCGTCATGAGGGTGGTCAATGCAGAACTCGTGACCCGCCGCGGCATACGTACCCTGAGTCCGCGTGACGTCCGTTACAAGGGCGTCTACGAAGGCAACCAGCACGAAAGGGACGAGGCATATATGAACGGCTGCGCCTGGCCTTTCCTTCTGGCCCAGTACTGCTACGCCAGCTTCAACATGATGGGCAAGAACTTCATCAAACGTGCCGAATGGCTTACGGAGGGCTTCTATGAGGACCTCTCCAAACATGGTGTAGGCTGCTTCAGCGAGCTTTACGACGGAGACCCGCCCCACGAGGCCCATGGAGTCATCTCCTGCGCCATCACCACGGCCGCGCTTCTGAACATCAACTGGCTCATTGAAAAATACAGGGAGGAATAATCATGAGAGTACTAATGTTCGGCTGGGAGTTCCCTCCCCACATTGCAGGCGGTCTTGGAACGGCCTGTGAAGGTATTGTGAAGGGTTTGGCCTACAACGGCGTCGAGACCCTCTTCGTGATGCCCTCCGCCTATGGTGATGAAGACCAGAGCTCCACAACAATCATCAACGCTTCGGATGTCCCCGTGGACACCGTGTCGGAGAGTGTGGAAGAATACCTGGACAAGGTCAAATTCATCCATATAGGCTCCAACATGGTCCCTTACGCAGACCCCCAGGAGTTCTCCAAACTCATTGAGGAAGAGAAAAAACGTCAGGTAAAGGACTTCGCTATAAGTTACGGCCAGAAGTACAAGTTCTCCGGCAAGTACGGTGCAAACCTCATGGAAGAGGTAGCCCGCTACGCCATGGTGGGCGGTACCATCGCCATGCAGAAGAAGGACCAGTTTGACGTAATCCACGCCCACGACTGGCTCTGCTATTATGCAGGAATTGCCGCCAAGGAACTTACTGGCAAGCCCCTGGTAATCCACGTCCACGCCACCTCATTCGACCGTGGCAGCGTCGACAACATTGACACCCGCGTCTTCGCAATAGAGCAGAAAGGCATGCAGATGGCAGACCGCGTGGTCACGGTTTCAGACCTTACCCGCAACACCGTCATCAACCGTTACGGCATAGATCCCGCAAAGGTTGTCACGGTTCATAACGCCGTAGACTTCAGCGGCCGGGAGAACCTCCAGGTGGAAAGGGGAGTTAAGGAGCCCGTGGTCACCTTCCTGGGCCGTATCACTTATCAGAAAGGCCCGGAATACTTCATAGAGGCTGCAGCAAAGGTCCTCAAGCGTACCAAGAACGTGCGTTTCGTGATGGCCGGCAGCGGAGACATGATGAACAGGGCCATCCGCCACGCAGCGCGTCTGGGCATAAGCGACCGTTTCCACTTCACGGGATTCCTCCGCGGAGTGGACGTCCAGAAGATGTTCGCCCTGTCGGATGTATACATCATGCCTTCAATCAGCGAGCCTTTCGGCATTTCCCCGCTTGAAGCAATGCGTACGGGAGTTCCGTCCATCATCTCCAAGCAGTCCGGTGCCGCTGAGGTCCTGAGTTACGCCTTCAAGGTGGACTTCTGGGATGTCGACGCCATGGCAGACGACATCTACGCCCTCCTAAGCTATCCTGCCCTTGCCCGCTTCAGCGCCCGCATGGGATACGACGAGGTCAACGCCCTCAAATGGAACGGCGCCTGCGCCAAGCTCAAGAAAGTTTATGAATCAGTTGTAAAATAAGATATTATGGCAACAAAGAGCATCTGCCTGTATTTCCAGGTCCATCAGCCCACACGTCTCCGCATTTACAGATTCTTCGACATAGGCAAGGACTCCCATTATTACGATGACTTTGCCAACCGGACCATCCTCCGCAGGGTAGCCCAGAAGTGCTATCTGCCCATGAACAAGCTCATGCTGGATCTTATCAATCAGTACAAGGGCAAGTTCAAGATTGCGTATTCCATCTCCGGAAGCGCCCTGGAGCAGTTCCAGAGGTTCGCACCTGAGGTAATAGACAGCTTCAGGTCCCTGGCTGCCACCGGCCGCGTGGAATTCCTTGCGGAAACCTATTTCCACTCCCTGGCCTCCATCGCCTCGGACTCTGAGTTCAAGCACCAGGTTGCAAAGCACGCCGCAAAGATTGAAGAACTGTTTGGCGTAAAGCCAACAGCCTTCCGTAACACGGAGCTCATCTATGACAACTCCATCGGCGAGATCGTGTACGAAATGGGTTACAAGACCATGCTCACTGAAGGTGCAAAGCACATCATGGGATGGCAGAGCCCCAACTTCGTTTACACCGGAGCCACCCAGCCCCGCCTCAAACTCCTCCTCCGCAACTACACCCTCTCCGACGACATCGCCTTCCGCTTCGGCGCCAACAAAGTTACTGCAGAGGAGTATGTCGGCTGGATGAAGGAGAACGCCAAGGAAGGGGATATAGTTAACCTGTTCATGGACTACGAGACCTTCGGGGAGCACCAGAGCGCGGATACCGGCATCTTCGATTTCATGAAAGCCCTTCCAGGCGCAGTGCTCAAGGACGGCACCTTTGGCTTCGTAACCCCTTCGGAGGCGGTCAAAAAGCATAAACCCGTAGCTGACATCGACGTTGAGGACCCCATTTCCTGGGCCGATGAAGAGCGCGACGTCACCGCCTGGCTTGGCAACGAACTCCAGAGCGAAGCCTTCAAGAAGGTCTATGCCATGAAGGAGAAACTCGCAATCGTGAATGATCCGGATCTTTACGAAGACTGGGGCCACCTCCAGGAAAGCGACCACTTCTATTATATGTGCACCAAGTTCTTCAGTGACGGTGAAGTGCACAAGTATTTCAACCCGTACGACACCCCGTACGAGGCATTTATCAACTATATGAACGTTATTTCGGACTTCCAGATCCGTCTGGACGAAAAACGTGCTGAAATGGATTAATGAAAAACAACATCCTCAAACCGGACTACCTCTTTGAAGTAAGCTGGGAAGTTTGCAATAAGGTAGGCGGTATTTATACAGTAATAGCCACCAAAGCTCTGCATATGAAGGCAGAGCTTGGTCGGCATCATATTCTCATCGGCCCCGACGTATGGATGCACAGGGCGGAGAATCCGGATTTCCTGGAAGATCCCACCCTGTTCAGTTCCTGGAAGCAGCATGCAGCATCTGAGGCTCTCCGCGTAAGGATAGGCAGATGGAATATCCCAGGAAAGCCCATCGCCATATTGGTGGACTTCAAGCACTATCTCCCGCAGGCCGATGATATTCTGGCGGGCTTCTGGCGGGATTTCGGCGTGGATTCCATCTCCGGCAACTGGGACTACAAGGAGAACGCCCTTTTCGGATGGGCGGCCGGCAAGACCATAGAGAGTTTCTGGAACTACAACCTCCAGGGTACTGAGAAGGTAGTAGCCCAGTTCCATGAATGGCAGACCGGCGCCGGCGTCCTTCAGCTCAAGCGCTCCGGTATCCCTGTAGCCACCGCTTTCACCACCCATGCTACCATGATGGGCCGCTGCATAGCGGGAAACGGCCTCCCTCTCTACGATGCCATGTCCTCCTACGATGGAGACGAGATGGCCCGCCGCTTCGGCGTCGTGGCCATCCACTCGCTGGAAAAGAAATCGGCCCTGAATGCCGATGTCTTCACTACCGTCAGCGACATCACCGCCCGCGAGTGCCGTCAGTTCCACGGCAGGGAAGTGGACGTGGTTACCCCCAATGGCTTCGAGAACAGTTTCACACCCGCGTCAGACCAGCAGTACAATGCCCTTCACGACGCAGCGCGTGATCGCCTCCAGGCTGTGGCTTCCGCCATGAGCGCAGAGGAAGTCCCTTCCAATTCCATATATATAGGAATCGGCGGAAGGTACGAGTTCCGAAACAAGGGTATAGACGTTTTCATCGACGCCCTTGACAAACTTAACCGTTCGGGTTATGAGGGTCGCAGTATCCAGGCCTTCATAATGATTCCTTCCGGCCACTTCGGTCCGGAAAAGAGTTTTCCCAGCCAGGTCTCGCATGTCCTGCAGAATGCGGAATATGACACCATCACCCGCCGCTTCCGCGAGACGGGCCTTGTCAATTCGATAGGGGACAAGGTGAAGGTCTACTTTGTTCCATCGTACCTTAACGGGAACGACGGCGTCTTCAACATGCCTTACTACGATCTTCTCTGCGGCATGGACCTGGCGCTGTTTCCGTCGTATTATGAGCCCTGGGGATACACCCCGCTGGAGGCTCTTGCCTTCAGGGTTCCAACCCTCACCACATCCCTGGCGGGATTCGGCCTATGGGTAAGGGATCATTACAAGAAAGAACACCACGGAATTACTGTCCTTGACCGCACGGACTCCAATTACCAGGAGGTCGTGGACGGCGTTGTGGACCGTATCCGGGAAATAGCCGCGCTGGAGCTCCCCCAAAGGGACCTCTACCGCGAAAACGCGCGCGAAGTAGCGCAGATTGCCCTTTGGGACAATCAGATTGAGTATTATCAGAAGGCCTATTCCATAGCCCTTGGAAAGGTGCAGGAGAGAAAGGCCTCCTACAAAGTGAAAGAGAAAACGATGCAGTATTCAAAAACCGACGTCAACAATCCCGGATGGAGGACCATCCTGGTAACACGTCATCTCCCCGACAAGCTTTCCCGTCTGGAGAAGCTTTCAAAGAACCTCTGGTGGTGCTGGAACGACGGAGCCAAGGACCTTTTCCGTTCTATTGACCCCGAGGTCTGGCACAGTTCCGGACATAATCCCCTTGTGGTGCTTGACACCGTCAGCATCAAGCGTTTCCAGCAGCTCTCCGAGGACGAGGAATTCCTTGCCCGCATGAAGAGAGTCCTGGACGAGTTCGACACCTATATGGCCGCCAAGGCCAGGCGAACGGACCCTTCCGTCGCGTACTTCTGCATGGAGTACGGCCTTGACACCTCCCTCAAGATATACTCCGGAGGTCTCGGCATCCTTGCCGGCGATTACCTCAAGGAGACATCGGACATGAACGTGAACCTTGTGGCCGTGGGTCTCCTGTACCGCTTCGGCTACTTCACCCAGGTCATTTCCGGCCAGGGCTACCAGGTGGCCAAGTACGACGCCCAGGACTTCACTAAGATTCCTGCGGAGCCCGTGATGGACAAGGACGGCAACTGGCTCACAGTGAGGGTGGCATTCCCCGGCCGCAACCTCAACGCCCGCCTGTGGAAGGTGGAAGTCGGCCGCACGGACCTTTATCTTATGGATACGGACTTTGAAGAGAACATTCCGGAGGACCGCGAGGTTACCTATCACCTTTACGGCGGCAGCTGGGAAAACCGTCTCAAACAGGAGCTTCTCCTTGGCGTCGGCGGTATCCGTGCCCTCCGTAAGCTGGGTATCGACACGCAGGTGTACCACTGCAACGAGGGCCATGCCGCATTCATAGGCCTTGAGCGCCTCCGCGAATATATTGAAAAAGACAACCTCAGTTTCTCCGAGGCTCTTGAGGTTGTGAGGGCAAGCTCCCTGTTTACCACCCACACTCCGGTTCCCGCCGGCCACGATGCCTTCGAGGAAGGCCTTCTGAGGCAGTACATCGGCCATTATCCCGGCCGCCTCAAGGCAGACTGGGAGACCCTCATGTCCCTTGGCAAGGACAATGCCCTGGATCCTAACGAGAAGTTCTCCATGAGTAACCTCGCCGCCAACATCTCTCAGAACGTGAACGGCGTTTCCATGCTTCACGGCAAGGTTTCGCAGGACATCTTCGCGCACATGTATCCCGGATATCTTCCGGAAGAGCTTTATGTGAGCTACGTCACCAACGGCGTTCACTATCCCACCTGGTGCGCTCCTGAGTGGAAGCCCGTCCACGCCCGTGTGTTCGGCCCCGCCTTCGCCACGCATCATTACGACAAATCCTGCTTCGACGGTATTTACGACGTGTCTGACGCAGAAGTATGGAGCGTGAAGAAACTGCTCAAGAAGAAACTCATAGACTTCCTCCGCGAGCGTCTTCAGGACACCTCCATCTCCAACCACTACAGCCCTTCGGAGCTTGTCACCATCCTTGACACCCTCAGGGACGATGTCCTCACGATAGGCTTTGCCCGCCGCTTCGCCACCTACAAGAGGGCAACGCTCCTGTTCCGTGACCTGGACCGTCTGGACAAGATAGTGAATAACCCCCAGCAGCCCGTGCAGTTCCTCTTCGCGGGCAAGGCCCACCCGGCAGACAAGGCCGGCCAGGATCTCATCAAGCAGATTGTGGACATCTCCAAGGATCCGCGCTTCATAGGCAAGATTGTCTTCGTTCCCGGATATGACATTACCCTTGCAAAGCGCATGGTACAGGGCGTGGATGTCTGGATGAACAATCCTACGCGTCCCCAGGAGGCTTCCGGCACATCCGGAGAGAAGGCCGCCATGAACGGCACCATGCACTTCTCCGTCCTTGACGGATGGTGGGTTGAAGGCTACAAGGAAGGCGCCGGCTGGGCTCTTCCCATAGAGCAGGCCTACGAAGACAACAACTTCCAGAACGAGCTCGACTCCGCCACCATCTACCAGATTCTCGAGAACGATATAGCCCCGGCATACTACAACGTGGACCGCACCACCGGCCGCAGCAGCGAATGGATAAGCTACATCAAGAACACCATCGCCAAAGTGGCCTGTGAGTTCACCACCAACCGTATGCTCACGGACTATTCCAACCAGTACTATACACCCCAGGCCGTCCGTGCAATGGCAGTAAAGGACGATGACTTCAAAGTCGCCCGTGAAATCGCCGCCTGGAAGGCCCATGTCCGCCGTGAGTGGCCTAACGTACAGCTTCTGTCGCGTTCTACCCCCCAGACGTCCTATGACATCACTCAGGCCAACCTCTTCCATGTAGAACTTGTCCTGAGCCTTGGGGACCTCACTCCTGAAGACATCGGCGTGGAGGTTATCTTCGCCCAGATGGACAAGCACGGCAGGCGTCACATCGCCCATGTGCAGGAGTTCAAGGTGACAGAGTTCAAGGACGGCAAAGCCAAATACACCGTAGATGTCCTTCCTGAGAAGACCGGTGCCTACGATGTCAGTTCCCGCGTATTCGCGAAGAACCCCCTGATGCCTCACCGTCAGGACTTTGAGTGCGTGAAGTGGCTGTAGTAACAACCGGCTTTTTTGATGGCGTCCATCTAGGTCACCGCCACGTGATCGAGACAGTGGTCTCCTGTGCCCGAGAAAGGGGACAGGAGGCCGTTGTTGTTACGTTCTGGCCCCATCCCAGGACGGTGCTTCAGCAGGACGCGAGGGATTTCAGGATACTGACTACCCTGGAAGAAAAACGCCGCATGCTCCTTGCCATGGGAATAGACCGCGTTGAAGTCATTCCCTTCACCCACTCCTTCGCCGCCCTCACCGCCCAAGAGTACCTATACCTATTAAAAGATAAGTATGACGCCTCGGTAATAGTCATGGGATATGACAACCGGATAGGTTCAGACAAAGTGAACGCTTCGGAGATATGTCATTCTCAAACCGTCGACTGCGTCGACCCCTCCCATCTTCGATGGGCCCCTCCCTCTTATGTGGCCGAGGGTGGCCACAGGTTTGTGAACGACATATCTCCGAAACTCCAAATTATTGTAACAGAGCCTGTTTCTGTCATTCCCGGCTTGACCGGGAATCTTAAATTGTCTTCTACAGCTATCCGTAAGGCATTGCTTGCGGGAGACGTGGAGGCGGCCAATGACATGCTGGGGTATGAGTATGAGATGACGGGGGCTGTGGTGGCGGGGAACAGGCTGGGGAGGACCATTGGTTTTCCTACGGCTAATATTCAGTTATATGAACCTTTGAAACTGGTTCCCGGAAACGGGGTGTACTCAGTTGAGGTTGAGGTGCTTGGAGCTAAGTACAAAGGCATGTGCAATATTGGGATGAGACCTACCGTTGGTGGCGTTACAAGAACAATTGAAACTCACATTCTGGACTTTGATCAGGATATTTACGGGCTGCCGTTGACGCTTCGTTTTACACGCCGCCTCCGGGACGAACGGAAGTTTGACTCCCTTGAAGCCCTGAAGAAGCAGTTGGAGTTTGATAAAGAGGCATGCAGGTGCTTCTGATGCAACGTTACTTTCTTTTTTCCATAGGCGTGATGCAAGGAACTGCATTATCTGTATTTTATTTGTGGAAATAAACATTACAGTCTATGAAAAAAATTGCAATTATTTTTGGTGCTTTTCTTTTTGCAGTGTCTTGCAGCACCGGAGAATGGGCATACATGGAAGGCGCCTCCTTCTTGAAGGGTGATGCCGGGCATTCTCGAGATACCGACGGTGGAGTCCCCGAACATGGAGAGTCTTCAGAACCTGGTGGGAGCGGTAATACACAGGCCGGACGCGTCACCGCCGGTGAGTGGTGTGATCTTGACCATTGGGATTTCTGGAGCGGCCTCATGACAGGCCAGGATTTTTCTGATTGGAGCGGCTACTGGAAGTTCTGGACAAATAACCGTGTGGCCGTGGAAGTGACAGATAAGGACGGTAAGGCCGTTTCCGGCGTTCAGGTAGCCATTGAGCGCGCAGGAAAGGAAATCTGGCGTGCCGTTACAGATAACCTCGGACACGCAGAATGCTGGATTGGAATGTTCCAGAAAGAGGAGCAGGCGGACCCCGCAGCAGTTACACTCAAGGTAAACGGCGAGGCATGTGAGAATGCACCCGCAATAACTACCTGGGACTGTCCCAACGGCGTTTCCATGAACAGGATTACAGTGGAGGACGTCGCTCCGGCGGCAGAGAAGGCAGACATTGCTTTCATCGTGGACGCCACGGGCTCCATGGGGGATGAAATCAAGTTCCTCAAAGACGATCTCATGGATATCCTCAAGAAAGTTGAAGCAAAGCAGGGCGGGATAGCCTTCCGCACCGGCGCTCTCTTCTACAGGGACGAAGGTGACGACTACATTACCCGCGCCAGCAACTTCTCGAGCAAGTTCTCAACCACTGTGAATTTCATAGCCAAACAGAATGCCGCTGGCGGCGGGGACTACCCGGAAGCCGTACACACAGCCCTTGAAAAGGGACTTCAGGACCTTTCCTGGGACCAGAGCGCCAAAACCAAGATTGCATTCATGCTCCTGGACGCCCCAGCACATCATTTTGACAGTGTAATAAGCAGCCTTCAGAAATCCATCCAGTCTTATTCCGCAAACGGAATCAAGATTATCCCCATTGCGGCCAGCGGCGTGGACAAGAGCGCAGAGTTCATGCTCCGTTTCTTTGCGGCAGCTACGGGAGGAACATACGTTTTCATAACCAACGACAGCGGCATCGGCGGTGATCACATTGCAGCATCCGTGGGGGATTACAAGGTTGAAATTCTCAATGACCTCATTATCCGTCTTATAGAAAAATATACGGATTAAGAATTATTCCACTATCTTTGCAGCATGAGGATACTCAGATCTTTATCGCTTCTTGCTGTCATCCTGTCTTTCTCAGGGTGCGTACGGGATATGGATCCCTTTGAAGGGGGAGACGGCGTAAGGGTAAACATCAATGGCCAGAAATGCGTTATGTTAGGCATTCCCGGCGGTTATTATGCCACATTGGATACAAAGGACGATGAGTGCCTTTTCCAGTCAGAGGTGGCCATGATGACCGGTTTCATGAGTAGGAATCAGGATATTTTCAAGATGATTTTTGACATCCGGGAGACCGATATTCTGGTGAAGGACAAGAAGTACACTGTGAACTATTCCGGCAGCAAGGTTGTCAAATTGATGTTGCCCAATGACGATGCATCGTCCTATACGGAAGTGATGCTTAAAGGCTGGATTTCTTTCCTGAGCTTAGGACAAGTTGTTGAGGCAAGGTTCGAACTTGAGGGTAGAGGCCCCGGCGGCGTGGATTATTCCCTTCGCCATGGTTTCCTTCGTTTACATCAGCAGGCGAAAAAGCAATGAGAAAGGCAGCACTGACACTTCTTCTTACGCTCGCATGCGTAGCCGGCTATGCCCAGGAAAAGAATATCAACCTTGGCATAGCCTTGGGCTACTATGACCGTTATTCTCCCGGCCATTCGGAAATTCTGGACCTCAGCAGCAGTTCAAGCTATAACGGTATCTCCTACAAGTCAACTCCCAATGTGCTTCCTACCATCACTCTGGAAGCCGGTTACATATTCCCTGGAAACCACATAGGGGCCTTCATGGGTACTTATGTGAATTATGCCTGGAACAACCTCAGCGGCGGTCCCAGCCCCATGAGGGAAAGCGAGACCATAATCCATCTGGTGCCTCAGGTGCGTTTATACTATTATTATACGGGAGACGTGAGGCTATATGCCATTATTGGATTGGGCGTCCGTTACAGAACCTTTGCAGAGACCTTTGAAGGGGATACAATAAAGGCCAAATACACTGATTTCAGCTATGTTTTCTCCCCGTTCGGAATGTCTTTCGGCGGGCAGTGGACAGTCTCCTGTGACTTCGGTCACGGCAGGCCATGGTCTTCGTTCAACCTTACCGCCGGTTACCGTTTCTAACTCTTACGGAACATACCTGGCGCATAAATATCAGTATATCAATCCATTATCTCAAATTATGCATGAGACCGTTTAGGAGTGTTTATAAGTAATTTGTTGATTGTCAGGTTATTGAGCGCCACGTCGGTTTATGGGTAAAATCACTTGACAATCTCATGAACTTGGAGTAACTTTGCGGCCAAAAATAATTATATTATGCAAGGTTTCTGGACGGTTCTGATGCTGGTTTTTTCGAACATTTTCATGACATTCGCGTGGTATGGCCATCTCAAACTCAGTGAAATGAAGATATCTACCGGCTGGCCCCTTATTCTGGTAATACTGTTCTCCTGGGGCATTGCTTTCTTTGAGTATTGTCTCACAGTACCGGCAAACCGCATTGGCTTTCAGGCCAATGGCGGGCCGTTCAACCTGCTTCAGCTGAAGGTTATCCAGGAAGTGATATCCCTTACGGTGTTTACCGTGATAATCATGTTCATGTTCAAGGGCCAGGCCCTTCATTGGAACCATATCGCCGCCTTCGTATGCCTGGTCCTTGCAGTTTTCTTCGTTTTCCTTGAGAAGTAGCACCGCGTGGTGGGTGGGAGAACCGTATGAGGCTATATAATTGGATTTAAGATTTTTTTTATTACCTTTGCAAAAGATACTCGCAGCGCGACGGCCGGTCAAATGGTCGTCGGCTCGTTTTTTTGACGATAAAAAATAGACATGCCACAGATCGAAATGATGACACAGGCGGGCCTCGACAAACTCAAGAGGGAACTCGCCGAAGCACTGGCCCAGAGGCCGGTAATCTCTGCAGCAATTGCAGAAGCCCGCGAGAAGGGAGACCTCTCTGAGAATGCAGAATATGACGCAGCCCGTGACGCACAGGGCCTTCTTGAAGTGAAGATTGCACGCCTTAAGGAAAAGGTGGCCAACGCCCGCGTAATAGATGAAAGCAAACTCAGCGCAGATTCAGTTCAGCTCCTATCCAAGGTTAAGGTCCAGAACCTCCAGAACAAGATGGAAATGAACTTCCAGATTGTGGCGGAGACAGAGGCCGACTTCTCCAAAGGCCTTCTGGCTGCAACAACCCCCATCGGCAAGGCCTTAATTGGCCACGCAAAAGGGGAAACCGTTGAGGCAAAAGTCCCCAGCGGCATCATGAAATTCAAGATTCTGGACATCTCACTCTAGGACCATGGCAACCATTTTCACCAAAATAGCCAACGGGGAAATCCCTTCCTGGAAATGCGCGGAAAGTGAAGATTTCTACGCATTTCTGGACATATCCCCCCTTGCAAAGGGCCACACCCTGGTAATACCCAAGAAGGTAGAGGACGATTATATCTTCCACCTGGACGCCGCAACTTACGCCGGCCTATGGGAGTTTGCCGCTAAGGTGGCCAAGGCACTCAAGGCCGCCGTGCCCTGCAAGAGGGTGGGCGTCGCCGTCCTTGGCATGGAAGTTCCCCACACACACATCCACCTGGTGCCCCTCCAGACAGAGGGGGACATGGATTTCCGCAAGGCAAAGCTTTCCCTTCAGCCGGAAGAAATGAAATCCATCGCCGATGCAATCTTCGCAGAGTATGAAAAACTTTAGAATACTGCTTCTGGCCATCCTGGTGCTGGTCTCCTGCGGTAAGAACACCCGGCTCACGGGCATCGTCAAGGATGCTCCGGATGCGGCCTTTACCCTCCAGCTTCTGGATGTTAACCGTTTCCAGCTTCTGGATACCGTAAAGACTGCCGCCGACGGTTCCTTCAAGTATTCCCTTGACCTTGAAGAGCCCGCATTTGTATACCTCTTCCACGGAGACCGCCAGATAGCCTCCCTCCTCCTTCAGAAAGGAGACAAGGTGAAGGTGGAAACAGATACTCTGGGCGCATACAGGACCCAGGGCTCGGAAGACTGCCTCAAGCTCCAGAAAGTGGAGAATGCGTACAACGCCTTCCTTCGTGACCTTGGCCGTATCCTGGCTACGGAACAGAACCCGGACGCAGCAGTATCCCGCCGCTATGTGGAGTATTACAGGGACAGGGTAAGTTTCGTAATGCAGAATGCCAGGTCCTTTGCCGTTGTCCCCGTTTTCTTCCAGCAGGTGAACGAGACTCTTCCAGTGTTCAGCAGCGCAACAGACGGTTTCATCATGAAATCAGTGGCAGATTCCCTGAGCACCGTGTGCCCGGAATCACGCTGGGTAAAAGCCCTCCGAAAGGAAGCTGACCGCCGCAAGAACACCCTTGAAATGGAGGCAAAGATCAAGGATGCCCAGGAGATAGGTTACTTTGACATTGACCTTCCCGGAATGGAAGGCAAGAACATCAAGCTTTCTGATGTGGAGACAAAGCTTACCATGGTGTATTTCTGGTCCTCCACCGCAGAGCAGAAGATGTTCAACATAAGCTCCCTGATGCCTCTGTATGAGGAATTCCACCCCAAGGGCCTGGAAATCTACGCTGTTGCCCTTGACAGTGACAAGAGCGCCTGGGCCGCAGCCGTCCGTAACCAGAAACTGCCCTGGGTGAACGTCTGTGACACCCGCGGAGCCGCGTCCCCGTACGTCTACAGCTACGGTGTCTGCACCCTCCCTATGTTCTGGGTAATCAAAAACGGCACCATAGACCCCGTCACCGACGTCAACGACGAGGCCGCTATGCGCGCATACCTCCGAAAGAATCTCTAAAGCAGGTTTTTCCGCGGCAGGGTTGCCACGAATTCTTTAAGATAGAACGGTTCGAAGTACGCAAGGTCTTCGAACTGTTTTTCATTATAAGCTTTTTCCGCCAGGGGCGCCATTGCCGATGCAAGAGGGAAGGCTTCCCGGAAAAAGGCGTTGGGGGAGTTTAGTACCGCCTGGCACTTTAAGGCACCGTCCCCGATGAACAGCACCGGACCAGCTGCAAGTTCCTCCGCAAAAGACTCCGGGCCTATGACTTTGGCCTCTATGTCCGTGAGGCGTTCTCCGGCAGGGGAGTACACGGCGGTATAGACCTCCATGCGGCGGGCGTCAATCATGGGGACGATGGCGGTGAGATTCCCGATCAGATCGGGGATGACGGACAGGATATCCAGCGTACTCACGGCAATGAGCGGAACGCCGGCGCCGAAGCACAGGCCTTTGGCGGTGGATGTGCCCACACGGAGCCCGGTGTAGGAACCGGGGCCTTTTGAGACGCAGACAGCGTCAAGCTCTTTTGGGCCGATGCCGGCGTCGTCAAGGACCTCTTTTACCAAAGGGGCGGTAAGGGAAGCCTGCATACGAGGCTCCCGGCACACGCGGTCTGCGATGACTGCGCCGTCAGATGCCAGCGCCACGGAAAGGATGGTTCCCGATGTTTCCAGTAAAAGGATCTTTGCCATTATACCATTGTCGTTACGGCTTCCGCAGCATTCTCTATGGCTTCTGCGGCGGGAGTGATTATCTGTTTAAGGAAAGGAAGAACCGTCTGTGCGAAATCCTTCAGGAGCGGATACACTACGGATTCTTCCAGAAGTTTGCTGTCAGTTACAAAGCCGAACTGCCCGTTCAAGGCTTCGAAGACCATGATGAGAAGACCCATTGTGAGGGCTGTTACAAAGAGTGAAAGGACCAGTCCCAGCACCCTGTTTATCCAGCCCAGCGAGGCCATCTCAATTATCTTAGTGATAAGTTTTGCAACCAGCATCACAATGGCGAAGGCAAGAAGAAGAATGATGGCGAAGCCTAATATGTTAAGGACTGGCTCAGAAAGCTGCCAGAACCCTCCCAGCCATGCTCCGACTTCAGTATAATACTTGTATGCGAGCCACGCTCCAAGCGCAATTCCTGCCAGTGAAACTGCCTGTTCCATAAGCCCTTTTGCGAGCCCGCGGATGACTCCCGGAATAAACAGCAGAAGCAGTATTATGTCCAGTGTATTCATTTGGCGATACCAGTTATATTTCTTATCTTTGCAGTCTTAAAAAACAGATGCAAAATTAGCCAAAAAATATGACATTCAAAGAGTATAACGGCCTGGACCTTACTGAAACCGGCAAAAGCGTACTGGAAAGGTGGAAAAAGACAGGTGCTTTCGAGAAGTCGGTAGCTCTCCGCGAGGGTGCTCCCGAGTTCATTTTCTTCGAAGGCCCGCCTTCCGCCAACGGCATGCCCGGCATTCATCACGTCATGGCCCGTTCCATCAAGGATGCCATATGCCGATATAAAACCCAGACAGGCTACCAGGTCCGCCGCCGCGCGGGCTGGGACACCCACGGTCTTCCCGTAGAGCTTGGCGTGGAGAAGAAACTTGGTATCACCAAGGCTGACATCGGCACAAAAGTGAGCGTAGGGCAGTACAACGCCACCTGCCGCAAGGAGGTCATGAAATACACTGCAGAGTGGGAAACCATGACAGAGCGCGTAGGTTACTGGGTGGACATGAAAGATCCCTACATCACCTACGACAACCGCTACATCGAAACCCTCTGGTACCTCCTCAAGAAAATTTACAACAAGGGTCTCCTTTATAAGGGATACACCATCCAGCCTTATTCACCTACGGACGGCACCGGCCTCAGCTCACATGAGCTTAACCAGCCCGGCTGCTACAAGGACGTGTCGGACACTACCGCCACCGTCCAGTTCGAAGTGATCAAGGATGGCCTTTCCCAGCCCCTCTACGGTACGGAAACAGTTCCTGTATACTTCCTTGCATGGACAACCACGCCCTGGACTCTTCCTTCAAACACCGCCCTATGCGTAGGACCTGAAATTGAATATATAAGGGTTCTTTCTACCAATCCGTACACCGGAGCTCCCGCCGTGTACGTCTTGGCAAAGGACCTTCTGGATGTCTGGTTCGGCCCCAAGGTGCCGTTCAAGGTACTTGACGGCGTGTTCAAGGGGAAGGACCTCGCCGGCATCCGCTACCATCAGCTCATTCCGTGGTTCAAGCCCACCGGAGATGCCTTCCGCGTCATTACCGGAGACTATGTGACCACCAGCGACGGTACAGGCATCGTCCATATCGCTCCCACGTTCGGTGCGGACGATAAGCGAGTAGCCGCAGCCGCAGGAATTGGTGAAATAATGCCCGTGGACAAGGACGGCAACCGTCAGGCCCAGGTGGACCGCCAGGGCCGCTTCATGCGCCTGGAAGACATGGACCCCGCCTATGCCGCCACGGTAGATCCTTCATATAAAGAGTATTCCGGACGTTATGTAAAGGCCGGCTACAAACTGTATTTTGAGAAAGTTGAGGAAGAGGGAACTCTGGACATAGACCTCTGTGTCATGATGAAGGCGGACGGCCGCGCATTCAAGATCCAGAAACACGTCCACAACTATCCTCACAGCTGGCGCACAGACCTTCCTGTCCTGTATTATCCACTGGACAGCTGGTTCATAAAGGCATCGGCGGTCAAGGACCAGATGGTGGAGCTCAACAAGCAAATCATGTGGAAGCCCGCTTCCACCGGTTCCGGCCGTTTTGGCGTCTGGCTGGAGAACATCCAGGACTGGAACCTTTCCCGCAGCCGCTACTGGGGTACTCCGCTGCCCATCTGGCGCACGGAGGACGGCAGGGAAGAAAAGTGCATCGGTACCGTGGCAGAGCTCTTTGCAGAACTTGACAAGGCCGTAGCCGCCGGCGTAATGGCCTCCAACCCCCTCAGGGACAAGGGCTTCGACCCGGCCGACATGAGCCTTGAGAACTACAACAGGATAGATCTTCACCGTCCTTACGTGGACAACATGTTCCTGGTCTCCGATTCTGGAAAGAAGATGGTCCGCGAGTCAGACCTCATTGACGTATGGTTCGATTCCGGAGCAATGCCGTATGCCCAAGAAGGCCTCCGCGGCCTTGACGGTGGCAAGTTCGGCGCCACTGCAGACTTCATCGCGGAAGGCGTAGACCAGACCCGCGGATGGTTCTACACCCTCCACGCAATACACACAATGGTAAGCGGCACCCCCGCTTTCAAGCGCGTCATTTCCAACGGCCTGGTTCTGGACAAGAACGGCAATAAGATGTCCAAGCGCCTTGGAAACGCCGTAGACCCGTTCAAGGCCCTTGACGATTATGGTGCCGACGCCCTCCGCTGGTACATGCTCACAAACGCGGAGCCATGGGACAACCTCAAGTTCGACGAAAGCGGCGTCTCCGACGTCCGCAGGAAGTTCTTCGGCACCCTGTATAACACATATGCCTTCTTTGCAAGGTATGCCAATATCGACGGTTGGAAACCGGCAGATGCCGTTTCCGGAGGAGAACTTGACCGCTGGATCCTTTCCAAGCTCAACAGCGTCATCCGTGACGTCCGCGCTGCGTACGAGGACTACGATGTCAAGACCGCCGGCCGCATCCTGGAGACCTTCGTCTGTGACGATGTCTCCAACTGGTACGTCCGCCTTGGCCGTCCCCGCTACTGGGCAGGAGAGATGACGGATGACAAGAAAGCCGCTTACAGCACCCTCTACAAGGTGCTTGTGGATGTCGCCGTCCTTTCCGCACCCATCGCACCGTTCTTCATGGACCAGCTCTGGCAGGACCTCACCGGTTCCGCGGAGGGAGAATCGGTCCACTTCCAGCTCATGCCGGAGGCGGATGAAAAACTCATCGACAAGGACCTTGAGGAGAGGATGTCCCTTGCACAGCAGGCTACGTCCCTTATCCTTGGAATCCGCAAGAAGGTGAACATTCCGGTTCGCCAGCCGCTGCAGAAGGTCATGATTCCGGTCATATCGGAAAAGGTAAGGAGGCAGCTGGAGAGCGTATCGGCAATTATCCTTGGAGAGGTGAACGTGAAGGAGATGCAGTTCATCGAGGACACTTCCGGCATTATGACCCTCAGGATAAAGCCCAATTTCAAGGTGCTTGGAAAGACTTACGGCGCCCGCATGAAGGAAATCGCAGCCGGTTTTGCAGGCCTTGGCCAGGGTGTCATCGCAGACATCCAGAAAGCGGAGGCGGCCCTAAAGGTCTACACCCTTGCCCTTCCCGGAGGAGACGTGGTGCTCAATCCCGGAGACTATGCAATATCGTCAGAGGACGTCGAAGGGTGGCAGGTGGCATCGGAAGGCTCCCTTACCGTGGCGCTTGACATTGAAGTTACTCCCGAGCTCAGGCTGGAAGGCCTTGCCAGGGAACTCGTGAACCGTATCCAGAACCTCCGCAAAGCCAGCGGCTTTGAGGTAACGGACCGCATAGACACCGTTGTCTACGCTCCTGTTGAGGATGTTGTGGAACGCTATGGCCAGTATATCAAGGCACAGACTCTCTCACTCTCGCTTGCGGTTAGTCCTCTGGCGGACGCTCCCGCAGAAGCCGCAGAGGTTGAATGGACAGACAACAATACAATCAAGATAACAGTTAAAAGATAGACAGAATATGGAAGAGAACATCAAAACACGTTATTCTGATGAGGAGCTGGAAGAATTCCGCACCATCATCAACGACATGCTCGAGAAGGCGCGCGCAGAGTACGCCACCCTTCGTGATGTTGTAACCCATGCAGGCGGGAACGATATCCTTGACACTGCACCAACCTTCAAGACTGTAGAGGACGACGGTGCCTTCCAGCTTTCCAAGGAAGAGGCCGGTGCCCTGGCCCAGAGGCAGTACAAGTTTATCCAGAACCTTGAAGCAGCCCTTGTCCGCATAGAGAACAAGACCTACGGCATCTGCCGTGTTACCGGCAAGCTCATTCCCAAGGAGCGCCTCCGTCTTGTCCCCCATGCCACCACTACCGTGGAAGGCAAAGCCATACTTGAAAAGACCGGCAGGAAGTAGCCCGGTCATTCCGGGCTTGGCCCGGAATATTTAGCAATCATGAAGAAAGGTAAGTCATTAGTCTTGCTTGGAGTGCTTCTTGTGGTCATGGACCAGGTCATCAAAGTCCTGGTCAAGACCAACATGACACTTGGTGAGAGTATTCCGGTTCTGGGCAACTGGTTCCAGCTGGTGTTTGTGGAAAACAAGGGAATGGCCTTCGGGATGTCCTTCGGCGGGGTTATTGGTAAGTATCTCCTAACCGCCTTCAGGATAGTTCTCTTCGGCGTTCTGTGCTGGTGGATTTCCAGGCTTGTGAAACGAAAGGATGTCCCTACCGGCGTCCTTGTGGGCCTTACCCTGATTACAGCCGGTGCTTTTGGGAATATAGTGGACTGCCTTTGCTACGGACTCATTTTCAGCGAGTCAACAGTAAACGCCGTGGCAACGCTTGGCCATTATGCTCCGTTCATGCAGGGAAAGGTGGTAGACATGTTCTACTTCCCGCTCTGGACATGGCCGGACTGGGTGCCCGGCCTTGGCGGCCGCATCTTCTTCGAGCCCGTTTTCAACTTTGCAGACAGCTGCGTCACCGTTGGCGCAATCTATCTAATCCTGTTCCACTGGAAGTTCTTCTCTAAGGATTAATCAGAATATCCTCAAGGCAGAGTTTTGGGACAAAGTGCACGCCGTCCTTCCTGTAGTAATCAAGGGAAGCGCCGGCGTGAACTGGTATAAGGTAGATGTTCTCAGCACCTTTGCCAATGGCAATGACTGCAATGGGTTTTGACGGGAGGTTCAGGGCTTCCCGGATGGCATCGGCCTTGAAATTGAGGATGAAGATGCCGCCGAGGCCCATTTCCGTGGCCTTCAGGAGCATGCTCTGGGCTGCTATGCCAAGGTCTATGTCCACCACTTTGTTCTCCTCTCCACTGCAGCAGACAACAATGAAAGCCTCCGGTTCAGTACCGGGTTTTGGAAGATGTTCCTGGGGGAGAGCGGCGCCAAGGACAATGTTTGGAAGCACTTTAGAGGCTTCCTCGGCCGTTACAAGGCGGTAGCGGAGGCGCTGAAGGTTCTTGCCGGATCCCACCAGTGCTGTCACGGAAACAATCTGCTTCAACTCTTCTGCCGTAACTATGCGGGCTTTGTCATAACCCCTGTAGCTGCGGTTACGTTTGAGTAGCGTATCAAGTGATGTGTTGACGCGCTTCACAACAGGCCGCCTTTCGCGGACGGCCTCTTCGCGTTTTTCAAGATAATTGTCTGCCATAATGCCCAAAGATAATCATTTTTCTTCAACCCTGACGCAGGTCCCCCCTTGTGTGAGGTGACGTACGTCACCCCCGTCCGTAAAAACGGCCATTTTTAGGGACGAAGCGGCCCAAGAGCGTGGACCAGGTCCAAATAGGTGCCGGGCCAGGTCCACCACAACAACTCAGGCCACGTAAACATGCAAAAACGTGGATTAGGGTGATTGGCATGTCATGCGGGGCTACGATGTGGCGGCAAAACGTGGTGTGTGATGACTACATTTGCATGTGATTACTTTTTTATGTATTTTGCGGCTTGAAAACTATTCGAAAGAAAGGGAAAAGAAAGAAGATAAATATGATCAAGCACTTTACACTCATTGCCGCTGCACTTTTTGCATGCTTTTCACTTGCGGCGCAGATGCCGGAGGAGGACCCGGATATTCAGTATGGGGCAGAACTGCTGAAACCCGGTACTGTAGCGCCCGAGTTCAAGTTGAATGACCTTGAAGGCAAGGCCGTGAAACTGAGCGACTTCCGCGGAAAGACCGTGGTCCTCGTGTTCTGGGCGTCCTGGTGCCCGGACTGCAGGAAAGAGATTCCGGAGCTCAAGGAAATGTATGCAAAGCACGGCAAGGAAGTGCAGTTTGTATCAATATCCTTTGACCGCGAGTTCCAGCGCCTGAAGGAATTTGCCGCGGAGCATGAGCTTCCTGGGGTGCAGCTATTTGACCCGGAAGGCATGAAGAAGTCAAAAGTTGGTTCAGACTACCACATAAAATGGATTCCCAGCCTCTATGTGATTGGCCCGGACGGCAAGGTTCAGCTTGGAACTGTAGTGGCCTCCAAGGTGGCAGCTATGCTCAAGTAGTCAGGCGTTTTTCTCAAATTCCCTTAGGGCCTTTATGGCCTGGGGGCAAAGCAGGAGCAGGGCAATTACGTTTATCCAGGCAGTGATGCCTACGCCTATATCGCCCATCTGCCATATTACGTTGGCCTCCTTGAGGGCGCCGAATACGGTCATTAGCAGGATTCCGGTGCGGAAGCACCAGATAGCTGCTTTTTCTCCCCGCGGCCTTCCCTGGAAGATATACATGATGCTGGATTCTCCGTAGAAGTAATACGCCATGAGCGTGGTAAATACAAAGAATACCAGCGCCACGCTCACGAAGCCTCCTCCAATTCCGTTAAGCACAGAGTCTACCGCCGCCTGGGTGAATCCTACATAGTTTGCTCCAAGTTCCGGAGCAACGGCTTCGAGCATCTCTCCGGTTTTGGCATCGAAGATGTTGTAAGTACCAGAGCACAGTATCATCAGCGCAGTGCCCGTGCAGATGAGGATGGTGTCTACATACACGGAAAATGCCTGCGCCAGGCCCTGCTTTGCCGGATGCGACACTGATGCCGATGCGGACACGATTGCCCCGCCGCCCTGGCCGGCCTCGTTGGAGAATATACCCCTCTTTACGCCCATCATGATGGTGGAACCAAGTATGCCGCCGGCAACGGGCTTTATTCCAAATGCTCCGGTGAATATGGCGTTGAACACCGCGGGAACCATATCCCAGTGCCTTGCAACAACTATGACAGTGAGTACGATGTACCCGAGTGCCATGAACGGGGTAACTACCGAGGCCACTTTTGCAATGCTTTTGATTCCGCCCACTATTACCAGCGCCAGAAGGAAAGCCAGCCCCAGTCCGCACCATAACGGAGAAACTCCAAATGAATTGCCAATTGCGTTTGTGACGCCGTTGGACTGTACTGTGACAAGAAGGGTTCCATATCCAAGAATGGTAAGTACGGCAAATAGAACGGCCAGCCATCGGCATTTGAGACCCTTTTCTATATAGCAGGCCGGACCGCCCCTGAGGCCGCTACGGTGAGGAAAGTTGTACAGCTGGGCCAGAGTGGACTCTACAAACGCAGTAGAAGCGCCCAGAAAAGCGATTATCCACATCCAGAACACCGCTCCGGGACCGCCCATTGCAATTGCCGTGGCCACTCCCACGATATTGCCTGTCCCAACCCTTCCTGACAAGGCGACGCTGAATGCCTGAAAGGACGATATTCCCTTCTTCTTACCCTCCCTGTCCTTTTCTGCCGGAGCGAACAGTGACCGGACCATAAGACCCAGCCTCCGAACTTGAACAAAACGGGTGCGGATGGAGAAATAAAGGCCCGCCCCCACAAGCAGCACCACCAGGACCGGACTCCAGACTATATCGTTAATAATAGAAACAAGCTTGTCCATATTATGCAAAGATACGGGAATAATATTATCTTTGCAATATGATAAAACTTGTGATACTGGACTTTGACGGCACCCTGGCGGACACCGTTGAACTCATTGTCCAAACCAATCAGGAAGTGCAGCGGCGGATGAATTATCCGGTGTGCAAACCGGAGGAGATAATTGCAACCATAGGGCTGCCGCTGGCGCAGTGCATACAAGTAATGTATCCCCAGGTGAGAAGTGAGGATCTTCCCCGGTGGGTAAGCGTATACAGAGAAGTTTTTGACATGCTCAAGACGCAGATAGTTCCTGCGCTCTTCCCTCATGTGAAGGAGACTCTTGCGGAACTGACGGCAAGGGGCGTGATATGTACAGTCGCATCGTCCAGAGGCGTTGAATCCCTCCATGCTTTCCTGAAGGAAATGGAACTTGCGCCATATATTTCTTATGTTCTTGGTGCGGAGGATGTAACCCTGGCAAAGCCCCATCCGGAGCCGGTGCTCAAGACCCTGGAGCATCTTGGGATATCGGCCTCAGAGGCCATTGTGGTGGGGGATATGCCCGTCGATATCCAAATGGGCCTGGGTGCCGGTGCATATACTTGCGGGGTCACCTACGGCAATTCCAACAAGGAGGCCCTGGATGCAGCCGGCGCACATTATGTTATAGACGATTTCAGGGAGTTGCTTTCTTTCCTATAGATTGTTATGATTGCGTAGCGAGTGACGTCTTCTGACGCAAGGAATGCTCTTATCCCTCTTCCTCCAGAGATTTCGCTGCGCTACGCTTGCGACATCCCTCCCGCCTGCGGCGGGCGATGCATAAAGCTATCAAAAAAACCAGATCAAGCAAGCTTGTCTGGTTTTTTTGCTACTTTTCTGCGGAGGAAGAGGGATTCGAATCAAAAGTACAAGACCCTCCAGAAACCCTTGTTATAATGGTTTCTATTGCGTATCTTTGCAGGGGGAGTTTTTTAACTCCTACTGTTTTTGGGATATTTTTGGGATACGATTTACAGTTCTGGAGGAACCGAAAAATGAAAATTAAACGCAATGCGGCTTTCAAACTTTTCGCATATGGGAAGAACAAGGACAAGTACCAAATCCGACTGAGAGTGACATTCAATAGCCAGCGAATCGATCTTGGCACAGGATGCCAGATTGCGCTCATAGATGCCTGGGATGAGGGAGAAGAATTGGTACGTCCTGGCTACAAGGGGCCAAAGGGAGAAACAGCCACTACCATCAATGATGAACTACGTAAATGCAAGGACACCATTGATATGGTATTCCAATACTATGAAGTTAATGATAAGATTCCAACCCCGTCGGAAGTTCAGGCCTCTTTCAAGGAACGTATAGCGGGTATTCTACCCAAGCGTCCTGAACCGGAGCCAAAGAAAACTGTAATAAAGCCTAAGGAGCCAGATTTCTTCTCAGTCTTTGACGAGTTCACTAAAAAATGCGGCGAGAAAAACGCCTGGACGGAGGCAACCTTCGACAAAATGGCCGCAATACGGGCCGATCTTATGAATTTCTGCCCAAAAGTAAAACTCTCCAAACTCGATGAAAATATGCTCACAGGTTTCGTCGGCTACCTGCGCGATGAGAAGGTCATTTATCCCGCGCGCACTAAAAAGGATAAGGAAGAGGACGAGAAAGAGAAGAAGCCAGTCCGCATCGGCCTCAATAACACCACTATAAGGAAGAAGCTTGAGTACCTCACTTGGTTCCTGCGCTGGGCCAGGGACAGCGGCTTCGCGGTAAATCCGGCCTTCAAGACTTTCAAGCCCACACTAAAACAGACGCAGAACAAAGTCATTTATCTCACCAAGGAGGAACTTGCCCATATTCGGGATCTGGATCTAAGCGAAACGATGCGTCTTGAGCCAGTACGTGACATCTTCCTCTTCTGCTGCCTCACCAGTCTTCGCCATTCAGATGCCGATAACCTCCGCAAAACTGACGTCAAAGGTGATCACATAGAAGTGACCACCATCAAAACCGGAGACAGTGTTTCCATCAAACTGAACAAAAACGCCCTGGCCATTCTGGAAAAATACAAGGATGTCCCATTTCCCGGCAACCGGGCCCTCCCCAGCTACACCAACCAGGCAATGAACCGCTCTCTAAAAGAACTGTGCCAACTTGCTGGTATAGATGAGCCCATCCGTATTACCACCTATAAAGGGAGCACTCGCAAGGATGAGGTTCACCCCAAGTGGGAGCTAGTAGGCACTCATACCGGCAGGCGTACTTTCATTGTGCACGCTCTCTCTATGGGAATATCCCCCAGTGTCGTCATGAAATGGACAGGGCACAGTGACTATAAGGCCATGAAGCCCTACATAGACATAGTGGATTCCGCCAAGGATGAGGCTATGGCCAAATTCGATAATTTGTTGTAGGAATCATATTAATAGGGACAAACTAGGCAAGCCCTTGTTAACCTCAATGCCGATGGCATCTGCGCCTATTTTGACAGCTTGTAGCGGAACTACTTGAACAGCGCCCGGAAGTGCTTCCCCAGTTCACGGTGGACCTGCTCGAAGGGAGGAAGCTCGGCAATCTGGTCCTTCATTGAACTCTCCCAGCGGGATTTGAATATGTTCACCTTCCCCTCCAGCTTCTCCTGCAGGGAATCCGGATCGAGCCCCTTGTGACGGGCCTTCACCTCAAACTCATAGCGGTGGTCGGCCATCTCCATCCCATCCCTTTCTGAAAGGTACCACAGGTCATAGTAATCACGCGGCTGGGTTCTGGACAGGAGCGAGCGCATCTTCTCCGTCATCACCTCATCCAGGGAGTAGCACTGAACCGTACAGTCCTCCTGGTCGGTGTACGACTCAAACATCGGCCGGTTCTCCAGTTTGAAGCAGAGTCTCTCCGTCCTGGAAATGTCCACCTTCACCCGCTTGTTCGCCCCAACGCCGCCCAGCGGTCCCACATAAGTGATATAGAAATTGATGTTACCCGTCTCGTGGATACCGAAATCCTCCATCTCAAGCGGGATGTTGGCCTCCTCACGGACATATTGGAACAATTCTGCGAACGCTGTCTGGATGGCCTCGTTGGAGATGCCGTCATCCACAAGCGTGAAATCAAGGTCTTCCGAATAACGGTAGTCCTTAAAATAGAACTTCTTGAGTACCGTACCACCCTTGAACGCCAGCGCCTTGGACAGCACCTCATTAGCCGCCACGCCGGTGAGAATCCAAGTCAGGATATAATCCTTCTCAATCTGGGTATCCCGCACCCTCTCCTTGTTCGCTTTCTTCTGAATTTCAGCAGGTCGTATCATAGAATCAATTGTTTATTGCGTTAATGATCGTTTCAATGTCAACATTCTGGCGAATGCTCCACTTCGTAGAAATCTTCCCCTCGTTCGGGACTTCCGTATCCAGCGGAGACACCGCGGCGGTCCGCATGGCCCGCAGCTCCTCGACAATCTCTGTCCCAATCCCCAGTTTGTCCAAAAGATAGCCAAGGCGCTTGATTACCACCTGGCTGGCAAACTGCTTTGCATAAGAAAGCAACTTGCCATAGTCGAGCTTCTCACGGGCCATCCAGAGCGCCTTTGAAACCTCGATTATGCCCCCGGCATAAGCCGGCATATACAGGCAGTCAATCATGGTCTTCTCCAGATCCGAACACGGCACCTTGTTGTATGAGTCAATCCACACCTTCTTCATCCCGAAGAAATGCTTCTCATTATGGTAGATGAACTGAAACTCCACTCCTTTCAGCACAACCGATTCCGTCTTGTGCTTCTCCCGCACCACCTGCTCCTTCAGCGATGGCTGCGTAATCAGTCCATGAATCTGCAGGGCCGAATAGTAGCCGATATAATACCGGCAACCTCCGGATAGCGGCTCCGCCAGCAAATGCCAGTCCGGCAGGTACTCCGTGGCATCCTGGTCAAAAGGCACCACCCAGTAGACCTTCTTGGAAACCTTAATGAGCAGTCCCTTGTCCAGCATCCGCATCAGCATGAAGCGCACCGCCCCCTCCGACTTGTTCGGAAAAGCCGCATACGCATCTTCGATGCTGAACCATTGCTTTCCCTCCCCAGCAAGATAACCGAAGAAAGCGCTCTCTGAAGGAGAAACCGATTTGTTAGGTTTTGTTTCCACTCTGTTAGTATATTTCTAACTGCAAAGATACAAAATATATTTATTTCATCAAGGCTTTTCACAAAATCCTGCCGCCACCTCCCCCGAGATGACGGCAGTACTTGTCAACATATTCTACCCTAAGCTCTGGGAAGTCTCCAACATTATCATTCTTCTGAGACCCCAAACCTATAGATGCAAGTGTGGGTGTACTGCTCGCCAGGCTTGAGTATCACCGGAGTGAAGTCAGGATGATTCACGGCATCGGGCCACTTCTGGGTTTCAAGGGCAATGGAAGAACGGAACCCAAGCGGATTGCCGTTGGAGCCCTTCTCATGGCCGTCAAAGAAGTTTCCGCTGTAGAACTGCAGGCCGGGCTGGTCGGAAAGAACCTCCACAAATCTACCCGAGACAGGGTCTGAAACATGGCAGACAAACTCTACGCCATCTGTGGTCTTGTCTATGCACCAGTTGTGATCATAGCCGCGGGCATTGATGAGCTGCTGGTCTTCCATGCCGATGCGTTCCCCTATCAGGTGCGGCTCACGGAAGTCGAAGGGGGTACCATCAACGGGAGCGATTTCACCAGTGGGTATACTCTCCGCATCGATGGGAATATAGTGAGATGCGTTTATCTGCATCAGATAATCCTCCACACTGCCGTTTCCCTCTCCGCGGAGGCAGAAGAAGGGATGGTTGGAGAAGTTCACCGGAGTTGCCTTGTCCGTGGTGGCAAGATAATCAATCCTGAATTCCCCGGCCGATGTTAGAGTATAGGTCATGGTCATCTCCAAATTGCCGGGATAGCCTTCCAGGCCGTCAGGATGAAGAAGATGAAGCACGATGGCAGTGTCACACACGGAAACCACATCCCAGATAAGGTTGTCCACTCCTTTAAAGCCACCGTGAAGAGTATTGTGGCCGTTGTCGTTAATCGGCGTATGATACACCTCACCATCGACCTCAAAAGCAGCACCGCCGATACGGTTGGCAACCGGCCCCACGCAAGCACCAAGGAAACGCTCTCCAACGGGATGGACATATTCCTCCACAGTCTTGTGACCAGCCACGATGTTCTCCATAATGCCGTACTTATCGGGCGTAACAATGGACATGACACGAGCTCCGTAATTGGTAACCGTCAGTGAGGTGTTCCCCGAATGAAGAGTATACACATTGGCCTTCTTCTCACAGGAAAAAAGAGAAAGTGCCAATAATGAAATAATAACCGCCTTATTCATCACTTAATCCCGTATTTACGCAAGATTTTAAGGATAGGTTTTTCAATTGAGCGGGCCCAGAGGTAATATCCGTGGTCGCCGGGATGGATGCCGTCCACTGACCATTCGTGTGAACCGTCGTCACTTTCCGGCTGGATATAATAGACATCACTGTAGCGTTTAACGGCAATCTTCATCAGGGAATCGGCCACGTGCTGGACCCCGGACTGATTGGCTTCGTGATGAGAGCAGAAGTTACGGTTCTCCCGTCTTATCGTTTGCTGGAATATCAGCGGCTTACCTGGATGTGCGGCCTGAAGCCGTTCAATGAACGGGAAAAGACGCTCCTTGATTGTTTTCACATTTGGATTGGAGAAGGTGTCAAAGACATAGGCATCGGCCTCCACATCGGCCAGGACATCTGCAAAATACGGCTGCATCTTGCAGTTGCCGCTACATCCAAGGGGGAGCATCTGGATGCCGGTGTGGCGGGTAAACTGGTCCGGATATGACATTCCTGCACGTGATGTAGAGATGCCCTGGGTAAAACTGGATCCGTATATGGCCACCCTATGACGGAAGGGAGGGTCAATTGCTTCCAAAACGCACCCTTCCTCTACGCCAATCTTCAAAGATGAAAGTTCACTATATATGGGAAGGTACAGAAGACACTCCTTCATTGAGTTTCCCGTATAACGGATAAGGCTGATTTCTTTTTCAGGATCATCCAGATTGACGCCACGGCTGATAGCCCAAACCCATTTGCCGTTCTTTTTAATATAGAGGTCATAACCGTGCTGGGCATGTCCCGTGGTAGAACTACTCCTATGTGAGAAGTTTCCGGTATGGCGAATATGGATAGATGGAGAATCCGTCCGGAAAGCAACCGCAAGCCCTGCCGGGCATCTCACCTGGAAGTTCTCATGGGAGGTAAATCCCTTATACACCACCGTATCCACCCTGTGATAGGGATTGGGCGTATTCATAAGTTTGCCGATAAGCGTCAGGTCGGAGGCTTCGGTAAACACATAGTCAGGGGCATCCTGAGCATGGATCCCAAGGGCGAAGCCCAATGACAATACTACAAGGAAAAGTCTTTTCATAAGCTAAAAAACTAAAACACAACCGCCCCCTGGTGCAAGATGCACTGTAACGGTGTCTGATTCTATACTGATTGTTTCCTTTTTATAATCCTGTCCGTTGCGATGGGCGTTGACGCCGTCCTTCCATAGTGTGGCCGATGTTGCCGGGGCCGGCAGTTGGATGGTGATGTCCCTGGCGGTCCAGTCTGTCATGGCAGCCACATACCACTTGGAGCCACTTCGTCGAGCCATCACCACATATTCCCCGATGCGTCCATCGATGGCTATAGTCTCATCCCACACCGTTGGGATAGAGGCTATGAAGGATGTACATTCCGGCTCTTTCATATATGCCGATGGAGAGTCGCACAACATAGTGAAAGGAGCGTCAAACACCACGTACTCAGCCAGCTGGCGGCAACGAGTGCCCTGGCTCATGGGCTCGCTGTTGACAGGGGTATAATGTCCCTTGGCAGCGTTCCGCATTGCCCCTTGCGTATAGTCTGCCGGACCGGCCACAAGACGGACGAAAGGAATGGTGACATCGTAGGTAACCTCATCCCAGTCGGCCTTGGCCCATTTCATGTTCTCAAGGCCGGCTACGCCTTCATGGTTAAGGACATTGGGCCATGTGCGGGTAAGGCCCGAAGGCTTGAAGGCGCCGTGAAAATCCACGAACTGGTGATATTTGGCCGCCGTACGCGCCGCCTTCTCATAAAACTGTACCATGGGCTGGTCGTCCCTGTCCATGAAATCGATTTTCCACCCCGCTATACCCATCTTTGAATAATGCTCACACACGGCTTCCATATCCTTGTTGAATGCCCAGTATCCAGCCCAGAGGACAAGCCTTACACCACGTTCGATGGCGTAATTGCTGAGCATCGGCAGGTCAATTTCCGGGACCACCTGGAACAAATCGGCCTTCTTGTTCACCGCCCAGCCTTCGTCCAGGATGACGTACTCAATGCCGTTTGCCGAAGCAAAGTCAATGTAATACTTATAGGTGTCGTTGTTTACCCCGGAAGGGAAATCCACGCCGGTGATGTTCCAGTCGTTCCACCAGTCCCAGGCCACCTTGCCAGGCCGCACCCAGGAGAAATCACCTTCGGCAGGTGCCGACAGTTTCCAGACAAGGTCATTATCTGCAAGGTCCTTGTCCTCCCGCGCAATAACAACTATTCTCCAGGGAAGGGGTTCTCCCTCCGAACATTTATATATATAGTCTTCGCGCGCAGTGACAATACCCTGCAGCATATTGTGACCTCCCTGCTGGATTTCCTTGGGATAAGGGGCAAATACACCTTGCAGGCCCTTGCCGTCATCCGGATTGGAAAGGTACATTCCCGGATAGTTCCGGAGGTCAGTTTCCGTAATGCAGAGTTTAACGCCACCGGAGCCGTTCACGGTAATGGGCAGAAAGGCAAGTCTGCCACTTTCCCATTCCGACAGGCCGATGAATGAATAAAGGTTCTCGAATGAACTGAAAAACTGGTCTCCGAGTTTCCTGCCGGGATTAACGTAGGGAACCCATGCCTTATGATCTCCGGGGAAGTTAAACGAAGCCTTCTCAGAAAGAATCGTAACGCCCTTTTTTGTGACAAACCTATATGCCGCGCCGTCTTCATATACACGTACGACAAGGTCAAACTCCTTTGCCTGCAAAAAAAGCTCATTATAATTGTCCTTCACATATCTGCGCTTGAAATTCTGTGCTGGGACAATCTGATTAACGTTCTTCCGGGTCACCTTCCTGAACTTTGCCTTAGCCCCGTAGACAGTGCCGTCTGATAGAGTTAAAGCTATTTCTGACGGAGCAATCAGGACTTTATCACCCAAAGAGACACTCCAAAGCAGGCGTTCTCCATTTTGAATCAAAACAGAGACTTCTCCTCCCGGAGACAGCACTTTATAATCCTTTGCCTGAAGAATCAGAGCGCCAAAGGCTGCCGCCATAATTGTCAGGACTCGCTTCATAACTCAATTGGTTTATATTTGGGGACCAGCAATTTCATTATACCCCAGGCCAGCAGGTAAGCCAGACCGCAGTAGCAAAACAAAATAAAGTATCCTGCAGGTTTGCCTTCAAATCCAAGGAAAATGAATGCAGAGCCTTGCGCATCAGCCCAGGTGAACAGCGCGCCGGCTGCTTTCTGAACTATCATGGAACCGATACCGCCCGCCATGGTGCCGATTCCCGTGATGGAAGCCACGGCGCTGCGCGGGAACATGTCGCCAATAGTAGAGTAGATGTTGGCGCTCCAGGCCTGATGCCCGGCACCGGCAAGGCCGATGAGGATTGCCGGCCACCAGGGGCTGCTGGTGCCCAGAGGCTGCGCTGCCAGGGCCATCAGCGGGAGGAAGGCAAAGAGGAGCATGGCCAGCATACGGCCGCCATAGGGGTTCATGCCCTTCTTCTCCACAAAGAGCTTTGGCAGATAACCGCCCACGAGAGATACCGTGGTAACGATCGCATAGAGGGTGAATATGAGGCCCTGCCCCAGCGGAGACGACGCCGGCGCATCGAACTGGTCATGGAAATACGCCGGAGCCCAGAAAAGGAAGAACCACCACACGCCGTCCGTAAAGAATTTGCCGGTAATGAAGCTCCAGGTCTGTTTGTACTTGAAGCACTGGAGGAAGGGAATTGTCTTCTCTTCGGCAGGAGATTCCCGGTCGGGGCCGGGAATGACATCATCCTGATGGATGTATTCCAGTTCGGCCTGATTCACATGTTTGGACGCTTCCGGCTTGTCGTACATGAACTGCCACAAGAACATCCAGATGAAGCCCAGGGCGCCGATGATGATGAAAGCCCATTCCCAGCCCAGGTACTTGGCCAGCGGAGGAATCATCAGCGGTGCCGACAGGGCGCCCACGGAGGCGCCGGCATTAAAGATTGATGTGGCAAAGGCGCGGTCTTTCTTGGGGAAATATTCGGCAGTGGTCTTGATGGCCGCCGGGAAGTTTCCGCTTTCGCCGAGGGCTAGGACCCCTCTGCACAACAGGAACAGATACACGCTCACAGTGGACACGGCCAGGGCGCCACGTGCTATCCAGTCCGTGGCTACGCCGCATCCGGCATGCATCACGGCGCCCACGGACCATACGCCGATGGCAATGAGGTATCCCTTCTTGGTTCCCATCCAATCCACAAACTTCCCTGCAAAGAGGCTGATAATTGCGTACAGGATGGAAAAGACGGACGTGATTGTACCATAGTCGGAATCCGTCCAGCCAAACGCAGGAGCTATAAACTCCTTATAGGTCAGGGACAGCACCTGGCGGTCCAGGTAATTCACGGTAGTGGCCACGAACAGCAGGGAGCAAATCCACCACCGCCAGGAAGTCATCAGTTTCTGTTGGGTGCTCATCTAAAAGTCAAAATAAGTTTTCGCGTTGTTGTAGGAAATGTCTTCCACCATCATGCCGATGAAATCCATTTCTGAAGCCGGCAGTTTGCCCTCCTCGACATCCTTTCCCAGCACATCGCAAAGAATGCGGCGGAAGTACTCATGTCGGGGATAGGAAATGAAGCTGCGGCTGTCCGTGAGCATGCCCACAAAGCGGGAAAGAAGTCCAAGGTTACTCAGGGAATCCAATTGCCGGCGCATTCCCACCTCCTGGTCCAGGAACCACCAGCCGCTGCCGAATTGCATCTTGCCGGGAACTGTACCGTCGTTGAAGTTGTAGGCCATGGTCATCATCACGGCATTGTCCTTGGGATTCAGGCAGTAAAGGATAGTCTTGGGCAGTTTGTCTTCGGAGGCCAGCCTGTCGAAGAACTTGTTTCCGGCAGCAGCCATGGGAAGGTCGTGGATGGCGTCATAACCGGCATCTGCGCCAAACTCGTTAAACATCTTGGTGTTGTTGTTGCGGATGGCGCCCACATGGAACTGTTCTGCCCAGCCGGAAGAGGCGTCCATCACGGCCATATCGTGCAGGAACGCGCTGCGGAACTTACTCAGCTCAGCCTCAGAAGGCTTCCTGCCCAGAAGGACCAGTTTGAAGATAGCTTCAATCTCAAGCTTGGTGTAATCATCGGCATAGAAGGTCTCCAGGCCGTGGTCGCTGAGCTTACAGCCCATGGAGGCAAAGTAATCATGGCGCTTCTGAAGGGCATAAAGAAGGTCTGCATAGGAATTAATCTCCTTGCCAGCGGCTTCTCCCAGCTTGGAAAGATACTCCTTGTAGGCCTTGGGATTCTCGATGGCCATTGCATTGTCCGGACGCCAGGTTGGAAGGATCCTAGTACCGAAAGGCTTGTCCAGAATCATCTTATGCCACCTAAGGTCATCGGCAGGATCGTCTGTGGTGCAGACCACCTCCACGCCGAATTTGCGGATAAGCGCCTGGCCCCGGAACTCTTCTGTTGCCAGTTTGGCGTTACATTCCTCGAATATATCACGTGCAGTTGCGGGACTCAGCAGTTTATCAATCCCAAAGACGCGGGAGAGCTCCAGGTGCGTCCAGTGATAGAGGGGGTTCCTCATGGTATAAGGAATGGTCTCCGCCCACTTTTCAAACTTCTCACAGGAAGATTTGTTTCCCGTAATATACTCCTCTGGAACGCCGTTTCCGCGCATTGCCCGCCATTTATAATGGTCGCCGCCAAGCCACAATTGCGTTATGTCCCGAAACTGAATATTCTCAGCTATCTCCTGCGGTGACAAGTGGCAGTGGTAGTCAATGATGGGCATCTTTTCCGCATGAGAGTGAAAGAGTCTCCGGGCCGTCTCCGATTGGAGCATGAAATCAGGATTGATAAAGCCCATAAATTATGCTTTGAACCATTTGATACATTGTTCGCAGAGGGCCGATATGGCGGCCCTGTCGGCTGAGGCAATCAGTTCTTTAGGGAAGAGCTTCGAACCCATGCCCACTGCAGTAACGCCGCTATTTGCCCAGGTCGTCAGGTTTTCTTCCGTGGGTTCTACTGCGCCAGTGGCCATGAGCATCGCCCAGGGCAGAGGGGCAAGGACGTTCTTCACGAACGCGGCCCCCCCCACGGTGCCAGCCGGGAAGACTTTCACAAGGTCGCAGCCACGCTCCATTGCGTGGACAATCTCCGTCACGGTGCCGCAGCCAGGGCTGTAAGGCACGCCACGGCGGTTGGCCAGCGCAATCACCTCCTCCACGATGCAGGGGCTCACCAGAAAGTCGGCGCCCAGCTGGAGGTATAGGGCCGCCGTAGGGGCGTCCAGGATCGTGCCTGCGCCGAGGGCCATCTCTGGGCACTCGGCACGGACATAGCCGATGAGTTCCTTGAAGACGATGTGCGCACCGTCCCCGCGGTTGGTGAATTCAAACGCGCGGATGCCGCCGTCGTAGCAGGCCTTCACCACCTTTTTCGTCAGTTCCGCATCTTTGTTGTAGAACACCGGAACGATGCCGGTGCTACGAATGACTGAGAGGGTGTCTATCTTATTGAACTTTGCCATAGTTATCTGCTTACGCGGCCGCTTCCGCCGCCTTTGATTAAACTCTCCACTTCGGCTACCGTCACGCGGTTATAGTCCCCGAAAATGGTGTGTTTGAGGGCCGATGCCGCCGCGGCGAACTCAATGGCCTCCTGATCAGAGGAATAGGCCAGCATGCCATACAGCAGGCCACCCATGAATGAGTCTCCCCCGCCCACGCGGTCTACGATGTGGGTTATGTCGTAACGTCGGGACTGCCAAAGGGTCTTGCCGTCATAGAGCACTCCTCCCCAAGTGTTGTGGTTTGCGTTGATACTGCCGCGGAGGGTAATGGCCACCTTCTTGCAGCACGGGAACCTAGCCATGAGCTGCTGGCAAACGCTTACAAATGCAGCCTGGTCAATTTCTCCGCCGGTCTTCTCTGCGTCAAAGCCTTCTGGCTTGATGTCGAATTCTTTCTCCGCATCTTCCTCGTTACCAATAATGAGGTCACAGCCTTCAACAAGGGCCGGCATGACCTCGGAGGCACTCTTACCGTATTTCCAGAGTTTCTTGCGATAATTCAAATCACATGACACTTTCACGCCCATATCATTGGCCACACGAATGGCTTCCAGGCAGGCGTCTGCCGCGCCCTGCGAGAGAGCAGGAGTGATGCCAGTCCAGTGGAACCAGTCGGCGCCTTCCAGCACCTTCCACCAGTCCACCATTCCGGGCTGAATCTCCGAAATTGCGGAATGCGCCCTGTCATACACCACCTTAGAACCGCGTGCCACAGCCCCGGTCTCCAGGTAATAGATGCCTACTCGGTCGCCGCCATATACTACGCCGTCCATGTTCACGCCGAAGCTGCGCAGTTCAGCTGTACACATATCGGCAATGTCATTCTTGGGAAGTCGCGTCACAAAATGGGCGTCAATGCCATAATTGGCGAGTGAGACTGCCACATTGGCCTCACCGCCGCCGAAGGTTGCGTCGAACTGTCGAGCCTGCGAAAACCGCAGGTAGCCCGGCGTAGAAAGGCGTAACATCACCTCTCCGAAAGTAACTACTTTGGGCATGTCAGAGTGTTTTTGCAATGGCGTACTCCAGGCCCCGGAGTTCTGCCAGGGAACGGAGCCGGCCATAGCAGGAGTAACCGGGATTAGATTTACGGTTAAGGTCATCACACATCTGGTGGCCATGGTCAGGGCGCAGGAAAATACGGAACTGACGTTTCTGCTCCACCTCAAGCATAGCCTTCATCATCTCATAGACCGGAACGTCACCTTCCAGGAGGTTAGCCTCATAGAAGTTGCCTTCAGCATCCCGTTTGGTGGAACGGAGATGCACAAAGTCAATTCTGTCACCAAACTCCCTCATCATGGCAGGGCAGTCATTGTCGGCCCGTACACCTAATGAACCGGTACAGAGATTCAGACCATTGGACGGGTTTGGAACCGCCTCGATGAGCTTCCTGAAATCATCGGCCGTAGACATGATACGCGGCAGGCCAAGGATAGAATACGGAGGGTCGTCAGGATGAATAACCATACGCGAACCAACCTCGTCGCACACAGGACACACCTGTTGCAGGAAGAAGATGAGATTGGCGCGAAGGGTTTCGGCATCTATTCCCTTGTAACGGTCCAGCGCTGCCTGGAACTGCTCCAGTGTAAAACTTTCCTCGCTTCCGGGAAGACCGGCAATCATATTTCGGGTGACGAGTTTTTTGTCATCTTCAGACATAGAATCATACCGTTCCATGGCGAGGGCTATCTCTTCCTGAGAATAATCCGACAGCGCTCCGGGACGCTTGAGAATAAACAGGTCGAAAGCCTGGAAGGCGGCACGCTCAAACCTCAAAGCGCGGCTGCCGTCGGGCATCTCGTAGAAGAGATCCGTGCGCGTCCAGTCCAGAACCGGCATAAAGTTGTAGGTGATGGTGTGGATGTCGCAGGCGGCCAGATTCCTGATTGTCTGCTTGTAGTTCTCTATATACCTAAGGTACTTCCCTTCCCGCGTCTTGATGTGCTCATGCACAGGGACTGATTCAACCACGCTCCACACAAGGCCCTTGGCGGCGCACTGAGCTTTGCGTTTTTCTATCTCCTCAATGGTCCAAACCTCCCCGTTGGGGATATGATGAAGGGCGCTGACTATGTCTGTCACACCTGCCTGGCGGATGTTATCCAGGGTGACAGGGTCACCCGGGCCATACCACCGCCAGGATTGTCTCATAAGATACATAGGCTCTAGATGGTAAAACTGTTAAACCCGCCGTCAACAACGGCAACTGTCCCGGTCACACCCTTCGAGGCGTCGCAGGCTAGATAATGCAGAGCTCCCACCAGTTCATCGGGCTCCAGGAAGCGGCCGAAAGGTGTATGTGCAAGGATCTTGTGGGAACGGTCTGTGAGGGAGCCGTCGGGATTGGTAAGCAAGGAACGGTTCTGATTGGTGAGAAGGAATCCCGGAGCGATGCCGTTCACGCGGATTCCTTCGCCAAACTTCATAGCAAGTTCTCCGGAGAGCCACTGCGTCCAGCTGGCCATTCCGGCCTTGGCGATGCCGTAACCGGCAACGCGGGTAAGAGGACGGAATGAAGACATTGAGCAGAAGTTGATGATAGAGCCCTTCTTCTGGGCCACCATCGGCTTAACAAAAACCTTGGTAGGAATAACTGTGCCGAAGATATTGAGGTCGCAGACCTTCCTCATCGCGTCAATGTCCAGGTCGGCAATGGTCTGCTCCGGCTGAACGTTTGCCGGGCCCATATTACCTCCGGCGGCATTCAGCAGGATGTCGATGGTGCCATAGGCGGCAAGGATATCGGAAAGGTTCTTCTCCAGGGCCGATTCATCAAGGACGTTGGTGGGAAGGAACATTGCCTCCCCACCGGCGGCCTTGATTTCACTAACCAAATAATAACCAATATTCTCTGCCCGCTCCAAATCCAAAAGCACAACCTTGCAACCTTCCGAGGCAAAGTATTTTACTATGGTGGACCCCAGTACCCCGCAGGCACCGGTCATTACCACAACTTTTCCCTTGATGTCAAATAAACCGTTCATAATAACGCTTATTACCTAACTGTATAATCCAGACTGATTTTAATATCGCTTGATGACGGGCCTACAAGGATTTTGTAATCACCCGCATCAACTTTCCAGCTGTGCGAAGCGACGTCGTAGTAGGAGAAATCCTGATAACTAAGCGGTATGCAGAATTCCACGCTCTTGCCTTTGGCTATCATCTTCTTGTCAAAGCCTTTCAGCTCATATGCAGGGCGCATTACTGAAGGATTCTGAGGAGCTACGTAAACCTGTACGGTCTCCCTTGCGTCCACCTTCCCGGTATTGGAAACAGTGAAGACAATCTCGCAGCCGTCGGCAGTAGGAACCACAGTTCCGCCCGAATAAGCAAAACTTGAATAACTGAGGCCGAAGCCGAAGGGAAACATAGGTTCCACCCCGAACTTCTCCACTCCGCGGTATCCTACGAATAATCCCTCCTTATAGGTTGAATGCGGATACTCAGGGCGGCTCTTGCTTGAGCGGTGAATTGCCGCCGTATCTGCATGATAGTACTTCGCTGCCGGATTCATATCCTCCGATCCCCAGAAGGTGAAAGGGAGCCTGCCGGAAGGAGAAACCTTACCGGAAATGATGTCGGCAAGCGCCTTGCCGCCTTCCTGACCGCCGTACCAGGCCATGATGATGGCCGCAACGTTATCCTTGAATGGAGTAATGTCTACTTCTCCGCCGGAGTTGATGATCACAACCGTATTCTTGTTCAGGGCCGATGCCGCCGCTATCAGTTCGTTCTGCCCGTCTGGCAATCCGTAGGTCCGGTCGTGGTTTTCAAGCTCCGTCTTATAGTTGAACCCTGCAACCACAATAACGGCATTTGCCTTTTGGATGGCTTTCTGTTCAGCAGAGGTAAAATCAACACTTTCAATAAGTTGGACATCATATTTCTTTCCCAGAGCCTTAAGCCCGGCATAAGGGGTGATATTACGGCCCGGGATGGGATCCATCCTGCCGGAGCCACCGCCGTATGCTACGGTATTGGCGTTGGGGCCAAGAACAACTATGCGTCCTTTCTTCAAGGGCAGCAGGCCGTTATTGGTAAGGAGCACGGGAGCCTCCACTGCCGCGTTATACGCCATATCCCTGGAGTACTCGTAATCCTCCGGGATGGACTCGTCCTTTGCCGGAAGGTCAAGAAGGCCGAAGGCTATGAATGCCTGGAGTATGTGCTGACACATCAAATCCAGATTGGCCTCAGGGACGACTCCGTTTTCAATGAGAGGCTTCACCATTTCCACCTTGGTGGTGAAGTTCTCCGGCATCTCAAGATCCAGTCCGCTGGTTAGAACACCCAGTGTTGTATAGGTAGACTTCCAGTCCGACATCACAATTCCGTCAAAGCCCCAGGCACGGAGGTTATCCTTGATGAGCCAGGCGTTCTCTGCCGCGTGGACTTCGTTCACTGGGTTGTAGCTGGTCATTACTGCAGCCACATCACCCTGTTCAACAGCATTGCGGAAGGCTGGGAAGTATATCTCATTCAGGATCCTTTCATCGGCCACGGAGCCAACGCGGTGGCGCTGGTACTCCTGGTTATTCAGGGCGAAGTGCTTGATGGTAGCCATCACCCTGTGCTGCTGGATGCCCTGGATGTAATTAAGGGCAATCTCCGACGTAAGGAAAGGGTCTTCTCCGTAGTACTCGAAGTTACGCCCGCACAGGGGTGAACGGTAAATGTTCACCCCCGGGCAGAGCATAATGCGTACGCCGCGGGCCGTGGCATCCAGGCCAATGCCGTCGCCAACGCCTTTGGCCACGTCACGGTTGAAGCTGGCCGCGAGGCCTATCCCGCAGGGGTAGTACGTACTGTAGGTGTTGTTACGTACGCCCTGCGGGCCATCGGCCATTCTCACGGAAGGGATGCCGAGTCTGGGAATTGATTGAGTATGGAACCCGTCATCCTTTCCGGAGATGAAAGCGATCTTCTCGTCCAGCGTCATCTTGCTCACTATCTCCGCTGCGCGGTCCTTGTCACTTTGGGTTATGATATAGGGCTGAGCGAATGCGATGTTTGTAAGCAGAATCGCCGCTGCTATGAGGATAATCTTTCTCATAAGACGCTAATTCTGATATGCACCGGGCCACCAGTCTCCGCTGCCACGATTTACACCGCGCTGATCTTTGTTGAAGTCGCTTCCTGACCAGGACATAAAAGCAGAACTGGCCGTGTTTACACGAGTGTTGACATCAGTCTCATTCGTTTTGCCGGGCTCAACACTATCGAAAGTACCATCCCACTTCCAATAGTAGGAAGAACTGCCGGTATTGTCCCAGGTCAAGCCATCAATGTCACTGGATAGTTTACCGCTGACATTACCTCCGCCGTCTGTGAAGGATGTAGAACTATAAATATGGTTGTAAGACAGATTCAACGTTGAGCCGGCACTATGGATAGATTCTGTAGTAGATGAACTCGAAGTAATAATGTTGTTGGTGAAGTGATTAGTCCATGACCCACTACATGCCCAAACAAGAGCAGAACTGGATGCGTCACCTATAATTGAGCAGTTGCTGATACTGGTGCTTCCTTGCATTGCGTCAAAATCTATCCAGCAGCCTTTTTCCCCAGTCTGAGAAGGTGTTATATAAGAGCCCTTGAGTGAACTGTTGTGCATGACAAAACTATTCGCCGAAGCAATGTTAAACGCACACCCATAGTTTTCTGTGATATAATTAGCGTCAAAAGAGCACTCATCAATAAAAAGATTAGGATAGTATGTATCTATCTTATTTGTAAATGCCACACCTCCGGTCTTTGCATGGTTTCCATTGAAGGTATCCTGGAATAATTGGAACATTGTGTCTCCTTTTATGCAGATTGCACCACCTTTGTTGTGTGCATTATTCCCGATGAATGATGAGGAAACAATATTGACATAACTATCATTTTCTGCATGAATAGCTCCACCGTCTGCATCGTTTTTACCATCAACTTTGTTTACATAATTGGGGTCGCCGCTTATTGTTCCTCCAAAAGTACAGCCATTAAAATAAGCCTTCGTAGTTTTTCCTGCAGCGCCATCAATTTCAACTGCCCCACCCCACTGAGCATGATTACCTTTGAAAACCGAATCATGGATACGGTTATTGATTGAAGAATAGGAACTTTCAATATCCAACGCGCCACCGTATTTACTTGCAGTGTTGTCAATAAAATCAGTGTGTTTGCCATCAACCTTGTAGTTTATGGTCATAGTAGCTCGTGTTTCTACAGCTATTGCGCCGCCTTTCGTTGATGCCGTGTTATTGCTAAACTCGCCACCGATAATAGTTACAACTGGAGAGGAAGCGCCTTTAAAGCAATCGATAGCTCCGCCTATCTTTCCTGAATTATGATCGAAAATGCTGTTTTCAATCTGTATATTGCCTGCGGCGAGAGACAGAGCACCTCCATCTTCAGTAGACGTATTGTTGCTAAAAGTTGCGCCAGTGAGTGACAAATCGCCAGTTGAATCGAGGCGGATGGCTCCGCCATAAACCGCCGAATTGTATGTGAACGTACAATCCACAAACGAATGTGAACCTGCCTTAATCCAAACTCCTCCCCCGAATCTGGCATCACCATCACCGGAAGTGAGTCCTTTAGTAAAGGTAATACCATCGAAATCGACATGCAGATCACCATCAAGCACAAGGATGCGATGGTCTCCTGTGCCGTCTGAATCGTCGTCTCCAGTAAAGGTTGTGGCATTATTGGCGAGATCGCGGGCGCCACCATCGGCAGGATAGCCGCCCATGAACGTGAGATTCAGAGTGCTGGCTTCAGATACAGCCAAAGAAGCAGCTGCGCCAAAGTTATAGTAACCTGCACCCAGATGGAAGGTGGCGCCATCAATGGCATCGAAAAGGGCAACTTTCTTATCGTCATCAGAACCAGCGGCAGCCAAGGTAATCATATTCCACATCTGTATAGGAGTAAGAGCACTTGACCAACTAAGACCGTTTCCACCAGAGCCGGAAGCCTTCACATAATAATCCTTCGTGGGCTCGAAAGCGCCGAACTGCCAGTTGTCGTTTCGTTCAATAGCGAGACTCTTATTCAAATAATATGTACCCGTTTCAGTATAACTACCCGTGTAGTAGGTAAACTTCAGGCCCTTCGTATGGGTTCCAGGGACAACGGAGAAAAAATACGTGCCTGCTTCACCGGGAAGCAAAAGGGTGATACTGGAATACTCTGTTCCACTATTAGAATAAGCAATAGGATCAGCAGGGTCTGCCGGATAAGTAACATCCACGTCACTTGCCAATGCAGTGCCATCAACGCTTTCTACTACTACCTTTGTAACGGCATCACTAACAGTGACAGAAAGGAATGCATTCACATTCTGAAATTTGAGTTTATTGCCTGCATCAACAATGGATGTGGCAATGTTACCGGTTGTAAAACCTCCGGTAGCTTCATCAAGCGTCTGTTCATTAGGAACAGTAACAGTAACCTTACTGTTTGCGATATCTACAGAAGATGTGACTGAGGCAGGATAAACGGCATATGCTCCGGTTTTTCCTGCAGGGACCATTTCGCTGAAAACACCCGTTTTAGTACCAGCGCCATCAGAGAGAGTTACATTGCTGGAACTACCATCTGTACAGTAAACCTTTATCTGGTCATCTGTAACCCATACCGTATTTCCGCTACCATCCATAGTAGTTTTGGTAACGTCACCTGTTGTAGCAGTGAAAGTTTGAAGAATCATTTCCTCAGAGGGTTCATTTACCTCTGAAGGAATTTCAATTTCTTCTTCTACCAACTGTGCCTGACATGATATTATCGCAGCTGTCAATACTGCATAAGTCAATGATTTAATAATACTTTTCATGGCATTCACTGATTTAATTAAGCCCAAGGGTCTTTATTGTTATAGTTATCAGTATTTGACTCGCAGATAATCTGTTCGAGGGAGACCTCGATTACTTCAGTCGAGGGGCTGTCATACACAGTTCTCTCACAGTTTAGAGATTTGTTTTCTTTTTTCATAATACGGGACACTTGCAAACTTCCGTGGCATAATGTGACATAAACATATACTTGAAGGTAGGTTTGTGTATCAAAAGACCTTACCTTTGAAGTATGGAAGACAACACATCTGCAAAGTTTGAGTTC
>Ga0129306_1000461_pt1 | contig 63913 bp, 45 predicted proteins | sample P827metagenome_FD_94438 | JGI IMG/M metagenome (GOLD analysis project Ga0129306, IMG submission 94438) | Capybara group fecal microbial communities from Wisconsin, USA - P827 metagenome | ecosystem: Host-associated > Mammals > Digestive system > Large intestine > Fecal | place: USA: Wisconsin... | reverse complement strand
TTACCTCTTTCAATACGATTTTTTCTGAGCAAAAAAATCATACTGAGGAATGTATGCTTTTTCAATATTTAATTGAGGTTGCAGGCTCTCAACCTCTCACACAAACTGATGTTGAGCCAAAAAATGGCAGCAAAGACAGCTCCTGTCTTCGCAATAATACTATCCATTTTTTCAGTTTTAGGTTCCACCTACTTCTACACTTCCTATAAATATGGAAATGTATCTGATGCAGCTATTGACTACGCAGCATTTGAAGATGGAGGAGAATTCTGGGCAACAGATGCTGCCACACTAAACGAAGTATACTCTCCGAATTCATTTTATAGACTAGCAGGACAGACACTTGTAACTAACGGAGGGCTCCTAACTGGTGTATCCACAACAAGATACTTCTGGAGCACATCAAACAAATATATGAACGAATTCAGAAGCGAGATAGGCCTAAGCGATATTCATAACAGAATCTTCAATTACTATGATCTGGATTATCGTCCATACCTATACTCTCTTTCATCTGTATATATCTATAGACCTTCCGGCGGAAAGCATCCTTATGGATTCTATAACTCCAATGAGCTTATGGACCTTGATCCATACTACTACCTGTTAAACGAAAACGCTCTGCCAATCGGATATGGATACAAAAATGTAATCTCACGAGATACCGCAGACTCTGTAGATGCTGCCACAAAAGAAAAACTAATGATGAAGGCAGCCATAGTCGAGGATAACTCTATTGACAGCTTAAACAAGCTGGAAAACAATAATATATCCTCTTATGGTCTCGCTGAAATAAAGGAGTTTCCTTATAGGGAGGTTTGTGGAAGTGATGATGTAGTTGTAACTGATAACAAAATCATTACAACCGCCAACAACACTACCCTCAGTCTTGAGATCAATAATGCAATTAATCCAACAGTTCTAAACTCCGATCAAATGGATTACCTTGAGATAAAAGGAATAAGCTTCAAAGGAAACCCTGCCCTGAATGTTTATAAAGGCAGTGATAAGAAATATGATCCAGACAGCTTATATGGCAAGGATGAATGGAAAGAGCTTACCACAAAAGAAAGACGTGATATGTTAAGAAGCGCTGTATATTACACAGAGCCAGAGAACACCTCTGTTAAGATAACATTCCATTTTTCAGATAATTATACTGTTACCCAGCCACTTGAGCTTCACTCAAAGAATTCCCCATGGGGTACAGACAATAATTATTTCCTTGTTAACTCTGGACTTGCTGACGGAAGAAGACTCGAATCCATAGATATAAATCTACCAAGAATCGGAACATATACATATGACAGTTTCCGAATTATTGGCACATCCATCGAAGGATTTGTTGAAGATGTAGATGACCTAAAAACTCGTACAGTAACAGATGTTGAACTAAATAAAAATGGAATCAGCTATGCAACTAACAAAATAACTGCTAAGTACTCTGCCGACACAGATACATTTCTAACTTTCTCTATCCCTTATGGAGAGGGCTGGTCAATCTATGTTGATGGAGAGGAAAAAGAGTTAGTTCGTGCAAATATTGCATACATGGGAACCTACGTTGAAGCGGGTAACCATGACATAGAGTTAAGATATGAAACACCAGGACTTAAGCTCGGTTTACTACTAACTCTAATCGCTGTTCTTCTGTTCATTATCCTTCAAATAAGACTAAAGATGGAAACAAAGAAAAAAGAATTCTAATAAGGAAACTACGATGGAAGTGACTGAGTAAGCTCTTCAAACAGATCATATCCATCCCACTCAAAATCGAAATCCATAGTATGCCCCAGCTTTACAACTCTGTAAATGCCCTGGGGCTTCTTTTCTAGTAATGGTTCTATAATATCCTTCTCTCCCATAAGACCAATGGTCTGACAGTGAGGATCATTACAGAAATCATATATAGATGTAATCTCATCTGTCTCATACTCATAGAAAAGACCAGAGTTACCGCGATACTCCATAAGTTCTGGAGCTGCCTTATCTATAGCCACTCTAACCAATGTATTATCTACGGATTCAGAATTATGTAAACCAGCATCTTTCACCTTTATATCAATACTCGAAAGAGCTGCTGCCTCGTAGATATTTGTAATCTTATCAACTCCTTGAATGGTCTGGAAGTTGTACTTCTTACATACAAGCGACTCCACAGCCTTCCAGAATATATCCTGCGCCTCATTCTTTTGAGTTCCTGTCCACACTACTACTCTCGGGCTTGTGCAGGCATTCTGATCTGAAAGATATGTATCATTATAGAAATCGCTGGCAATACGATTAATCACCTTAGTACTTTCCTCATCAGATAGTTCGCCATTCGTACCATGAATCTGATTCATATAATAATCTGAATCTATGACAGCAAGAGAATATCTATCAGCAAAAAGAACCTCTGCAGCCCCATCTTTGATCGGCGACTTCTGAATCTCCTCAATAGTCTTATCTCCGCCCCAGATTACTCTTACATCAGCAAAACTAGACAGGTAATCATTAATAGCCTTATCTCTCTCATATCGAACTAGAACAATATATGGTCTCATTTCAGGATACTCATCTAAAGCTTTCTCAATCGCTGCATTTATCAGATCCACCTGAACAAATGCCTTCGATGGAACTCGAACCACATTTGCATTTCCAGTGAGCAGACCTGTGAATAAAGAATAAGCATAGTTAACAGGAACATTAGAAGGAGCGATATGCATTAAAGCCCCACGTCCAGTTCGTCCCTCTATTCTATCCTCGTATCTCATCTTATACTGCATAAGAGACGCTTTCCTAAGCCAAAAACCCAAAGTAATAACATCAGAAAACGTCTTATTCTCACGAGCAGACAAAAGATTTTTAGAAACCGCTTCTGTAAATTCAAATATCTTATCGCCAAATGGAACAAGTGGTTTTACGTTGCTTAAGTTCGTAAGCTCCTGTGCACTACCAACCAGGAAACTAACTCCTGATAAAGCAGCTGTCTTATCTATATCACGATTACCACTATTCTTAAGAGCCGCACCAGCAGCAAATGTATCACTACATCCTCTGATCTCTGCACTCTTAATACGACCAAGAATCTTAAAGTACTTACCCTTTCTACCACAAGGGCAGTCATCCTCACCTAAGATTACACCCTCATCCTCAGTAAGCAGCGAATGTCCAGGATAAGACTCAGGAATCGTAGATACAACCTGAACAATTCCCTTTTCTCCAATAGCACACTCAGAAAAATCTCTAGGATTTCTAACTATAACATCAGAAAAGATACTGGCATGAAGGTGTCCACATTCACATTCCATATAGATGCATCCTGTCTGCTCCACCATTCCATAATAATCATGAATATCCGTCAGACCACAGACATCCTCAAATCTCTTGTGGAACTCTTCCTCGGTAACCGCTTCACTTATCAGTTTTTTCCAGCCACCACCATGGATCATGATTGCATTTGACAAGTCAAATGTAATTCCTTCTTTCTTCAGCCTTACAAGCTCAGCATAAAAGTACTGCCAGATCATAAAGGAAAAACCAAAAAGAAGTATTCTTTTTCCACTGAATTTTTCAAGGAACTCTTTTAATCCATCTACATCCAGATGCATATCATCATCCAAAGCGTATATCTTCTTAGCACCAAATATAGAGAAACCGAGGATTCCAGCACCTCTGGCAGAGAACATATTTCTGTTCTTAATAACCGACGGACAGTCGATGATTATCATCGGCATTCTTTCAGAACCGGTAAATGAACTTACTATCTTTACCATAGTCTTCTGCTGATTCGAAGCAGTAGCTCTATCCAGATAAATCTTAGAAACCCTCTGACCTGTAGTACCAGAAGATGTCATAGTCTTAACAACCTCTGTATCATCAACACTCTTTAAAGACATATCTTTAAAAAGACGTACAGGCAGAAATGGAATATCCTTATAGCTATCAACCTTTTCAGAATCATAAGAAACTGCCCCAAGTATCTTCTTATACTCAGTGCAGTTATCTCTATGCAGCTCAGTCAGTTCAGTCAGTCTCTCAGTAAGAAGACTTTCCTTCTCCTCCTTGGCCAACGAATATGGTTCAATTTTTAATATATCTTCGTAATTCATATATAAATCTTTCTCATGTAAAAAATATGACAAAGTGATCAGATCACTTTGTCACATTATAATATACTTCAAGAGCTTTATAAAGAGTCTTTCCCGAATCATTCTTCGGTATCTCATCAATAAGCTTAACCTTAAAAGCCGAAGGATTCAGCTTTGTCTTAGCTACGACAAAACTCTTTATCTCATCACAAAGTTCACCAATTGTCGCATCACCTTCTGAACCAGCAACGAAGATAAACATATGATCATCAACACCACCACAGGCAACGTCCACGCCTTCAAAATGTCCCTTGATCATTCTTTCAGTCTCATCCAGATTCACTCTGTTACCAAATATCTTAAGGAATCTCTTCTTTCGACCAACAATGTAGTAAAATCCATCCGCATCCCTCTTAGCCATATCTCCTGTCTGAAGAACTCCGCCTCTCTCATCACCAAGGATAAGGTCCTCGCCCTTTTCAGCATAGCCAAGAGTAACATTTGGACCTGAATACACAAGCTCACCAGTTGTATCGGCCGTCTCAATCTTATTGCCACTTTCATCTATCAGTTCAAAATGTCCACCTGGAATAGCAATACCCATAGAGCCACATTTGGAAACCGCATACTCGGCTGGAAGATATCCCATACGAGCTGTAGCCTCGCACTGACCGTACATAACTATGAACTTCTTTTCATTCTTCTCAGCATAATCAGCATACTTGCTATGAAGCTCAGGAGTGATCTTTCCACCAGCCTGAGTCATATAACGAAGGCTTGGAAGATCCATTCGATAAAATCTCAGCTTATCAAGCATCTCATATGTATAAGGAACACCGCCAAATGACGTCGCCCCTGCTCCCTTAAAGAAATTCCAGAACTCCTTCTGCATCAGCCCCTTGTCAGTCACAAGAATCTCAGCACCAACAAGCAAATGAGAATTAATTATGGAGAGACCATATGTATAATTCATAGGCAGCGTTGTGATCGGCTTTTCCGTCTCGTCTATGGCCAGATACTCTGCTATAGCCTCTGCATTTGCCTTTACATTCTTATAACTCTGACGAACAAACTTAGGACTGCCCGTAGATCCAGACGTTGTAAGAAGAAGACAAAGCTCATCATTAAGCGGATACTCAACATCATAGTTGGTCTTCACAAGCACAAAACCAAATGCCTGATATACGCTCTCCACGCCTGCTCCAACAAGCTCAGACACACTCTCCAAAAGAGATTCAGGAATCCAAACATAAGGTGGCTTATAAAGTGTCAAAAGATTTGCCAGCAATTCACTCTCCAACTCCGCACTAAGCAGCACTGGAACCACACCATTATTTATAAATGATGTATAACCCACTATTGAACCTAATGAATTCTGACAAAGTGAAAATACCAGACTCCTTCGACCAATCACACTATATAATTTTCTATTTTCTTCCTGCAGCTCGGCATAACTGAGTGTATTTCCGTATTCATCAGTTAAAGCTGCATTATTAGAAAATTTCTGTAAATCCCACATAATTCAAACCTTCTTAATACGACCACTCTCGCTTCCAGTCACCGTTCTCTTCATATTCTTTCCACGAGTTTGCAAAACTTATAGTTGCGACTACGGCATAGCCAAATGCAATCATAGCCCAATACATTCGAAACTCACGAAATCTCATAAGTGTCATGATCAGATTAATAGCAGTGATCACAAGTCCAGTAATCGCACAAGCCCTGCTCTTCAAAATAAATATACCTAGACCAAGGCATACAAGAACAACCGAAAGAAAAATCTGCGTCGTCATTATTGCCTTAGTATCGATCTGATACTCAGCACCCATACCAAACTGTTCAGCAAGATTATTCACCATATCAATCTGTCTCTGAAAAGTTGTAAGCCAAAAATCAGTTCTTATAACATCAAATATAGCTGTAACAATAACAACTATGGAAGATATGATAATCCTGTCTCTATCCTTCCTATTTCTTGGGCTATTAAAGAATTCCTGCTTTGACAGCTTACGAGGTCTTTCACCCCCACCAGGCAAATTGTCTGGATTCTGATTCATGTTCCCAGCCTGCGTTCCTCCATTCATTCCACCTGGAGTATTAACACCTGCACCACTGTAATATGATCCTGCACTAACTCCAACACCAGTTCCAGTACCAGTTCCAACGCCGCTTCCATATGGATCAACTGTATTACTTACTCCACCATATGGAGCCTGATGACCTTGACCAGCCTGATTATTTGCAACGGTATCAAATGTCTTCGGTTCATCGAAGAGTCCACCCTCATAATCAAACTCTAGTTCAGGATTAAAATAATCATTATTATTGACTGTATTATCAGGCGCTTCACTCTTCGCCTTTTCCTCCTCAGTCACCTCAGGTTCTGTAACTTTTAACTGCATTTAACTTTTCCTCCACTAAAAGTATATTAATCAAGTTTTCCCTCATCTATAAGTTCATTAATAGATAAAAGCAAAACAAATGTAAACAGCGCATGAACTATCGCCATAATATTTACAAGACGATCTCGTTCCTCTTTCTGATCAATATTTGTATTGATCACCATAGGTCTTATCGTATAATCTGCTTCTTCAATCCCAGAATTAGAAACAGCAGTATTATAGACATTCTCCATATCGTCCACAAAGTTCACAATCCTACCTGTAACCTCTATGGTATCCTTACCACTATCCGACTTTCCGCCGCCTATCTTCTTTTCAGATGCCTTGATATATTCATCGTAAAATGACATCTCACCTTCATCAACATATATCGCAAAAACCGCCGGCTTCTCGCCACTATTCTCCAAAACAACTGGATAGTAAACGCTTCCTGTCCTCGAGTGAATCGGCCCAAACTCCTGCCCCACCATATTAAATGAAAGAGTCACATACGAATGTTCTTCTGGTATATCGTTAAACTTAGCCCTTTCATTTAAATCAATAGATTTTCCATAAAATGCATATGCGCCATCACTTTTAAAACACTTACAAAGGATAATGACACCTACAAATGTAGCTAGTGATAAAAGCGCTATCAAAAAAAGCGACACAATTCGACTAACAGATGACCTATTAGCCCTTGAATCAACAAGCTTTCTTATATAGTTATCTTTGGCTGGATTTCCAGTCAGTGGTTTATTTAAGTAATAAATCTTAAACAACACATAAACAAGAAGTATTAATTGCAGCATTTATCCTTCCCAAATCACATACAACTCTTTCACAAAAATGTTAAGAACATATTTTATTTATTATTCTTTCCGCACCCTTTCCATCTACAACAGAAAGCATTTTTTCAGAAAGACTTTTTCTTAACTCAAAATCATTTATTAGCATTTTAAGATTATCTAGTATACCAGAACAATCAAAATCACCTATTCTTAAGTCGCCTGCATTCAACATGATTTTTTTCTTTTCAAACCCTGTTGCCCCGCCAATCTGATTATCAGCAATAACATATGTAATCGTAGGTACACCACAAGAACAAAGTTCATATAATGTACTCCCTGCAGCTGAAATCGCCACATCACACATATTCATTATCTCAGACATATTCTTAACGTTTCGGTGCAGATTTATCCACTTATTACTCTCAGATAAAGATTTAATCTCATCAAAATCAGGCTCATAACTACCAATAATAAAATGGTATTCTATCCCTTCTGATAGTTCTTTATCATCCTTTAACTTATTAATTATACGAAGCACCAAACCAAACTCATCGGATCCACCAGTAGAAACAAATACTTTCTTTGCCTCACTCCTTACACCTGATGGAATATTACGTATAAACTCTTCTCTTAAAGGTATATACTCAGTGCCTAAAAGCAACTCAGGTAAGGTTTTCTCACTATACAGTTCACTATATGCTTCATATGATGCATAAATATTATAATTAATCAGATAATCAACATCATATGGAAAAGAAAAAACGTCATCTAAATAAATTAACTTTGAATACTTCTTGATTGTTCTGAAATAATCATTTGAAACATAATAACTATCAACAAATATATTGTCCGGTTTTTCTTTCTTTATAACCTCTATAAATCTATCTGTCTCACTCTCCATATCTCGGTAATCAGTATTCAGTACAACCACAGGAAAGTCTTTTCTTTCAATTAGACTCCTCATGGAATCATCAGCACAAACAAAAAAACACTCAGCGCCTAAATCTCTAGCCGCTGAGGCAATGGATAGGGACCTCATCACATGTCCCCACCCTATTGTTGAGTTTCCGTCTGCACGAAATATGATCTTCATATAAAATCCATTAACGTTTTTCAGTTAATCTCATACATAAGCTCAAAAGCTTCTGCTAATTTAACTCCAATATTTGATCCTCGATATTTAGCTAAAGCCTCTAACGCCTCAGCACTTCTAGGATGCGGATACCTAGTTGATTCAGTTCGGTAACAAGCCATCCCATCCACTTTATATTGAAACGTTTCTGAAATATCAAAATATGCATTAGGTCTAAACGAATCATTATATATATAATTCCATTCTGTTGATGAAGGCGTTTCAAATGCGTATATCTTTTTTACAGTATAATCACCAACCGGACGACACGCTGTAAGTACAGCTTCACAAGTAAGTCTATGATCAATATTCAAATCACCATGATGATGTGTAAAAATCGTATCAGGCTTATACTTTTCCACATACATAGATATAACTTTGATTATATCCAGCAATTCAGTTCCGTCCATTCTATTATCTGGAAAACCACAAAAATCTATACTCTTATATCCAACTATTTTCGCTGCTTTTCTTGCATCATCCTGTAATTCTTTCAATTCAGCAAAATCCGCATCACTTCTTTTTGCTGCTCTTGATGTTAATCCCTCCGCCAATATTACTGCATGAGCATCCACACCTTCATTAACTATTCTTCGTATTGTACCACCTAATCCTAGCAATTCATCATCTGGATGAGCAGCAAACACTAAAACTGTATTCATATTTTTTTATCCTCCGAAAAACTTGCAGTCGCTGTAACTACTCCATTATTGTATTGCGCGTTAGTAAAATATATCCTTTTATCAATACATTTAACAAATGCTGTCGGATATCCCTCACCATCCAACATTCTTATATAATCATATAATTGTCTTTGCGAGAGACCTTCTGGAATTTCACTTTGTTCTGGTTTTCGTCTTTTAAAACAAATCGCTTCTCCAACCTGTTCTTTCGGTATTAATTCATTTTCTAAAAAAATAGGAATCATTTTTGAAAACACAATGTTCGAAACAGCTTTTAATATTTCATCTGCATTTCCCTCACTAATATCAATAGATTCTTTTAAGTACACGGGACCTTCATCCAATCCCTCAACAACCTTTATAGCCGATACTTTAGTTTCATAAATGCCTCTTACCAAAAGATTTTGCAATGGACTCCCACCTCTTCCGAACGGAAGATCTGTCATATGAAAGACTACACATCTAAAATTTTCATATATTTCCTTCGGAATAATCCATGACCAATGTGGAAAAAACACATATTCTGGTTGAATTGAATCTAAATATTCTTTTGTTAAACTATTTTTTTCATCTATTAAAACTATGTTTTTGTTATGCTCAATCAATTTTCGTGCATTTTCAATATTCCAGCTTTTAGTTGTAGCTATAACATACTTTGACATTTTATTTCTCCATAAGATTCAGCTCATATTGAATAAAACTATTTTCATATCCAGAACTCTGAAAGCATGATTCAGAAGCTATATTCCCTGATTTAACCCTACCGATTAATTTATTTATATGTGGCATATCTTTTTTAACTTGCAATCTAAGCAATTCCAGAATTTTCTTCCCTAAACCACGTCCTCTATATTCAGGTGCAATGCTATAATCAATTTCAGCATAATTATTATTCTCCACTGATAATCTAATCTGACCAACAGCAATATCGTCGCACATCAATATGTACTGATATTGCGAATCATCCATTATCAGTTTATTAAACCAATTTGTATGTTCCTCTAATGTGATAGTTTCAGAATGAAATGCATTTTTCCTAACATCTGGATCATTAGCCCATTTAAATAACATAAGCATATCATTCTCAGTTACTTTTCTTAAAAAAAGCTTTCCATCCATTTTATGCGCCCTCATAATCATCAAATATTATAGGCTCACCCCTTTTAATGACTCTATTACTTTTTTGACCAATAATCTTTTCATAATACTTTGGTGCAAGCCCATTTCCAGGTCTTATAACACGAATATTATCCTCTGAAAACAATTCTCCTTCATAAATATCTTTTACCGCAAAAATACTACGTCTGAAAACCAAAGAACTGCTCTCACCTTTTGTCAGATTATAGTCAGGACCTTGCGCAATAATCTTTGCACTTTTCACATCATTGACCATGCTTTTAAACTCTTGTATAGTCATACTAAATTTACTATCAGCACTTTCAATTCCACCTATCTTTACATGCTTTTCAATTACACACGCTCCAAGAGTCGCACCTACTATTGCACCAAGACTTCCCGAACTATGATCAGACAAACCTATAGGCAAATTAAATCTCTGTTTCATGTCAGGGATATTACCCAAATGCATATCTGACCATGGTGTTGGATACTCACTACAACATTTTAATAACACTATATCCTTATTACCCACGCTATAACAAGCATAAATGGCATCCTGTATTTCATCTATACTAGCCATGCCAGTAGATATAATCATCGTCTTACCTTTAGAAGCCGCATATTTAATTAGAGGTATATCAACAAGCTCAAAACTTGCGATTTTATATGCATCAACTCCTAAACTATCTAAAAAATCCACTGCATGTGAGTCAAAAGGAGTAGATAAAAAATCCACTCCATTTTTTTCACATTCTTCTTTTATTGCTGAGTGCCATTCATATGGTGTACTAGCCTCGACATAAAGATCATAAAGATTATAACCATCCCATAATCCGCCATGAATTTTAAAATAATCATTGTCACAGTTAATAGTCATACTATCAGCCGTATATGTCTGTATTTTTACACAATCCGCCCCAGCTGCAGCAGCCTGCCGAACAATCTCGAGCGCATTATCAAGGCTCCCTCCATGATTCGCACTCATCTCAGCAATAAAATATACCTCATTCCTTATCTTTTCATGTAATTTTGACATATAGCACCTTGATTAATTCAACCTTCCAAACCCACTATGACAAACTTCACCGACTATCTGACTTTCAACATCTTTTCCACTAGAATTACATTGACTTATCATAGAAAAAACTTCATCTACATTTTCTAAATATTTATCTATTATTGTCTTCGAATGTGCATAGGATGTATAAAAAGCCGTTGATGCTAAATATCCTCTCTTTAACATTTCCTGAGTAAAGAACGTCTTATAGACTAATGAATTTTCTTTGCCCTTAATAGCAAAATGACAAAGTGGATCTATTCCTCCAACTTCAATATCCAATCCATTTTTTTCAGCCGCTGCTTTCCATCCGGCTTTTATCTGTTTTCCATACTGAATCTGCTTTTCCCAAACTTTCTCTCTATTATATATCTCGATACTCTTTAGCGTAGCAGCAAATGCTATTCTTTCAGTATAAAATGTACTGCTGATAAATGTTCCCTGAGAAGCTTCCATTACGTCTTTTCTTCCAACTATAGCTGACAGAGGGTATCCGTTAGTCATAGCTTTTCCAAATACAGCAATATCCGGTTCTATTCCAAGGACCTTATGGCTTCCACCTGCACATAATCTGAACCCAGCTGTTATTTCATCAAACACTAAAAGAATACCTTTATCTTTTGTAACTTTTCTGATTATATCAAGGAATCCATTCTCTGGATAATCATTTCGTATAGGTTCCATTACAACCGCTGCTACATTTTCTCCATACGTATCAATCAGCTTATTAAATTCATCAATATCATTATAATGAAACGGTATATTTGTTCCAGCAAGGCCCTTAGGGACACCTAATGGTTCCAATCCCGCTATATGCTGATCATCTAAAGCATCTTCTCTAGAAAGATTAGCAGATAAATACCAATCATGCCATCCATGATATCCACAAAAGAGAACTACATCCTTCTTCGAATATGCTCTGGCTATTCTTACAGCAAGCGACATAGCTTCTCCACCAGCTTTTGCATATCTAACACCACCGGCCCAAGGATGTAATTCAAGAAGTTTTTCAGCAAGATAAACCTCTTCAGGTGCATTTAATGTACACATACCACCACTATGAATTGCTTCTATAGCCGCTGTATCAACTTCATCATTGGCATATCCTAAAACGTTTGCGCCAATGCCCATATAGCTTACATCAATGTACTCATTACCATCCATGTCCCATACTTTGCACCCTTTTGCCTTTGCATAGTATGCAGGCCAATAATCTGGTAAAAACATTTCCGGTCTTTTACTTAATAATTGCGTTCCTCCAGGAATCATAGTTTTGGCTTTTTTATATAATTCTTGTCCTTTTCCAATTTTTATTTCGTACATAACCTTATCCCTCGAATTTTACAATATTGTCATTATTGATAGATTTTTGAAGACCTTCATTTCTGGAATATTTACTGTTTATTTTTTTGATTTCAGGATTTTCATTTAAAAACTCTATAATATTTTTGTAGTTAAAATCATTAACTTCTAATTCAAAAAAATGTTCATAAATTCTAGAAACCACTTCAAAATCCTCTGGTTCATCTACCGTCCAACGATGGTTTCCAAAATACCCAATAGGAGATTCAAAATTCTGAAGTTTAAACAACTCTGGATGTCTGATAATATATTGAGTAACATGTTCTCGTTCAAATGAATGATTAGCCTCTTTCCATGCTTTCTTTAAAGCTGAAAACTTCATAATCTCTAAATCTAATCCATCAGCAAAAGACTCTGAAAGCATGCCACAATAGTCAGCATCTTCATCCATTTGTTCTATTGCTAGATCCAATAATCCTGGGTCAAAACATGGACAATCTGCTGTCAATCGAATCACATATTCCGGATTCAAAAGCTTTGCCGTTTGATAATATCTATCAAGAACATCATCTTCAGATCCAACCCCCACTCTTATACCAATTTGAGAACAAAGCTTTAATATTGGTAAATTCGCTTTTTCTATTGAAGTTATCACCATAACCTCATCAATTTTTTTTGACCTTTGAACTCTTATAATCATTTGTTCTAAAGCAGTTTTACCGCAAAGATCTTTTAACACCTTATTGGGGAGTCTTGTGGAGCCGCATCGCGCTTGAATTAAAACTAAATATTTCATAATATTACTTCTTCCATAGACTAGGCATTACTATTTCCGCTTCAATGCCATTAAATTCTTCTTCAATACACTTCAACAAATCAGATGAAACGTCAATATTATTAAAAATCTCAATATCACTCTTTAACTGTTCTAGGCTATCCACTCCGAAGACTAGATGTGATATTGCTTTTTCTCTCTTCACATATGCCATTGCAAGTTCAATACTATTTAATCCGGTATCTGTACAAATCTTTTTAATTTTGGACAAAATAGGTTTTGCCTTTTCTAAAAACGGAGGAACCTCATCCTTATCCATCATAATGAGGCCTTGAATAAAGGCACTTCTTGAATCAATATGACATCTTTTATCCGAAGCAAAAACCCCTTTTTCCTTCATTCTGTGATCAAAGATGCTATAAGGCAACTGAATAATATCCACATACTTGCTATCAAAACAAGCAAAAGCCTCTTCTGGTTCATATATCGAAACTCCAACTTTACATGCAAGGCCTTCTTCTTTAACTTTATACAAAGCATCAAGGATTTCATCATTAAATGCATATCGTGCACTATGAAGATAATATGCATCAACATAATCAGTATTGAGCGTTCTTAAAGAATTAATAATATTATCCTTTATAACCTTTTTATAATCCGAAGGATTTACATCATCCAATGTATTAGGACGAAACTTTGTACTAATCCAAAGATTATTTCTATTTATCGTTTTCTTTCTTAAAAACATTCCGACTATTTCTTCAGCTTTTCCATATGCAGTAGCCGTATCTATAGCATTAATGCCATTTTGTGTAGCATAATCCAAACAGGTAATAGATTTATCTATATCTGGCATTGGAGTATTTAATATTCCATAATCCATTCCAAATTGAACAGTTCCCAAACAAAGTTCCATCTTTTATTGCACCTCTTATTTAGAATAACACAAAGCTATTTTTCTTATTGCTTCAACAACATCCTTACAATCTCTATCGCTCAAAGAAGGATATAATGGAATACTCATCATGCCACTATAAATATATTCTGCATTTGGACATATTCCTTTTTTATATCCAAGTTTTTGATAATACGGGAACCAATATACCGGAATATAATGAACCTGACACTGAACGTTCTCTTTACTCATTGCCTCAAAAAACTCAGCCCTTGAACACCTTAAAATATTCGTATCAATTCTTATAACAAATAAATGATTACAACTATCCGACTCCGGTAGCTGTTTTTGAAGAATAATACCTGGTATGCTATCTAATTCTGATCTATAAAATGAACATATCTCCTGTCTTCTTTTCTTAAATGAGTCAAGTTTTTTTAACTGATTAGAAAGAATAGCAGACTGAAAATCAGTTAAGCGATAATTATACCCCAAAAACTGCTGTTCGTAATACCAAGGCCCCTCATTCAAATCTGGATATTCAAATATTTCTTTATCGTGAACAATCCCATGTGTTCTAGCATCTTTCAATACTTTATTATATCGTGCATCATTAGTTAGAATTGCGCCACCTTCACCGCATGTAATATTTTTTACCGGATGGAAACTAAAACACGTCATATCAGCAATATTTCCAACTTTTCTATCTTTATAGACTGTTCCTATAGAATGAGCCGCATCCTCTATAAAAACAAGATTATGTCTATTGCAAATATCTCTTATCTCATCTAACTGACCTGTTTGTCCTGTAAAATCAACAGCAATTACAGCCTTTGTTTTATCAGTTATTTTTTTTTCTATATCTTTAGGATCAATCGTATACGTATCTAAATTTACATCAGCAAAAACAGGTGTTCCGCCACAATACAGTATACAATTCGCACTTGCGGCAAAAGTTAAGGGTGTTGTAATAACCTCATCTCCAGGTCCTATTCCTGCCGCAATACAAGCAAGATGCAAAGCAGCTGTACCATTTGAGACAAGTGTTGCATATTTTGCGCCTGTATAGTCTTCTAAATCCTTTTCAGCTTGGGATACGGCTGGTCCACAAGTAATATAATCTGATAATAGAACACTTCCTGCAGCATCTAGATCACTTTGATCAATACTTTGATGACCATAGAATATCTTTTCATTTCTTACTGGTGTTCCACCAAAAATAGCAAGTTTATCCATACAACCCCTCTATCAATCATGATATATATCAGTCTTAAGTTTTTTCTTTAAATCCTCAACAGAAAGCCATTCATTATTGTTTCCAGAGCTATATTCAAAACCTTGTTCTACAAGTTTTCCACCTGGAAGAATTTTGCTGTTATCCCACCAGTCATAATGAGGATATACAATAAAATGCTTTTCATATTCATATGTATGCAATGAATCTTCTCTTGTTACCATTATTTCATGAAGCTTCTCTCCCTCACGAATACCTACCTCTGGCATATCACAACCAGGAAGCATTGCCTCAGCAAGATCTGTTATTTTAAAAGATGGAATCTTAGAAATAAAAGTCTCACCACCCTGAGCTTCTTCTAACGCTTTTATAACTAATTCTACACCCTGTTCCAAACTAATCCAAAATCTAGTCATCCTATAATCAGTAATAGGTAATTCATTACCACCATTTTCAATTATATTCTTAAAGAAAGGAATTACTGAACCTCTACTTCCTGCAACATTTCCATATCTGACAACCGAAAATATCGTTCCATTTGCTCCCGAATAAGCATTTGCAGCTGTAAAAAGCTTATCAGAAACTAATTTAGTTCCACCATATAAATTTATAGGATTTACAGCTTTATCAGTAGATAACGCAACAACCTTCTTTACTCCGGTATCTAAGCACGCATTAATCACGCTTATGGCACCATTAACATTAGTTTTGATTGCCTCAATTGGATTATACTCACAAGCAGGCACCTGTTTTAAAGCAGCTGCATGTATAACATAATCCACTCCATTCATAGCGCGGCGAAGTCTATCTTCATCACGAACGTCTCCAATAAAAAATCTTAGAATATCATCATATTTTTTATACTCGCCATGCATAAGAAATTGTTTATACTCATCTCTAGAGTAAATAATAATTTTTTTAGGTGAATACTTATTCAAGATATAATCAACAAAATGATGACCAAAAGAACCTGTTCCTCCAGTTATCAGAATAGATTTATCATTTAACATATTTATCTCTCCTTTATAGTTATTCTTATAAGATTCAGAAAATCTTTAAATTCTTTATTTTTCAAATATATAATTAACTGAACAGAAATAGAAACGAATGTACAAATTAATAATTTAATTATCAAGCCAATAATACCATTAACTGCGCAATATTTATTTATAACCATTGCAATAAAACAAGAAATCAAACATACGAAAAAATAACCAACTTGTTTTAATTGATAAGTCCACATTTGTTTTTTAATATATTTTTCAAACACAATATGACATTGCCATATTTGACAAAAAACAACAGATACTAACACCGTTGAAAAAATAACACCAGTAACGCCAAAAAGCTTTCCCAAAACAATATTTAAACCTAAATTCACTACGGAACTAAAAATATACGGCCACCGCATTTCCCACCAGTAACCATTACCGCTTAAATATAGGAAAAACGAATTTTGGACCACAGAAACATAAAACAATAGACAAATTAACAATACATCTCTTAATGGTAACAATAATTTCTCTCCCATCCAAATAATCATAAATGGTTGAAATAATCCTACCATACACGTAACACACCAAGTTGCGATAAATGAAAATGCAAACTGAAACACCAACATATCTCTAAAGTTTTTTTCAGAAGATTCAGTGGCGACACTGTTTCCAACACTCGGCTGCATAGCTAATCTCACCAAATTTATAAAAAGCATAAGCCCATTATAAATTACAAGATAATTATTATATTTAGTAACACTAATTAATCCAATATTTGAAGAGATGATAATACTATCAAACGTAGTATACGTCACGCTACTAATATTACAAATTAATGCTCCTTTAACACGTCCCCATAAATCACTTTTTATTTTATCTTTTATCTCACCATCACATACATACTCTGGAAAGAATTTTTTAGAAAAATAAGCTGAAAAACAATTTTTACTTATCGTTCCTAAAACAATAAACGAAACGAACAAATAATAATTTTTTAAAACTATCAACGAAATCAGCTGTAGTAAATACTGAATAATATTAGAAATTATATATGATTTTTTGGTAATATCGACACGTTGTAAAGCAACTAATAAAGCAGTTTTATAAGAAAAAAATAAGTAACTAGAAGTCGTATTAATCAAATAAATAAAATATAAGATATAAATATTTATTCCACTAGGGATTTCATCCTTTATAAAGAATGGCAAAAATGGTAAAACTACCACTCCAGACACAAACACAAATAATGCTATTCTCTTATATATTTTTTTATAATAGTTTAATAAAGAACAGACTGTCACTATATCATTATCTGCTATGGGTTTATACATGTTATATGTTATAGAAATTGAGAACCCCAATTCAGCCATATTTAAAACTTGCAGAACTGATGTAAACAAACTAGATAAGCCTAAAAATTCACTTCCAAAATAATATACAATTACCGTTCTTGAAATAAACTCAAATAGCAATGTAATAATAGAATCACTAACTGAGTATATAATATTTCGTTTTGTATTTTTTATTCTTGAGTTTTTCATACCAGTCCTAATAGCTGTCTATCATCCCCCCATTTTAAGTATCATGACATAATATTCATAAGATTATATCTTGGAATTTCCGTCAACAAAGTTGGATTACTACAGTTTACTATTTTAATCCCCTTTGAATCACAAAAAGAAGCAATCACCTCATACCCCTTAAATAAAACATACTGATCATATAAAAAATCATGTGTGTTCCAGCTACTTAATAATTCTTTCGTTGCTTCTTCTGCACCATCAAATTCTTCAGAATAAGCATGCAGATTAGTTTCCTGTGATCCTATAATAGTATTTAATTGAGCTAATATATTTGTCGAATCACAACCTAAGAGAACAATTTCTGTAAATCCCATATAAATTGCTATTTGCAAAGCATATTGAACCACTGTAGAACAACTATATATACCTTTAGTTAAATCAATTTTACTAACACTATGTTTATCAATCGGCTTATTAATAAATAAATAATTAAAGTTTAATATTTCATCCAATTTATGATCCAATATATAGTTTTGAGCCTCTATAGGAACAAAACAAATCGGATTCTGATTTGCCATATCATAATAATTCTTTTTTAATAATTCAGGATTTTCTTTTACTTCAGGTCTTAAATCAAATGAGTTTAAATCCATCCACAAGTGAACATTGGTTTTTGCATTCTCATAATTTGGAACCATATTAAAATAATTTACACTAAAAACAAATTCGTTTTCAAATTTTTTTAAATCAACATCTAAAAGAGAAGGGCCATTCCCCAAAATGTAGCATCGTTCACCCAAATGAATATCTTTAAATTTTATATTATTTTTTATTATTTTTTTTATATTTTTTTTATAGCTTATACTTAACTCATTTTTTAAATCAAGCAAAGAACCTGCAACTTTGTCCCCTAACAACAAGTTTACAGTATCATACACTTTTCCCATATCATCAAACTATCTCTCTTTGTTAATCAAATCTATTTTACAACAATAATACGAAAACTAATCCTCTAACTTTAATATCTTCCTTAAAATTCATACCACAAATAATATTAACAAGTCATTCTAACTTCACATTAATATATCTTTAAAAGTTTTAAGGTACAAATGTCTACAAATAACACGAACGCCTGGAATATATGCTGATAGATATTTTATACACGTAAGAAACTCTTGTTTTTTTACGTTACACTTTTTAAAAAAATATAATGATTCATCAAACAATCCATAATTATACATTATATCTGCTATATTTTTATAATAACAATCCTTAACAGCCGCTTTGGTTTTATCATTATTTGCAAAAAACCAAGAAACCTCACTGACACTTCTTTGAAAATTTAGTTTCTTTGAAATATCCTTCTGATGAGTGATTGAGCCAGATACCCTTCTATATATCGCATATATATGCTCATCAAACACAATCTTACTTTTCAAAGAAAACCACAACCACATCGGATAATCTTCTAATAGCCAACCTCGTTCTAATGGTTTTACTTTTTCTATATAGTCAAGTATCAGTTCTCTCCTATAACATACCGTAGCAGCACAAATAGGATTCTCTAATATCAAATTCTCATAAGAGACATTTGGAAGACCATATAGTTTATTTTCAAAACTATGTAAATTTTCATTATAAAATCTAGCATATCCACATAGCATTCCCACATCAGGATTATGCTCCAAATATCTGATTTGTCGACTCACTTTATTGGGTAACCAATAATCATCTCCTCCACAGCACATAATATACTTCCCGGAGCACAAACCTACAGCATTAAAATAGTTAGCAACAACTCCTAAATTATTTTTATTAAACACCTTTCTAATTACAGTAGGATATTTATTATAATAGCTCTCAATTATAGCTCTAGTCCCATCACTTGAACAATCATCCGCCACAATTAATTCAAAATTAAAATCACTATCTTGATTAACTATGCTATCCAACGTCTGAGTAATATAATGTTCCTGGTTATAACATAAAACAATAATTGATAACAATACATTATCTGTCTTTAACATAATGACCTCATATTATTCTGCATATAAAACTGTATCCAAAATAGAATCGACATGCTGCCTAACTATAAACTTATAATCAGGATTCAAGGAATTAATAAACTCTGGTATATCAATAAGATCATCCATCATGTGATAAATGCACACAGCCAACTTAGGTTTCTGTCCTTTTATAACGTTTGTTAATCCTTTTAATGTGTCCAGCTCAGCTCCTTCTACATCAATTTTTATCAAAGTAACTCTTTCATAATTCAGAATATTATCCAGTTTTTTTATTTCAACTTTATCGTTACCACCGCTTAACATAGATGATCCTAAATTTCCAGTGGACTCAAAAAGAACCTCTCCATCTTCATTACCCGTAGCATATGGAAACAAAACAATATTCTGATATTCATTAGTGTTAGTCTTTAAACGTTCATAACTAATTCTATCCGGTTCAAAGCCAAAAATCTTTTCATATTTACAATCAACATAATTGATGAATGATAGAATAGAGTCCCCATCATATGCACCACAATCAACATATACCTCATCTTGTGAAATCTCATAATAGTCTTCACTAAAGTATTCCATCTCAGTCACAGGGGTCATATCGATAAACTTACAGTCACCTGTTTCATAAAAGTCTAAACGATTCCTTATTATTTCCTTTGATAATTTTTCATTATATAGACTAAGAATATATTCTCTCTTATTTATCATCTCCTCATAATAATACCTAATTCTAGAATAAACATCAGAAATAGAACTTATATTTATACACTTATAAACCAAGCCCATTAGATTATCCTGAAAAAAACTTTGAGCAGCATCAGCAGAAATCAATCTATGTCTATCATTTTGAATCTTACTAATTAATACAGATGAGTTTTGAATACCAATAACAATAATATCATTCTCGTCACTAATGGTAATATCCTCATACCTCACAACTGGCACACCATTATATGTTTCAGATTTAGAAATATAATCATTAATTATGTATTTAATATTTTTCTTAAACCCAATATAGTCAAAGGCATCAAATAAAAATCTACCATATACTCCATTTCCATATATGATAATATTCTTATTCTCAATATGAGGAATATAAAATTTTCTAAATTTATCCCAACATCCTTCTATGAATTTTCTTTGCGCATTCTCAATTTTCTCTTCAATATTCATTATTTTCCCCAAATAGCATTAAGCTTATATTTCGATGTCATACTTCTTCATTATTTCAATTCCCTTCTCATAAGAACTGAAATCAATGATATCGTCAGTATCCATCATTATGTCAAAAGCATCTTCCAAACAGGCTATAAGTCCCATATGTCCAACAGAATCCCATTCAGGAATTCCCTGATACTCCAATCCTTCTTTTACTATACTCGCATCTATCTCTAATCCTTCAACAAATGCATTAATATACTTTTCCTTATTAGTCATAATTATTCCTTTCTACATCCTCACATAAACGTCAGGATAACATATAATATATTTAAGCTTGAGCTTATTATTTAATTTAAATATCAAATTTACTATTAGTAACAAATTCTATATTCATTGTGCTTCCAACGGTTTTTTTGAAATCCACAAACATTTCTAATACTTCTTTATTAAGTTTTTCCCAATCACCATCAGGATTAACAGTTGGAAGTGCAGGATCTGCATAACTTTCATTATAGTGATCACCAAACTCATCAAAACCTGCAATAGCAACATTCTCAACAAGAAGCTGATTCAAAAGGCGCAATGCATTAATAACAGCATTATCAAGATACTCCCAACCTCTTTTAATCACACGATTAAAATTGATAATTATCTCATCAGTTTCGCCTTCTGTTTTAATATTTGATAAGAGAATTTTCTTTACACTATGAAACTGCTTTGGATATGCATTTTTTGCATAATCATATCTTCCATCTGATATTAAAAAGAGATAATCAGCGTCATACTCAGGATTTATAGCATTCACTTGAATTATAACAGGATTTTTCTCTTCAATATAATCTCTGATCTTATACATTTCAGTAAGAGAAGATTTACCAGGAGCGATAAGAAGAACCGTCTTATCCTTCAATACACTTCTCAGATTCTCAATCTCTATATCATCACTTACTACCCTATCCTGATTTTCAATATATTTTTCTTCTAAGAGATCATAATCATACCTCTTTCTATCTTCGGGAGAAAGAGATTCTATAATATCATTCATATCTCTTGCATTAGTTCTATGGTTTTTTTGAAGGTATGCTATATTATTAACATGACAGCAATACATTCCAGCAATAAAATACGGCGTTGAATAGCCCCATTTATAGTTTTCTTCAAAGCCCTGCATATAAAGATCTATCGCATCCAATATATGATACATTGAATAATTGGCATGATATTTTTGATTAAGATAATTTGCAACAAGTTCGGTAGTTGCATTACCCGCACCACGTCCCATACCTGACAAGCTTGAATCAACAATAATGTCCCTGTCGGAATCACTCATTATTTTCACAAAATGCTGAGCATTAGAAAACGCAAGTTGCTGATTATTATGTGAATGAAATCCTAGTTTTACACTCTTATTGAGATACTTATCTAAAATACTAACTATCCTCTCAAGATCGTCCTCATACATTGCACCAAATGTATCTACAACCGATAATGATTCTGCTTTCGTAGAATTTATTAATTCTGATAGTTCTTTAAGTTCTTCATCATTATACGCTAATGTATTAGCTGCTTGAAAGAAAACTCTATACCCTTTTTCACCAATTTTATTTCCAACTTCAATGCCTTCCTTTGCTTTTCCATAAGGAAAAACTACTCTTATTGCATCTAATGACTCCCCATCACATTCAGGTAAATAATCTAGATTATATCTATCCCAATCTATCATAGCTACATAAGAGGTATGAGATTTCTTTTCGTTAATATATTCCTTTACATCTTCAGGAATGTGATAATACGTAGTTCCATGTCTGTGTGCATCATTTTTTAGCCAACCACATTCTATAATATCAACATTAGCATCCTGAAGTTTTCTAATAATACCTTTTATTGCAGATGAACCAAACTTTCCGTCTACAATATATGCTCCATCACGGAGTGTACAATCTAGTAACTCAATTCCCACTTATATATTCCTCACCTAATCTTGATGCTTAATTAATACATGTTCTATCTTTGAAGGCACATAACCATTTACAATAAGTGCCTTTACTTGATTTGCATTATTTGATGAAACGGATGTAATCACACGTTTTCCACCAAGTGATTTTACTATTTCCATCTCTTTAATCACTATACCAAGTCCTGATTTTCTAAACTTTGCATAGCCACCACCTAATACTGAATGATAGGTCAATTGATCTTCCGTCTTTAATATAATGAACCCAGCTGGTTCACCTTTATATGAAAACAAATAAGGAATGGCTCCATTCCCAACCAATTCTAGTAACCAATTCTTGTATCTTTGCGCTGATAATTCCTTACTAAAATGAGAATCTAAAGATATCCTATCACTATCAAACATTCCGTTATCTATCTCACTAAGCAACTCATTTATATCATCATCATTCATCACCCTATAATCGAGTGAATCATAAAGACGCTGCATAATTCTATTACGAGATATCTCATGCAAATCATGTTCAACCTCAATCTGATCTTCAATATACATAAAACCATATTTTTGAAGCATATATAGAATATCAGATTTTCCTGAAGGAACTTTACAAACAATATACTGTTTTTTCAGGGCTTTAAGCTGAGATTCAACATCAAAAGCACTGTCATCTAAATCTATAACAACTTCCGCAGTTGTAACCCCAAGATTTTTTTCTTCCCAAAAAGCATCAATTATTTTCATTTTTACTAATCTCTTTAATTACAAATTGTGGTGAATTATTTATGCAAATATATATTCGTCCTACATATTCACCAATCAGTCCTAGCATAATCATTATTACACCACCAACAACAAGCAATATGGAAATAATAGAACTCCATCCTGCCTCCATATTCGGTGTAATAAATAGTTTCCTAATAATTGTTATTACAGCAAAAACAAATCCCAAAAATGCAAAGAAAAAACCTACATAAGTTCCCAACTGAAGAGGCTTTATAGAAAAAGCCGTAAATCCATTCATCCATAACGAGATAAGTCCCTTAAGTGAATAATTCGAAGTTCCTTCCAATCTATCCCTGTGTTTTACTGGAACAACGCCAATATTTCTCGTCGTACGGAGCATCAAGCCTGCCATATAAGGATATGGGTTCTTATATTTTATCATCTCATCGATCACAAATTTTTGAGCAATAAAGTAACTACTACCCTGTCTGTCATCCCCCTTAATATCAAACATGTATTCGGTCATCGACTTGGCAAACTTTGATCCAATTCTTCTAAACAGATTTTGATGAACTTCTCCATAGGAAGCAAAAACAATATCATACCCCTTATTCAACTCATCAAGTAATAAATACATTGCATCAGCCGGAGTTTGACCATCATCATCCAAAGAGACAACGTAATCTCCTGTACACTGATTATATCCTGCCAATAAAGCAGAATGTTGCCCAAAATTCTTAGCAAGATTAATTCCTGTAACATGATTATCAGTAAGCGATCTTTTTTTTATCACTTCCCATACGTTATCAGGAGATCCATCATTCACTAATATTATTTCATAATCATATTCAGGACGAGTTACAACAGTTTCCTCAATCTCATCAACAACCTTTAAAACTGTATTCTCCGAACGATAACAAGGAATAACAAATGATATTTTTTTCTTATACTGGTGTTCCATAACTTGTCTCCAATGGTTCTACAATCATCTCTTTAAAGAATAAATCTCTATCAATATATGGTGCCATATCCTCTATCGGTCTAAACCCAAACTTTCGCTTTCCATATGTAACAAGTCCACAGTGTAAATCAACTTGTTCAGGGTCACATACAACCTCGCATATAACTGGCAGATTATCAGAAACAATACTAGCAAGACCCTCATCAATTTCATCATATGATGTAATCTTGAGATATCTTATACCAAAGGCATCTGCTATTTTAGAGTAATCAGGGAAACTAAGACCATTACTCGAATCTGTTCCTATAGATTTCCCTCTAAAATGCGCCTTCTGACCATGACGAACTCCTGAATAACCATTATTATCTATAATAATAATCTTAACATTACAATTATTTCTTACAATTGTTTGGAGTTCTTGTAAATTCATCATAAATGAACCATCGCCATTTACAGAATAAACAGCCCCATTACATAAACACGATATTCCTATAGCACCAGGAAGCGAATAACCCATCTCACCTTGAGCTATAGATGCAATCGCTCTATTACCTACCTTTAATTTACAAGATCCATTTGTAACAGCTCCAGTAAGACCTGCATCTGCAGTCACAGCATCGCTTTCATTAAAATGTTCAGACATTTTTCTCAAAAAATACTTGATGTCTATAGATCCTGACTTATCTAAATCATCTGGATAAAGAGGGAAAACCTCTTTCCAATGCTTGCACTTATCAAGCCACCAATCATCACATACTGGAAGTTCAGACTCAATTAGCTTATTCAAAAACGCCTTTGCATCGCTTTTAATAAACTGCTCAATATGAACACCTTTCTTTGAGTGTTCTACCTCATCAATATCCACTACCACAACTTCAGCTTCTCTTGCAAACTGACTTCGCTCAGGGCCTGTTACTTCAATCGCTAAGCGACATCCTATAGATAAAACCAAGTCTGCATTCTGAATTATAAAATTTGCATAGCGGTTAGCACCTCCAGCTCCAACAACACCAAAGTTCATATCATTTTCGTAAGGAACAAGATCATATGCAAGTCTAGAAAAGACAGTTGGTATCCTAAACTTATCCATAAGTTTATTAATCTCTTTTTCAGCTCCTGAATACCTAGTTCCCTGTCCCACCAAAATAACTGGTCGTTTAGCTTTTTTGTATTTTTCAACAAAAGATAATATATCATTATCAGTAGCAACAAATGATTCAGTAGCATATCCTTCTTTTATAGGATCAAATCGCTCTAAATTATCTTCATTAACCATTGAATTCTGAATATTAAGAGGAACATCTAACCAGACAGGTCCCTTTCTACCTTCTTTAGCTAAGAAAAATGCCTTATCCACATGATAAGCAATGCTTTGGGCATCAGAAATAGTAACCGCATACTTTGTAATAGGCTTTACGATTGTTTCTATATCAGCTTCCTGAATACCCACTTGTCGAAGAGGTAGTTCCGATGATTTAACAGTCTGATCAAATGGTTGTTGTCCTGAAACAACTACCATAGGAATGCTATCCTGCCACGCATGAAGAACACCCGTAAGAGTGTTAGTTCCAGCACATCCAGTAGTAACAAGACACGCACCAAAACTATTGTTATACAACGAATAAGAGAGTGCTGCCATAGCACAAGCCTGTTCATGATGCATACCAATTCCCTCTATATCATCACTTCTACGAAGTGCATCCATAAGATAAACACATTGACCACCGGGTACATAAAACAAATGTTTTACGCCCTCTTCAGATATTCTTTTTATAATATAATCGGCTACTCTTATCATAATGACCTCTTAATGTATCCTCACAAATATTTTTCCTTATCGTCTAGGAACTGCCCATAAAATAGTGTGAAATCCACCTCTAAGATAATAATCATACTCACACCCTAAGCCACTAATGTACTTAGGGATTTCAACCATATCATTCTTCTTATGATAAACACATATTGCCAAATATGGGCTATGTTCTTTTATTATGCTCTCAGCACCTTTCAACGCATCCAACTCCGAACCTTCTATGTCCATCTTGATATATAAACGGCCTTTTATATCGAGTCCAAGATCATCCATTCTTCGAATTTCTAGTTTTTCTCCATCATAGTCATCACTGACCTTTACAAACCTTCCTGCATCCTTCTGTTTATTATCTGGAAGTTCAAAACCTAAAGTCGCATTCTCATTTCCAACGCCATATTCAACAACTTCTATTTTTTCGCAAAAACGAGTAAACTCTTGATTATTTCGAATGATAGACGCATTTTCTTCATCAGGTTCAAACGCATAATATATAATCTTATCTTCAGGAATGTCACTACATATTTGGATCAAGCTATCTCCAATATATGCACCACAATCAAATATGGTAGCATATTCATATGGGGATTCTGTAAAATCACAGCCATGCCAATATGTCTCATAAAAATAATACATATCCTTAATATCGGTATATTTTACTAGTTCATAAGAATCCTTTTCAGAATCATATGTCTTTGAATATCTTAACTTATCAAAAACCTTTAATGACTCATCATCCTTAAACAGACCTCTAACCTCATCATATATACTATCAGTTACAGGAATACGTGTTTCTGAAGCAAAATCGTCATTCATTACACATGGTCTAAGACAAGTATATGGATTAGGCAAAATCAATTTGTTGTAATCAAATCCACATACATTTCCATAGTAATCAATTATTCCAAGTGACTGAAATGCATTTATTGCAAGTATTGCACATACATCATCACGTTCTAAAATATCCTTATATTCAGAAAGATTTTTAACTTCTACATCTCGATATGATGTCTTCTTTCTAGTTGTCTCATCCAGATTATCAGCAACTCCTAAAAGTTCAAGTCCACTTTCTAGAAGCTGTGGAGTCATTCTATCTGCGACTACTCCTGCACCAATTAACACATATCCTTTGTAAGCATCTAAAACATTTGACATTTTTACTATAACCTCTCACTAAAATAATTATCTAAGTCCACCATCAGCTCTGATAACCTGAGCTGTAATAAATGAAGCCATGTCAGAAGCAAGGAATGCCACTGTATCAGCTATCTCTCTTGGTTCACCCTTCCTCTTCATTATATTCATAGAAAGAGCGATTTTTTCATCATCTTCATTCATGCTGTTACCCATATCGGTAGCTGTAAGTCCAGGAGCCACAGCATTGACTCTTATATTATACGGACCATATTCAACAGCAAGTCTCTTAACTTCACCTATTATAGCCGCCTTACTTGCCGAATACTCAATATTTGCGCCACCATCATAGGCCGCTGAAGAAGAAACAAAAACAATGCTTCCACTCTTACTACGCATCATACTTCGAGCGAGTAACTGTGTTAGAAGCATTGGTCCAAAAAGATTCACTTCAAATGCGCTCTTTATTGTATCCATCTTAGTCATAGCAAAAGAATTAAGAGGATTACTCATACCAGCATTATTTACAAGTATGTCGATATTCTTCTTATTCCCTTCACTATCCTTATATCCCAGGATACTTTTAGCACCTTCACGTATTTCATCCTCATTTGACAGATCCATGTATACAGGAATAATAGTCACCTTATACTCTGTCATAAGACCTTCAATAAATGAAGTGAATTCATTATTCTCTTTTCTTACTACCGCGAATACATCCGCGCCATTCTTTGCAAAGTTTTCCAGAATTGCCTTTCCAATTCCCCTGTTGCAGCCTGTTACGACTGCAGTCTTACCTTCTAATATCATATTGTAACCCTGTCGTTTTTATTTCTAGTAAATTTTATATCATAGACTATCTGGTATAAATATATACCACCCTGGACATCTGCTCTATCATCCTGTAGCCATCCCAGGTAAACTCAAGTCCCATAGTATCTCCGATATCAACAACTCGGTCTACACCACGAACACCTTTGTCCATGACAAAATCTACCATATCATTTTTGTCTATGCCAAGAACCGCGACCGTCTGGCAGTTCTTGCCCATAATAGATATTATATCATTTATTGAGCTTGCTGTGAACTCGAAGAAGTAACCTCCGCCCATCTTGTAATCCATCACATCATCACTTAGTTCATCCAAGGATATGATATAAAGCTTATTGCTTTTTTTCTCTAGATGCACACCATCTTTCTTCATCGAAAGCTCAGTAAACATGGACAGTTTATCAATAGCCTGAATAGGCTGCATTTCATAACCTGAATCAACTTCTTTGGCAAGAGCATTCCAGAACGAATCCCTTACCTCTTTTGTTCTACTAGCTTTATCTTCAAGCCATATTATAATTCTAGGTGAACTACATGCATTCTGATCAGAATAATATGTATCCGTATAGAACTTCTTGGCAAGCTCTGTCATTTTATCGTCCGAAATATTCCCATCCTCAGTAATATAGTCCAAGTATTCTTCAGGTCTTATTACCGCTATGGAATGTCTATCAGCAAAACACATTTCGATAGCTCTTGGTGGTATCGGATAACGTCTTATCTGTTCTATAGTCCTGTCACCGCCCCAGATAATACGCACATCACATATGGATGAAAGATACCCAGTTATCTCGTCAGAGTGTTCGTACCTCATTATACAGATATATTGTTTCATCTGTGTGAACTCATCCTGTGAAAACACCCTGTTAATCGCCGAACAGATTATGTCAACCTCTTCAAAGGCCTTTTGTGAAACTCGTATAACCGTTATATTTCCTGCAAGCAGAGAAGATGTCATAGACACAGCAAAGTTAACTGGAACATTAGATGGAGCAATATGAAATGCCACTCCTCTTCCAATTCTATGAATATCATCTCTTTCCGTATCTTTTCTTGCCTGCTCAATAGACGCCTTTCTAATCCAATAAGCGTACGACATTACGTCTGTATGGTTTCTTATTCCAGGAACGGAAAGGAGTTCCTTGGAAAGTGCCGAAAGAAATCCAACCACCAAATCAGAAAATATAGGAAGCGCAGGTGTCTTTGGCGCATTCTCTAGAGTCTCAGCATCACCAACAAGATATTTAATTGTTCCTAACGCTTCTTTATTCATACAAACTCTCTAATACTTCATCTTATCAGCATATGTATCGCTGCAGCCTCTTAGCTCAGCACTTTTTAGTCTTCCAAGTATCTGAATATACTTTCCTTTTCGACCACATGGACAATCATCTTCGCCTAGGATTAAGCCTTCATCTTCAGTAAGCAGCGAATGTCCAGGATATGAATGAGGGAGAACTGATACAGTCTGTATTATTCCCTTTTCTCCAATCCCCTTTAAAGAGAAGTCATTGGCATCTCTAATAAATACATCCGAATAATTACTAGCATGCAGATGACCGCACTCACATTCAGCATATATACATCCTGTTTGCTCAACCATTGCATAATGATCCAGGAAATGTTTGATACCAAATGTATCAGTTATTCTCTTCTTGAATTCATCCTGGGATATGCTGTCAGAAACCAGTTTTTTCCAGCCTCCACCAGTCATAAGAAAAGCTTCAGAAAGGTCATAAGGCTCTAAGGCTTCTGAACCATATAACGCCTGATAAAAATGCTGCCACACAATAAATGTAAATCCAAAGATAATAAATCTCTGTCCACTATACTTATCTAGAAAAGCTTTTACAGCTTCAACATTAAGACTCATATCATCATTCAGCGCATATACAATATCACGCGCAACAATCTGAAGACCCATGATAGCCGCTCCACGAGCAGTAAACTGCTGTCGGTTACGTACAGTCTCCTTGGAGTCTATAACAAGCATAGGAAGTCGCTTCTTTCCCCAGTAGTCGCTAAGGATCTTAACAAGCACCTTCTGCTGAATCATCGCAGTTTCTTTATCAACAAATATCTTCGAAACCCGCTGTCCCGTCGTTCCCGAGGACGTCATAGTCTTAAAGACTTCTTCCCTAGGAATGCTCAGTAAGTCAACATCCTTAAAAGCTCTAACAGGGAAAAATGGAATATCTTCCGGTGCCTTAACTAAGGACTCATCATACCCCACCGCCTTAAGAAATCTTGAATATTCAGGACAACACTCCTGATGTCTTCTAGTTAGTTCAATCAGTTCAGAGGTAAGCTTCTCAGCCTTTTCTTCTTTATTCAGTTCATATGGTTCTAATTCATAAAAATCTTCAATCATAATTACTAAATTATAAACTAAATAGTTTAACTACTTCGAAATCTCCTCTTTTATTCTGTCCACTATTTTATCTACGGAAAGACCAGCCTCATCTAATACGAAGTCCTGGTTACCTGCAGGATAAAATGAGTCATTAAATCCTATAAACGCCTGACGAGGAGCACTTTCCTTTGTTGCCTTATACTCAGCAACAGCACTTCCCATACCACCAAGCACATTATGCTCTTCTACCGTAATAACCAAATCTGAATCAGCAAATATCTTATCAAGTCCTTCTTTATCAAGAGGCTTTATTGTATGCATATTGTAAACCGAATAGCTCACATTGTTTTGTTGTTCACTAAATTCATCTTCTAACTTTTTAACAGCGTCCAAGGTTCTCGAAACCATAAGACCTGTCGCGATAATACTAACCTTTTGGGCTGCCCCCTTTGATTCGTTCATTTCTGAAGAAACTAAAGGTACAAGCTTCCCCGGAACAAAATCATAATCCTCACGATAAACGATAGGACAATTAAGTCCGCCACTAAGACGAATATACATAGGACCTTCAGTCTTTGCCGCATATTCTATAATCTTTATAGCCTCTAGACTATCTGCTGGAGAAAAAACCTGCATATTAGGGAGAACCCTAGTAAATGCTATATCCTCTGTAGCCCAGTGTGAAACGCCTGACTTTGCAGCCACTACACCAGCTGCGGATCCAATAAGCTTAACATTACATCCCAAATATGAAAGATGCTGTCTTACAAACTCTAAAGACCTAACAGCAATAAATGATGCATACGTAGTTGCAAAAACATTGTATCCACTCATAGCAAGGCCGGCTGATATACCGATCATGTTCTGCTCTGCTATTCCCACATTTAAGAACTTCTCTGGAAACTTTTGAATAAATCTATCCATTCCAGAAAGAAGTGATAAATCAGCAGTAACTAGCTTAAGATTATCAGCAGTTTCTCCAATCTCAGGAAATGCTATTCCAAATACCGCTCCACGCTGTCCCAGCATAGACCATTTCCTTATATTTGCGGAGGTTACATTCATTCTGCCACCTCCTCTCCAAGAATCTCAGCCCTTGCAATATTATATTCTTTTTCAGAAAGTCTATGATGATGCCACTCAGGACGACCTTCCATAAAGGAAACTCCCATACCCTTTATAGTATCAACTATAACTACTTGAGGTTTTCCTACGGCTGTATCACTCAGCTTCCATGCTGACTCACCATCACTTATAGATTCATCCGTTATATATCTTTCATCAAACGACCTAAGTACATCTCCTACTTCTCGACCATTACATTCAGAGACATACCACCCAAAGCTTCTCATCTTATCGGAAAGATTACCGAGAGCCATCACTTCTTCAGTATTACCATCATAGGAAAGATGATTCCTATCGATAATAGCTATAAGATTATCCAGCTTATAATGAGCAGCAGACATAAATGCCTCCCATATGGAGCCCTCATTTAATTCGGCATCACCCATCAAAACATAAAACTTACGTCTAACTTTCCAGTCAAGATTACTTTCTTCCTTCTCTTTCTCTGCTAAAGCCATACCTATAGACACAGGAAGTGCCATCCCTAGACTACCACCAGAATACTCGAGACCAATCTCAGGTCTATATGGATATCCTGCGAGACGTCCACCATTTTTTTGGAACTCAAGACATTCTTCCTTTGATATCATTCCTGCCTCAGCAAGAGCAGGAATATGTGCCAACACGCAATGATTCTTGCTAGGAATAAAGATATCTCTATCTTTCAATAAGGCATCCTTATCGTTCTCAGATTTATGTAAACTAAGAATCTCACCATAGAGTACTGCGAGGATTTCCATACAGGAGAAACTTCCACCAAGATGTGAGCCCCCATTTCCTGTGGAAAGTGCCATATCAAGACCAAGGAGTCTCATTCTCTTGGTCATCTCAGTAAGTCTATTAATATTGTCAGAAGATAAATTATACATACTCTTCCTTATATCCCCTATACACTAACTATATTAACCGTCCACCATCAGCATTTATAATACTTCCTGTTATGAAAGACGAAGCATCTGTTGAAAGGAAATATACAACATCAGCTATCTCCTCAGGAGAACCCTTACGCTTCATACTGATAGCATCCAGTATCTTCTGTTGTTCTATATCAGTTTTAAAGTCGCCCATATCGGTTTCAATAAGTCCTGGTGCAACAGCATTAACCCTTATTTTATAAGGAGCAAGTTCCTTAGATATGCATCTGGTAGACCACATAAATGCAGCCTTACTTGATCCATATGCAAGATATCCTTCTCTTGCTTCTATGCCTCCTACAGAACCAATATTTACTATGGCTCGAGATTTAAATACTGCCTCCGAATCAGTCTCAACCGACTCCTTTAATTCCTTGTTAAACTCACGGATCATTAACTTAGATATCTTCTGAATAAGTGATATCTGTCCTATAAAATTCACTTCCATAACATCACGTAAAGTATCAAGTGATGTCATCTGCATAAGTCCTCCACTTGGAACACCTGCATTGTTAACAAGAATATCTATCCCCTGCTTATTTCCATCATCATCCTTCGTAGATGAGATAACCTTCACAGCAGCCTTAATTGACTCTTCGCTACGGAGGTCCATTTCTATAGGAATTATCCAGCATTCACTACCTTTACAGATGCCTTCCATATCCTTAGCAAAGGAATCATCCATATGACTTGTAGCTGCCCATACATTAATTCCGCTATCTATAAACTTTTTAACTATAGCCCGGCCAATACCTCGTCGAGCCCCTGTAACTATTGCATTCATATATGAATCCTTTAAATATCTTCCCATTGGTTTTAGAAAGAAAAATCATTACACATTATGGTGTCAATCCGTAGAACTTCTTAAGTGTTCCGATAATATAACTCTGCGTACTCTCATCAAGATCAAAGTAGAGTGGAAGTCTCACAAGCCTCTCACTCTCTTTTGTTGTATACTTATCCTCACCTCTAAACTCTCCAAACATCTTTCCAGCTGGAGCCTGATGAAGTGGTATATAATGAAATACAGCCAGAATATCATTATCCTTCATGTAGTTAATTAGTCTTGTTCGCTCATCAAGATTTCTGGTCTTAACATAGAATATATGAGCATTATGCTTACATTCTTCTGGTATAATCGGAAGTTCAATAATTCCCATATCCATAAGAGGCTTTAATTCCTCGTAATATCTATTCCATATAGCCATTCTCTTATCATTTATCTCATCTGCTATCTCAAGCTGTGCCCAAAGGTATGCAGCAAGGATATCACTTGGAAGATAAGATGAACCCATATCCATCCATGTATACTTATCTATCTCTCCACGATAGAACTTACTTCGATTAGTACCCTTCTCACGAAGAATCTCAGCTCTTTCAAAAAGATCTTTATGATTAAGAAGAATAGCTCCACCTTCGCCCATTGAATAGTTCTTGGTCTCGTGGAAACTGAAGCATCCAATATCTCCTATAGAACCAAGAGCACGCCCCTTATATTCAGACATGACACCCTGAGCAGCATCTTCTATCACTGGAATATTGTGTCGACGAGCTATATCCAGTATTGTATCCATTTCACAGGCAACACCTGCATAATGAACAGGAACTATGGCCTTAGTCTTATCAGTGATTGCAGTTTCTATCAATGTTTCGTCCATATTCATGGTATCAGGACGAATATCAACATATATAATCTTCGCTCCTCTAAGGACAAATGCATTCGCAGTTGAAACAAAAGTAAAGGACGGCATGATCACTTCATCCCCCGGCTTAATCCCCAGAAGAAGTGCTGCCATCTCTAAACTATGAGAACAGGACGTAGTAAGCATAACCTTTGGAGAACCTGTTCGAACCTCAAACCAACGATCACAGAACTTGGTATACTTACCATCTCCACAGATTTTCTTATTATTTACAGCATCCTGCATATATTCAAAAACTTTCTCCGTAAACGGAGCAACGTTATAACTTATCATATATACCTTCCCTCAGTGCCCAATAAGTCACTTTACATAATCCAAAATATTATATCATAAATATGACAATAATAATACTTTTTTTTCTTACTCACACCTCTTCCATTTCATCGTTTTTGTTCGACTTTATACGCCTTCCGTGATAAAATGAAAGTTAGCACTTTATTTACACAACGTGGAGGATGATGATGAGTAATACTGAATCAAAAAAGAAAAAAGAGACTGAAAAGAAAAGAACTGAATTAAAGATAAATAAGCTATATATTATATCTTTTCTATTACCAGTTTTTGTTGCAATCCTCAGTTTCATTGTCTGTGGATTCGCCCCTTTCGGCGACAAGGATATATTAACTGCCAACGGAAACGCTGGTTATATAACTAACTATCTAAAACTATACGACTTTGTTCATAATAACCTTAACAGTTCAGCGATAGGTGATCTATATTCTTTTTATATGACAGATCCAACTAATATCATAACTTTGATATTTCCTAGAGCTGCCATCGTTGGAGTACTAAGCGTACTATATGTGATAAAGCTCGGATTTGCCTCACTTCTTACCACTCTATATTTTGATAAGAAACAATCAGCTAATAAAAAGAGTAATCTTGTTACTCTTCTTCTTTCTGTAGCATACTCCCTCTCAGGATTTATGCTTACTTATGGTACCAGCATATCATACTTATCAGTAATTGTTCTTCTTCCACTAATCGTACTCTTCTTCGAGGATATGATATACGAAAGAAAATGGCTTCGATTCTATATTGTTCTTTCAATATCATTTATTCTAAATGTATATACAACATTTATCGTTACACTTTTTCTTTGCTTATATCTATTAGTAATTAACTATAAAAACAAAAAGCATATTTTTGACGCAGTTGTGTTCACATTGGGATCCATACTTCTATCCATAATGTCAACCCTCTTTGTTATCATGCCTGTTATAAATACTAATCTTTCTTTCTTCCAGAAGGAAGCACCTTATAATTCAACTATAAATGGCTTCTTTGATTATTTCAAAAGATATCTGTTTTTATCAGAACCATCTTCAATAACTGATACTGACTATGGTATAGATCTATACCTAGGATTACTTGGAATACTTTTGGTAATCATCTACTTTGTTAATCCAAGCTTTAATGTTTTCAAAAAGATTCGTGTCTTCCTACTAATCGCAATTCTTTCAGCAGGAACCTTCATGACTGGTCCAAATTCTATACTGGACTTCTTTGCAAATAAAGAACGTAACTCATGTCATTTCACTTTCTGTCTTATATTCCTTATCCTTATTCTGTCATATGAAGTATTGGATAATATTGAAAATATAAAACTACTATCTGTAATTCTTTCTGGAGTTCTTCTAGAGGGACTTATTATTGCATCACTCATTTTCTCGCATACATATTATCATTCAAATCCTTTCATCTATTCAATTGAGGTAGCTCTTCTCTATACCCTGATTCTAGTCGTTATGGTATTAAAGATAAAAGGATATAAGGCACATCATGCAGGCTTACTGATCATCGGTATACTGGAAATCATTCTTACATTCTTTACAGGATGCTTAAGTCTTTCAAAAACAGAATCAACATACACGAACAGCTATAGCTTCAATAAATATGCTGTAGAGATGAATTATAAAGATTCTACCATCCTAGACTACAACCAATGGGATGACTACTTTAATCCAGTATTAAATGTAATAAATGGATATGAATATGTAATGATTGCATCTGGAAAAGATATTCCTGATGCATGTTTAGAGTTCGATCAAACTATTGGACGAATAGATATTTATAAGAATCCAAATGCAAAAAACAAGCCTATCTTTGTTTCAAATGATATATTGAACTGGACATACAGTAAGACCAGTACATATCCTTCAATGAATAGTTTAGCTAGTATTGTAGCATCTAAAGATATCAAAATATTTAATAAAATATATGGTATCACTTCGACACTAGCTGACAACTATACAGACGAAGCTGGAAACAAATTAAACGATATTGAATACGCTAAACTTCAATACGAAGTAAGTGAGGAAGGTTATATATACACCAATTATATAAGACCTTCATATCTTGGAGCCTATAAAAGTGAATCTCCTATTATCAAAGATCATATTATTCCATACTACCATTCCCAGTACTGTTACTTTGATAATAAAACCTACTATACGTTTGATAACGATGCTTATTTAGATTTCTGTAACAATATAAAATATATCGAAAATGGTGCCCAAATTCCAGAAAAAGGTTATATCATCGTTCCAGGAAACGACAAACCTTTATATGACGTAAAAATCGATGGAAAAACTATCACTCCAATACATATTGATAGTTCTCTTTTTGTTGTTCCAGTTGATTCAAACAACAGTATTGAATTAGTTGAAGGATCAACTCATACAAGCATGTTGTTCTATTTTATATCTATCATTACTTTCATTGCTGTATTATTGATCAACAAATTTAAACTTTGTTTCAAACTTATTAAATCTATATATAACAAAGCTGAAAACATCTGTAGAAATAACTATGTTTATATTATATCCACAATCGTTCCTCTCATGGTGGTTATATTATCATCATATTTTTGGTCCTGTACTCCTTTTGGAAAAACCTCAGCTATGGCATCTGATGGATATGTTCAGACTTACCCAATTATTTCCGAAATGATTAAGGGACTAAATCTAAAAAGTTTACTCCCATCTACTATAGGATTTGGAACTCTGATTTATAGTTCAGGTTCTGATCCAATTACAGGATTTATTTCAACATTAATTCAATTATTCTATAGATTATTTATATGGACAAATGACGGCAAGCTTTATACAACAATATGGGCAACAATATACTTTGTATATTCAGGTCCTGCTATCGTATTCTACTTCACACATAGATATTCAGGAAAAAGAATTAACAAAAAAAATCCACTGTTAATTCTAATTGCGTTACTCTATTCATTATGTTCATATTCTATAGGTTATTTTATCTTTAACAACTTTATATATGGACTATATACTCCAATAATAATATATGCACTTGAACGACTAATCTATAAGAAAAAACCTCTTTTATATATTATAGTGCTCTCTTTTATAATGATACGAGGTTATTATTCCGCATTTCTTTTATGCGAATTTATAGCTTTATTCTTTATTACATTCGATTTTAAGAACGCAAAAGATTTTATTACAAAAGCCTTACATTTCATTTTATCAAGTTTACTGGCAGCGGGGCTAGCAGCATTTAATATATTACCATCATTTATTTCAACTTTATATTCTCCATATCGTTCAAATGATTCTTTATCTTCTAACGATATGAGTAATGGAATCAATGTTTTCAGCACTTTATTTAAAACTGTAAATCAATATCAGACTGGATCAAACAGCGTGGTTACATCTTCAGATGACGGACTTGTAAACATCTACGCCGGCCTTCTTCCTTTACTATTTATTGTAATATTCTTAGTAAAAAAAGACATTAAGTTATCTATTAGAATTAGAAAAGCTCTTATATGTTTTATATACATATGGGCCTTTGGCGATTCAATATTTAACTTTATTTTCCATGGTTTCCACCATCAATCTAATGTACCGAATCGTTTTGCCATCTTCTTTGTATTTCTTCTGATTACAATGTTCACAGATTGCATAATAGATATAAAGAATATCTCATACAAAAAGATTTTAATCTCATTATCTACAGTATCTATACTCCTTACTGTAATATGGATTATATATCCACTTAAAAATATGAGAAGTCTTATCCTCTCTCTTGTTTTTATTGTCATTTATTTATCTACAGCCGCTGTATGTTACATCAAAAACATTAGTAAATGGACTTTCTACAAGCTTCTTGTATATACATCAACCATCGAGATACTGATTAGTGCAATGATAACCTTTAGTGTATCTATAGGTCATATTAATAATTCACTTGAAAACAACTTAAATTCTATCGGCGTATTAAATACACAAACCAAAACTGATGACATATACATATCAGAGTACTTAACAAGTTCAACAGATAATTTTAATATGGGAAGGATTAATGGTCTTAATACTTTTACCGGTTTCAATTCAGGATTAAGCGCTCAAGCATCAGATCTTGCAAACTTCTGGGGATTAAGTGTTTCAAATAACACCATTAATTATATAACTGGTAATCCACTAGCAGATATGATGATGCATCTTAAGTACCAATATATCGATACCGATGATGATGAATATGGAAAATCATCGCCTTACACATTAGTTAATACTCATAACAACATTGAACAATATGAAAATCCATACTTCTTACCTCTTGGTTATGTTACTAACCCAGAATTAAAACAGTGGTCAGAATCTGACCTTAAAGACTACTCATCCTATATGGATTATCAAAATGAATTCTCCAGGATAATATGTGGAAAAGACCTTTATACAGAAATCCTTCCTCCTGAAGATAATTCAGACGCATATATTTATTCAAGTATAGGTGAAAAATCATTATATGGTAGAAATGACTTGAATGTAGAATTAAAACTACAGGATGAAATCAACGGAAAAATCTATGTTTTCTATAATAGACGTGCTATTTATATCGGAGATACTAAAAAAGCAGAAAACAATACATTCTACTTCACTTTACACTCCTTTGTTGAGGATGAATCAGACAATGATGTCGAACTCATCTTTGGTGTTCTAAATGAAGACGTACTTGCTGAAATCCATGACATTCTTTCTGAAAGTACTGTCTCATATTATGAAAAAACAAGAAATAGTGTTTCTGGAGAAATAGAAGTTAAAAATGACGGAATACTATATCTCGCCATCCCAGCATTTGATACAACAGAAATATATGTTGATGGAGTAAAATCAGAAACCTTCGACTATATGTGTGGAATTGGAATAAATATCAGTAAAGGCAAACATATAGTATCTATCCGGGGTACATATGGAAATTACTCTACTGGTTGCATAGTATCAATCATCTTTATATTATTAATTATTCTATATTTAATTATTTTAAAGATATATAAGAAAAAACATCCTGATAACACAGATGAATCAGACCATATTATAGATAAAACAGAAGTCTCTGATAATGAAGACTCTAAAAAATCAAATAACAATTCAAATGATAAGTACAATAATAAACTAATAAATTCATTAAAGAAAATAAATAACACACATCTTCTAGCTTTTATTATTCCATTCTTAGTACTATTAGTATGCTTTGTTTATAGTGGATTTGCTCCATTTGGTGCCCGCGATGTAATGACGGCAAATGAGCAGGGAGAATATTTACTACATTATTATGAATTATATGATAGAGTCCAATCCGGAAAGAGTATATTGGGATACAGTTTATATGAAGGAACAGGATATGATTTTACTACTTTATTAACATACTTTTTATCAGATCCAACCAACCTTCTTATACTACTCTTTTCAAGAAATGATATCATCACTGTAGTAAACCTTCTTTATATATTCAAGTTATCCCTAAGTGGTCTTTTCATGAGTATATACCTTAAGAACAGTAAGATGTCTCGATTCTTGAACACAAAATATAAGGGACCAAAGGCAAAAAAGACTGATAAAAAGGATCTTATTATTGGAGGTAAAGATACAGCACCTAAATCCTTAAGAGAAATAATGAATAATGTCAACTTCCCTATAGTTGCTTTCTCATTAATGTATTCTCTCTCCAACTATATGCTAGGACCAGGATTCAATACTGCCATGCTAGGCGCAGTATGTATTCTTCCTCTTATAATGCTTGGAATGGATAAACTCATATACGAAGGAAAGAAGAAGCTATATATTATTACATACTTCATATCATTTATTCTAAACTTCCGTATAACTGTCATAACCACAATATTCTTGTTACTATATCTCATACTTCCTAGATATAAGAATATTAAGCACTTTTTCGTTGTTCTTAAGAATAAAATTATATGCGATATTATCGTATTTCTCGGTGCAGCATATATAATTATAAACAACTGTACAAGTACATTCTGGCATAATGAGATTACATCTCTTAGCAAAAATGAGATTACTGCTAATCTCTTTGATACAGTTAAGATGATGACAACTGGTATTAAACCAGCTAATATCCTGCTAGCCGGAAACAATACATACTCATACTCAGGTATCATAGCATTGTTATTCCTGCTAGTTTTTATCTTTAATAACAAGATAAGCTTAAGTATAAGAATACGCTACGCTGCAGTGTACACTCTCCTATTTATAGGATTTATGATGACTTCACTAAATACTGTACTAAATGGATTTATCTTCTTTGATGGAATATCGTCAACTTACGCATATACCATAATATTCCTTGGAATTGTCATTGTATATGCAGAGTACAGATTAATTGGTAAAACACAAACCATTAGAATAGTTCTGCCAGCACTTATTTGTTCAGCACTAATTGTAGGAGCTATATTCCTATGCTACTCTTATAACAGTCCTAGCATGTTTATTAAGTCTCTGGAGTTTATATTCTTCTATACCATAATAATACTTGTATATTCAAACAACAGCCTTACAAAATGGCTAATGAAGCTGCTTGTCAGTGGAATACTTATCATAGAACTTATTTCTTCATTTATTCCAAACTTTAAGGCACTAAGTTGGTTAACATATCCATATACAAGAACCGTACAATATAAAGAAATGACAGCAATTGACTACACTCATGATAATCTATCACCTAATAGTGTACTTCTGCTCAATACACTTAAATCAACACATACACCGCTAGAGATTGCACTTAAAGGCCACAGCTATGTAATATGGGACGGAAATGAAGAAAATACATATAAATCATTAGAACTAGTAAATGAGGATAATGACTTAAAGATATATAAAATATCTGGAGCAAAAGACTACTATATTATTGATGAAAATATTAAGAACTACTCATACAATAAGTATTCTCCACTTGAATCAATAAATGAGCTTTCACAGAATTATCTTCATACTCCACTATCTTTGAAGAAAATAGATTACACAGAACTTGGTGGAAACTATGCTTACTACACAAATATGATTTATGTAGAAAGTTCGGAACCTGGCGATCTATTCTATAATTACTCATATATTACAAACAGAAATGATCAGTCAGCGGGAGAATCCATAGAGTTCACGCAATATGTAGGTAAAAACAGAGATAAATACATCAAAGGATTATATGGTTTCTCAAAAGAAAACTACGATGAAACTATGAATTCACTAGAAGGCGGCTACTGTAATGGACTATCATCAGCTATAGAGAATAACAAGCCATATGAAATAAATGCTCAAGCAAATGGAAATAAATATATGACACTCGGTCTAAAGAGCATATATGGTTGGAATATTAAAGTAAATAATGAAAAAGCACAACCACATACTTTCCTAGACGATGCTATGATAATCCCATTAAATAATGGTAATAATAACGTAACAATATCATATAGTCCTATCCTCTTCTATATAGGATTAACAATATCAGTAGTTACAATAATCATATTATGTATATCATCAAAGATATTGAAAAAGAAAACGAAGAAAGACAAATCAAACAAAGAAACAAAAGAAAAAGAATAAAGCCTTAATCAAATAAACAAAAACACAAAAGATTAAGACAAATAGGTTGAAAAATCAACAACCATATATTAAAATATCAAAAGAATAAATAAGGGAGGATATTTGAAATGATATCAGCAGGTGATTTTAGGAATGGTGTTACCGTTGAGATAGAAGGAAACATCTACCAGATAATCGAGTTCATGCATGTTAAACCAGGTAAAGGAGCAGCTTTCGTTCGTGCTAAGTTAAAGAATATTAAGAATGGTGGTGTTGTTGAAAGAACATTTAGACCTACAGAGAAGTTTGAAACAGCTCATATAGAAAAGAGAGATATGACATATTCATATAAGGATGGTGAGCTTTACTACTTCATGGATCCAGAATCATATGATATGATTCCTGTAAGCGAGAAGATAATCGCTGATGATATGAAGTTTGTAAAAGAAAATGAAACTTGTAAGCTTCACTCTCACAACGGTGAGGTATTCTCAATAGAGCCTCCTATCAACGTTGTACTTGAGGTAACAGAGTGTGAGCCAGGTGTTGCAGGAAACACTGCTACAAACGCTACAAAGCCTTGTACAGTTGAGACTGGCGCTACACTTAATGTACCACTCTTTGTTAATCAGGGAGATTCTATCAAGATTGATACACGTACAGGTGAGTACGTATCACGTGCTTAATATTTCATAGTGTAAGACAAATATATTATACCAAAAGGGCATCGGAGAAAATCCGGTGCCCTTTTCAATTTGTTTTATAAAACTATATATTACAAATTTAAATCATAAAAAAGATAAACCCCTGGTAAAAACCAGAGGTTTATCAAAATAACTATTAGTTAAGATCATATAGATCAGGTACAAGCTCAATTCTGATGTTCTTTGTCTCTTCGGCACCACTCTTAGTCTTCATATATACTGTGATATATGCTGCAGTACCTTCCTTACCAACAAAGTATTCAGGCTTAAGAGCAAGTAACGTTACACCAGCAGCATCGGTTCCAATCTTCTTATTAGCACCGGTACCACCTGTTCCAGGATAAATCTTCTTAAGCAATCCAGTCGATACATTATCATCTACATCTTCTTTATGCTGATATACGAGGATATCTTTACCATCATCATATACCTTCTTAGCATTCTTTGTAGAATCTGTATGATCATTTGGAAGATCATAATATACCTTTAAGTCTTCTATCTCATCATCTGGACAAAGTGGATAGATAGAGAACTGAGGAACATCACGCTTTGTCTTTACATAATATACGTAATCGTCCTTATCAGTTTCAGTACCATTTTCACCCTGTGCATCGATTGCCTTGATTACTTCCTTATTCTTAAGAGCATCTGGAGCAGTAGAATCAAAGTCATGTAATGTAAGATCTGGCTTCATAGCTCCTGCACCACCAGTTGCAGAATTAAGAATTACATTGATAAAGAGTTTTCTCTCATCATTGTTACTACGTCCAACACCAACTATAAGTGTATGACCTGCACCAGTATATGTAACCTTACCATACTGGTATAAGAAGTAGTTATTTACACCATCATGAGGATCAGCTGCAAACATACTTGAATATGTACCGGCAGAACCACCTTCCATTGTATAGTAGACTACCATCTTAGGATCATTTACATTTGCTGGATATCCAGAACCTGTTGTAGGACTTACCTGAAGTCTATCAGCAATGTTAAATGGATACTTAGTAATTACACCTTCATTAGTCTGTTCTGCTTTATCAGTAGGAGCATATCCATCTGAACCAGCAAGTGCTCTCTTAACATCATGAGCTGAATGAAGTGTCTGGTTATCAGTCTCAGCATGATATCTATACTGAACAAACTTGTTATCAGTAAAATATCCTGGATCATTCTGATGATCTAATTGCTTATAAGCAATATCACGAGTCGTATAAGTTTTACCAGTTGTAGCAGCACCTATAGGGTCTGATACATAAGTTGTTGTACTTGTGACTGTCTGTGTCGCCTTATTAAATGCAATATCTACTTGTGAAGTACCTGACATACCGAAAGCATTACTAAGGATTCTAGTCATAGTAGGAGTTCCAGCATAGTCAGAAGCTACAGCATCAGCAGTAAGTGTATCATGGAACAGAAGTAAGTTACCAGAATTATTTGCATAGTTAAGTAATGTATAACATGCAAGTTCATTCATATCCTTACCACCGAATCCCTCAGCAGCACCGATAGCTACACATGTCCAAATATCCTTAAGATTGAATGTACCAATTCTATCAGGATTCTTTGTAGAATTACTTGTAAATGCTGCCGCATACTCAGCATATAACAGATACTTCTGATAGAAATACTGCTCTAATGCCTTAGCATCTCTCCAAGGAACAAACATCTTTGCATAATCATCAATATACGCCTGAGTTGTTCCTCCAGCATTACCTGCAGATGACTGCCAGTAACTGAAGTAATCATAAAGCTCTCTCTCATCAGGAGCAATACTCTTATCTGCAAGATGTTCAAAATCTTTCTTTACATATGGAGTATAACCAGTAATCTTATCATTTGCTAAAAATGCATTTAGATTAGTAGTTACATAATCGCAACATACATCTGCTGACTTACCCCAAGCTTCAATCAATCTCGTAACATCAGCAGCTGAAGGACTAGTTGTATAAGTAATCACACCTGTTGTTGTGTTATAAGCTGTTGCACCAAGCTTAATCTCATCTTTAAGAAATAACTCGAAATCAGCATCAGTTGTATAATTACCATTAATGATATCAACCATTGTATCATAATAGCCTTCATACTTATCACGAGCAGTTTCATATGTGAGCTGTACAGCTTCAACATCATTCTGATCAACGCAGTCTTTATATACTTCATTTACATCAGCACATAACTGTTCAAAATCATCATGATACATTATATCAACTTTTACTTCATAATCCTTGCTTACGTCATCGAACCAGTTAGTAGCCCAATCATCTAATCCAACGAAATCAATACCGCCTTCGTTAAATATAGCTGTACCTTCTTTGTTGCTGTAAGCTGTATAATCATCGTAATACTTTACAATACCAAACTTATGTGAATGGATACCTAAATTCTTACCATGATCTGAATATTTCCAAGAAGTATCTACTGGGTCTGTGTCGTCATAAGCATCTATACGATTAGCAACAGTAGCATTACTAAGAATAGTAGTTGCAAATCCATAGTCCTGATCCTTATAAGCATCAGACATACCAACCTTATTTACATCTTTACCATACTTTGTATTATTACCTGAGTAGCAGTTTCCTTCAAGAATCTTTCTTGAATGCATACACTCAGTACAAAGATATAAGGTATCTGTACCACTATCACTTCTATCAACATGTGGCATAATCTGAAGCAGATGAACCTGCTTCTTCTTTGCATACTTTATCTTACAAAGACCTGTAACAGATGTCTTCTGATTTGATTCTGTAGCAGAAGAACCACTACCACTAAGAGATACAATCTCTAACTTCCAGTATACAGGACCACAGTATGTAGTACTTATAGCACCAGCATCAATTAAATCATGATATGTAATCTCTGTCTTATTATCTAATGATAACTTAAGCTCTGTCTTATTCAGATTTGGATCTGTACTAATAAAATCATCCGGATTAAGAGTTGGATCATTATCAGGATCATTAGTCATATCCTTAGTCTTTTCAAATCTACTATTACGATTCTCATCAATATAGAGATTTAAACGATAATTTGTAAGTGCAGTTTCAATCTTCCAGTTAAGATCATTAATGTAAAGCTCTGTAGAATCATCATTGAGAATATATTCGTTAGGTCTCTGCTTAACAAGAAGTCTAGGTCTCTGAGTCTTTAATATATTTGCAAGATCTATAACATCTCCCTGACCAGTCGCACTTGAAGCATTATAGTTAGGATCAACATCGCTATTATCTACAGCATTATATGCATAAGCATCTTTTCCAGCAAACACAGTAGCATACTCACCTACTGTCTTACCATACTTCTGCTGATAATTAGTAATCTTTATAGTCTTTGAAGTATCAAATCCCCATAATGTATAACCATTAACAGTACCAGAAGCAGGTTTAATACTAGTAAGGAACTGATACATATTAGTATCAGGACCAACCTGAGTAGTAAGGTTATCAGCAAGCTGCTTAGAAACGATTACAGGCATCTTTGTAGAATACTCCTGTAATTCAACAAGCTTCTTATTACTAATATCATTACCTGTAATATGACCACTTACATCAGTAGCAGAAGTCCTAACAGGATAATAAGTCTGGAAGTCAGCAGAATTGTAAGAATCACCATAACGATAATACATCTGATATGTATTATTATTCTTCCACTGAGCCTTAACACTTGAATTATCTCCACCAATAAAGATAGCATCATAATTATCAAGAAGTGTCTTAGTTGAAGTATTAAACTCTAATGAAGACATATGTACAACTTTGACTTCATTATAATCAAGATTCAAAGCATGTGCTATCTTAGCTTTTGATAAAGTCCAATTATAATAATCACATAACTTATCATTGCTATTAGTCTTATAAGTATTAATTACATTTGTAAGATTTGTTACCCTAGTATTACCCTCACCATAATCAGAAAGAGGAATACCATTTTCACCAAACTGAATTTCATCAGCTGTAGCATCTTTTCTAACGGCACTATTTCTTAAGTAATAAATACCAAAATCAGTATGATTATAAGCTGTATTATTTCTACCTGAAGTACCCTTAAATGATTTATCAGTAGCGAGTGGAGAAGCTAAAAGATCAGTTTCACCACTACTACTCTGACTACCCATAATTCCAGAAGCACCAAAAGCTTTAGCAAGCTCAAGATCTATAGGATAACCAGGTTCAATCTCAAGAATTGTATAAACAGTACTTGAATCTCCATCATTACTTGTTGAGAAGATTCCTCTAAATGAACCATTAAGGATTATATCAGCAACATCCTTAACACCCATCTTAATTCTTGTCTGAGAATAGCCCTGCACTTTAGACTGAGAAGTTACAAGAACATTAGAATATCTTGAATAATCGTCATCAGTTGCAAGCTTCTGTAAAACATATTTATAACCATCAGCTGGGTTATCTGCATGTGAATGATACTCTGTAATAGTATACCCATCTGCATATAACATATGAACACCTGACTGAGCAATAGATGCAAGTAATGAATATGTGTCATCATCAATTGTATCTGTTATACCTGGCTCAAGTATTACATAATCATAAGTATCGATACCAGCGTCAGCAGCCAGACCATTATTAAAGTCAATTAAATCAGATATACCAATCTTCTGATAATCAAACTTATCAGGTTTAGCTTCTCGAGTATAATAACCTCTTGACATCAATACAGATGAATCAAGATCTGTACCGTCAGCAGTAAATCCTAACAAACCACTTATTGAATAGCCTGTACCATCATCTTTACCAATTGCAAGAATCTTTGCATTATCACTATTATTATCCCAATAAGATTTCTGATAGTCACCATGAATAGGAATAAAGTAATAACTAGCTGAACTATTGTTCATAAGATATGTCGCATCATCAGTAGGCTGCTTATATGCAGTACTAGCAGAAGTAAACTCTTTTGATATTACATCAGCTATTGTTTTATCAGTATTTGTTTTATTGTTTAAAGTCATTGAATAACTATCAATCATAACAGGTTTATAATCGACAGTCGCTGCATTAACAATTGCATCCTTAACTGGCTCACGAAAATCAATATCGTTAGCACTATTATACATATTGTTAGGATCACAAGTAATATATATAAAATCAGCAGCTTTAATAAGCTTTACTATCTGATCATCAGTACTTCCATCAGCCATTACCTGAACAAACTTATAATCAAATGAATCAGGAGCCATCTGAACACTCTGATTCTTAGCATATGAATCAATAACTAATGATTTAAACTTACTTGCAGTAGTAGCATCACCATTGACCATAAACTGAAGCTTTGATGGTGTAGGACCAGAAGATACCTCAACGATATGATATATCTTATCATCCTTCATCTTAATAGAACCGTCAGCTTCATACTGAACATTTCCAGAACCATCTAAATCAGGAACTTTTCCATATCCACCATTAATAGAATTGTCAATGATTCTATCCATCTGGTTCATACTTGCATCAGTCGTTGTCGCAAATACCCTGGAATCAGAAACAAGGTCGTCTCCATTTTCGTCAGCCATACTAAACGAAAGGAATGTAAACGCACATGCCGAGATATAAATCAATGCAATTATTGATATTATCAATTTTTTATTAATTTTCATTCTCTTCATTATTATTCAATATCCTTTCTACTTAGCATCATGAAGAACATAGGAATTTCTAATAACAGTCATACCTTTGTTCTGATAACTCATATCATACTTAGCAAAATATACATCAAGCATTATTGAATCATTTTCACCATCAATCTTAGCAACTACTCCAGGAATAACATCAGAACTTCCTGTAGTTACATAATTTATATCACTAGCATAAATATTATTATCAGCTGTAATAGAACCGCTTGAATTAATATCAGTCATATAATGATACTTATCTGAAATATACATCTTATCATTAACAAACTCTATTGTTTCAATGCAGAAATCATTATCTTTCCACCTAGTTCCAAGACCTGGATTACTTGCATCAATAAGCTCTTTTGCATCAGCTGTAAGAGATGCAGGAACATACTCAGGCTTCAATGGAACTGCATACATAATAATAATCTTACTAACATACACATTATGATATGTAATATCACCTGTAGTAATATTTTCTTCTTTAAAAGAAGCCGAAGTAAAAGGCGAATATGTACCACTAGGTATCGCTGTTAAAAATCTTTCATACTCTTCTTTCTCAGTAGAAGACATATATCTAAATGTCTGATAATAACTATCAAAAGAATCATCATCACCAACAGCAGTTCTTGCAGCATCTGGGCTTGTTGACATAGTAGACATAAATGTAGATAATGTACCAACAGCAGATGAATCATTGATCAGATTTATATCTGATGCTCTAAGAATCTGCACACCAGTCAAAGTAGCAGTTGTAGAACCCGGTTCAGTCTTAGGAAATGATATGTCAGTATTAGCAGTATATCCTTCAATATATACATACTTAGCCTGCATCAAATCTTCAGTTATCTTATTATAGGACTCCTGCGCACTAGTTGAAATATTAATATCTTTCTTAGTTTTCCTAAAAAGAACTGAGTTAGAGCTCATAATACCAACTATACCAGTAGCAATTAAGGCAAGTATGGCAAACGCTACAACAAGTTCAACAAGAGTAAATCCCTTATTATTATAATCCTTCAAAATAATATCAGCCTCCTCTTACTTTGACTCATGGCTACCATTTTGCCTAATAGTTACAGTTGCAATCTGATTGCCGTTCTTCTTATAAAATTTGAATGTACCATTTCCAGATACACATCGACCTTTCTTATCAAATCTTATAAAAACAGCTTCATCACCTTTAACTTTTATATCACTTTCACTACCATACGCCGAAACAATCTCATCAGCTGTTCCGCCTTTGATTACATCACCTTCAAAAGTAACTTTAACTCTAGTAGATAAATTCACAAGAGAACTTTCATCATAAGTATAAGTTTTGGTAGACTTATCATAAACAGCCTGACAAACTTTGTAATCCTTACTTCCATTATCATATATTACAAGAGCATACGACTTATTAGGATCATTATCAGGAGTCATATTCTTACACTTAGTGATTATATTGGACACTTCAGAATCAAACAAAACTGAAGCTTCCTTAGCTCTAGCAGAATTAATAACTGTTATGGAAATTAATGACATACCAGCAGCTATTGCAATTATTGCTATTACAATAAGCATTTCGACAAAGGAATATGCTTTGTTATTATTCTTTAAAAGTCTCTTCATAGCTTATCCCCCTAATCAACATTTCTCTTCCAGTTATTGTATCTTACTACATCTGAGTAATCGATAGTATTAATATCTCTTGCACTATCATCTGCAGCATGATATTCACCATTTACAACATCATTTGCATATCCTTCATAAGCTTTAAATAAGCTGAGAACTCTACATGCATATGCTGCCTGTTTCTTTTTATCATTGTCTGAGCCCTTAAACTCTTTAGACTTAACAATACAAGCATTAATAATATTTCTACATAACTCTGAAGAATTAATATTTGTAGTTAAATTATTATTTATGAATATCTTACCACCAGAAATAACTATTCCATTAAACTTATGTACTGATTTAGATGTATTATCATTCTTAAAGAATACATCACCCTTAGCAATAACAATACCAGTTACCTCGTTATTACCATCTGATGGTGCTTCAACTGTTACATCTCCATCAGATACCCAAACGCTATATGCACCAAGATCAAAATCATCAGGTCCAAATCTAGTTGGCAGTCTATTACCAGCAGTATCTGTAATCCATGGATCACCAGCACTTGAATTATAAATATAATCAAAGTTGAGGAACTTATTAAGTGGAGTAATTGATGCTTCACCTACATCCTGATTTTCAGCACTAATAATCTTATTAATAACATCCACATCTGTATCAACAGCAGTTGCATCTCCAGTGTCAGAAGGATCAAGATCCTTAAGTGCCCACTTTACATAATTATAATGTTTCTGGAAATCCTTTGAATAATCCTGTGCATTTGCAACAGTACTTGTATTCTTTGTACTTGAACCTGTAAGTGGAGAAGCAAGGCTACTTCCTTTACTAAGTACAACGTCAAACTTAATATCATCTGCACTTTCACTAGTAGAAGAAATAATGCTATTACCACTCTTAGTCATAACACCACTTGTATAAGAAGTGAATGATGTACTACCAGCTCCAACATTATCGTATGAATTCTGATTAAGAGCAATCTGACCAGCATCATAATACTTATACTGAACTACATTATTAAGCTCATCTTTATAAAAATCAGCAGTATGTGAATAAAGATCAACATCTGTCTTAGTTGCTATGTAGCTAGTAGATGAAACTCCTGCATTATAAGCTTCATAATAATCAAGATAATCAAAATAGTCTTTAATAAACGCCCTTGATAAAGCATCTACTTTATTTTCTCCAGTTCTAAATGAAATCTTTGATTTATCATATGTTTCATGACTTAAAACAGAAGCAAAATCAATATAATACATTGTCTTAGGAGTTGAAGAACCTGTTACTGTAACCTCTCTTAAAGTTACAGGGATTGTAAACTCATCCATATATATTGGATCATCAGATCCTGGATTATAACGACATCCAAAATACTTAATAAAGAGATATAAATTAGTCTGTAATTCAGCAGGTACATCGCACTGATAGATTATTCTATCACAGTCTGCATCTGCTACAGATGTAGCAGCTTCATTATACTTATAACCATTTACATCCATATAAGTATATGATGTTGTACTCTGATCTGAACAAAGAACATATCTTGTCTTATTGTTTCTATCAGGAGCATTATATGGAATATAAGCTATCTGGTTACTCTTAATAGATAATGATTCACCAGTCTTGTAATCTTCTGTATCCTGATCATACTCATTATCATTTGCAGTAAAGAATAAGTTATTTCCGTCAGAATCCTTTATATCTGAATAATAAACATTTCTACTTCCCTTACTCTGTGCAGAAAGTTCTACATAAGAACGACCTGCAATATATATAAGATTAGTATTTGTAAAATCAAGTTTTGCATTCTGACCATTTACAATGATAGAACTACTGTTGTAATGTCCTCTGTTCTGAACTTTACCAGCAACATATTCCTGATAAATATTTAGTGCACTTGCATCATTAACAACCTTCTTAGTTGTAGGAACAAATACACGATCATCAGATGTTGAAGAGTTACTATAACCATAGTATCCACCACTTAAAGTGAACTCACAGTTATCAGCTTCTATCTGAGTATCATCCTTTACATAAAGGTTAGCATCAAATGAAGCCTTAGCACCATATGGCTTATTATCAGAATTTGTTCTTGTTGTACCACCTAAAACTATTTCATCAGCCCATACATTAGCTGGAATAATTTCAGAATCTTTATAACCAAATACATTAAGTGTACCAGCATTCATTACAGAAAGTGATCCAGGTACTACAAAGTATTCGCCTACAAAGTTAACATTTGAACCATTAATATAAAATCCAGAATACTTGCTTCTAAGGTTATATCCATCATAAATATTACTTGTCTGTGCTGTAGCATCTATACCAGTAAAATCAGTACCTTCAGCAATTATAGAAGCATTAAGATAGTTATAATGATTAAATAATGTATGACCTCCAGATGCATAAGCATAATTGGATACTTTATTTAAATTATATACTGTATTTATTGCCTCTGAAGAACCCACAGGTGTAAATGTCTTAGTTATTGAAGATATATTAGAAAAATGAGTTCTTTGATTAGATGTCAACTTATTTTCATTATCATAATCATTATATACCTTATTATAGAAATCAGAAGCAGCATAAACATTACCATTAATGTTAAGTGTACTACCAGGCTGTTCATTAACCTCAACACCTGAATCTGCAATCAGACAATAATCAAAAAGATTATCAGTATCAACCATAATTGAATTAAAACTAACATCAAAATCAGGTCTTGAAATATCTATATCTGTACAAATAGTCTGCTTAAATGTACCTTTAGCAGGAGATCTGTTATAATCAGCTTCTCTTACTAACTTTACATTTTTAATAGTTACCTTTGTAACAAGTCCACCTTCAATCTGCTTCTCAAGTCTAAGATTTGAGTAATCAAGTGATATAGTGGAATTAGAAATCATATTACTTAAATTCACTACCAATGAATCAGTATCTGTAGGAGTAGCAGAAAGATAAAAGAAATCAGTTGGTAATGAAGCACTAGGATTAAACTTCTGCATGAACTTATCTTTGAACATGTTATTTGCTAGAGTATTATCAATATTTTTATATACTCCCTGAGACATATCAAACTCTATAACCTGCTCACGAGTTTCTTCATACGCTTCCTGCATGGCTGTCATAGTCTGAGCTCCAACACCAGCATAAATCTCATCCATAGCCTGTTCAAGATAGAAGAAGTTACTCTTAGCATTATAATCATACAACTTAAGTCTATATGCATATCCTACAGCTGTAAGTAATGCGCCAGCAAGAATACCGACAAATCCAAGTGCGACTATAACAAGAACTAAACTTGAACCCGAATTCTTTATTCTGTTCTTGATTTTAGACAAAAACTTTTTCATTTAATCGGCCCCCTTTGCGCCTGTGAAATATGTATACACTTCTGATTCAGAAGGTTTCGTATCATTATGGAAAGTTACTGTTATGGAATATAGTCTTCCATCTGAAGTACTTGCTTCATCAAGTGGTGGAACTAAAGATTTTTCATCTTTTCCTGTACTATTATAATCAGCAATCATATCAGGATATTCGATTAATGTCTGAGTTGATGCATCAACTGTAATACCAGGAAAATCACTATTAGTTGTACCACCATAGTTAAACTGAGAACCACCTGTAACAGCTGTATTAATGGTAGTTTCTCCAGCAGCATTTTTCTTAGTTGATATATTTGAAACAACCTGTAATGGTTTATTACTGTTGTCATTATTCTTAAGGTAGGAAAGATATATCTTAACAGGACTGAAAGAAGAAGTTACAACTTCACCACCTGTTCCATCAGGAGTTCTGGTAAATTTCTTAGTAAAGTAATAATTAAAGTTTTCATTATCAACCTTTAACTGAGAAATTTCTGTCGAACCATCATCAGTAACATTTCTGTCTTTATTATTTACCTGAGCCCAAGTCTTATCAGGCTTAATAAGATAAATCTTTGATGGATTATCTGTTGATGTATACTTATCTGCATCAACAGTTATATAGTCATTATATGCATAAGATGTATATGTAGCATTATCATTAATAATGAATGGCTCATATACGAAGAAAACATCAGGAGATTCATTAGTATTAAAATCCTGTTCGAAAATCGTATAACTGTTAGTATATACATAATTTGCATTACCGTTATACTGATTTAAAAATGAATGAGAAACAGTATACTTAGCTGTTACTTTCACTGTATAACTTTTTGCTTCATCAGAAACAACTTCCTTAGCCTTTACAGAAATAGTTAGAAGTCTAGAAAAAGTAGCCTGATTCTCTCGTGTATTTTCAAAAGCAGTTCTAATTTTTTCAGTAGTATTATAATTCTTCCAAGTATCTGCAGCAATAAGACTTTCCTTATTAGCAGCAACAATTGAAGCAAGAGAACCTACAAAGTCATCATAAAACTGTCTATCAAGACTAGTCGCATTACCCTGGATAATAGCCATCTTAGAACTATCAAGATCCTGGATATTACCTAAACCAAAAGAGTTAGGATTTGTATAATTGTAATCATGATTCTCAACAATTGCGGCACAAACATGATTATTAGCATCATACTTTACAATACTGTACTCGGATGTAAGCTGCCACATTTTAGCTGGATCAGTTTCAGGATCAGCTGCTCTTGCAGCATCAAGAGCAGCCTTACCATCATTATAATTGTCATAATATTTTACAGTACATTTATTCTCAAGAGCATTATTATTCAGGTCATCAAGAATAACTGTTCTTGAATAAACATTACCAGATCCTGTAATCGCCTGCTGTTCTGCTGTTTCAGCATTCTTGTCAAGTCCTGATTCACGACCAAGACGAGTCTCTCCAAGTGTATAATCTGTTGCAGAATATACAAAAGAACTAACATCTGGATCACTAGGATCTGACTTAGGACAAACATATACACTACCATCTGGATTATACAGATTACATGTAACATTTACAGGAGTAGCTACTGATTTAATATAAACATCATCACTTACATCGCCAACAACAAGTTTTTCTTTAGAAGTTGACTTAAAATATTCCATTACCAAATCTGCATTATCGATAACAACCTGTTTTTCTTTTGACTTTTGATTAGTTTCAATAGCCGTAAAAGTTTGAATAACTATTGGTGATATTAATAATGCCATTACGGCAACTGCGACCAAAACATCGACTAAACTAAAGCCCTTATTCTTTTGACTTGTCATTGGCGACCACCTCATCATAAAAATCTAATTAGTAAACCTTTACAGTTCCACTCTTAGAACCTAAGTTAAATCTTGGATTTGATGAATCATCTCCATCAACCTTGATATAAACACCAAGATCAGTAGAATTTGTAATATTAACCTTCACACCATTCTTATCATCTGCACCTGTTCTTGTAGATGACTTAACATATACAGCAACGTTACTTGAAAGAATCTCTGTCTTATAACTCTTGCTACCAATTGCATATGTCATATAATTCTTTCCATCTTCTGATGAAATTGTAATATCAAGTGTTTCTTCAGTAGCACTACTTGATGTTACATATGTATCTTCATTACTCTCGTTAGAAGCAACGATAATTCCTGAAGATGTATCATTATCTGCACTGTTAAGAAGGATAACAAGACTGTGGCTTGTTGCAATGCCCTCACCATTATCACTATCATATGAAACAGCTGAGCTTACACCACCCTCAACACCTTCGAAGATATTTTCCTTACCTTCTTTTACAGATACAACTGGATGCTCTGGCTCTCTATCAGGACCACTGATTGAATATGCATTAAGTATAATGTTACCAACACACTCATCAATTGGTTCTGCAGCATCAGCATTATATGCAATACTTACTGAAGATATAGCCATTCTATACTTATAATCAGCTATATATGCAAGATAATCCTTAAGTCCTTCATATGTACCATTGTATGATATTGAATAAGCATCTGTCTGACATACATAAGCTTCTTCATCAGTATCTTCAGATACATCACCACCACCTAATACATAGAATGATGATGCTCTAGGCATTGCGAAAGCGTCATTAATGAAATCAAGCGACTCTTCAACGCCCTTCATGAACATAACAGTTGATTCCTGATTAAGATCAGCAGGATAATTTGCAACAACTTCATCAAACTGTCTGTTAAACTCTGCAGTTTCTTCAATATATTCATCTTTATGTTTTTCTTTCTCGATAAGATCATCGAGTCTAGCCTGTAATTCAGCGTTCTGTGATTCTAAACTTGCAATAGACTCTCTTTTAGGTTTAACAACAAACATAAAAGTGGCAACAAGAATTAATATAGCACCAAGAACTAAAAGAATTTTCTTATTTGTATCACTCATATTCCTTGCCCTCCCCTTTACTCTTCTTCAGCATCTGTAAGTGATGCATTTGGATTAGTGTATACACAAGTAGCAGTAAAGGTATATTCATTATTACCTTCATCATTCTTTGTCATAGATACACTAGATACATATACATCCTCTATACAACTGATTGTCTTAAGCTGCATAATAAAATCAGCTATATCATCATATGTAGGAGCGATTGCTGGAATTGAGATAGAATCATTACTTGATGAGAATGACTGAACAACAATATTTGAAGGAGTTTTATCCTGCAGATTGTTGATAAATTCAAGACACTGCTCATTAAGCTGATATGTTCCAAGATCCATAGCCTTAACATCAACTGCACGAGCCTCAGCAGCATCTCTTGCAGCAATGATTTCCTCTATGTATGCTTTCTCTTCAATCTGTCTCTCAAGAGAAGCCTTTTCATTTTTAAGAGTATTCTCTTTATTAATAAAGTAGAATGCTGCACCAGCAGAAATAAGAGCTGAAGCAACAAGAATTGCAACAAATGGAGCAATTCCACCACTACTCTTAGATTTTGAACCTGCACCACCAAGTGCAAATCCCATAGGCTTAAGAGCACCACCAATAGGAGCAATTAAGTAAACTGGGCTGTAAATTCTAAGATCAATTGATGGATCAAACTTTACATTATAGAGGCTATCCATGATTCTTGTTGAAACATTAAGCTGTATCTTAAAGAGACCATCAATTCCTCTAATAAGAGCTCCATCACCAGTAAGGAATACATCATCGATAGGATTGTCTGGATTCTTTGAAGCATAGAAATCCATAACACGACCGATATTGTTTATAAGATATCTAAATGCACCGGTTGCTTCATTATCATCAAAATCAACTGTAATAATACGTTCATTCTGAAGCATCGTCATAGCAGTTGTTGCATCAACACCCTTATCCTGCATAACTACATTTACTACAGGATTTGTTCCGTAAGGTACAGTTCTCTGAAGAAGAAGCTTATCTCCATTAACAACATTAAGAACTGTAGACTCAGCACCAAGCTGAATAACCATAGTTGTTGACTGTTCTGTTGTCTGAGTCTTAATAAGCTGAAGCATAGCATTACCAATATAATCAAGTGCAACAACCTTAAGACCAGCAGCCTGAGCAAGATCATAGAAACCTCTAACCATCATCTCAGGAGCAGCTACAGCCATAACTCTCATTTGCTTAGAACCATTCTCGTCAGTAAATGACTCAAGAACAGTATTCTCAATGATATAATCCTGGATATTACCAACAGGAAAATACTCAGAAGCATTGGAGTTAATAAGTTGAGAAACTTTCTTCTCTGCAACTGCAGGAATAACAACTTCTCTGTTAACAATCTTTGTAGAATTCATAACAAAGATTGCATTCTTGTTTGAGATACCAGCACTTGCCAACTGTGTGCGTATCTCGATTGCAATACCATTCAGATCTCTGATATTACCATCGTCGAAACTACCTTCAGGTGTCTCAAAAATAAGAACCTTATGGATATAAGTCTGTTTCTTCTGTGATGCAGTAATCTCTACAATAGTAATACTTTCGTTTGTAATGTCTATTGACAAGACTCTGTTATTTGCCATTCTATAGCCTCCCTCATTTTTTTCAGTAGTTTTTATTTAAGGAGCGTTCCAAAGCTCTCAACAAAAGATCAGCTCCATACCCCCTTTACCTACACACCAAGTGGTATATATGTAAAGGAAGAAATAAAAACCGCTGATCATAAAACAATAGATATCACATGATAGGATTTCAAAGGACGAGTTTGAAATCCCATCATGCAAATTATTACATCTTACTTATAAGCGTTATCAATTGATGGCTGAAGCATGATAGCTGTCTCTCCACCAACTGTTGCAGATGTATCGTTATTCTGAGCTGTATGACCTGACCATGAACCATTGTTGTAAAGCCAAACAACTGGCTTACCAGCGCCGTTAGCACCAACGATCCAACCCTTAGCTCCGTCCTTTGTGAACTTAAGCTTTGGAGTCTTACCACCAGCTGAAGAGTTAAGCTCTGCAGCAAGCTTTGTGTAAGCTGTGCTTGAGAATGCTGTATCAGCATCAGCAGAAACAAGTGCAACTGTATCCTCTGGTTTTGAAAGGCTCATAGCTGACTGACATTCATCATAAATAGCCTCGTTTGAAAGAGCAGCCTGCATAGCTGTGTTAAGTGTCTCAGCAGCAGCTACGTCATCTGATCTACGTGACTTGTCAATGTAACGGATAAGTGCTGGAGCAATAGCTGCAGCAAGGATAGCCATAATAGCTATAACGATAATAAGTTCAACAAGTGAAAAACCCTTATTCTTCATAATCTCTTTTTCTCCTTTAAAATAAATAGATTTGTTTAAATAGTGTATAATATAGTCGCTCGCCCCGACGATATTACATTTATTATAAAGAGCATTGCTCTCTATAAACATTTTAGTAACTATCAACAGCATCGTACATGTTAAGAATTGGTGAGTAAACTGCAAGTACGATACCACCAACTACAACTGCAAGTACAACAATGATAAGTGGTTCCATAGCAGCTGCAAGAGCATCTGTTGCCATATCGACTTCATCTTCATAGAAGTCAGCAACCTTAGTCATCATATCTTCAATGTTACCTGTTTCTTCTCCAATATGCATCATCTGAGGAAGCATAACTGGGAAAATATCCATATCCTTTATAGGTTTGGAAAGAGGAACACCTCGCGAAACCTGAACTTTACAATCTTTAAGTTTATCTCTAACTACCTTATTCTTGATTACATTTGCTGTCTGTTCAACCGCATCGATCATTGGGATACCAGATGAAAGAAGTGTTGAAAATGTTCTAGAGAATGTAGCAGCTGTTGTCTTAACATTAAGATTACCAAAGATAGGAATCTTAAGAGCTGCATTTCCCTTAAAGTTCTGACCCGCATCTGTTGCTGCAAAAAGCTTCCAAGCAACAACAAGTAATATAACTATCGCCAGAACTATGTACCATCTTTTAACCAGGAAATCCGAGAAGTTTACAAGAAGCTGTGTAGCAGCAGGAAGTTTAGCATCCATTTCCTTGAACATCTCTGAGAAAGTTGGAATAACCTTTACGAGCATAAGTACAACAACACCGATTGTTACACATAAAACTACGATAGGATATGCCATAGCACTCTTAATCTTACCTTCAATATGTCCATCTTTTTCAAACTGTGTTGCCATACGTTCGAAACAGATTTCCATCTTACCAGATGATTCACCAGCTGCAACCATGTTTGAAAGCATCTGTGGGAATACATCAGAGTTAAGTTTAAGCGCATCTGCAAGTGTTCCACCCTTTTGAACATGTGCTGAAGCCTCTTCTATAGCTGCAACGAGTCTCTTATTTTCCATACTTGTTGCCAGCATGTCGAGTGCAGATATTACAGGAACACCCGCTCTAAGAACCGCTGCAAACTGTTTACAGAAAACAGACAAATCCTTGTTTTTTACTTTTCTTTTAAATACCTTGCCGAGATCTATATCACTACTAGTGCCAAACTCAGTAATGTTAAGACCTTCAGCACGAAGTTTTGACTTCGCTGTTTCTTCGCTATTAGCTTCAATGGTACCTTTTTTAATCTTACCACTAGCATCTATAGCACGATAATCATACTTTGCCATATTGTGTCCTCCGCCCATTTTTTCATAACATAATATCTATATAAATATAATATAATTTACATAAGATTGCAACATCTTCGTAAATATTATATAAACAAACTGTTAACAAGTCAATCAAGTTCACATTATATTCATAAAGAAAATCTTAAGACTCTTCACCCTATTTTTATCTTTAGAAATTAGTACAGATTCTTCTTCATTCCCAGCTGATCCTGAGCATACAGAAGAGCATTATCTCTACTGATCTGACCGTTTCTATACATATCAATCAAGCAGTCATCCATAGTTACCATACCAACATTTCTAGAAGTCTGAATGGTTGACTCAATCTGATGTGTTTTTCCTTCACGAATCTGAGCTCTGATAGCCGGTGTTGCAAGCATTACTTCGAAAGCTGCACATCTGCCTTTGCTATCTGCTGTAGGAAGAAGCTGCTGTGAAATAACACCTTCTATAACCATTGCAAGCTGGATACGAATCTGTTGCTGCTGATGTGGTGGGAATACGTCGATGATACGGTCTACCGTAGCAGCTGCACCAATTGTATGCAGTGTCGAGAATACCAAGTGTCCTGTCTCAGCTGCTGTAATAGCAATCTGAATTGTTTCAGGATCACGCATCTCTCCAACGAGGATAATATCTGGATCCTCACGAAGAGCAGCTCTAAGTGCATTATCGAAAGAAAGTGTATCCATACCAAGCTCTCGCTGGTTAACGATTGACTTCTTATGATGATGAATGTACTCGATAGGATCTTCCAGGGTTATGATATGATTACTGGTATTTGTATTTGCTATATTTATAATAGAAGCAAGTGTTGTTGATTTACCAGATCCTGTAGGTCCTGTAACAAGAACAAGTCCTCTCTTTTTCTTATAAAGCTCTACAACTGCTGGTGGTAATCCCAACTGTTCCGGTTTTGGGATGATTGTATCAATCTTTCGATACGCAGCAGCCATATTACCCTTATCCATATATACATTTACACGGAATCGACCCTTATCACCAACAGAATATGCAAAGTCGCACTCACCTCTATCCTTAAGGATAGCCTTCTGTCTTTCATTCATGGTCATTCCGATACTTTCTGCCGCTTCACTTGATGAAAGTGGTGGCACATCTACTTCCTGAAGTGCTCCGTTTATTCGGAACTTTGGAGGTATACCAACCGCCAAGTGTACGTCGGATGCATTCTCATCAACCGCAAGGCTAAGGAGCTCGTCCATATCTATCATATAACATTGTCCTCCCACATTTTATTTTTTATCCTTTGCTACGCTCAGGATTTCATAACTTTATGAATAGTGTATATAACTCTCTATATAATATAGAAGATTAATAATTATCACCTGTGGTGTATACAATCTTCTTCATCTCCGCAATCGAAGTTGTTCCATTTAGAACGTGTTTTGCCGCAGACATTTTAAGTGTTGACATTCCCTCTTCAAGAGCTTGTTTTTCTATAACATCTGCTGTTGCACCTCTAGCGATGACAGACTGAAGCGCTTTCGAAACCGGCATCATCTCGTAAACACCGATTCGTCCAGAATATCCAGTGTCGTTACATAAAGGACAACCAACAGGTTCATAAAGAACCACATCATCCTCTGGATCCTCAACGCCAAGAACTATCTTTTCATCATCATCTGCAAGTCTTGGTTCTCTACAGGATGTGCAAAGACGTCTAACAAGTCTCTGTGCGATAACACCTACAAGAGCATCTCCAGCAACATAAGGTTCAATGCCCATATCAATAATACGAGTAACTGTTGATGCTGCCGAGTTGGTATGTAGTGTGGATACAACCAAGTGTCCTGTGATAGCAGCCTGTACAGCTATCTGTGCAGTCTCGCCATCTCGAATCTCTCCTATCATTATTATATCAGGGTCCTGACGAAGGATAGATCTAAGAGCCGCCGCAAAGGTCATCTCCGCTTTAACATTAACCTGAACCTGATTGATTCCGTTGATATTAGCCTCGACTGGGTCTTCTACAGTAATGATATTAACCTCTTCTTTATTAAGCTCTGAAAGAGAAGTATAAAGTGTAGTTGATTTACCAGATCCTGTAGGTCCTGTAACCAGGATGATTCCATGTGGATTACTGAGGATTCCATCGAAGATTTCAATCTCAGATGGTGAGAAACCAAGTCCAGACTTTGGTTTTGTAAGCCCTTCCTTGGAAGTAAGTCTCATAACCGTCTTCTCACCGAATACAGTAGGAAGAACAGAAACACGGACATCAAACTCTTTTCTATCTACTATTATAGTAATACGACCATCCTGAGGTTTTCTCTTCTCAGCGATATCCATACCACCGATAATCTTAATACGAGCTGTAATAGCAGGAAGGATATTTAATTCATATGTCATAACCTGCTTAAGAGCACCATCGATACGGTATCTTACACGAACATTTGTCTCAAGTGCTTCTATATGAATATCGGAGGCTCTCTGTCTAACTCCACCTTCGATAATCTGATTAACAAGAAGAACGATAGGAGAATTATCAATTTCTTCATCAAAACTACTATTCTCATCTTCAGCGCCAACGCCCATCTCAAGCTTGTAAGCTTCAGCAGCCTGCATAGCCTCAGCACTACCGTAGTTCTTTCCTATTACATTATCAAGATCATCTTCAAAGGAAAGAAGTGGTTCAACCTGAAGTCCACTGGCAATACTGATATCATCTACAGCCATAAGATCCATAGGATCTGCCATAGCAACCTGAAGTACATTAGCATTATCCTCAGCAAAGCCTATTGGCATAGCCTTATACTTCTGAACCAGTTCCTTTGGTACAAGATTAAGAACACTATCCTCAATCTGTACAGTTCTAATCTCACAATAGTCTATACCCATCTGGGTTGTAAGAACGGTGATAAGAAGCTCTCTGGATATAAAGCCCATATCCATTATAATGTTACCGAGCATTCCGCCCTCTTCTTTTTGTTTAGCAAGGGCTTCCTGAAGCTGTTCAGCTGTTATAGCTCCTGCCTCAACTAAGAGATCACCGATACGAATTTTTTTTCTTGCGCCAGTTATACGCATGCATCTTCTCCTTATTTTTTGTAAACCGAGCTATGGTACCACAACTCAATTCTGTTTACAACAACTTTTTTAGATTTTTTACCCTTCACTAAATGGGCATAAATCCCCCAACCCATTCGTTAACATAATGATTATAACATAACGCTTATAATATGCAAAACACTTTTATATTTTTAGTAATTATTTATACGATACGGCCGTTTTTTGAGTAAATTGACACAAAAACGAGCAAGAAAATGTACAATATGCACAATAACTTGCTCGTTTTTGTTCCCAAAAGGGAGGTTTACATTTTTGTTTTTGTTGGTTCAATCACAAATTTTATGTGATGGCTGATTCCTGACATACTCCTTCCGGCTCATATCCATGATCTTCAAGAAGAAGTATTCATCATCAGGATAGCCATATCCGTGACGACGGAGGGTC
>Ga0129306_1000460_pt1 | contig 63939 bp, 64 predicted proteins | sample P827metagenome_FD_94438 | JGI IMG/M metagenome (GOLD analysis project Ga0129306, IMG submission 94438) | Capybara group fecal microbial communities from Wisconsin, USA - P827 metagenome | ecosystem: Host-associated > Mammals > Digestive system > Large intestine > Fecal | place: USA: Wisconsin... | reverse complement strand
TATACACGCACAATCTGCCAATATTTTAGGCACCGGTGATGTAACCGTAGCTGCCGGTAACAAGATTTTAACTAGTACAACGGCTAAACAAGACTATGCAGAAGACTACAAGTCGGTGAAAAATCTGGTTTACTTTCGGCTGGTGGCATTGGCTTTATGATTGGGACCAAGAAAACGGCCGATGCGGCAAGTGAAGATGCCAATACAACGGTAGGTTCTGTCATTGGTTCAACAGAAGATAATGTGACGATTCAGGCTAACGATACGGTACAACTTAAAAAAGCCGATGTGCTTGCCAAGAATGACATTGCTATTTCCGGTAGCGATGTGACCTTAGCGGGTGATACGAATACACGGACCTCTACCACCTTGCACGAAGTAAAGACCAGTGGGTTAACCGTAGCCTTAAGTGGTACCGTTATGTCTGCCGTTAATACGGCCATAGACCTTAAAAAACCATGCAAAGGATAGAAACGATAAACGCTTGGCAGCACTCGAGTATTTAGAGGCTGGTAGAAACATAAAAGATGGTGTATTAATACTGTAGGAACAATAGGTATAAGCGGTACATTAGATCAACAATTTAATAAATTTAAGAAGGATATAGGGCCTCCACTTAGCCCAGAAGATAAAAGAAAAAGAGATGAACAATATTTTGAAGAGGCTAAACATAGGATGATATAGGTATGTATATAATTTTTTTGGACTATTGTTACTAGTTATAATATGGGCAAAAGATTCAGTTGAACAGTACGGTGGCTATACTATAAAAGTTACTTGTTTAATGAAAGTTATAAGAACGCTATTTCTTATATGTTGCGTCTTTAATCTTAAAATTATTGAAATGGGTATAAAAACTAATATTCAGGATATACTAGTTTTATTAAGTTTTTTATTATACTACATTCAAATGAAACTAACGTTTAAACAATTAGTTGATAAAAATGATGTTAATATAAATAATAAAGTTAGGATGTATCAGTTTTGGTTAAATGTAAGTAGTGTAGGGTTTATTATATTTATAATATTAAAATGTTTATTGTAATTCTAATCTACTTTGTGATTTACAAAAGTGTTAAATTACAGTCTAAAATCCTTCTTGAGATGCCTTGTAATGTAATTATTCAAAAACAACTATTAATTCAGATACAGCAGGTTGGTCTAAAAAACAGTATAGTAAAGCTTTATTAGGGCCAACTATATTTGGAACGGCTAATACTAGTATGGAGGAAAGTAGTGTGGTCTGGAGTTCCTGTTACTAAATCTAATGGTATAACTATGAGTGCATTTAGTGGTAGCGGGAGAGTAGGATTTACTTATACTCGCGAAGTTAAGAGTGAAGGACCATCTACTATAAGAGAAAAAGATGAGGAAGGAAAAATTATTTTGCCTATAAAACCAGATTAAAAGAAAGGTATTCATGTGCGATATTAAAAAAGACTTTGGAATTGGTATAAAGGCGATGTCCCCAAGGGTGGGGATTTCGTATATGCAACTCAATATGTTATAAGAGTTTATATAGTACCCATTTTCCTGTTGGGATTTTTGCTATATAGTAGTATCTCATATATTGCATATTTACCATCACAAGAAGAACGATATGCTGGTCAAGAGAAAATTTCGATGGAAATCACCCAAGTTATACAATATGACAATTTAAAAAAACAGTATTTGCATAAAATGATTAATCGAAATTTAATATTATCTGGAACAACAAAAATGAATAAAGAAAACTTTTTTTCTGCTATAGACCAAAAACTTAAAGAAAAAGGATATTTTAAGGCTGTTAACTATGTAACTCCTAAAGAACAAAGAGACAAACTAGTTGTATATATAAATGATAAGTATAAAATTAATGTGTATTATCCAGAGGAAGGAATTTGGACTATTTCAATTTCATCAATAAATTCAGCAAAAGATCAAGGATTTTAAGTAAATTTCTAAATCTACTTGCAAAATTTTCGATATAGTGTTACTATGAATATATAATCAATAAGAATTATCAATTAATAGTAACTAATATTTGGATATTCATTTTAAAGGAGGACACTATGTCTTTAATCGGCAAATCTTTACCAGAATTTTCTGTTCAGGCTTTCCAGAATCCTGAAATTAAAACGATTACACGCGAAGACGTTCTAGGCAAATGGGGCGTATTCTTATTCTACCCGGCAGACTTTACGTTTGTATGTCCTACAGAATTAGAAGAAATGCAAGAACACTATGCAGAATTAAAAGCTATGGGCGTTGAAGTATACTCCGTATCTGTAGATTCTGAATTCGTTCACAAAGCATGGGCAGATGCTTCTGAAAAAATCGGCAAAATTCAGTACAACATGATTGCTGACCAGAAACATGAATTAGCAGACTTCTTTGGCGTATTTGATGCTTCTTCTGCACGTGCGTTCCGCGGTACCTTCGTAGTTGATCCACAGGGCGTTATTCAGACTGCTGAAATTCACAATATGGGTATTGGTCGTTCCGCAGCAGAAACGGTTCGTAAAGTACAAGCGGCTCAGTTCGTAGCACAGCACGGTGATCAGGTTTGTCCTGCAAACTGGAAACCAGGTGCAGATACTTTAAAACCATCTCTTGACTTGGTTGGCAAACTTTAATCGTTGTTTATTAGCGCATCTGCTTCAGGCTTTGCTTGGAGCCGATGCGCTTTTTGCGTAAGAAAGGAGCTATACATGACATTAGATACACATATTTATGATTTGATTATTATTGGCGCCGGTCCAGCAGGTCTTAGTGCAGCTGTATATGCAGGCCGTGCCATGGTGGATACTTTAATTCTGGAAAAAGGTGCCGTGGGAGGACAAGTAACAACTACAAAAGAAGTTGTAAATTACCCAGGTGTGCCCAGCACAACAGGACCGGAACTTGTAGCAGACATGTATAAACAAGCGCAGCAATTTGATGTGTTAAAGAAGTCCGGTACCGTGGAACGTGTGGAATTAGAGGGAGATATTAAACGTATTCACACGAAATCTGTCACCTACCAAGCACGTGCCGTGCTAATCGCAACGGGGGCACAACCTCGTAAAATTGGCTTCCCCGGTGAAAGTGAATTTACCGGTCGTGGCGTTGCCTATTGTGCGACTTGCGATGGCGAATTTTATACGAATAAACCTGTACTTGTGGTAGGCGGTGGCTATGCTGCCGCAGAAGAAGCCATTTTCCTTACACGTTTTGCTTCCGAGGTACATATTTTAATTCGCAAAGGGGATTTTAGTTGTGCGGCTAGTGTGGCAGAGGCAGCAAAACGGCATCCTAACATTCAGATTCACTACCATACCGAAGTAAAAGAAGTTTTCGGTGATACACAACTTCATCGTGCAGTGCTTATAAATAACCAAACACAGGAAGAAACCGTGTTTGAAAAAGAAGGATTCGGTTTATTTGTGTTGGCTGGGACTGTTCCACAGACAGAAGTGTTTAAAGACCTATTAGAAGTAACACCGGAAGGCTATATTCCTGTGGACCATACCATGCAGACCTCTATTCCCGGTGTCTATGCAGCAGGGGATATTTTGCCAAAAGAGTTGCGTCAAATTGTGACGGCTACGGCAGATGGTGCCGTGGCAGGTACGGAGATTGCAAAATATGTATTGCAACAACGTAAAGCTGCAGGCATCGAGGATATTAGTGAAGCGGTGATTGCTCGTCAGCAAGCACGTTTAGGCAGTATGAATCCAACAACTAGTTCAGTAGGGGGTAGAGATAATTCTGCTACTACTGGACTGGTAGATTCACATGACGATAGCAAAACTGTAGTAAACAATAGCTCTAATGGTCAAAGTAATACTTGGTTTGATGAGGCTATGGTGGGTCAGTTAAAAGGTATTTTTGGTCGCTTAACTAAAAACGTAGAAATTGCTATGTTTATTGATCCAAAAGGACCAAAAGTGGCAGAACTTCGTAGCTTTATGCAGGAGCTAGCAGCTATTGATAGTCACCTTTCAGTTACCGAATATACTATGAACGATGCAAAAGCTACACAGTATAATGTAGTACGCCCTAGCACGTCAGTCCTCGTTGTTGACGGACAATCTACGGGTGTACGCTATGCAGGGGTCCCAAGTGGGCATGAGGTGAATTCCATCATTCTCGGTATTTACAACGTAGCAGGACCGGGACAAGATATCGAACCAGATATGGTTGCGCGCATTCAAAAGTTAGGTGCGGTTAAATTAGAAGTATGTGCCTCCTTGTCTTGTCATTTCTGTCCAGATGTGGTGGCGGCATGTCAACGCATGTCATCTTTGAACCACGACATACAAGGAGAAATGATTGATGCGGTGTTATATCCGGAATTAAAAGAGGCCTATAATCTCATGAGTTTCCCTACACTTGTTATAAACGATGGGGCAAAAATTTTGTATGGAGCACAGAGTTTGGAAGATATTCTGACAGTGTTAGAAAGCATGTAATATAATCTTAGTTTTCATTAAGAATCTGTATCTATGTATCTTGAAGATAGCCTGTTTATAGGATTCTATAGACCTTACTAGACTTATGATATAATAGATACAGATTTGTTTTATGTAAGAGAAGAAAGGATATGTATGACACTTTCAAATAGACAGAAATGGCTTATCGGTATTGCGGTAGTCGTCATTGGAATCATTGGATTTAATCGTTATGGACATGTAGAAGAAGCAAAAAGTCCTAAAATTGCGATAGTTCGTGTAGAAGGTGTAATCTCTTCTGGTGAAAATGGCGGCGATGTTTTTAGTGGCAGTGCAGCTGGTGCTAATACTATAATGAGTCAACTTAGAAAAGCCAGAAAAGATGAAGGGGTAAAAGGTGTTTTGCTTCGTATCGATAGCCCTGGCGGTAGTGCGGCGGCTTCGGAAGAAATTGCTACAGAAATTGAAAAGATTAAAGAAGTGGGTAAACCAGTGGTGGTCTCCATGGGTGACATGGCGGCTTCCGGCGGATATTGGATTGCTGCCTATGGCGATAAAATTTATGCTAATGATGCGACAATTACAGGCAGTATTGGCGTGTATATGGGATATACTAATTTACAGTCTTTGTATGAAAAAATTGGCATACGCGAAGAAAAAATTAAGAGTGGTGCCCATAAAGATATGATGTCTTCCACACGTGAAATGACAGAAGAAGAACGCGCACTTATACAGAACATGGTGAATGATATGTATGGCCAGTTCCTTGAAGTGGTAGCAAAAGGTCGCCATAAATCAGTTGAAGACATTAGACCGCTCGCAGATGGTCGTATTTTAACAGGTCGTCAAGCGAAAGCGGCAGGTCTTGTGGATGAAATTGGTAATTACTATGATGCGTTGGGGTATTTAGCAGAACAGCTTGGTATGGACCCTAACGATGTACCGATTGTGGAATATGATGACATGGATGGCTTTACAAAGCTTATGAATAAACTACGTCTTGAAACGGTCCGCTCCTTTGGGCTGTCCTTGCAGGGCAATCCAGAAGCACCACGTGCTATCTTAAAATAATATAGTTATGTTGATATATGAAGTTGTTAGGAGATAGAAGAAATACATGAAAGTTACGAAATTACATGGTCTAGGAAATGATTTTATTGTCTTTTTTGATGAGAATGGAAAAACAAAAGACTATACGGATATGGCGATTAAATGGTGTAATCGTAACACAGGAATTGGTGCAGATGGTCTGGTGATAGTGGTGCCTTCTGATGTGGCAGATGTACGCATGCGCATCATCAATTCCGATGGCTCAGAAGCTGAAATGTGTGGCAATGGCGTACGTTGCTTTGCAAAGTATGCGTATGATCGTGGACTTATTAAAACGAAGCAATTCGCCATTGAAACATTGGCAGGCATTATTAAGCCAGAAGTTATTGTTGAAAATGGCAAAGTTACACAAGTTAAGGTAGATATGGGAAAACCTGTTTTCAAGAGTACGGATATTCCTATTAACGATGATGCTGAAAAAGTATTACATCATGATATAACCATAGAAGGGGTAATTTACGACGTAGCTTCTGTACGTGTAGGGGTGCCTCACACGGAAGTGTTTGTTACGGACATTACAACAGCACCTTTAAAAACCCATGGCCCGCTTATGGAGAAACATGTAGATTTTCCACAGCATACAAATGTGAATTTTGTAGAAGTAGTAAATGATCATCATATTAAAGTGCGCACGTGGGAACGAGGCGCGGGTGCTACCCTTGCGTGTGGTACTGGTAGTTGTGCAGCGGTCGTTATGAGTCATGAACGTGGCTTCACTGGTCGCAGTGTAGATGTAGAATTATATCTCGGTATTTTACATATTGACTACATGGAGGACGGCACCATTTTTATGACTGGTCCTGCAGAAGAAGTATTTGACACAGACATTGAAATTTAGTATAAATCTTAAATGTTAACGTTAAATTTTAAAATAGGATTGAGATTGCATTATGATTATTAGCGCTGGTGAACGCACCGATATTCCTACTTTTTATAGCGAATGGTTTTTAAATCGTCTAAAAGCTGGTTTTGTTCTCGTTCGCAATCCTATGTTTCCCAACAAGATAACAAAATATAGTCTGGATCCTACGGTTGTGGATTGTTTGGTGTTATGCTCAAAAAATCCAGCACCGATGGTAGATAAGATTAAAGCTATACAGGATATGGGCCATATGTTGTATTTCTTTGTAACGATTACCCCTTATGGTAAGGATATTGAACCACACGTTCCACCCTATGAAGAGGTAATTGCCACGTTTAAACAATTGTCTAAATTGTTGGGGCCAAACAATGTATGTTGGCGATATGATCCTATTTTGGTGAATGAAACCTATACAGTGGACTATCACAAAGAAGTATTTGAGGCGATGGCTATCGAACTTGGTCCGTATACAAATCGCTGTATTGTCAGCTTTGTCTATTTGTATCAAAAGTTACGTAAAAATTTTCCAGAGCTTACATTAGTGTCAGAACTGGATAGTCGTGAATTATTGACATATTTTTCTAGTATTGCTAGTCGGGAGCAATTTTCCTTGCAAGTATGTGCAGATAGACGAGATTATACAGAGTTAGGTATGGAGAATTCCGGTTGTTTTCAAGCTCGTCATTTAGAATTGGCTTTGGGGCAACCTATAAAGGCATTGCCCGAAAAGCCTTTGCGTGATGGGTGTCACTGCATTCCTCGTTATGATATTGGCGCTTATGAGAGTTGCCCACATGGTTGTCGGTATTGTTATGCGGTAAATGATGCAACGCAAGCACTGGCTAATTACAAACAACATGATCCGTTGTCATCGTTATTATTAGGGCAGGTATTGCCGACTGATGAAATAAAAGAAGCACAACAAAAGTCTTATAAACTTCCCTTTAGTCAGGAAAGTTTGTTTTAAGTGATATGTTTGTTATAGTAAAAAAGGACTTCCTTTGGGAAGTCCTTTTACTTTTTCATTTTAAATTGTACCAGCCCATAGTGAGTGGTGTTGATATTTTCGTAGTAGTGACTTTCAACAGCATAGTCGGTACCACTGATAGTGCCCATGATGAAGGCCGCTGCACGCAAGGTATATACGTCTTGGTTAGAGTAGCCAATGTCATTCAGTATGCGCGGATTACAGTCTGCAAGAGCTGTCATGAGGGCATAGTTCGCGTCTCTATTTTTGATGCCCTTAATCGTTTCTGCTGTGGATAATAAGTTAGCAGCACCAATAATAGCTACTTTTCGATTTGTGTTTGCAGCTACGGTTTGCATGAGACGACCAAAGGTATAAATTTCTTCATAGCTAAGGCGCCCAATGGTGAGGCGTACAATTTGAGTGTTTCCTAAACCAGCTTCTTGTAAATAGTATAGTGGAATTGCAGCAGAATGATGTAAGAGATAATCGTTGGTAGAAATCGTCGGCAAGTTGCTGAGTATGTCTACAAGTGGAATACCCATGCGATAGGCTTGTTTTTTTAGTTCTTTGCTCAGAATTAAGTCACTTTCAGCACCGACCACAACAGGTTTTTCTGAACAAAACGGGAGAACCCCTTGCAAGCGCGGTTGTGGAGAAATGCCAATGGCATCTTCTAAGGTCCAACGGTATCGACTAAAGATGACAATGGTGTGAGGTTTTGATTTCTTAATATTTTTAGCGGCGATACGCATGGCCTCATCGAGGCGTTTATATGGTGAATCTGTTTTTAACGCTTCGTTTTCGAAAAACGGTAAAGGGACAGGTAAAAATGCTGCATTTACGATTTTACACATAGTGAGTCCCTCCTGAGCAAAATACTGTAACAGATTTTTTATAGATGTGGTATAGTTAAATTATTATGCTTAATATTTTAGTTTTTTTTGTTACAAAAGACAAGGTGAATTATAAGGACTAATGTAATTCTAACAGTTATATGGGTATCGTTTAGGTATGTAATATAATTTTAAATATATAGTGTGTATTAAGGATATAAATGTGGTAAGTATGGGAGTGTAAGTATGAAGTGGTTAGGTCGAATTCTTGTGGCCTTCCTGATTGTAGGTGGTGTGTTTTATTTCATAAGACCACCAGAAGTCACACAAACGACAGCGCGGACACAAGTAGAAAGACAAATAGAAAATGATGAAGATCAAATGACACGTCAACAACGTATTGAGCGGTTGTTTCATTTTCAAGAAAAAGTAGAAACGGCATTGCGCAAACGGGTACCTCCTTCTGATTATGTGGCTAGTCAAAATATTTCCAAAAACTTGCGCGTGGCTCTAGTAGCTACAGAAGATAAGCGTTTTTATGAACATGGGCCTATCGATGCCTTTGGGATTATGCGAGCGTTCTATATCAATACGGTAGCAGGAGAAACTCTAGAAGGTGGTAGTACTATTACACAGCAGTTGGTGAAAACACTATTCCTTTCTGCAAAACGCATTCTATCGCGTAAAATAGAAGAAGCGATTCTGGCTACGATGATGGAGCATTATTACGATAAAGAAGAGATTTTGGCGATGTACTTAAATACAGTGTATTACGGCCATAATTTCTATGGTATCAAAGCGGCTTCCTATGGCTATTTTGGGGTAGACCCGAAAGAGTTGACATTAGCACAGGCGGCCATGTTGGCGGGGATGCCACAAGCCCCTAATTATTATGACCCATATGAGAATATGAAGGGCGCTAAAAATCGGCAAGCTACCGTGCTGACTCTTATGATGGATCAAGGGCTTATAACGAAAGCACAAGCAGAAGCGGCGATGAGAGAACCGTTAAAATTAAAAGAAGGCAACTAATAATAAATTTCATTAATAAAAAATTACTAAAAAGCAGTAGACTTTATTTAAATAGGTTTATTGCTTTTTTTTGCGTTCAATGTTAATATTAATTGAAAACAAAACTCAATAAGGAGAGATTTTTTTGCAAATCATTAAAAATATATCTATTTGGATTGTTCAAATAGTGCTAGCTTTACTATTAATATCTTTTATTACGTTTCTTTTAACTAATATATCTGCTGATGATCCTATAGTTATGAAATTTCAGCATTTAGGAGCTTCTTTGGATGCAGAGTTGTTGAAAAGTTTACGTACAGAAGCCGGTCTTGATAAGCCATTTTTTGAGAGGTATATGAACTGGCTATTGGCTGTATTAGAGGGTGACTTAGGGACTTCTATTTTTTATGGTTTACCAGTATGGTCATTGATGGTAGATGCTTTGCCAAAAACGTTGGCTCTTGTATTCATGTCTTTAGGTATGGCGACTATTATTGCTTTACCGCTTAGTATTTTATCTGCTACACATCGCAATAGCTTGGTGGATATTTTAGTACGCATATTTTCTTTAGTTAGTATCTCCCTTCCTTCTTTCTGGGTAGGGCTTATTTTACTTTATATTTTTGCGCTACAGTTACAGCTAGTAACGGTGACCAATACTAGTGGTATTGCAGGTCTAGTGTTACCAGCATTGACACTTGCTATTTGGATAGCGGGTCTTTATATACGTCGCCTTCGAGCAGCCCTTCTTGAAGAATTAGGAAAAGATTATGTTATTGGTGCTAAAGCTCTAGGGCTTAGCAAACGAACAATTATATATTCTTATGTGTTACCTAATGTAGGAATTACGATTTTACCTATGTTGGGCATCACAATAGGAAGTCTGCTAGGTGGTGCAACAATTATTGAAACCATCTTTGGATGGCAAGGGATTGGGTATCTTATGGTTCAGGGGATTACAACTCGTGATTATCCACTTATGCAAGGTTATATTTTATGGGCTGCGAGTATGTATTTATTTTTAAATACCTTTATGGAGTTGCTAGTAAATTATTTAATGCCACAACGTCATATGAAAGCAGGTGTTTAAATGCGATTTAAAATCTTATCTGTGATGGTATTGGTATTTATTCTGATAATTCTGTTGGCTCCACAACTGGCACCATATGATCCGTTGGCTGTTGATATGACTGCTGCCTTAGAGCCGATGAGTGCTACTCATTATTTTGGTACGGATCAATTAGGTCGTGATGTATATTCGCGTGTACTTTATGGAGGTCAAACTTCATTGGGGTTGGCATTCGTTATTGTGGTGGCTACAACTATCCTTGGCAGTGTTATTGGCATGCTATCCGCTCTTATAGGGGGCAAGGTTGATACGTTTATTAGTCGATTTATTGACATTTGGTTGTCTTTGCCAGAGTTGGTAGTAGCTATTGCTTTTATTGGTGTATTGGGGCCTAATATAAAAACAGTATTAGCGGCGCTGATTATTGTTAAATGGGCTGAATATGCTCGCATTATGCGTTCTTTGGTGGTTACTGTTAGAAGTAGTCTTTATATTCAATATGCATATATGTCAGGTGCTAATTTTATAAATATTATGAAGGATTATGTTATTCCTAATGTTATTTCTCCTATTATTGTTGTAGCCTGCCAACATATAGGCGAAATTATATTGACTGTTGCTGGATTTTCCTTGATTGGTATAGGCGTACAACCGCCTATGCCGGAATGGGGGAGTATTCTAATGAGTTCTAAAGATTACATGCAGACAGCACCTTGGTTGTTATTCTGTCCAGGTGCAGCTATCTTTATAGCTGTTATTTTGTTTAATTGGTGGGGTGATGAACTACGTGATGTTCTTGATCCCCATGTAAATTAGGAGGTTTTGATGAAACGAATTGTATTACTTTTAGTTGCTATTGTAGTAGCAGTGTTTGGACTAGTCGGCTGTGGAAATAATGGTGCTGATAGTGGTAAAGCTGGTAAGAATATGAACGTAGGGCTATTTTGGTTTGGGGATTCTCTTGATCCTGCTCATGAGTGGGATGGTTGGACTGTTATGCGTATTGGTGCAGGAGAAACTCTTGTTACGGTGACAGATAAAATGGAGTTTAAACCACAGTTAGCAGATAAATGGGAAGTGGTAAATCCAACAACATGGAAGTTCCATATTCGCGATAATGTTAAATTTAACAATGGCAAGCCTGTAACAGCAGAAGCTGTAAAAGCCTCCTTAGAACGCAGTATGCAAGAAAATACACGAGCTAAAAAATCAGCTAAGATTGCCAATATAATAGCACAAGGGCAGGACTTAATTATTGAAACGACCGAAGCTTATGGGGGATTATTGTCTACTTTGACAGAACCTGTATATATTATTATTGATACCACGGCAGACCTCTCAAAGGTGGCAGAAGCACCTGTGACAACAGGTCCTTATATGGTAACTAGCTTTAAGAAAAATGATACGATTACAGTAAAACGCAATGAAAATTACTGGGATGGTAAAGCTGTAATGGATACGATTACTATAAAAAATATTGAGGATAATAGTAAGCGTTCAATGGCATTACAGTCTGGTGAGATGGATATTATTCAAACAGTTGATGCAGCTAATGCAAAACTATTTCAGAATAATGATAAGGCAAAACTATATACGGGTACCGGCGTTCGTGTATTCTTCTTGCAAATGAATATGGCACAAGGGCCTCTTCAAGATGCAAATGTGCGTCAAGCTATTACCCATCTCATTAATCGTGATCAGTTAGCTCCTTTATTTGGGCCAGGTGCTACGGCAGGAGGGGCTCCGTTTGCTCCTTCTGTAAATTATGGGTATGATACATTAGATAAACCATCTTATGATGTAGCGAAGGCAGAAGAATTCTTAAAAGCAGCAGGTTATACAAAAGATGCCAATGGTATGTGGTCAAAAGATGGAAAAGTTTTAACCCTAGTATTTGCTAATTGGGGCAAGGTTACACCTGTTTATGAAGCGATTCAGAATGATTTAAAAAAAGCAGGTATTCAAGTGGAAATGAAACGCGTGCAGAATCGTGACGATGCAAGTGTACAATATGGACAAGGTTTTGATTTATTAGAAGATGTTTATGTGAGTGCGGCAACTAATGACTCTTTGTGGTTTTTAAATAATGTATTTCGTTCTGGAGCTAAAGGCAATAAAGCAATCTATAAAAATGAACGTGTTGACCAACTTATTGAAGAACTTGAAAGTGAATTCGATGTAAAAGCACGTGAAGCAAAAACGATCGAAATTGAACAAGAAATTTTAAAAGATAATCCAGCAGTATTTATTGTGTATCCTGCAAATTCGACTGCTGCAAAAACTAGTGTTAAGAATTTAGTCGTATATCCAATTGATTATTACTTAATTACGAAAGATTTATCTTTATAATTATAATAATATGCTTTAATAGTAATACTCTAGAATAGGCTTCTAGGGTATTACTAACTAATAGAAATGAGCTATGAAGTGGAGTTTATAGATGGCAACAGTATTAGATATTGCACATTTAAGGGTATCTTATGGTAATAAAATAATAGTTAATGATGTGTCTTTTTCTGTAGAAGAAGGCGAAATATTGGCTATCATTGGAGAAAGTGGATCTGGAAAATCCACTATAATTCGCTCTATTTTGAACTTATTACCGCCTACCGCACAGGTTCAAGGTGATATTTGTTTTAAGGGAAATACACTAACTACGTTAAAAGAAGCCGAAATAAATCCCTTACGAGGGCGAGAGTTAGCTGTTATTTTTCAAAACCCTAGTGCGTATTTTAATCCTTTGCGTTCTATTGAAAATCATTATAATGATTTTTTAAAAGCCCATGGAGTGCCGATAGAATCTACATTAAAAATTGATATGTTGCGAAGTGTAGGGTTTTCAGAACCTGAACGCATATTAAAATCCTATATTCAAGATCTTAGTGGTGGTATGCAACAACGTGTCAGTATTGCAATGGCAATGACATTAAAGCCGAGTCTTCTATTAGCTGATGAACCAACGAGTGCATTGGATGCTATTTATCAGGAAGAGATATTATTGCTAATAAAATCGTTATGCCGGCAATATAATACAGCATTGGTATTAGTTACACACAATTTACATGCTGCAACGGCTATGGCAGACTATATTGCCATTATGCAAGCTGGCAATTTAGTGGAATGGGGAACTGGTAAAACCATACAAGAATATCCGCAGACAGCCTATACGAAATATTTATGGGATGCATTATAGGGAGTGAAACAAGGGTTATGGTACTAGAAGTGAATGGATTATATAAATCCTATAAACACAAAGGACGTATAATAGAGGCCTTAAAAGGAATATCATTTTCATTGCCCCAGGGGAAGCGCATTGGGATTGTAGGTGCTAGTGGCAGTGGAAAAAGTACAATTTTGAAGATTTTATCGCTCTTAGAAAAGCCTTCTGCAGGGAAGGTAGTAGTAAAAAAAGAAGAGGTATGGTCTGGAAAACTATCTAAAATAGATAGATATCGCAATTTGCAACTAGTTTCGCAAAATGCGTATGAGAGTATAAGCCCACGAATGCGTATCGGTGATTTTCTGCGTGCTCCTCTTAAAAATTTTGATATTGTGCCTAATGCAGAAATAGAAACTTTAGTGGATCAAGTTTTACTAGATGTGGAATTACCATTAGAAGTTAAACATAAATATAGACATGAAGTTTCAGGGGGGCAATTACAACGTATAGCTATTGCACGTGCTTTATTAATAGAACCAGATGTATTACTTTTCGATGAACCAACGAGTGCATTAGATATAACAACGCAGCGTCGTATTCTAGAGCTTATTGATAAGTTGTATAAAAAAAGGGGGCTTTCTTATATTTTAGTAGGGCATGATATTGAAATGGTTAGAAAAATGACAGATCATATTCTTGTTATGCATGAAGGTGAAATTGTGGAAGCATTAGATACCAATAAGAATACATGTATAGCGACACATCCCTATACAAAGCGACTTATGGAGGCGAGCAGTTTAACTCGTTTAAGTGCATTTTAGAGACGTATTATATTTGACAAGCGTTTTGTAAATGCATAGAATAAAGTCATGATAGTTAAAATTATTTTAATTACAAGACTCTTATTTAATGAAAGTGAATGTATAAAGTTGATGAAGACATATAAAGTTTGGCTGTTGTCCAGTTTGACGATTTTATTCTGGGCGACAGCCTTTCCTATTAGCAAAATAGTAGTGGCTTCACTAGATCCCCTGTATGGTGCAGAGTTGCGACTTACTGTAGCCGCTATTACATTGGGGATTATAGGACTATTTCAAAAAGTTAGATTTCCAGGAAATAAAAAGGATATAGGACTTTTTATTCTAGCAGGTTTAACAGGTAATTTTTTATATCAGATGTTTTTTATTACCGCGTTAGGTACGATTAGTTCAGGAACATCTAGTGTGATTAACGCCCTTATACCTGTTATTACTGCAGTTATGTCAGCGGTATTTTTTAAGGAGCGGCTTAGTACCTCTGGATGGATATATATCTTTACTGCTTTTATAGGCGTAGCGATTCTTGTATTGTGGGAAGGTATATTCTCTATTAAAGTGGGCGTCTTTTGGATGTTATTATGCACAATAGCTTTTTCTATTTACAATTTATCTTCGCGTTATTTGGCACAGGCCGGATATGATGCTTTTTCTCTTGTGCTATGGGGAATGGTCATATCCGCGATATGTGGTAGTTTTTTATTGCCTGGAGCTATTGCTGCTGTCATAGACTTACCAATTAATATATCCTTATTGGTCATTTATTTAGGTGTTTTCTCTAGTGCCATTGGTTATATGTTGTGGGGAACTGCATTAAAGCAAGCGGAAAAGGCTTCTGATGTTGTAAATTTTATGTTTGTGACGCCAGCCTTATCCACATTGTTAGGTTTTTTCTGGTTGCATGAAGTTCCTAATTTTGGTTTTTATATAGGGGGAACTATCATCATTGGATCCGTTATATTATTTAGTAAATATCGATAAAAGTTTACAAATTATATATTATTGTTAATCCTTCTAAAGCATGAAAAAACTATGACCAATATGATTAGAAGTTAAATATAAAGATATTACTAAATATATATATCTAAAATATATGGTTTTCTTTAATATTATTCAATACGTGTAATATAAAGCCCTATGAAATTTTCTGCTTTTTTAGTAGAAAAAACGTGAAAGCCCTAGTAACAGTCATAGTTGGCAAGGTTTAGAAAATGATTAAAAACAAAATAGAAACTTTTGAGTGTAATTAGTTTCCAAAATCTTTGATTTCAATTATTTTTTTCTTTTCATAGAAAAAAAATGGTGTTAAAATAAGTCGTCAATAAAAATAAATATATGGACATATGAAATACAATCTTTAATCAATTTCCACATCCACGCACATTACCGCAAGGACTGGAGATTGAAGCGGTTTAATTATTCAACGAGTGAACAGCACGTCGAGAAAGGGGATTGATACATGAAAACCACCGCTAAAAAAATGTCTGTATTCCAGCTTACTACTATGGTAGCAGCCAATATGATGGGTGCTGGAATAATAATGCTTCCTGCAAAACTTGCACAGGTAGGCACCATATCAATTCTATCTTGGCTAGTGACAGCGTTCGGCGCTTTGGCATTAGCACATATCTTTGCTCAATGTGGTATGTTCTCCACTAAGACTGGTGGCATGGGCGGTTACGCAGAATATACTTTTGGTAGAACAGGACATTTTATGGCGAATTATGGCTATGCCATATCGCTTGTTATCGCCAATGTGGCTATTGCAATTTCTGCAGTTGGTTACGCGGCCGTATTGTTTGATATTACCTTAACACCTTTACAAGTTAGTTTAGCTACGATTACACTTTTATGGTTAGCAGCTGTACTTAACTTTGGCGGATCTCGTCGATCTGGCCAAATTAGCAACATCACAGTATGGGGTTCTATTATCCCAGTACTATTTATGAGTGTTGCTGGTTGGTATTGGTTTGATTTTGATTTATATAAATCAGTTTGGAATGTTCAGGAATTACCTTTCTTTGATGCAGTAAGTGAATCTATTGCACTTACTCTTTGGGGATTTCTAGGTTTCGAATCTGCGGCAGCTAATATGGATGCTGTAGAAAATCCTAAGCGTAATGTACCGATTGCAACATTCTTCGGCACTCTTGGCGTAGCGGTTATTTATGTATTTTCCACTAATGTAATGGCAGGTATTGTACCAAGTGTAGATATCTTAAATTCTACAGCTCCATTTGGTCTTGTATTTGCTCATATGTTTAATGGAACAGTTGGCCAAATTGTTATGGCTTCCATGGTTATTTCTTGCTGTGGTGCCATTCTTTGCTGGCAGTTTACTTTGTCTCGTGTATTTAAAAGTTGTGCAGATGCAGGTTTATTCCCTAAAGTATTTGCAAAAGTTAATGGTGCAGATGTACCTGTACATGGGTTAGGTATTTTACTACTTCTTCAATCTGGATTATCTTTGATGACTATGGATGAGTCCTTAAATCAACAGTTTGAAAATCTTGTAAACCTTGCAGTAGTAACCAATGTATTACCTTATTTACTTTGCTGTGTATCTGTTAATACCATTTTAAAAGTTAATGATGTACCTAGCAAAAACCGTTTCATTGTTCGTATTGTGAGTATACTTGCATTCATCTATTCTTGCTATGCTATTTATGCTTGTGGAGATATTGCAATGATTGGTGGCGGTATTGCTATCCTTATCGGTTATGGTATTTACCATTTTGTGTTTTCTTTCTTGCCGCGTGCACGCATGGCAGCACAGCAACGTACTCGTGTATAAAAGATAACATCTGAAATAAGTATGCGTTTTCATTAAAATATCAATTCATATGAAATAAAAAACGGAAATCTTCTTTGAAGATTTCCGTTTTTTTGTAGATGTATTTTATTTATGACTTATTTGTCCTATAACTCTTTATTTGCTAGTACATAGCCAAAGGCCTTCTTTTTACCGTCTGGTTGCGTTTCTAAATATACACCTTGGATTTCTGGAGCAAAGCCTGGCATCGTATTGATGCCTTCTTCCAACGCTAAGAAATAATCCTGCGCCGTTTTTGACCAACGTTCACCTGGTTGAATACATAACACGCCTGGTGGATAAGGGAGTGCACCTTCTAGTGCAACGCGACCTTCTATGTTAGATAGGGCAACCAATTCTCCTTCACCGCGAACAAAAGCATAATTAGCTTCCTGTGGAGACATTACATATTCAGGAAAGAAGTCTTTTAAGAAAAGGTTTTTCTGTAATTGACTGACGTGACGTTCTTTATAGAAATCATGCATTTTTTGACAAAGTTGTTTGATGTGATAACCTTTATAGGTATCAAGATGTGCGTGATAAATAGAGGGGAGCACGTCTTCCATTGGTGCATTGGCATCAATGAGGGATTCAAAACTAACGAGTGCATCGACTAGATGCTCCATCTTTTCTTTACTTTCTGCAGGGGTCATGAGAAAGAGAATAGTGTTTAGATCACATTTTTCAGGAATAATATGATGTTCCCGTAAATAATTAGCTAGGATATTCGCATGAATACCAAAGTCCTCATATTCACCAGTTTCGATATTGATGCCCGGTGTAATAAGTTGAAGTTTGCATGGATCAATGAAGTACTGATGTTCACCATATCCTTCAAAAGCATGCCATTTGCCATTCATTTCAAAAGCGAAATAATCTAAATCCTGAGCCATTTGTGTGGTATTGCCAGCTTCCCATTTTTTACCATGAACCTTAGGCGGCACAAGTGGTCGTAGATATTTACAACGTCTTAGTATAGATTTACGCGCTTCGATGGCAACTTCTACACAATCTTTCCACATGAGAACACCTGCATCACCTTCATGCATGATTGCATTGACATCTAAGGCTGCAAAAAGAGGATAAAATGGAGAGGTAGAAGCATGCATCATAAATGCATTATTTAAACGTTTATGATTAACATAACGAGGTTGCCCTTTAATATGAGCATCTTTTTTATGTACTTGCGAAGTTTGAGAAAAACCAGCTAGTTGTTTGTGAACGGACTGTGTTACTAAGATTCCTGGATCTTCTGGCCCCAGTTCTAAAAGTAAGGGGCTGCAGTCTTTCATCATTGGAATAAACTGTTCGTAGCCTACCCATGCGGAGTCAAATAAAATATAATCGCAAAGATGACCGATTTTATCGACAACATGACGTGCATTATAAATGCAACCATCGTAAGTGCCAAGCTGAATAACCGCAAGGCGAATTGGTCGTCTTGCGGTTGCCTTTTCTGTATCGCGCTCAGCTATGAGTGAACGAATATATTTTTCTGTAAAACAGTGCTCCAGAATACCGCCAATAGAACCAAAGGGGTTCCGTGCTGTTTCAAGGTATATAGGGGTTGCTCCTGCTTGTACAAGGGCACCGTGACTAATAGATTTATGATTATTTCTGTCGTATAATACGATATCACCAGGTGCTAGTAACGCATTTAGCACCATCTTATTGGAGGAAGAGGTGCCATTTAGTACAAAATAAGTTTTATCGGCGTTAAACACTTGTGCGGCATGTTCTTGCGCGGCCTGTGCGGGTCCTTCATGGATGAGTAAGTCGCCTAATGCCACATCAGCATTGCAGAGATCACTTTTAAATATATTTTCACCATAAAATTCGACAAAGGCTTGGCCTGCGGGATGGCGTTTAAAAAAGGCGCCCCCTTGATGCCCAGGGCAATCAAATTGTGTATTGTTGGCCTCTACATAGTCAACTAAGGCTTTGAAAAAAGGGGGCAATACTGTTGTTTTATTTGGATCTTTCAAGAAAACCTCCTATGAAGAAGGACATTATTTTTTGCTTGCCAAGCTTAATACTTCTTCGCAAGCATAGAGCATATCTTCTACCATATCATCTACATTAGAATCTAGTGTTTTTCCAGTTTTAATAGCTTCGTTTAACATCATTTGATAGTAAGAAATTGTTAGGCGGCCCATAACAGCAAGTTTTTTAGGTTCTAGTTTATTATCAAAAACCAAAGATAGTAATTCTAGGTTGCGGTCTTTAATGCTGCCTAAGCGGAACATATCCTGTAATTTTTCAGGTAGGTCAGATAACACATCATGGAATGTTGCATAATAATAGCTTGTTACATCTTGCAGAGTATGACGATGTGTGCCGTAAAATAGATAATTTAGGCAGTCTGCATGTTGAAAGGAAAATTTACTAAATACTTTCCAAATCATTAAATATAATTCTTTGGAGTCTTCAATTTGCTTTTTCTTCAATTCTTGAGATAGAATCTCTGCATAGTCACGCAATAAATCGATACAAGTGAAAAGAATTAATTCTTCGATGTCGCTGAAATACTTATAAATAGTCGCACTATTTAGTTGTGCATGTGCAGCTGTTTTGCGAATGGTGACAGCATCAATTCCTTCTGTAAATAGAATTTTGCGTGTTGCTTGAACAAGAGCTAAAGTAACATTTCTCTTTTCTTCTTGTGTTAATGCTCTACGTGTCATTGGTCTAGTCCTCTCACTATAGATTTTTAATGTTTCACTTATACTCATACTATATTATAATGGACATACACGATAATATTTGGACGGTATATTGTGAAAGTTTATACATTCTCATTTTTCATTGATTATTATAGCACAATAATTTGAGAATTTGCATAGTAGAATCCGACTTTTTTTAAGGTTAAATTTGAAAAAATATGAATTCAATTTTGTAATTGAAAATGGAAGGATAATGGTTTTATGAAGAATTTTATAGATGCAAAATCTTTACTTAAAAATTACAAAAAGTATATTATTATTGATTGCCGTGGACAGTTAATGGACAACACATATGGGGTAAAATCCTATGAAGAAAGCCGTTTACCAGGAGCCTTTTTTATGGATATGGATACCGATTTATCAGGGCCTGTAGGTGCACACGGTGGTCGTCATCCGTTGCCAGATATGAAGGTGTTTACACAAAAAGTAGCTTCCTTTGGTATTACAAAAGATAGTGCGGTAGTGGTATATGACGATTGGATTTTTGCATCGGCTCGCTTAGTGTGGATGTTAAAATATATTGGTGTAAATAATGTTAAGGTACTCCTAGGTGGTATAAACGCTTGGAAAGAAAATGCTGGCGAGTTAGAAACGGGAACGCCAAGCGCTAGTGTTATAAATGATTCTACAAAGCAAGAATCATTAGTACAAGAGCTGCTAGCCTATAAAAATGAGGTTACACCACAGATTCCTATGGCATCTGTGGTAGATGTTCAAGGTATTATTGCAAATGGTAGTCATACACTTGTAGATGTGCGTGGTCGCAGTCGATATTTAGGCCACGTGGAACCATTAGATCGTGTTCCTGGACATATTCCGACAGCTTTGAATGTATGTTATGAAGGGTGTTATACAGCGGATGGCTTGCAGCCTTTAGATACTATTAAAGAATTATTTAAAGAGGTGAGTGAACGAGATCAAGCGCCTGTAGTATATTGTGGATCAGGTATTTCAGCACCAGTGGCGATGTTGGCGATGGAAGAGATTGGGCTTTCGCCCATATTATATCTTGGGAGTTATAGTGATTGGATATCCTATGCAGAGAATCCTATTGCTACAGAAGAGAGTCAGAACTGAAAAGAGGAGGCGGCTATATGCAAAATATGAATCGGATATTATCGACCAGTGCATTTTTGGGAATTTTATACAATATTTATGAAGTAGGGATTAATTGGATGAATGGAGCTGGAATTGCTCTTTTTGCCTTAGTTGTTCTGATGGATTTAATTCGTACAAAACGAGAACAACGTATGAGGGAACAGATAGTAAACCAACAACAAGGACAAGGTACGGGCCAAGTGTAAAAACGCGGAATGAGATACTAAGTTAAACAGCTAAACCGTTTGACTAATGAAAAATTCTCCCCTTGACGGTACTATTATGTTATTGTATGCAGAATTGGTATAGAAGGGTAAATAAATTCTTATATTCGGAATTAGGGATATATTGTACAATGTATATAGAAAAAAATAGAAATAGATGATAAAAGGTTGAGGAGGATGCGCCATGTGCTTCTGTGATTTATATAGTAAAAAATTTACCTATTCCTCAGGCCTGAGTAAATTAGGTCAGGGAATGGAAGCAACGCTACATTTTCTTTGTGAATTGGTGTTGTTACTTTGCGGTATTCGCTTGTTAGTAAATTGGATTTTTAGCATTTAATGATAATAACCTAATTATTCCACACATGGTACTGAAAAATATAAAATATTTTTTTAAGTATAGGGGAAATTGATTAGAATATGGTAAAATAAGGATAGAACATTAAGTTCTATCCTTATTTGTATGGGAGGTTATTATGAAAAAATCTATGTTAGCGCTTGCTATCGGGTTAGCGATTATGCCAATTTTAGTAACTGCTGAGAATATACCTGTAACAACATCATCAACACCTGCAGTGACGCAAGAAGCAGACATTCCATTGACGCCAGCGCCGAAAGGAAGTACGGTGGCACAACCAATTTCTACTACAGCTAGCAGTGAAACGAATCGAGCTGTGCGGGAATATACGAGTGCGGCTGATCGGATAAATCAAGAAATTGCAACTCCTGATGCGGTAGCCTTTGCTTCACGTCTACAAGTAGGTGTACGTCCTGCTACGATAAAAGCTAACTATTTAGATATGACATATCCTGATGTAAAAGCGGTAAGTCCTATCGTACAAAAACAGATTAATAATGTTATTCTTAAATATGTAAAAAAAGTAGAACAAGAAACGTTAAAGCATAATTTAAATGCGGCTGATAAAGATAATGTCGTGCTTACCTATGATGTAAAAACGAATGATAATGGTATTTTTAGTGTGCTTATTACAACCTATACTATTCAAGATAAAGCAGCTAATGGTGTAAATTATGTGAAAAGTTTTACTTTTAATACCACAACAGGTCGTCAGCTAAGTTTAAGTGATTTTGGTAGTATATCGGAAGAACAAATTAGACAAGCACTTTTGAAATTACCGCGTGAACAACGTGCACTATTAGATGAAACAACTGACTTAAAAAAGCTAAAAGACGCATTCTACGCTGAAGCCAATCACGATATTATCTTGATTGGACAACAGGGTACGATTGCGCCTCATAGTGCTGGTACTATTTATTTGCCAATGGGTCAGTTGCGGGAGATACCAAAATAACTTTTTGACCAAATTTTTGAGAAATAGCTTTTTGTGCATTTACGGTAATTGTATCTACCGTTAAAGCAATACTACCGTCTGCCGTATTTGGGGTCACATCTAAGATGTGGCCCTTTTTTTCTGCTGTTTTATAAACGGTAGAAGCGCTTTGGTAAAGGGTGTCAAAGTCGTTTTGGACATAACGACTTGTAGAGAGCTGAACATATTCTTTTAGCTCTAGGTCTGCATGTTCTGCAAATTCATTGTTTACTTTTTCAAAGGTTTTTTTATCCTTGAGTGATACTTTGTAAAGGTTATTTTCCCAATATGTTAAGCCTTGTTCATCGAAGTTGTTAAGGCTGCCAAGTGCATTTTTTAGAATGGTATCGGTTTTTTCCTCAATGCGTTGACGTAAGATTTGATTGCGAAGTGCTAAGGCTTCTTTTGTATTTGTCATACGGTAAACAAGTTCAGTCGCCTCTGCACGTGTAATATACTTTTCTGGGTTAAATAAAGTGCGAGGATTATACTGTAAAAAACCTAAACTTGCCAGTTCGCGCACAGAATCTTGTGCCCAAGCGGCTACAAATTTTTGATCGCTAAAGGCTATTTTGTCAAGATCAGTAGGGTCCGCTGTTTTATAACCTAAGTAATGTAAGTAGTTATCCGCTACAACAGCAAATTGTTGACGAGACATTTTTTCATCAGGATGGTAGGTTTTATCACCATAACCACTAACAATGTTAAGGCGTGCTACCGTTTCAATAGCGTTGGCGGACCAACGATCAGAGGTGATATCTGAGAAGGAGCTAGATAACATAATAGGGGAGGCTTTACCAATAATATTGTTAAAAAGCGTGGCCACTTCTTCACGTGTCATAGCTTGATCAGGACGGAAGGTACCATCAGAGTAACCACTAATGTATTTTTGCTCTGTCATTGTAACAATGGAATCATGAGCCCAATAGTTGGAAGGGACATCTGTGAAGGCGTAGGTACGTGCCTTTTGAAGGTCTTGTCCAGACATTTGGTAGTTGTCTAGCATAGCGCCAACAGAAGCTCGTGCGTTTTGCTGGATATTTGGATTTGTTAAGGTGGAGCTGTATACTTCGTTAATACTACGAGGGCGTACTACTCTAATATTAGGTATAGATATATCTTCATCTGGTGTTAGTGTGGTCAAATTGGCAGCGAGCGCAGTTGAACCGAAAGCTGTAGTGCACAATGCTATGGCGGTGAGCTTAAACACGTGTTTCTTGTAATTCATAGTAATCCTCCCAAAAATTATATATGTCTATTGTAACATGATAATACTACTATATGTAGGGGTTATTAATAATTTTAATGTTTTATATAGTGGAATGGATTACTACGCATGGATAGAAAAAAGGTAGTTACGATATGTATTGTAACTACATTGTAACTACCTTTTCTTTTTGTTATTGTGATATATTTTAGTTGTATAATATAGAATTTTGTATTCTAAGGAATAAATTTATACCCTACGCCCCAAACAGTTTGGATATGTTTAGGTGCGGAGGGGATAACTTCAATTAATTCACGGAGACGGTTAATATGTACCGCAACAGTAGCGGTATCCCCAATAGAATCCATACCCCAAATTTGGTTGTATAGGTCATTGCGGCTGAATACAGCATCCGGATTTAACATCAAAAATTCTAGTAATTGGAATTCTTTATTTTTTAGGATTTTTTCTTCTCCACGAACGAATACCCGATGTGTTTTAGTATTAAGTTCAATCTCTCCAAGAGCAATAATATCTGCTTTTTGGTGAGCACTTGTTAAGCGTTGATATTGAGCAAGGTGGGATTTAATTTTAGCGATTAACACACCAGGAGAGAATGGTTTTTCGATATAGTCATCGGCGCCTAGACCTAGACCCAAGATTTTATCGATATCTTCGCAACGAGCGGTAACCATAAGGATAGGAATATCAACTTTATGACGAATTTGACGACAAACGTCAAATCCATTAATTTCAGGAAGCATAATATCTAGAAGAATAAGGTCGAATTTATTTGTCAGCGCTAATTCAACGCCTTCTGTGCCAGTAGTAGCCAAGGTTACTTCGTAGTTATTGATTTCAAGATAGTCGCGTTCAATCGCTGCAATATCTGGATCGTCTTCGATAATTAGAATTCTAGTCATCTTAAAACTCCTTTCAAGCTGTATAGCTTTAGCAGTTATTTCTGTAAAGCCATTTTAACTTTTGTACCAAATTTAGTTAGAACTGTTTTTACGGTTGTACTCTTAGCAGTGGATACGATAGCATATAATCTATCATTTTTTACATCTGGAACCGTGCTAATTATAGTACCTTCTGGTTCACTCAATTTGTACAATTTTTGGAATTCCTTATCCAATTCATCGAATTCAACTTGACTATAGCGCGTAGCTTCAAGTTGTACTTTGTTTCGAAGGTCTGGATCGCTAGATTGGCTGAAACGAGAATACAAAGTAGTTAAATCTTTGGCATTTTGGACAGCTACATGGAGTTTGGAACCTTCCCAATACATAACGCCATGGTTTTGGAACTCTCCAGGTGTTTTATAGAGTTTGTTAAGTTGAGCAAATACTTTATCTTCTAGTGCAGTCTGTACTGGTGTTGCTGTCATGGTTGTAGAAGCTACTGGTTTTGTATCTTTTGTTTTTGTTTCTCCAATTTTCTCTTGTTTGTTACCAGTATTAGTATCTACTGTAGTTGTTGCTTTTGTATCTGTAGCGTGCACATCGTCGACTTTATCTGTTGTAGTTACCTTGTCAAATGGTGCATCATAGGTGACATCTTTTTGTATGATATCGTCTTTTGCATCCGATTTTTGAGCCGTAGATGTTGATGTATTAGCGTATTTTTTTAAACTATCTTTGGTTTCACCTTGTGGATGAGATAATTCGTACATTACAGAGATTGCTTCTGCACGCGTAATGAGTTTGGTGGGGTTAAAGTTTCCGTTTGTATCCCCTCTGAGATAGCCGGTTGCAGCTAATTTATATACGGAATTTTTTGCATATGATGCAATAGTATTAGAGTCTTTAAATACCTTAGTGTCAGGCTTTATATCATTAGCAAAAAGCCCCATATAGTTGCCAAAGTTAGCAGCCGTATAGGCAAATTCTTCGCGTGTCATTTGATGCTCAGGTGAGAAATTATCTCCCATATAATTAGACATAATCCCTGCTTTAGAAACGTTGGCAATCGCTTCTTTGGACCAACGGTTGTCATCTACGTCTCCATATGTATGAATACGTACCGTTTTTGTTTGCGCAGGATGGTTAGCAATTAGTTTATTGTAAATACTTGCAATTTGTTCTCTAGTAATAGGTTCATTTGGTCTAAACGTACTATCGCTAAAACCTTTAACATAATGTTCTTGGCTCATTGCTTTAATTGCATTTTTGGCCCAATGATCGGAAATGTCAGAGTAACCATCTTCTGCAATTCTCGCTTTGCGTTGTTTTTCGGCATCTTCAGCTTTGGCAGCAGCTTTTTGTTCTTCTGCTGTTAGTTGTTCTCTTTGTGCAGATGCTGTCGTAGACTTGATGGTTGCATCGGACTCTGTTGTCTTAACCATGCCAGCTTTTGCGATGTCGGTACCTGTAGTTGGTGTCGCTGCTTGTGCAATAGCGCTGGATGAAAGGGTTAAGAGAACTGCCATTGTTAGGCCCATTTTAAATAATTTCATGGTGTCATCCTCTCCTCACTATAACTCAAAACTAGAAGAATTAGCGGGTACGCTAAGAATTCTTGCAGTTTTCCGTTAAATAATTATAACATGTAGGAGTAAATTAAAATAGTATTAAAAAATAAAATTTTTATAGAGGAAAAATAGATCCAAAATATAAGAAATCGATAAATGGAATTAAAAAGCCGTATAGATAGTGCGATTTATAAATTAAAATATGATGAGGAATAGAAATAAAATATAAATAATATAGAAAAGAGTCTGTAGTTAATAAGGTATATGAAATATTTAGTTGACGAAATAAACATTTAAAAGTGGTGTGACAAAATGTAAACTGTGCAAAATGAGTAGAACGCATAGAATGAGTAGAACGCATAAAGAGTACTGTAATTACTGATAATGCATAGTTTTGGACTAAAGTATACCATTTCGATTATAATTAGTTCGTAGTAATAATATATACATATAGTATGTTAGAAAGTTGAGGCTATGAATATGAAAGTTCATTTCTTTTCACAGTGTTTAATTGACATGTTTTATCCCCATGTGGGTATGGCAGGAGTTCAAGTGCTAGAACGACTTGGTTGTGAACTCGTTGTACCAAGAAAGCAGACTTGTTGTGGACAAATGTTTACGAACTCTGGATATAACGATGCCGCTAAAGCAGCGATTAAAAATACGATTAAAACCTTTGAGGAATGTGATTATATGGTCAGTATGTCTGGGTCTTGTGCATTCGCTATGAAAGATGAATATCGTGAAGTTTTAAAAGATGAACCAGAATGGTTAGAACGGGCTAATAAACTAAGTGGCAAAATCTATGAATTCACGGATTTTATTGTAAATGTATTGGGTGTAACTGATGTGGGTGCACATTTTGCTGATACTGTAACATATCATAAATCTTGCCACGTGACTCGTTTGTTAGGGGTAAAAGAACCTCCTATTACACTATTGACTAATGTAGACGGTATTAATTATGTTGAGATGGAACAGGCAGACCGTTGTTGCGGTTTTGGTGGAACTTTCTCTGTAAAACAGCCAGAAATTTCTGAAGTAATGACACGCGAAAAAGCAATGACTATCGCTGCGACAGGTGCAAATTTTGTAGTTGGTGGGGACCAGGCTTGCTTAATGAATATTGAAGGTATGTTAGATCGCTTGCATAAAGAAGGTGTGATTGATCGTCGCATTCGCGTTAAACATATTGCTGAAATTTTGAATTGCCGTTAGTAGGAGGTCCTATTATGTCTATTTTATATGATGAAAGACCGTTTAAAGATCGCGTTGAAGAGTGTTTAGCAAACGATTTTAAACAAAAAGCGATTGAAACAGCTCAGAACGTATTCTATCAGAAACGCCAAACCCTAGTAGATCAAGTGCCTGATTGGGAAGCCTTTCGTACAGAGGCCGCAGGTATTCGAGACCATGTATTAGAAAATCTAGATTACTATGTTAATCAGTTTGCTATTAATGCTGAAAAAGCAGGAGCAAAAGTATATTTTGCAGATACGGATGCGGAAGCAACTACCTATGCCCTTCAAATTGCACGTGAAAAAGAAGCCAAGATGGTTGTAAAATCCAAGACCATTCTTTCTGAAGAAATCGGTCTTAACCAAGCTTTTGAAAAAGCGGGTATTGAAGTAAATGAAACGGACCTTGCTGAATTTATTTTGCAGACAGCAGATAATAATCCGCCATCTCATATCGTAGTGCCAGCCTTACATTTTGCACGTAAGGAGATTCGTCAGATTTTTCACGACAAATTAGGATACGAAGGCACCGAAGATCCAGAAGAAATGACACGTTTTGTACGCCATCGTATTCGTGAACGTTTCTTAAATGCGGATATTGGTGTAACGGGTTGTAACTTTGGTGTGGCAGAATCTGGTACTATTACTATCGTAAGTAATGAAGGTAATGGTCGTATGGCTAGTTCTATGCCAAAGACACATATTGCATTTGTGGGGATGGAACGTTTAGTTCCTGATTTTGAAGCCTTGGATGTAATGATGGAACTTCTGATTCGTTCCTCTGTAGGGGCCAAAATCTCCAACTACTTCTCGCTAATTACGGGACCAGCAAAACCTGGTGAAGCGGATGGTCCAGAAGAACTTCATATCATTATCGTAGACAATGGTCGTTCCAATATTGTGGGCGGTGAATTTGATGAAATGCTCCGTTGTATCCGTTGTGGTGCTTGTATGAATATTTGCCCAGTATATCGTCATATTACAGGGCATGGATACGGCTCTATTTATCCGGGACCAATGGGGGCAGTGTTGACTCCATTACTTGTGGGTTATGATAAAGCTGGTGATTTGCCATACGCGTCTACTCTTTGCGGTGCATGTACTGATCATTGTCCAGTTAAAATCCCTCTTCACGAATTACTTTTAAAACATCGTGTGAATATTGCAGATAAAGCACAATTGCGTCCACCTGTAGAAAATCTAATCTTTAAAACTGCAGCCACCGTATTTGGTAATGCATTCTTGTTCGACAATGGTACTAAACTTGGTGCACTCGGTATGAAGTTGATGAGTAAAGATGGACAGATGTCTGAATGGACTAAGAATTTGCCTGTTCTTGGTGGTTGGATGAAGTCCAAAGAAATGGGTGTCCTAAAAACGAAGAAATTCCGTGATGTTTATGCAGAATATGCAGCTAATAAGAAAAAGGAGGGTAAATAAATGGATGAAGTAAAACGTCTGGCTTTTCTTGGACGCATTTCTAATGCATTAGGTCGTACAGAAGTGCCTACAACGGTTGAAGCCTATCCTTATGAAAATGGGCCACAGGCTCAATTATATAAAGATGCTACGCATGATGAAATTGTTGAAAAGTTTAAAATTGAATGCGATAAAGTAGGAACCAAATATATAGAAACCACACCAGATAAAGTGGCGGAAACGATTCTTGCGGAAATTGCGACTCGTGGTGGAGGTAAAGTTATCTTCCCTAAGAGTGAAGATATTCAACACTACCATTTAGATGAAGCTTTTGCTTCTGTAACAGATGGATCAGCGAGCTTTGTTTGCTGGGATGCTGATTTAGGTAGTAAAGCTAATATTGATGCCGCACAGGATGCACAAATTGGTATTACATTCCCTATTATGGGGATTGCAGAAACGGCGACGATTATTCAGCCAAGTGATAAAGAAAGTGGGCGTTCCGTAGGATTATTGCCAATTACACATATTGCCGTTTTACAAAAATCCAATATTGTACCACGTATGACACAATCTATGGTTACATTAAAGAAAATGTATCAAGATAATCCAGCAGACTTTCCATCTAATATTGTACATATTTCAGGTCCGTCTAATACAGCGGATATTGAATTAGTACGCGTTGTTGGCGTTCATGGGCCTATCAATGTTACATTTATATTGGTAGATTAAGATTTTATGACCAAGAATGTTCTTATTGTTTCCTCTAGCCTTCGGGTGGGTAGTAATTCGGAAATATTAGCCAAATCAATACTGGCAGGTGCTATAGAGGCTAATCATACAGTGGATTATATATCTTTAAAAGATAAGGATTTAAAGTTTTGTATTGGCTGCTTGTCTTGTCACAAAACAAAGAAATGTGTTATTCGTGATGATATGGATGTCATGATAGATAAGGTACGTAAGGCAGAAGTAATTGTTTTTGCTACTCCTCTTTACTATTATGAATTATGCGGACAGTTAAAGACATTTTTAGATCGATGTAATCCGTTATATAAAGATACTTACGATTTCCGTGATATTTACTTTGTTGTTACCGCTGCAGAAGAAGAACCTGAGGTTTTTGAAAAAGCAAAACAGGGGTTAATGGGTTGGATTGATTGCTATCCAAAGGCTACGTTGCAAGGCGTACTTTTAGGAGGCGGTTTTGGGGCCCCTAAATCTGTAGAGTCGGATAAAGCTATATTACTAGAAGCCTACCAACTTGGATTAAATATTTGATATTTGTTAGAGAAAACCATATACTGTAAAAATAAAAGAGCCTCCTTCTGGCATTTGCTGCTTGTACCGCCTCCTTAAAGTTAGAGCTAAAATTCTAACTTTAAGAAGGTCGGCACACTTTTTGCAAGCTGCCAGAAGGGAGCTCTTATTTTTTTATTCATATAAAAATTTAGATATAGATTTTTCTTATCGTTCATATGCCGATTTAACTGTTTGTGCTTTTATTACATCAGACATATGATATAGACATAGTAGTTATGATAAAAATGCAATTATTGGTAGTGGCATAGTAAGAATTAATATGGGGAAATTATTTTTTCTTTTATAAATTCCACAAAGGCTTTTACACTTGCATATTCTTCATAATTATTTCGGTAATATAACCAAGTATCACGCATTAAAGGGGTGTTATTAGTTAATGTTAAAGGTGTAATGTTTAGATCTGGGGTATCGATACCACAACTTTGAGAAAGAAAAGAAAAACCTAAGTTTTGCTGAATGAGTTTAAGACAGGTATCCATCGAGTCTACATTTAACACTTGTTTAGGGGGAACTTTAAAATGTGTATACCACCAATCTTCTAGAATTTCTTCTAGCAGAGGATCTGTTTGGTAGTGAATATAAGGTAGATCAGCAAGATCTTTCATATTCACAGGATATTTGGAAAATAGACACAATGGTTCTTGCCAAAGTAAATACTTTTGTTCCATCCAGTTGTGACCGCCACGAACAATACAAATATGAAAGTTTCCAGTGAGAAAATCTTTATAACGGTTGGAGCTAAATCCACTTTGAAGAGTGATTTCAATATGGGGATATTTTTCTTTGAACTGGGATAAGATGGTAGGCATATGATATTTGGCAAAGACATTAGAGCAAGCAATATTTAATGTGCCTGCAAGGTTATTTTTATCGGCTAAAGTGTTTTTTATTAATTCATAATGGTGTAAGGCCTCTTGAAAATATCGCACCAGCATTTCACCTTCGGATGTGAAACTGATTCCTCTAGCTTCTCGAATGATAATTTTACAATTAAATTCTTGTTCTAGCTTTTTTAGACGGTCGCTAAGGGCTGGTTGTGTCATAAATAGTCGTTTGGCTGCATGCGTTATATTTTTTTCTTTATAGAGGGTGGTGAGTAGTAGCAAATCTTTTGTATTCATGGGAAACCTCTTAATACGAAATATCCTTTGAATATAGTATATATTATTTTCTATTTATATTGTATATGTACAGGGTAATAATTGGAGGGTGAGTGTATGTTTTAAGCATGTTTATTGCAATAACTATACTCATTACTATAATTGCGCTTATTACTACAATGTTTGTTTTTAGTTTATTAGTAAAAATTACGATACGTTAGAGAGAATTTTAGGAGGTAAATTATGGTTACATTAATCCCAGGTGGTGTATATTTAAAAAATGGTGCTGAGCTTATTCCCGCAGAGACAGTCCAAAATCAAGCAGAATATAAGCAAGAAGAAGCGACTAAACAAACCATGGCATATGGTATTTTGGCTAATCACCAACAAGGTGAAGGCATGGATAATTTAAAAATTAAGTTTGATGCGTTAACTTCACATGATATTACGTATGTAGGTATTATTCAAACGGCTATTGCTAGTGGGTTAGACAAATTTCCTGTACCGTATGTGCTTACTAATTGTCATAATACCTTAGCCGCTGTAGGTGGGACTATTAATGAAGATGATCATGTGTTTGGACTTTCTGCAGTTAAACGTTTTGGCGGTATTTATGTACCTCCACATGCAGCCGTTATTCATCAATATATGCGCGAAATGATGGCAGGTGTAGGGAGTATGATTCTAGGCTCTGATAGTCATACGCGTTATGGTGCACTGGGGACTATTGCAATAGGTGAAGGCGGGCCAGAACTCGTTAAACAGCTATTGGGACGTACTTACAATATTAATCGACCAAATATAATTGCTATCTATATGAAAGGGTCTCCTAAGCATGGGGTCGGTCCACAAGATGTGGCATTAGCCATTGAAAAGGCAGTATTTAAAAATGGTTTTGTTAAAAATAGTATTATGGAATTCGTAGGTCCTGGAATTTCTTCCTTATCCATGGATTTTCGTAATGGTATTGATGTTATGTCTACAGAAACGACTTGTTTGTCCACGATTTGGAGAACGGATGAAAAGACAAAAGAGTTCTTAACTGTGCATGGTCGTCCTGATGCTTTCAAAGAATTAAATCCTGGGGAACTTGCATATTATGATGGCGCTGTTGTTGTCGATCTTGATAAGATTGAATCTATGATTGCCATGCCATTTCATCCAAGCAATGTATATACGATTAAAGAACTTAATGAAGGTGGCGCTGATTTACTTCGTGAAATTGAAGCGAGTGCAGTGGCACAATTAGATAATAAGAACTTGTCCTTGAAGTTGGCGGAGAAATACTTTGACGGGCAAATGCATGTGGATCAAGGCATTATTGTTGGCTGTTCTGGTGGCTTATATGAAAATGTGGCTATTGCCGCTAATATTGTAGAAGATAAGAGTGTTGGCAATGATCGCTTTACCTTTAGTGTATATCCATCTAGTCAACCAATCTATCTTGAGCTTATGAAAAATGGTGCATTGGCGAAATTGATGGAAGCAGGTACTGTTATTCGAACAGCTTTTTGTGGACCTTGCTTTGGTGCTGGTGACACCCCTAATAACACAGGGTTTAGTATTCGTCATGCGACTCGTAATTTCCCAAATCGTGAGGGCTCTAAACCAGGAAATGGACAGATTTCTTCAGTTGCTCTCATGGATTCTCGCTCTATTGCAGCTACAGCTATCAATAAAGGGGCACTCACAGCTGCTACAGAAATTGATTTTAATGATAATGTGCCAGCATATCGTTTCGATTCTAAACCATATGGCAGCAAAGTTTACAGTGGATTTGGCTCAGGGAATAAAGCAGAAGAAATTATCTATGGGCCATCTATTAAACCATGGCCTACGATTCAAGAATTAAATGAAAATATCGTATTGAAAGTCGTTGCTCATATTGATGATCCTGTAACGACAACAGATGAATTAATTCCATCGGGCGAAACCTCTTCCTATCGATCTGATCCGTATGCGTTATCTGATTTTACGCTCAGCCGTAAAGTTCCAGAATACGTAGGGCGCGCAAAGATTGTGCGTACCTTAGAAAAAGCGCGTCAAGAGGGTGAAAATAATGCAGAGTTAATTGCAGTATATAATGAAGTTAAAGCTGCTATGGATTTAGAGGATTCTGTAGAGGCACTTTTAAAAACAACGTCTATTGGAAGTGTAATTTATGCAAATAAACCAGGCGATGGTTCTGCCCGTGAACAAGCAGCTTCTTGCCAACGTGTACTTGGTGGTGCTGCTAATATTGCGTTTGAATATGCGACAAAACGATATCGCAGTAATGTTATGAACTGGGGTATGTTTCCATTTTTAACAGACATGGAATCTTCTAGAAAACTAGAAGTAGGTGACCTTCTTTGGATTCCTCAAGTAAAAAGTATTTTAGCAGGTACCACGGATGATTATACAGCTTCTATTATTCGCCATGGTAAGGTAGTTGATACCATTCATTTACATTTAGGTGATATCCAAGAAGAGGAAAAAACAATTATCGACTCCGGTTGTTTAATTAACTATTATGCAAAAAATTAAGTAACGTGTAAAAAAGGGGAATCTATGATTAATGTGGTGATTATTTTAGCTATTGTGTTAGCTATTGCGTTAGGATATAAAACAAAAATTAATACTGGTTTTTTCGGTATGGCGTTTGCTTATCTGATTGGTACCTTTGCACTAGATATTAAAGCAGGAGATGTCATTAAGATGTGGCCTGTTAGTATTTTCTTTGTTATTTTAGCTATCTCTTTATTCTATAATTTTGCCATGTCTAATGGGACTCTGGAAAAGTTATCGCAACACTTATTGTATAGAACACGTAGATTCCCTAGACTGTTGCCAATTGCTATTTTTTTAGCAGCAACAATTATTGCGGCATTAGGGGCAGGGTTCTTTGCTGTTATGGCGTTTTTTGCCCCTATTACTGTTATTCTTTGCCGCAAAACAGGACTCAATATGCTTATTGGGGCCATGGCTGTTAATTATGGTGCTCTTTGTGGTAATAATTTTATGATTAGCCCAGGTGGTGTTGTTTTTATAGGTCTTATGAACCAAGCGGGTTATGAAACGACATCGTATATGAATGAAGTAGGCGTATTTTTAGCTTCTTTTATCTTACCTCTTATTGTGCTTACTTTGATGATTCTATTTAGCAAAAAAGTAGATACTTCTAAGGTCGAATTTTCTGTGCCGGAACCGTTTGACACTAAACAGACGAAAACACTGATACTTATTTTCTTAATGATTGTAGTGGTTTTGGTATTCCCAATTCTTCATATGATTATGCCAAAAGTAGTTTTCTTTACGAGCATGAATAAAGCTATTGATATTGGATTGGTTGCTATTCTATTTACGATTATCGGTCTGTTATTGCATATTGGTGATGAAAAATCCATTATTAAAAATGTACCGTGGGGTACAATTATCATGATTTGCGGCGTAGGGATGTTGATTTCTGTAGCTATAAAAGCTGGCACGGTACAGTTGATTTCTAGCTTTGTAAGTGATTCTATTCCTACACCATTGGTGCCAATTGTAATGAGTGTTATTGGAGGATTTATGTCCTTCTTTAGTAGTACAATGGGAGTTGTAACTCCAGCATTATTCCCGTTGGTTCCAGGGCTTGAACAGGCCACAAATATTCACTCGACGATTCTGTTCTCCTCTATTGTTATTGGTGCACAAGCAACAGCGATTTCACCATTCTCTTCTGGGGGAAGTTTGATGTTGAGTGCTGTAGGTGATGAAGAACGGGAGTATATGTTTGGACAGCTTATGTTTAAAGGTGCCCCTATTTGCTTAGGGGCCGCTATGATATATTCCGTCTTAATTTATCTAGTTAGTTCTATTTTATAACACGTATTTAGATCATTTTAGTAAGTATTTTACATGAATTTAACAGATTAAGTTAATGGCATTGAAAGGAGTTTAGACAGTTATGAAACAAGTAGATATGCATGCCCACGTATTTGAACCAGGTTTAAAATTAGCTAGTGTTCGGCGCTATGCACCAACATATACAGCTAGTATTGAAGATTTTATTGCCAACTTTGAAAGCAAAGGCCTTAACTGTGGTTGTTTAATTCAGCCAAGCTTTCTCGGCACTGATAATAGTTATATGTTGCAAGCAATTGATGCGTATCCTACAAAAATGTATGGTGTGGCTGTTATTGATCCAGAAACGATTACCTTTGAAGAACTACAAGAAATGAACAATCATAATATTATTGGTATTCGTCTGAATCTATATGGAGTCGAACTTCCAGATTTGAAATCAGACGCGTGGGTAAAATGTCTTGCATATATCAAAAAATTGAATTGGCATGTTGAATTACATTTTGATGCGGTAGGACTCATTGATTACATAGATACATTACTGAGTGCAGGGGTAAAAGTTGTAATTGATCATTTTGGTAAACCAAATCCAGAAGCGCCACTAGAAGATCCAGGCTTTAAACATATTCTTTCTGTAGGTGCGACAAAACGTGTATGGGTAAAAGTCTCTGCTTGCTATCGCTTGGGCGGGTTAGAAAAAGGAAAAGTAGCGGCTAAACAAATGATACCAGCCCTCTTAGCAGCGTTTGGTAGCGAACGACTTTTATGGGGGAGCGATTGGCCACATACTCAGTTTGAATCTGATATTACACATGATCTTATGTGGGAGGCCTTTGAAGAAATTATACCTGCAGAACATCGTGAAAATATATTGAGTAGAGCATTTGAAGAGATTTTACCATAATTCCGCCAGTATAGAATAATCTAATAATATAATCTCTATTGGGAGAAAATGAATGTTGCAGAAAAAGGCTAATGATAGGAAACGTGAAATGTGTAACTATCACTTCCGATAACAAGCTAGAATAGGCTAGCATTAAAAGGACATAAAAAGGGACTACCTTAATTTTTGAATCATTCCGTTAGGCAATAATTCAATAAATTGAGATAGTCCTCTTTTAATTTATATCAATTACTATTGTGCAGATTTAGAACCTTCATAAGGGCCAAACCATTTTTCGTATAATTTTTTATACGTGCCATCTTCTTTTAATTCTTTCAATGCTTTATTAACATCATCGCGAAGTTTTGTGTTGTCTTTCTTGAAACCTAATACGACACCTTCAGCTTGCATTGGTTCCCCTACAAGTTTAAGGTCTTTGTCCGCGCCTTGTTTTAAGTAATATTTAGCTACTGCTGTATCCATGATAGCCGCATCTACAGTACCTGCTTGTAATTCCATGAAAATTTGGGAGTTAGAGTCTAATTCTTTTGTTGTCGAGCCTGGTACACTTTTTGCAAGGTCAACAGGAACGGTGCCAATTTGAGCTGCAATAGTTTTGTTTGCTAAACTATCAAGGTTAGAGAATGTTGTATTATCTTTTTTGGCAATGATAATATAACCACCATCTTTGTAATAGATATCGGAGAAGATAATTGCTTTAGCACGTTCAGGTGTCGCATTGATACCTGCAGCAATCATATCGATATGATCTGTTTGTATTGCCGGAATTAATGCATCAAAGCCCATACTTACAAATTCCATTTTATAGCCTAATTTTTTAGCAATTGCTTCAGAAAGCTCTACGTCAAAACCAACATATTTATCTTTTTCTACAAATTCGAATGGAGGAAATGTAGTTTCAGATCCTACACGCAATACCTTTTCTGGTTGCGCTTGTTTTGTGTCGCTGCCACAGCCAGCTAGGCCAACAGCCAATACACCAACAGCCATAAATACGGCTAATTTTTTACTAAACTTAGAGAATGTAAACATGGTATGCCTCCTAATAAAATATAAATTCCATATTTTTTATAATCATACAATATTTTTGAGTAAATATCAACAAGTTTCCCAAGTTACCCAAAGAATATGGTCTTCTGTGTGATTTGTGATTTTGCCGTCTTTTACTAATGGCAATAAGAGGGCTTTAATTTTAGCTTTTGTTTCTTCTTTATTATCATGCATACGGTGCATAAAGTATTTTAATGCTTCTTCGAGAGTAAAGGTTTCTGTTTCTGGCAAGATACGTGGATACACCTTTACATTTTTACCGATAGTTTTAACGAATTCTACGACACCTTCTGCCTTGTCTGTCCAGGCAAATTCATCTTTTCCATATAAAGTTTCTACTAACATATCGTAAATTTCATCGCGGCGCTTGCTAAAACCACCCCATAAGCAGGTACCTTTACTTGCCTTTGAGAGGGCCTTAATGTTTTCTGTTTCATACATGACAGGACAGAAGAAGCTGTAGGTAAAGTCAAACGTTTGGTCCCATTTCTGAAGTGCTCTAGTTTCTTCAGACCAAGGCCCTATATATAAGTCGAGAGCTACCTTATGTTTATCAGCTAATTGTTTGGCACCTTTAATCATGCCGTCAGATAGATCAATGGCAGATACCTTAATATTTTCTTCGGCTAGTCCGATGGCATAATCGGCTGTTGCACAACCTACATCTAATGCTGTTGCACCTTTTAAAGGCATTAGATTTTTTTCTTTTAGAAATGCAATAAAATGACTTACTTGTGCTTGCCGATCGGCACGTTCGTGTAGATCAATAAAGAAACTGGAACTGTGGTTCCACTGGGTTTGTTCTTTTTTCCAATTTGTTAAATCAATAGGGATTGTCGTAATTGTTGTTTGATGCATAGGTACTCCTATATGTTAGTTTTTTAAATTCATATCATTATTCCGCATTTTATGAACTTATTGAAAAACATTCTTAAATTTAAAATTTTCTATATATAGAGTACTATATAAATATAGTTTTAGCAATATGAGACTTATGGATATTTGGTACATAGCTTGTCCATAGATTTTGCCTATAACAAACTACTATTAAACTATATTATACGTATATGTGGACTTTAGATATACTACTCATATCACGATTTTGAAGTGTTAACAGAAGGGATAAGTATTGGTATTTTTTATAAATATCAATAGCTTTGTGTTTATGTCAGAGAGGGTTTATGGGGATATCTAAACAAACGAATCATTCTACGATGAGCATGTATCAATGGGGGATTGTTCTATTAGCTACGAGTCTTAATTTAATAGATGGATTTGATGTATTGGCCTTGGCATTTACGGCAACAGCAATCAAGGCGAGTTATAGCTTAGATGGCGCACAATTAGGTTATTTATTAAGCGCAGGTATTATAGGTATGACAGCAGGTTCGCTATTGTTAGCCCCATTGGCCGATTTTATAGGGCGTAGATGGCTACTTATCCTATCCTTAGTGCTTTCTACAGTTGGTATGTTAGCATCTGGTTTTGCAAAAGAAGTGTATACCCTAGGCATAGGTCGTGTTATTACGGGCCTTGGTGTAGGTGGCGTGCTAGTGGGCACTAATGTCATTGTTAGTGAGTATGTTTCAGATAAATGGCGCAGTTTTGCCATTAGCGTATATGCATCTGGATTTGGCATAGGTGCTTTACTCGGTGGTATTTTTGCAGTGTCGTTGCAAGGTTCATATGGGTGGCATTCCGTTTTCTTGGCTGGTGCGATTTTGACTGCTTTTTGTTTACTCGCCGTGGTGTTATGGATGCCAGAATCTTCTGCTTTTCTTCAACTGAAAACTACAAATAAGGCTAAAGACGTAGTATCCCACCTATCTCATCGTGAGAATTCCTTACAGAGATCTTTGCCTATAAAAAGACTACTCACTGCACCTTATCGCAATGCTACTTTGGCATTGTGGAGCGCCTTTGTAGCTATTATGTTTAGCTATTATTTTGTTAGTTCATGGACGCCCGCTTTATTAAAAGAGGCGGGAATGACAACGGAGCAAAGCGTAAGTGTAGGAATGATGATTTCCTTAGGTGGCACCTTGGGTTCTCTTTTATTTGGCCTTTTAGCTAGCAAATGGCAGGCACGTCATGTATTAGCTGTTTTTATGGCAGGATCCGCCTTGGTAGCAAGTATTTTTATTGCTGCTTCTGCCAGTTTATGGATTTCTATTATGCTAGGTATTCTCATAGGCGCGCTCATGAATGGTTGTATTAGCGGTCTTTATGCGATTAATCCTACCATTTATCAGACAGAGATTAGAAGTACTGGTGTAGGAATGGCTATTGGAGTAGGACGTATCGGTGCGGTAGTGGCTCCTATTATGGCAGGATTTTTACTGGATGCGGGATGGGAAAAACAAAGTTTGTATATAGGAGTTGCGATTATCTTGTTAATGACAACGTTAGTTATTGGAAATTTAAAAACGCCTACCGAAATATAAGGAGGGATATTACTATTAATGGGACGTCTTAGTTGTTTCTTTCAACATAAAAGATAGTACAAGGCCAATAAGTGTGACAATATTTAATACTTGTAGTGCAGACTGTAGTCCATAATGATCAGCAAACCATCCTATGCCTGGAGCAACAATACCGCCGAAGGTTATACCCACACCTAGCGTGATTCCAGCAGCAAAACCTACACTTTTAGCTAAATACGTTTGTCCTAATACGACGATAGGGCTATATTGGCAAAAGAGGCCGAACCCTAAGGGGAGTAACAAAAAGAGTGACCAAAGATAAGTGTTACTATTGGTAAAGAAAAACATGCTTGGTACCATGAAAAGATAGGAAATGCGAATAATCTTTACGTAGCCAAATTTGTCGGACAAAATACCGCCTACAAGGGTAATGATGATACCAATAAAGAAGAAGATAGTCAGCGCCAAATTTCCTGAGGTCGTACTTTGGTGAAGGATAGTAATCCAGTAAATTGGTATAAAGGTATTGAGTACGGCATAGTTAGTGGCACGTGTTAAAATAAGTCCAAAAAGCCGTGTAAAACTGCGCCAATCATTAGTTGGTTCAGATAGTGGTTTCGTGTTATGTTGCACATGTTCTTGTATTTGCGTAGAAATGGTTGCAGAATCTTTGGACTGATTTGCATCAGTCGCCATTTTTGTATCTAAGGTACGAATGGCATAGAGAAGAGCTAGGGCTATAAGCGTATTGAGAATAGGGAATAGCCAAAGCATGTGAATACCCCATACGTAAGAAGTACCTGCTAATAGAGGTCCTATGGCAAAACCAGCACTGCCACCAACGGCAAAGGTGCCCATGGATTTGCCCTTTTGTTTAGCAGATAATCGGTTAACAAGACGTGCCGTCTCTGGATGGAAGGCAGCAGAACCGAGTCCGGCGAGCACGGCTAGGGAAAATATTGACCAATAGTTATCAGCAATGGACATGAACCCAATGGATATACCGGTTAAAAATACGCCGAGTGCTGTCATCCAAGGCATAGGGTATTTGTCAGATAGATATCCTAATAGTGGTTGTGCCACTGAGGCAAGGGCTGTATTAGCAAACATGAGAGCGGCAGCTTCTTGGTAATTGAGTCCATACAAACCGATGAATAGTGGTAATAGTGCAGGAAGGCCGCCTTGGGCAGTATCTGTAGCCATGTGGCTGAGGGCACAGAGATAAATATATAATTTTTTATTCATAGTATATCCTGTAGTATATTCTAACAAATTAAAAATATCGTATTAGAAAAAAGAATTATACATCAGTTTTTTTCATAAAACTGTAGAGGTTTTTTTGGTTTTATGTTATAACTATTTTAGTATTTTTATTATATACCAACAGAATTTACTTTTATAGAGGACGTGGCGTATATAGGGATACAATGCTATAATAAAATAAACTATACTAGTGTTTATAGGGGGATTATTATGAAACATACATTTAAAAAAGCTGTATTAATGACAACTTTTGTAGCAACAATGGCCTCTACTGTATTCGCTGCAGGTTTTGGCCTTGAAGGACCAGGTGTAAATTATAGGGGTTATGATTGGTTAACGACTAGTGCTAGATCTGCCTATGCTGTTATTCCGGCTAAAGTGACGAGTGAAGTTGATGCAGCACGTCGTATTACAATCTGGACAGCTGAGATTAAAGAAGTTCCAAATCCTTGGACTGTTCGTGATGAAATTTTACCCATTCTACAATCAAGAGGTATAGATACGGCATTGTATAAAGATTACCATCATACGATTAGCACTTATCATATTGCAGTTAAATATGATTACAATACAGTATCTGAAGCAAGATCCCATCAAAAGACCTATTATGTTTCTAAAGTGACAGAACAAGATTTTGATTCTTTAGGTAATCCAATTAGTGGAATTCGTTCTTTCCCTGAAAATTTCGCAGAAGTAAGAAAAGGCTCTGATGCCTATGAAATTGCTTATGAAATTGAAAAAGGATATTACAATCCAGAGGTAATTAAAACATTACCAGCTGTAGGCAATAAATATGAAGAATTTTAAGAGATAAGAATTGCATCTCGTGATAAGTAAAAGGCTGTAATAACAAGACTCAAATGTCATGTTATTACAGCCTTTTCATGTTAGAGTAGCCTATTTTGTGTTTAGTTTTTCAAAAAGTTCTTCTGCACTTTTCATAACAGCACCTGTATTAGCAGATGTTACTAGTGTAGAGTAACGTAATAGCCAGCCAGATTTTACCTTTGGTACAAATGGTTCTAATGTTTGGCGACGTTTAGCTAACGTATTTTCGTCGACAAGTAAATTTATCGTACGATTATCTAAGTCGATTTCAATGTCATCTCCATCTTGAATAAGAGCAATAGGTCCACCAGAAGCAGCTTCTGGTGACATGTGTCCGATGGAAATACCGCGAGAAGCCCCAGAGAATCGACCATCGGTAATGAGTGCCACATCTTTTCCGAGTCCGCGGCCTACAATGGAACTGGTCGGTGCTAGCATTTCTGGCATCCCAGGTCCTCCTTTAGGTCCTTCATAGCGAATAACGACGACGTGTCCAGCACGGACAATTTGTGCATCGATAGCAGCTACTGCTTCATCTTGGCTATCATAGCAGAGGGCTTTGCCACGGAATACATGAATTGATGGATCAACTCCGCCAGTTTTAATAACGGCACCTTCTGGTGCAATATTGCCATATAGTATGGAAAGCCCACCGGTTTTACTATAGGCATCTTCTGGTTTGTGAATGATAGTTTCATCTGCAATGTGAGCATCTTTTACATTATCGCGAATTGTATTACCTGTAACGGTTAGGCGATCTGCATGGATAACATCCAGTTTAATGAGTTCATTCATTAAGGCTGGCAAGCCACCTGCATCGTGTACATCACTCATGGAGAAGTCAGAAGATGGTGCTACCTTAGTGAGGTAAGGCACCTTTTTAGAAATTTCATTGATACGGCTTAAGTCATAATGTAAACCAGCTTCTTTTGCGATAGCTAAGGTGTGAAGTACCGTATTAGTAGAACCGCCCATAGCCATATCGAGGGCAAAGCAATCGTCAATGGCTTCTTGAGTAATGATATCGCGTGGGCGAATATCTTTCTTAACCATTTCCATGACTTGCTTGGCCGCTTTACGAACGAGTTCACGGCGTTCGGGACTGACAGCAAGGATAGTGCCGTTATAAGGTAGGGCCATACCAAGTATTTCCATCATAGAGTTCATGGAGTTTGCTGTAAACATACCGGCGCAAGAACCACAACTTGGACACGCCTCTGATTCATATTCAATAAATTCTTCTTCTGTCATATGGCCTTCTTTGAAAGCGCCAACAGCTTCAAACATTGTGGATAGGGTGATGGTACGACCTGATTTTACTTTGCCTGCTTTCATGGGGCCACCAGAGACAAATACGGATGGTACGTTGGTACGGACAGCAGCCATTAACATACCAGGTGTAATTTTGTCACAATTGGGGATGAAAAGAACGCCGTCAAAGCAATGTGCATTAATAACGGTTTCTGCACAGTCCGCAATCAATTCACGACTAGGGAGTGAGTAACGCATGCCTAGGTGCCCCATGGCAATACCGTCATCTACGCCAATGGTATTGAACTCAAAAGGAATGCCACCTGCTTCGCGGATAGCTTCTTTTGCCACATCGGCAAGTTCTCGTAAATGCACATGACCAGGTACGATGTCTATATGAGAATTACAGATGGCAATAAAAGGTTTGTGCATGTCTTCTTCACTATGAATCATGCCTGTTGCTCGAATTAAAGAACGGTGTGGGGCTTTGTCTACCCCTTTTTTGATAGTATCGCTACGCATAATAATCTTCCCTCTCTTCTTGAATATATTACATAGTGATATTAGTATAGCAGAAAATAAATGTCTTGTAGAGGGATGATTTTGTTGTTTACTAGTAGATGGTACTGAGAAGAATTTTGAGTTTTCTCAGTTTTGAGGTATAATAAATAATTATATTGTTGTATTTCACGCAACCATACCGTATAAAAGGAGATTTTTATGTACTTTACCTTTAACGAGGCTACTTGTATTAAGTGTGGTTTATGTGTGGCAGAATGCCCTACGGCCTTGTTAGGGATGACTCCAGAGGGACCCGTCGAGAACTCTGGTAGTTGTATTCAATGTGGCCATTGTGTAGCAATTTGTCCACGCGCTGCTATTGATCATGTACGGACACCTCGCTCAGAGCTTACGCCAGTAGGCGATTATAAGATACTTTCACCAGAGGCGGCCGAACAGTTTATGCGTTCGCGTCGTTCCACACGTGAATATTTAGATAAACCTGTGGCTCGTGAAGATATCCTTCGGATTCTTAATATGGCACGTATGGCGCCTACAGGCAGTAATACGCAAAAGGTAAAATATCTTGTTATTAGTGATAAGACGAAGATAAAAGCTATTAGTGATGCAGTTATTGCTTGGATGGAATCCTTATCTCATAAAAATGCACATATGCGTATTTATTATCGTGTTTGCAAAAAGTTTATGGCTCGTGGAGATGATTATATTCTGCGCAATGCTCCTGGAGTAATCTTAGCCATTGCACCTACAAAAATGGGGGCACAGGGACGCGATAACTGTCATTTCTGTTTATCCTATGCAGAATTATTTGCACCAACTTTACATGTAGGCACTTGCTGGGCGGGCTTCGTTGAAAGCTGGGCACAGAGCGGAGCTGAAGGCGCCGTCGACATATTGTCTATTCCTGAAGGTTACAGTGTAGGCGGTGCTATTATGGTGGGCTATCCTAAAGTACGATATCGGTATTTTACGGAAAGGAACCCCCTTGATGTTACCTTTTTAGATTAATAAGGTGTGTTATGTTTCATTTAAATCCTGAGAAAGTTGTAAAATCGAATTGTTGGCCCACATTAGGTCTTGTAGCAGGTCGAACATTAGCGGATATTCTATTGCAATGTGCAGACTTAAAAGACTATCAATTTGATGGCATTGAATGGCGTGTGGACTTTTTTGAAGAAGGTACAAAACGACAAACTGTTTGTGAAGTATTGCCACAGATAAAAGAAGCAATAGGACATATACCATTGCTCTTTACTTTTCGAACGTATGCAGAAGGCGGAGCCGATAACCTTGATGAACCAGGTTATTTTAAAATGATTAATGCTGTTCTAGATACAGGTTGTGTGGCGGCTATCGATATAGAGTATTTCCATGCTACGGATGCGATTCATCGAATGCAAGAAAAAGCAAAATCTCTGGGCATAGAAGTCCTTTTGAGTAACCAAAGTGAAAGCCAAGAGATTAAAGCGGATATTTTATTAAAGCGAGTGGTACAGATGCAAGCGCTAAAGCCTGATGCTATTCGCATGGCGTACACACTAGCTGATAATAAAGATGATGTGATTTTACAAGAAGTACAATTTGAAGGCCATAAATTGTGCCCTGAAATCCCATTGTTAGTGAGTGAATTGTAACCGTAATCATATAATGGTCTAGCTCAAGACTATATAGTAAGACATAGAAAAAGACATCGATTAGCATTAGGTGTTGTGATCTCTTAAAATTAGATTTTTAGGTCTAACTTTAAGGGTCGGTTCAAGTAAACACCCTTAATCGATGTCTTTTTATCTAGTGACTCGTATATTCTACACCGGTTACTAATTGGTAGCCTTGTTTAAATCCATTATTGATTAGCTGGTCATTACTAGTGTTTTCGGTATCTAGTTTAAATGTAACCCAGTTAATTTGATCGAGCGATGAGCTTAGCTCATAAAGACCATTTACTTTGGCGATTCTATAATATTGTGTATAGGTGCTATTTATACGGGTATTTTCGTTCATATCTACAATGATGATATTTTCTGCAAAGATAAAGCCGTTAGTATCATTTTGTATGATGGTAGCAGAGTTTTTATCCAAGTAACGGGCTACACCGTGATATCCATTTAGTAGTACAAAATTACTTTGCCCGTTGTAGTTAGCCGGATAGGCATATATGGTATCAGCAAAACCGATGAAGTCATTGGCTGGTGCTGCTGGTACAACTGCAGCTTTATGTGCAGCTACTGCGGTACGCGTTGTTTCAAGCACAGGAGCGATTATTTGGTTAGATCTAGCTTGTGCACGGGCGAAATCTATACTACTTTTTGAATTGTTGTTGGCTGCCAATGCAGCTCCACTAACAAGTGTAGTGGTCAATAGAATAGTTAATACTTTATATTTCATGAATACCTCTTTTGTAACTAGTAATATATTCTCATTTTACCATAGATATAGATTATCTTAAAATGACTAACGTATTCCATGAATACATATTTGTTGGAGTAGCCAATCTATTGCAGAAATTAGACTTTTGCCCTAATATGAAAATAAAGAATTAGAAATAGGATAATACTGTATTTAAGTATTGAACATCGAATAAAATATATGAGGGGGGACGATTATGGAACAGATGCAATTGACATTTGAAATGGTACAAGAAGCCGCGAAACGCTTAAGAGGTGTAGCGCAACATACCAGCATGCCACATATGGGTACAACTAGTGAACAATGTGGATGTAACGTATATTTAAAATTAGAAAATTTGCAACGTACTGGTTCATTTAAACTGAGAGGTGCCTATAATAAGGTAGCTTCTTTACCAGCAGAAGATCGTGCGCGTGGAATAGTGGCATCTTCCGCTGGTAATCATGCACAAGGTGTAGCGTTTGCGGCCCGCATATTCAAAGCACCAGCTACGATTTGTATGCCCGCAACGGCTCCTTTATCCAAGGTGAAAGCCACGAAAAGCTACGGGGCCGATGTTGTTTTGCATGGAGATTTTTATAGTGAAACCTATCAAAAAGCCCTAGAATTAGAACAGGAACAAGGTCTAACTTTTTGTCATCCTTTTAATGACCCTTATGTAATAGCAGGTCAGGGGACAATTGCGTTGGAGATTTTAGAGGATTTACCAGAAACCGATGTCATTGTCGTTCCTATTGGGGGAGGAGGGCTCATTGCAGGCATTGCCTTCGCGGCAAAATATATTAAACCTAGTATCCGAATTGTAGGTGTACAAACTTCTAATATGCCGTCTATGAAGGTCTCTGTCGAAGAAGGGAAAATTGTGACAGTGCCCAGTAATGCCACTTTGGCAGATGGTATTGCCGTAGGAACGCCAGGTGATTTGACCTATGAGCTAGTGAAGGTATATGTGGATGAAATTGTTACTGTTACAGAAGAGGAGATTGCTGAAGCGATTTTGTCCATATTAGAAGCGAATAAATTGGTTACAGAAGGGGCTGGAGCTTGTCCTATTGCAGCCCTAAAAAATCATAAAGTACCTAATGTGGAGGGGAAAAAGGTTGTAGCTCTAGTGAGTGGCGGAAATATTGATGTTAATATGGTTAGTCGTATTATTGACAAAGGGCTTGTACAGTCTTGGCGAAAAGTATTTCTTGATGTAGTAGTTAAGGACAGGCCAGGAATTTTAACACAGATTAGTGAACTTATTTCTTCTACTAAAGCTAATATATTGGCGGTGCACCATGATCGTACACAACGTGATACGCCGCTTGGACAGGTGCACGTATCTTTTGAAATTGAGACATTCGATGAAGAACATATCAAATGCATTATGAAACGTTTTGCATCGGCAGGGATTCCGGCTATTGTAAAATAAATTATTTTGATAAAAGTGTTTCATTAATGATAGTAATACAAAAATAACCTTTAATTAAAAAGTTGAAACGTGATATAATAGGCGAACAAACAAAAATTTGGGGAGTGGGTATTGTTTTTAGTATTCAGGAGGCACATATGAACTCAAAGTTATCTACCAGTAATGCTATCATTATTGGTTCTATGCTATTTGGCCTATTTTTTGGGGCAGGTAATCTAATTTTCCCAGTTCACATGGGGCAAGAGGCCGGTGCTAATTGGATTTCTGCGAATATCGGATTTTTGATTACTGCTATTGGTATCCCCTTCCTTGGTGTTGTTGCTATAGGCTATTCTGGAAGTAATGGGTTACAAGATTTGGCTAGTCGTGTACATCCCTACTATGCGAAGTTTTTTACATTTTTATTATATATAGCGATTGGTCCAGCTTTTGCCATTCCACGTTGTGCTACAGTGTCTTACCAAATTGGTGCGTCTAGTTACTTTGGCGAAAGTTCACAGACCATAGCCTTAGCTGTTTTTTCTGCTATTTTCTTCATGGTAGCTTTACTTTTCTCTTTAAAACCAAGTAAATTAATGGATTATATAGGAAAAGGTTTAAATCCATTATTTTTATTCTTTTTGGCACTTTTAGTTATTGCTGTGGTTATCAATCCAATGGGGAATCCAAGTACGGCAGCCGTATCTGGTGCTTATAAGGATATTTCCTTTTTTAAAGGTTTAACAGAAGGTTATAATACGATGGATGGATTAGCTTCTTTGGCTTTTGGAATCCTTGTTATTAATGCTATCAAAAACGTGGGTATCGAAAAACCACGTGATATTGCTCGTGGCGTTTTAAAAGCTGGAGTTGTTGTGCTTATACTAATGAGCGCTATTTACACATTGCTTGTGTATACGGGGGCAGATAGTTTAGGGGTATTACAAGTTTCTAAAAATGGTGGTATTGCATTGGGTGAAATTACAAAACACTATTTTTCTGAATATGGTGCATTATTGCTTGGCATTATCGTAACCTTGGCTTGTTTAAAGACAACGATTGGATTAATTACGGCTTGCTCTGAAACTTTTGAAGAACTGTTTTCTCAGAGTTTGAGTTATCGAAACTATGTATATGTGTTTACCGTTATTTCGTTCTTGGTGGCAAACTTAGGACTTACACAGATTATTGAGTTATCCATTCCAGCACTTATGTTCTTATATCCACTTGCGATTAGCTTAATTTTGGTGACTTTAGTAGGCTTACTTTTTAACCAACGTCGTGCTATTTATATTTTACCTACAATTTGTGCGGGCATTTGTGCCATTGGTGATTTTTTGGCGGCCACGCCTAAATCTGTGCAAGCTTTGGGTTGGGTACAGAATTTACTTAGCGTATTTAAACAATTGCCATATTTTGATCTCGGTATGAGTTGGGTAGTACCTACACTTATCGGGTTAGGGATTTCAATCATTTACTGCTTAGCAGTGAAAGAAAAAAATAGTTTTACTGGATATATGTAAGTGCGAGACGAGAGAGAAGAGGGTTCTTATGATTGCAATTTGTAAATTTATTGAGAAGCGCATGGCTTATTTAGTAGTTTTTGCCGCGCTAGTAGCAGCTTGGCAACCAACATGGGTTACATGGATTGTTCCACACATTTCTCTGTTATTGATGCTCATTATGTTTGGGATGGGGACAACATTAGAATTTAAAGATTTTAGTGATATTTTTACGCGCCCGAAACAAGTTCTTATTGGTATTATGTTACAATTTACCATTATGCCATTAGTAGCATTTGTATTAACCAAGATTTTTAATATGCCGATGGAATTAGCCATTGGTGTTATTTTAGTAGGTGCCTCTCCAGGAGGAACAGCATCTAATGTAATGACATACCTTGCAAAAGGCGATTTAGCATTATCTGTAGCTGTAACGGCTTCAACGACCATATTAGCGCCTATTGTAACACCATTTCTTGTAGGGGTGTTGGCTAATACCTATATTGAAATTTCTTTTGTGACAATGATGATATCTATTGCTAAAATTGTATTAGCACCAGTCATTCTAGGGTTATTAGCACGTCATTTTATGTCTAGTGGAGTTGATAAAATTACTCCTGTATTGCCAGCATTATCATCCTTTTTTATCATTATGATTATTGCGGCGGTAGTAGGTGCTTCTATTAAAAGCTTGTTGACAACAGGTATTTTAGTATTTGCTTTAGTTATTTTACACAATTGTTCGGGCCTTGTTTTAGGGTATTTAGGTGCTCGTATTTTTGGGCTTAATGAAGCTAAACGTCGCACATTAGCTATCGAAGTAGGTATGCAAAATTCTGCATTGGCTGTAGCATTGGCCGTAGCTCACTTCTCTCCAGAAGCCGCACTTCCAGGTGCGGTATTTAGTGTATGGCACAATCTTTCCGGTTCACTTTTGGCTTCTTATTTTGCCAATCGTTTGCCTACAGTTGAAGTTGAGTAAATATAAAAAGCTAGGTAGTAGCATATTTAATCGCTACTATCTAGCTTTTTATTGTGTGTGTTTATTTTTAGTTTTAGATAGAATTAGGAATTATAGGGCTTTGTCAAAGACTGCTTTGATAAAGCTTTTTGTCTGTTCATAGGTTTCGCCTGGTTTTGCTTCATAAGCTAGTTCAGTATCAAACCACATATTAGGACAATAGTTGTAAGGATGTGTTGGGTATAAATCTTGTGCATTTGCATCATCATGCCAATCAATCTTTATAGATTTATAGGCTGGATTTTCAGTCATTAATTCATCGATTGCACGGAATGCATTTGCGCAATATGGACAGCCTTGCATATGGAAAGCTAAGATTTCTTTCATAGTTATCTCTCCTTTATTATATAGTAGTTCATACGAAGTATGTGAAGTCATTATAGCATACAAAATTAAAATTTTCAATATAGTTGCATGCAATATTAGTATAAATCATTTTATCAAATAAATCCTTTTATGTGGTATAGTTATCCTAATCCGTATAATTGAAAATAGTACTAATATATCATAGTAAAATATAGAAGGAGAGGATTTAGTGAATAGTATTATATTAGCATGTCCTACGTTACAATATGAGTTACAGGAAGCTAGAAATGCCGTAGATTGCCAAATTCCTGTACGTTATATCCCACAATATTTACATGATTCGCCCCCGGATTTATTGAAATATTTACAAGAAGTAGTGGATTCTATTACAGATAAAGATCGCATATATATTTGTGTGTCTTCTTGTGGCGGTGGTACAGCGGGATTAAAGGCAACAACAGCGGAGCTTGTGGTGCCAAGAACGCGAGATTGCATTGATATTTTATTGTCTGATAAGTCATTAAAAGAACTTAACCGTCCTATGGATGGTGTATTTTATACATTGGGATGGGCTGATTTTTATAAAAATTCATCCCATTGTTTAGAAAAGTTAGCGGCGAAACATGGACAAGCCTATGCAGAAGACTATATGCGTAATTTATATGATGGCTTTAATAAGTTTTACTATATTGATACAGGACGTGGGGATTTAGAACGAATTCACAAGATTATTGATCCCTTAGTTGAGTGTTTATATGGAACCCATGAAGTTATAGAAGGGCACTATGGTATTCTCCGTAAGATTGTTAATGAACAGATTGATGACGATTTTATGGTGGTACCAATTGGTGGTTGTGTAGATACAAGTCAATTTTTAGGCTTTTATTGATAGTATAAAAATAATTGTATTATAGCAAAAATGCAATTGTATTCTTGGGGGTATTAGTGCTATTATGTATGATATATTATTCATTCTATAGAAAGTAGAGTGAAGGGGAATTTTAGAAATGTAATTTGGAGGTTTTTTTATGGATGTCGCAGTTGTAAAGCTATCTGGTGTTCAGTCAGTAGCGTTAGCCTTTGTAACGTATTACATTGGCGTTTGGATTAAAAGTAAAGTTGCATTATTGCAAAAATTGAGTTTACCATCAGCAGTTGTAGGTGGGTTGCCATTTGCTTTTATTTTATCTGGTCTTAATGTTGCAAATATTATTAAATTTGAATTTGATGGCACCTTGTCTACTGTAGCTTTATTGGTATTTTTTACAACTATTGGTATGATGGCAAGTTTAAAACTTATTCGTTATGGTGGTATGGCGTTAGTTATGTTCTGGCTAGTATCCACCGTTTTGGGCTTCGTTCAGAACCTTCTCGGCATGGGGATTGCTTCTTCTATGGGAATCGACCCACATTATGGCATTTTAGCAGGGGCTGTATCCTTAATGGGTGGCTTAGGTACGTCTGCTGCATTTGGACCTTATTTTGAACAGACTTACGGCATTCCAGGTGCCACCACAGTAGCGATTACAGCAGCCACTTTTGGTATGGTGGTAGCTCTTGTTATGGGCGGTCCTTTTGGGGAATGGTTGTTAAAACGTTATAATATTGCATTGCCAGGGCAACATGGAGCAGATGCTAGCGATCAACAAGAGCCACATGTTTATGATATGTCTATCTTAGAAGATGAAGAACATACCGATGTTGATGGTGTTATGAAAGCAGCTGCTTTTGTATTTGTAGCAGTGGGATTAGGTTCTGTATTGAGTGCCTATTTAAATTCTGTTATTACATTACCTGCATATATCGGTGCCATGTTAGTGGCAGCTGTTGTTCGTAATATTGGTGACTTTAGTGGTTTATATCGCGTACAGGGTGGCGGACTTAATGTGGTATCAGAAGTTTCTCTTACTGTATATGTAACGATGGCAATTAATAGTTTGAAATTATATGAATTAGTTCATCTTGCATTACCGTTACTAGTTATCTTAATTGCTCAAACGATTTTAATGGCTTTATTTGCTTGGTTTGGCTATTTCTTGTTATTTGGTAAAAACTATGATGGAATGATGTTAGCCGTTGGTGGCATCGGATTTGCTATGGGTGCAACCGCTAATGGGTTAGCTAATATGCAATCACTTGCGCTTAAATATGGCGCGTCTCCACGTGCATGGCTTATTGTATCCTTAGTAGGTGCATTCTTAATTGACTTTACCAATGCCATCATTATTACATGGATGGGTGCTTGGTAAGTTGCTGGTATCCTTACTAGGTATAAGTTAAAAGGGACTGTAATAGAAAGAGGTTTTACCGCATTCTGTTACAGTCTCTTTCGTTTATTCTGCAAAATGGAGAGATGACCTTTTTATATTTTTAAATTATAGATTTTGCAAAATCCTATAATAATGGTATATAATCGTAATAGATTAGAAAATTATTAGAGGAAGTTGGGTGGCATTATGGTGGGTGTATTCCGTTATTGCTTGCTCGAAAAAGGATTGCAAGTACAAGGTAGAACGGGATTAAAGACATTTTGGATATATACACTGGGGTTAGTGTTAAATACCTTGCTTGTTAAATTTGTATGTTCTGGTATTGCCGATTTGATTGAGCTTATTGGGGCGAATAGTAAATTGGTAAAGGGAATTACCTATTTAGGTGATATTCTTTTTGGCTTATGGTTGCCAATCTTCTTTATTTTATTGACTATTGCTGCGATTCGACGTTTACATGATAGCAATCATAGTTCCCGTAATATGTTATGGAATTTTGTCCCTTTTGGGTGCTTCTATGTACTTTATTTATTGTGCTTGAAAGGTGATATAGAAGAGAATAATTATGGACAGTTACCAGAGTCACAAGAGCAAACTGGTAGTGACTTAAGCTTAATTCAACAAGGGAATCAATTTAGACATACGTTGTATTATTTTTTTAATATTTTTACTCAAAATATTAAATCTAATCGTTTTTCTGTTAAGGGCCGGGCTTCTCGGTTAGAATATTGGAGTTTTTGCGGTTTTACTAGTGTTATTGTAGCGAGCTTACTCTGTTGTTATGGTGCTATAGTACTTATTGGGTTTTTAATAAATGGAGCGCTCCTGGTGTATTTATTTACACCTATTGTAATTATTGTACAGTTAGTTTTGTTCCTTTTATATTTAACCAATTCTATTAGACGTTTACAAGACGTGGAGCGACCTTGGTATTTTGTGGTGTGCTTATTTATTCCTTTTGTAAATTTATATATTACTAGTGAACTTATGAGCCTTGGCACAGAAGGTGCTAACGAATATGGGGACAATCCCATAGAATATGAAGATTACTATGATATATAGTTAGTCTATGCTATTTAAGTAGAAGATAGTTCAATGCTAATCAGTTAATAAACAAAAATGCCTGCTTACTACGAATAGTGAGCAGGCATTTTGTTGTTGTACATGTGGTAGATTAACACATATCAACATGTTAAATAGCAGTATTTATAGCTTATAAGTTTATATTACAATAACTGTTTAGCTGAGGTTGGTGTTATTTCAAGTACACGAGAGATGAATGGATATTTTTCAAACATCATATCATATTCGTCACCTTCTGTAAGGAAAGCGGCTGTTCCTTCTACACGGAATCCGGTACCTTGATAACCGTTAAAGCCTTCAACTTCGCGGGCTGCAAGTGTAAGAATAACATTGTTATTTTCTTTGATGTCGGCTTCTGTGGTAGTCATACCTGCAGCAGGAATAAGAATACGCTCATCATCTGTTATGATAAGGTAACTATTCCAAGTATTTGTTACATGAGCACTGGCTGGAGTCCATGTTGTAATAGAAACAGAACCTTCGTACTTTAAGACTTCAAAAAATTTTTCTGGTAAATTCATTATGCACCTCTAATGTAAGATAAAAAGTATGACTTTTAATTACGGATAAAATTTATCCATAATTATAGTAAAGCATGAAGCAATAAAAGTCAATAGGCGTTATATAGAAGGGGTATTTTAAGATATTTTTAACTTGCATTAGAGATATGTATTATCTATAATTACGAATATAGAAACCTTTTAAGCGTAATGGATTTATATTAATAGATTTATATTTAGTAATATATATTTAGCAACAGATATAAATTAGTAGAGACAAGTGCATGTAGATTGAAAAGGATACGGGATGAAACTTTCAGTAGGGATAGAATACGCATTACATTGTTTATTATACATGGTGGATTTAGAAGAGGGGAAAAGTATTGGTATACGTGATTTGGCTCAATTCCACAATATATCTGAAACGTATTTATCAAAAGCGTTTAGCAAACTTAGAAAGGCCTGTATTCTCTCTTCTACTACAGGGGTAAAAGGGGGATACCGTTTAGCACGAGATCCGAAAGATATCAGCTTTTGGGATGTAGTGTCGGCTATTGAAGGCAATGCACCGATGTTCCGTTGTGGTGAAATCAAAGAAGTTTTAGCTATTCCTGCCACACAAGCAGATACCAAAATTTATCGAAAACATCCCTGTGTGATTGCAACTGTTATGTTTGATGCAGAAGAACAGATGCGTAAATATTTAGCCGGCAAATCATTAGCGTGGTTATATGATACCGTATTTAATCATAGCTATACACCTGAGCAGAGGGACAAAACAATTGCATGGTTTAGAACACGTAGTTGGTAACAGAAAGAAAGGATAATTGACAATATAGTTAATTGTAAACATAGTATGAACACAGATATAAATATAGAAAAACAGATAAGACTGTTAACTATAACCCCACAGATGATTGGGAAAATAGATAATCCTTCAGAGGAACTGCAGTTAGCAGCGGTTAATAAAAATGGGCAAGTGCTAGAACTTATTAAAAATCCTAGTGAAGCCGTTATTTTAGCTGCATTGACAAATGCACCGCGAGCTATTCGTTTTGTAGAGGAACCTACAGAGGAGATGTTACGCTGCGTACTTTCAAAGGGGTGGAATAATTTAGAATTTATACAGAACCCTAGTGATATGGCTATTACCATGGCATTAGCCGAATCAGGTTGGGCGATTAAATATGTAGAAAATCCAAGTGAAGATTTACAAATTTTAGCAATTCAGAAAAATTATGATGCGTTAAAATTTATTGAGAACCCTACACCAAATACGCAGATAGAAGCGGTTAAGGTGAATTATCAAGCGTTACGTTATTTAAAAAATCCCACAAGAGAAGCTCAGTTACAAGCAGTAAAAGAAGATGCGCAAGCTATGCGCCTGTTGCCAGAGCTTTCTAAAGCAGATATATTAGAATTTTTAACGGTGAATAGCTTGGTAAGTAAATATATTCCTAAACAGATAGAATTTACCACAGAAGAACTATGGGATACGTTTAAAGCTGTCATATCTAAACCAGATGTTGATGGAAAGTTTATGCGTGACTTTATAAACTGTACAGTTATAGATAAACGAAGTCCGCAAATGCCGGTGGATAAAATCAAATTGGTTGATGAATGCGGTAGTGTAAAGGCAAAACGGATTACAATTGATGAAAAGTTACGTTTCCGTTAATGGATACAGATAAAATAATTACAAAGATATGACATGTAAATATAAGAAACAACAGTAAGGATATAAATATAATATGAACTTTTTAGAAGCAATGAAAAGTGTTGAACTCGTGCTTGCAGCGGGGCAAGTGCCCCTTTTAATCGGTGAAACCGGGATTGGTAAGACCACGTTAGCCACTAAGTTAGCACAACAGAAAAATTGGCATTTGGTGACTATAGATGGCAATCTTTTAAAAGAAGGTGAAATTGGCGGATTACCGACGATTTCAAGCTATACGAAAAAAGACTTGGCCGGTGTAGAAATAGAAGAAAAAACAACGGTGTACGCAGTTCATCATAAATTAAAGGAAATAGATGATCATGTGGTACAAGGGGAAGGGGTTTTGTTGTTCATTGATGAAATTAATCGTTGTGAACATGCGGTGCAACAAGAGTTAATGAATCTTATTTTGAATCGTGAAATTAATGGTTATTCTCTTGGTCAGCAGGTAAATATTATTGCAGCTATGAATCCTACCGATAGTTTTGATTATCAGACAGTAGAGATGGATGCGGCACAACAAAATCGTTTTGTTTGGCTATATATGGAAGCTGATTATATGCAATGGCTTGATTGGGCCACAGAAATGGGTATTGAAGAGAAGGTCATGGAGTTTATTTCTACCTATCCTGAATATTTAAATAAAGTTAATGAGGATGATATTAATGCAACACCGCGTAGTTATGAGCGCGTATCACAATTATATAGCCTTTATAAAGAAAATAAAGATGCCTATTCACGGCAAGTTTTTTATAATGTAATTCGTGGAAATGTGGGTAAACTGATTGCAGAAGAATTTGTTAGTTATATAGAGTCTGCATATAAGCCACTTATGAGTTTTGAGGATGTGTTTGCTAATGTGGAAGTGGATGAACTTCCTATGCCTGTAGCAGAAGTACTTAAAACAGAAGCGCCTACACGTCTGTATTTAATGTCTAAAAATATATTACGTCACTTAAGTCGCTTAGTGGCAGAACCAAGTGCCGTTAATACACAGCACATAACCATAAACAGTGATACGGTTTATGTATTAACGCAATCTGAAAGACAATATATACATCGTTTGGTTGCTTATCTAGCAGCACTCCCTACAGATCTTCGCATGGGTGTGATGAAAGATATTCGCAATACGATGTTGCCATTATATACATTGGCAGCTTTTGATGATACCTTTATTGAACTTTATTTTGCTATGCAACGTAGTTAAGAGGCATCTATGAAATTACAAGATGTTAGTTATGAAGTCGAGGATATGCGTGTAGGGCTAGCTACTAAAGGCGTTGAAAAAGGCATGAGTAGCAAAACTATGGCACTTTATAATGAAACCCTGCAACTGGTCGAGCAGTGGCCTATGCAATTGCCACTCAATTATGAAGAGCGTTTTTGGCATATTGTAGAGCAGGCAAATATGAGCCTTATGGAAGATAAAGATAATTTCTATGGTTATTTCTTTTTACAAATGGGGAAAGAAATCAACTTTAATTTAGCCAGTCCTACGGGTGTTAATTTTAAAGGCGCTCATTATGTGATGTACTTTAATCCGCTTTTATTTTTGCCACTGACACCAGAACAAATGGAAGGGTGTATTAAGCATGAGATTTTACATGTTGTGTCTCTACATATGTGGCGTGCTAAAAAGTTAAATTTACAATACAGTACACTGGCAGTTAATTTAGCGATGGACATAGTAGTCAATACTTATGTAGAACATTTGCATCCTGATGCGATGGATCTAAAACGTGTAAATGACATGTATGGGTTGCTATTAGCGCCGTATAAAACCTTTGAATACTATGTAGAAGCTATTCAAACTGGGCTTGATGAGATAAAAAGAAAAGCAGAAGACGACGGAGCGGCAGATAAACCTTTTGAATATAGTGAATCAGATAATGCAATAAAAATGGGGTTTGATCCTAAAAGTACGCATGATATTTGGATGGAATCGGATACGATTGACGATCAAATATTTCAAAAATTGACAGAAAAACATATTCGTGAAGCACAGCGTGGTGAACTTTCGAGCTATTTGGAAAATCTGATTGCCGCACTAAAGAGTGAACAGGATGCATTGCCTTGGTATATGTATTTGAAGAAACTCATTGGTTCGGTGGCGTATGGTCGCAAACGGACTACCATGCGGCGCCATCGGCGTCAACCGGAGCGTTTAGATCTTCGAGGAGAACTGCGCAATCATAAAGCAAAAATTGTAGTAGCCTTAGATATTAGTGGCAGTATTAGTGATGCAGAATTCGAACAAGCTATGCAAGAAGTATTTCAAATTGTGCATATTTATGACTTTGAGATAACTGTAGTGGAATGTGATAATGTAATCCGTCGTCACTATATAGTAAAGAGAATGAAGGATTTACAACCGCGGTTGGCTATACGCGGTAATACTGCGTTTACTCCTGTAATTGATTTTTGCAATGATAAGGATATTGATTTACTTATTTACTTTACTGATGGAAAAGGGGAAGAGCGCCTATTAGTTTATCCACAAGGGTATCATGTAATGTGGGTACTGACTGGACATAGTGAAGGACTCTCTCTTAGAAATGGATATGGGTTAATCAAAAAATTAAATCCTGTGAAAACACAAATTTTAGAAGATGATGTGTACGAACGTACCGAAGGCTTCTCTATGAATAACCAGGAACGAACCACCGTATTTTAATCTCTATAAGATACGGTGGTTTTATACATAAATAAAATAAATTCTGATTTTTTCAAAAAACTATTGAGAATTTTCTGAAAAAGTATAAAATTAAATAGTTAAGATATTTTTTGAAAGAAGGTATTTTCATGAGACCTACGTATGTTGAAATAAATACAACGCGCGTTCGTGAAAATTTGCGCCGTATCAAACAGAGTTTGCCGGAAGGCAAAACAAGTACAGCCGTGGTAAAAGCGAATGCGTATGGACACGGCAGTGTGGCCGTGTCTAAAATTGCCATTTCAGAAGGCTATGAAGCATTAGCTGTGGCTTTTCCTGAAGAAGCGATTCCTCTTCGTGAAGCAGGGATTACGGTTCCCATCTATTTATTAGGAATCACGCGTCCACAATCCTTCGATCTTATTATGGAGGTCGATGTGGTGTCTGCGGTTTGTGACTCCACCGATTTTGAAGCTCTTAATGCGTGTGCGATAAAACATAATAAGGTGACAGAAGTTGTTGTGGCTGTTGATACAGGTATGCATCGAATTGGTATTGATCCCCAAAGTGCGTTAGCTTTTTTAGAACGCCTAGATGGATATTCCCATATAAAAGTACGTGGTTTCTTTACTCACATGGCGAATGCAGATTCTGCTGACCAGAGTGATGCAAAAGTTCAAATTGCGGCTTTCCGTGATATGATAGAAACTATCCAATCCTGCCGTACAGAAGATTATAGTTTTTCTATGGCAAATAGTGCAGGCTTGATGGCGATTCCTGAAAGTTTATTTACTGATGCGCGTCCAGGTATTATTCAATACGGCATTATGCCGTCCCTTGATGTGCCAAATACGTTGGGAGTAAAGCCGATTCTGAGCTTTCACAGCGAAGTTGTTCATGTGCAGCATTTAGATGAAGGAAAAGCTGTAGGATATGGTAGTACCTATGTGACTACGAAGCCAACAACTATTGCGACTATTCCTGTAGGTTATGCGGATGGATTACCTCGTGTGTTATCTAATCGTGGTTCCGTTCTCATTCATGGCGTACGTTGCAATATTGTAGGTCGCGTATGTATGGATCAATTTATGGTAGCTATGCCAGATGGTATTGATGTTGCGCCAGGCGACAAAGTTGTTATTATTGGCAAACAAGGTCATGAAAGTATTACCGCTCTTGAAATTGCGACCTTGGCGAATACGATTCCTTATGAAATTCTATGCGGAATTGCAGAACGGGTACCTCGCATATATGTAGAACATGATTGATAGAAGTAAAAGTAAGACTAGTACTACTACTACTCTTATCATTGTTATGGATATGTTGTCTCATTAGTTTTTGCAGATGATTAAAGCGGATTGACATATTGGCAGTCCGCTTTTATTGTGATATAATACGTCTGTAGTGCGGGCGTAGTTCATCGGTAGAATGCGAGCTTCCCAAGCTTGAGAGGTGGGTTCGATTCCCATCGCCCGCTCCAATAGCTAAATAAAGGGTTTACAGCAAAGTGCTGTAAACCCTTTTTGTTTATTCGATTCTATCAAGAAAGTTATGTACAATTTGTGTATATGTAGCAGGTTCTTTATATATCCCACCCACATGGTCAGTTTCAGGAAAGGTATGGAGTTCGTGATAACTTGCAGTTGCGTTAGCGAGCTGTTGTGCCATGGAAATAGGAATGAGTTTATCTGATTCACCGTGTAAATAGAGGATAGGGACCGAACTTTCTTTTACTGCAGTTATTGGTGAAGCTTCATAAAAAGTAAAGTGATCCTCCACATACGACATGAGATCCATATAGGGGAATAAAACATAGGTTGCTATATTGGCAGCTTTATGAACGTTGTCAGAATAGGTGTGCGGGATTAATTCATCAACTTTGATGCGGATTAAATCTTCAAAATTGGAATAAGCACTATCTGATACATAGAAGGCTACGAGTTCATCTTTTTCATTTAGTTTGCTATGAAGCAAAACGGTGGCAGCGCCTAGGGATATACCATGGGCTCCAATTTTGCCGTTAGGATATTTCTGATGAAGCCAATGGACCCACTCATCTAAGTCTGCTGTTTCTTTTACGCCCCAAGTGACGGAGCCGCCACCACTATTACCATGAGCACGGCTGTCAATAAGGAGCACATTATACCCATAACGAAGATAAATATTGGCATAGCTCATACTAGTAACCTTATTTTGACCTAAGCCGTGTACGATGATGACGGTGTCATCGGTATCATTGGTGTTGGGTAAAAAAGTAGCCGATAAGTCGTAACCATCATCAGAAGGTATAGTGATATCATCTCCTCCAAGTCGCGATTTTTGGCGCTCCATATACCGCTCTAGACGCGACGAGGTAGCCGCTTTAAAATTGACAGCTTCTATTTTAATTTGATTATAAATATAATACGCTCCCCACAGACATAATCCGTTAAATAATAGGAATAGTATCAATAGGGGCGTAAGAATGATTTTTTTTATAAACTTCATAGCAGATTATTTTTCTTTATATTACTCAGGATATTGCTCAGGGTAATTGCGAATAGCATGGTCTTTTAACGCTTCAATATATTGTTGCGCAAAGCGGGTAGGGACCATCTTTTTATGCATAATATAGCCGATTTCCATGTAATCATCTACTTCAAGTGGAATGGCGATGATGTTTTCTCCGTTAAGTTCGGCACTAATAGTACCGCTACAAATGGTATAACCATTAAGACCTATTAACAGATTAAATAGAGTAGCTCTATCGCATACAACGATGTCTTTTTTACATTCTAGGGTACTTAAAATTTCTTCAGAGAAGTAGAAGGAATTGTGTTCACCTTGCTCATAAGATAGGCGCGGATATTCTTCTAAATCTTTTAACGTAATTTTATCTAATTTAGCTAGCGGATTGGAAATACCCACAAAGACATGAGGTTTTGCTATAAATAAACGATGAAAGTTTAAATCGTGGCGGCGTAACTCTTTGCGAATAATCGTTTCATTAAAGCTGTTGAGGTATAAGATTCCCACTTCACTCTTTAGTTTGGCAACGTCTTCGATAAGTTCATAGGTTTGTGTTTCGCGAATACGGAAGTCATATTCTTCGCCACCATACATTTTTAGTACTTCTACGAAAGCTTCAACAGCAAAGGAATAATGCTGTGAAGATACGCAAAACTGGTGTTTTGTAGGCGTCTGTCCCATATATTTTTCTTCGATTAGATTAGTCTGATCAATAACTTGGCGTGCGTAGCCTAAAAATTCTTCGCCTTCTGGAGAAAGGACAACACCTTTATTGGTGCGATTAAAGATATTAATATTAAGGTCTGTTTCTAATTCTTTGATGGCGGCAGTCAAGCTTGGCTGTGTGATGAATAAGGCTTTAGCTGCTTTGTTGATTGAACCAGCTTCAGCCACCGTAACAATATATTTTAATTGTAATAATGTCATGATATCCCTATTTCTGTGTATTATCAAAATGTTAAAATAAATATTCCTACAAAAAGGACTATAAAAATGAATCTATGATAATACTATTATACCCTACTCTGCAATATGATATAATAACTTTATTAGAATATCTCATTCGGGGAGGCTTATTATGTTAAAATCTTTGAAAATATTAGCTCTTAGTGCGTTAATTGCTACGGCAGGTATTTCTTCAGCTTATGCAGGTGAAGTGCCATTATATCTCAATAATGACCCTAACTTTGTATTGCTGCAGAGTAATATTGGAGATGGTACAGGTATTGGCTATGCAACGTATAATGACAATACAACGGCCCGTGTCGTGTATAAAGATAAAACGAGCTTAGCGTTTAGTACAGAATCTGTTATAGTTCAGATTTTTGATGAACAGGGTAATAATTTGCCACAGCCTATTATTAAAAACCGTATAAAAGTCGTTTATCAACGTACACTTGCGGATGAATGGTGGAAAGTAGGGTTTAAGCTTGTTGGTATTACGGATGAAAATGGTAAATATCAAGACGTGTATAATGCTGTTCAACAATTAGACTTGCGTGTTAATAGTCCATCTCAATTGGCAGCGCTTAATGGTTTCTTAGCAGGTTGGAAAGTTGTTACTACAAAAGATTATGAAGTACCTGTACATAATCCATATGTGCCAGAAAAGAGTTATGTAGAAACCGAAAATATAATGCAAAATAAATTTGGCCAGTTTAATTGGAGAGATTAATCGGCTATCCTGATACTAAAAAGGAAACCTATAGGAGTGTCAATTTTATTTCCGAGCAACTCAAATGAGTTGCTCGGATTTTTATGTTACTAGATTGGACTATGACTAATTTCGCCACACATCTTTAAATCTAGAAGATGTTTTTCTAGGAGAAGTTAGTAGAGTAGTAAATTTACTAAGTATTCAGCTTGACATTAACAATTTAATAAAATATTATACTTGATAATGAAAAATTTATATGATAAAATAAGCAACGATTACATTAAGTAATCAGTTGTTGTTGAGGTGGGGGGAATATCGTATTGTAATTAAATATGTTATTTCAATGACAATACTATTATCTGTTTAGTTTTTAATAGGAGTGATGTCATGAAATTAGTAAAAAGTGGAGTAATTTTAGCAATGATTGGTGCAATTGGGATTGGAAATGTATTTGCAAATGATGTGGGTGATTTTAAGGTAAAAAATCCTGAAGTTGTTACTATTATTGATATGGACATAGACGAAACTGATATTCCTGTCGACTTAGGAAAAACTGAAAAAGCTAAAACGGCTAAAAAGGCAGATATGCTCATTGATATGGACATAGATGAAACTGATATTGCTGTCGACTTAGGAAAAACTAAAAAAGCTGAAAAAATAAAAAAAGCAGATATGCTTATTGATATGGACATAGATGAAACTGATATTGCTGTCGACTTAGGAAAAACTGAAAAAGCTAAAACGGCTAAAAAGGCAGATATGCTCATTGATATGGACATAGATGAAACTGATATTGCTGTCGACTTAGGAAAAACTAAAAAAGCTAAAAAAATAAAAAAAGCAGATATGCTTATTGATATGGACATAGATGAAACGGATATTCCTGTCGATTTAGGAAAAACTGAAAAAGAGAAAAAAGACAAAAAAGCAGAGATGCTTATTGATTTAGAAGATTAATATATTTTTGTATTTAGTAGAAGAGTCGTGTGAGCTCTTTTAGTTTTTCTATAATAAAGTTATAACTACTAGCTCCTGTCGATGGTATATAAATAGACAGTGTGCAACGATTGGCAGCCTTTTGGCTGCCTTTTTTTATTAGTCATTGAAGACGGGTTATAGGACAAAAAGTGTTGATGGCTAATCCCAAAGATAATTAGGAAATAGATCAGATTTATGAAATTCGCTCCATATAATGGCATCTCCCCACATAGGAATCGAATCTTCTAGCTGTTCCTTTGAACTCATATTCTTGTATATATTGGCAATGCTCACATCTGTGGGCATTGCCTTTAATGTTTCAGAGGCAGAAAGAGGTTTTGGAGAATGTAAATAACACCACCAAAACACTGCTTTTATCCGCCGTTCAACAGATAGCCATCTATGGCTTCTTAACATGTTCGTAATTGCGCATTTACGCCACCTTCAATACGGTTGTTTGTTGCTGGCAAGGTCTCGCCATAAGCCATCGATTCTTCTAAGTAAGTAAATAATGTATTCCTATTAACCAACTTAATTAATGAATGTTCCGCCTTTAGTAGACTCTCGTGAGTAGGCCTTAAATTTCCTTTGTCATCACGTGTCATTTCACTCAAAAACTCTCGGTATTGAACTTTCCAAGTCGTTAATCGAATCACCCAATTCCTAGCTTCATCAGTGGTTTCAAT
>Ga0129306_1000459_pt1 | contig 64020 bp, 74 predicted proteins | sample P827metagenome_FD_94438 | JGI IMG/M metagenome (GOLD analysis project Ga0129306, IMG submission 94438) | Capybara group fecal microbial communities from Wisconsin, USA - P827 metagenome | ecosystem: Host-associated > Mammals > Digestive system > Large intestine > Fecal | place: USA: Wisconsin... | reverse complement strand
TATTCATAGCGAATAGGGTGGCACCTGCCTTTCGGTTTTGCTGGACAACTCAACCGTACCACAGGCCAACCCTATTCGCTATTCTTTTTTCCTTTTGTCACACATCATCGTAACACCTACAACAAACCGCCCAGCTGTATCCAACACCTGTTGACACCGCAAAGACATAGGGCAGCAGGAAAATACCAACGCCCGTCAGCTTATTCAGCCAGGTATGCAGGGAAGCAAAACGATGGTATTTGATTGCCGCCACAGCATAGGCGGCCAACCGCGCAAGCAAAATACCTGCCACAACATACCAGATCGCCACCGGCAGCGTCCGCCATAAAAGAGGGAAAAGCCGGAGCAGCCAAACGGCGTAAAATACTAAGTCCGCAATACTGTCCAGCCTTGCGCCGAAGTCACTGGCCGTCCCTGTTTTCCTCGCCAGCCAGCCATCCAGTGCGTCCGTCAGACCGGTGAGAGTATAAACCCCAAGAAACCCGGCAGAGCGCAGCGGGAGGAAAAGCAGGAAAAGAGAAGCGGCGATCCGCACAGATGTTATGGTATCTGCTGTATTCCATTTATGGACTTGTTTAACATTCCTTTTCACAGACTTTCCTCATTCCTGATTTTGATTGCGCCCGATTTATTCTTCCCCGTCAGAAATCAGGGAGCGATTTCCTTCCTCCAGCTCTGCGCCGTACCGGAAGATCAGAGAAGCCAGGATCAGAACGATGCCGGTTGCCACACTGGGGAGATTGCTGATATCGCCGCTTCGTTCCACACCCAGACAAACCGCGATGACAGATGCGATCACCACTGCTACGATGGGCATATAGATGCAGCGGATGCCCAGCTTCTTGATGAGATCCGCACCGTTTTCCGTAAAGGGGGTACCCTCGGCCTGTTCGGTTTTGAGATACCGTCCGGCGAGGGCCAGCAGGATCGCTTCGGTAGACAGCAGGATAAGATCAGACAGCAGCACTGCCAGCATCTGATTCAGGTTCTCGCCGCTGGCAAAAATCGTTACCGGTTCACCAAAGAGGCTGAATACCTGTCCTCCGGTGTACCATGCCATAGCGCACAGAGCGCCGACAGCACAGATGGACGCACCGACGATGGAAAGGACCAAAGCGATTGTTGTGAGAATTTGAAAAACCCGAAAGGTCTTTTGGATGGTTTGCAGAGATTTCATACTGTTTCCTCCTTAAGCTGAATATGAATGGTTCCTTTTGCGTGCCGGGCTTCCACAACAATCGTGTAGACACCGCTTTCCCGGATGTTCACCGTAAACTCGGTAGTTTCTTTCCCGTTCCCACGGTAAATGCTTGTTCCGTCTGGCGCTTTGATCTCCATGTACAGAGAACCTTTCTTTGTTTCAAATTCGATCTGAAGGACGTCCCCCTCGTGCAGTTCCAAAGTATGCAGATCGGTGCCGTTCATTCTCTCGATATCCAGTAGATAGGCGTCCGGATTTTTGATGCGGCTGCCCGTGAAGCCCTCCTGATTGCAACAGAACAGGAACACACCAACCCCTGCAAGAAGCAGCAGGGGAAGCATGATAAGAACAGCTCTTTTACTTTTGGTCATTGTCCTCGCCGCGATTCTCTTTCTGGATGCAGGTTCCGATGGCCAAACCGATCAGCATACCGAGGGACAGCCCAATCCCAATGCTGACAGCGCCTGATGCTCCGATTGCCGAGCCAAGGCACATTCCCAGACACATACCCTCGGTTCCATAATCGCTGGTTTGTTCTTCCTTCTTTTTCTTCCCTGCACTTTTTGCAAAAAACACGGCAAGCAGCAGGCCCACCGCGATCCACGGCAAGGCCGAATGAACAAAATCAAATACATCTTCCATAATCAGACGCTCCCTCCTTAACGCTTCAAAAAGCCACCCTTTTCCTGAAGCAGCAGCCCATAGCTGTGCTCATAGTTTTCAGCGAAGTAGAAATCGGTGCACCGGCCCAGCGGGCAATACACAATGCTCCACATGGTCTTTTCATAGCTGCTGTCTGTCTGCGGGTAGTTCTTCTGCGCCACGGATTCCAGCATATCCCGGACATCCATTTCATCGGCAGAGCCGGTGTAGGCGGAAAGGGTATCAAACCGGAGATGGGACTGCTCCGAACCGACGCCCTGCTTTTCGCAGTCGCTGAGATAGTGGTTGGTGACTACCTTCGTCTCCGCGACCAGCATCTCGCCGTCCACATACTCCACCACCACGCTCTTTCCGCTGGCGTCCGCAAGGGAGAGATGGTGCGCCGAGCCGACGGAGGAGTTCATATCGTACTGCTCCAGCAGTGCGATTGCTTCATCCACATCTGCCGCCCGGTCCAGCAGAAGGCGAATGGCGGTTGTTGTAGTCAGATCAGGCTTATCGGTCCGCTGGTGGGTCTCCTCCGTGTCTCCAGCCATCAGGTCGGCGACCACCAGGCCTTTTTCGTTCATTCCGTCCAAGGGAACATAGATGGCAGCCAGGGTCTGCATCCGATCCATCATGGAGCCGTCGGGAGCATAGCCCTCACTGAAACCCAGAAAGTCAAGACAGCAGGTGGACACGGACTCATAGCCGTCTTTTGGCTTGGTATGTACGATCATGGTCTGGCATTCTTCCCAGTCATAGTTGCGCCCAAAGAAGGTAGTGCCGTGCTCATCCTGTGTACAAATGGTGGAGCAGCCAAACTCCCCGGTCTGTACATCACTTTCGATTTTGTAGAAGCCGTGTGACAAAAACGATACCAGATAATCCGCCACTTCACCGTCGCTGGCAGCCCCGCCCTGGGCGAGGAAATCGTCGAAGCCGTAATCCCCGTTGTACTCCATGGAGTACAGGCCGTCCTCCAGCTTTTCGATGCTGTTTGCCGCTGTAATGAAGGTGCCGAACATGATCCATGCGCCTGCGGCGAAAATGACCAGAAGTGCGGCGACAATACCGCAGATCCAACTGAGAATGGTTTTCTTATTCCTGCCCATGTTCCGTCTCCGCCTTCTGATTCTCATTTTTTGTTTGATCTTCCGCAATGCGGAAATTGCGCGCCGAAAAGAACATACAGGCGGCCGCCGCGAACAGGATGCCGCCATAGGCGATTTGCGCGCAGATGGCGATGAGGATGCCGGATATACTGATCAGCGCTCCGGCGCAGATGAGCATTCGGGAAGTAAAATGCTTATCCTTCATAATCTTTGTCCTCTATGATTTTGCCGTCTGAGGTGACGGTCAGATACATTTTTTCCATATTGGCATCAAAGGAGAATTTACCGGACGCTACCACGACTCCGCCTGTGTCTTGTACGGTAATGGTAAAGGGCACCGGGGCGTCCGCAGCCTTGGAGGCCATCATGATATCGTTATCCATAAAGCAGTATTCTCCGCTGTCCATGGCTGTGTGATCCGCGCAGCGCACACCTCCGCTGAAGCCGTCGTAAGACATGGAGACGGAATACACATCGTCTCGCTCCAGCTTCACATAGACGCCGTATTGCTCCGATTGGGGGAGGAAGTCGGTCCGCGCGTTCCAGACAGAGATTTCGTTCATGCTGGTTTTCAAGATCACCTCGGTGATCCCGCCCTTGACCGGAATGGTGACATCAAAGTCACCTGTCTCAAAGAAACCAAACACTGCGCTGAACCGGAAGCCCACATAGAGTTTGCCGTCCTGCTCCTTGGCATAGTAACCGCAGAAACCCTCCGGGAAGGAGCCTGGGTAGAAACCTGTGATATGCACGGCCTTCTCGTTGACTTCCACAGAGGTGATCCCCGCGCCCTGACAGGCGCGAAAGCCGCCCAGCTTCCATCCGTAGCGTCCGGCGAGGAACACCGCCGCCAGAATGACTGCAATCACCAACAGCACAGTCACGATTCTTTTCCATGCTTTCATTTTCGTTTTCTCCTATGTATGGAATCGGCGTTGGGAATCAAGCGTCGATGCGACTTGTCAGGCCTGATGCCAGGGCCTGTCTTTACCATGCCAGTTCTGCTTTTCCCAATAGCTGTAATCCGGCTCCATGGGAGGGAAATGCTTGTGGGCAAAGCGCATTAGATAAAACCACTTTTTTGCCCGGCCATTACAGCCGCGCTTGCCTGCGTTTTTTCGGATCCGGCAGGCCAACCGGTCCGTCTTTCTGTGAATCTTCCGCAGGATTCCTTCCGGGATCTCCTCCGCTTTGGTCGCCTGCACCCCAAAACCCAGCTTATATACCTTGTGGATGCCCCACATTTCCAGACTGTCGGCCATATCCCGCACGGTGCTTTTCATCCCGCCGCCGGCCGCGGTTGCTATGGCGACTGCCTGTTTCCCGCTCATTTCCGGCAAAGGCCTGTGGACCATCCACCAGGTCCCAAAATGATCCAGAAAGCTCATCATCGGGCCCGTGGCATGATACACATATACCGGACTTTCCAGAATCAGCAGATCCGCATCCAGAATCGCCGTCACCAGCGGCTCCAGCTCTTTGTAATGCGGACAGTTGGATAAGTCTGTTTTGAAGCAAGTATAGCAGCCAAGGCAGGACTTGTTAAAATCCCGCGGCAGAAAAAACTCGCGGGTCTCCCCACCCACCTTATTCGCAAGCTCCCTTGCCGCCATACAAGTGCTTCCCTCATGGCTCTGTCCGTGAATGATGGCAATTTTCATCCTAGCAAACCTCTCTAAATCACTTCAGTTTCCCGCTCGTCTTTCAGCCTTGCGCTGCGCTTTCCGCTCCAGCCTTTTGCACCGGGTCAGCGGTTTACGGCTGGACGCGTGATGGTGTTCCCGGCAGGACGCACAGTCGCCATGTCTGGGACAGTTTGTGCGTTTACAGGGACAGGTTGTCTGCAACATCTTTCCATTACCGTTTCTCCAGCATGGAGATTCCGGCACAGGCAAGTCCGATGCCCAGCAGGGTAACAGCGGTCTGCGGTTCCAGACTGCCCAGGCAGGACAGCACCACAACGGCGACGCCCATGGCCAGGGTCACTGCCTTGAAAACGGTGGAAATGATCTTGTGAATTGACTTCTTTTCCATAGCTTTTTTCTCCTTACATGATTCAGTATTGGTGAGTTCCCAATTTACATCATCTTACGCTCTATAGTTTACAAGAGGATTCCGGCTGCATATAGGTGGTTTTTACATCTGAATGTGTCAATTTTACAGATTTGCACTTATCTCTTTCCAATGCTTCTGTTACGCGTTGTCAGTTCCACTTGCGGGGTCCTTCTGATCTCCATAAACCCAATAGATCGTCATATCCTCATAATCCATTTCCAGCTCTGCCGTTTCATTTCCTATGGCGATACGGAAGTCCCAGAGCCGTGTGGACTGCTCCAAATCAGAGGTCAGCTTGGCGTGAATTACCCCATCCTCCAGGGTATAGGTTCCATGCCAGCCCTCGGCTCCGATATACCAGCTCATTTGCCCATCGCTCCGGATCTCCATACTGGTGCCCCATTCCCCGTAGCCAGGGAACAAGTCCAGTGAATCCGCAAATTCGGCCAGGTCATTCCTCTCACTGTCCAGATGCCACAGTCCGGCCAATTCGATGCTTTGCTGTACAGGTTCTTCTGACTTTTCTGCCGCGTTTCCGCTGTGGGAGGAACTGTTGCTTTGCTGCTGCATCTCCTCAGTTCCTTCTGTATCGGCCGCTTCCGTATGGATTTCCTGCGGGCTTTGTTCGGGTTCAGGCTCTTTGCTGCACGCTGCAAAACACAGGCAGAGGATCGCTGCCAGAAGCAGTACGGTTATTCTTTTCATATCAAAACAATCTCCCTTTACATGACCCGGTATCCTGATTTCGCCAGTCCGGATATAAAGTCCCAAAACAGGCTTTCCGCTTTTCTTATCATTTTTCCGTTATCAATTGCATGGAACGACACAATTTTGTTTTCCTCATCGATCCATGCCGTCTTTTCTTCTGCGTTCATATTCTTAAATTCCTTTCAAAACCGGCCAGAGAAATGCTTCCTATCGTTCGGTAGGAAGCGCTTTCAAAATGAAGCGGCCATGCCGCAGCGGACACAGCCGCAATTTTTGCAAATGGTCAGTAATCCTGCTCTATAAACTGAACGCTGTCAACCTATGTAGTCTATCCTCTCAAATTGTTCAGAGCTTCGGGATTATTTGAGATAATCATTCCAACCGTCTGACATTTTTCCATGTCTTGGCAGTCACCACATGTCGTCACACCTTTTTTCAACGCACACTGACGAATCCCGCAAAGACTATCGCAGAATACAGTTTTAATCCCATCAACACGACAGCCTTGGCAGTTGATATGTTCAGGCAGAATGGGAGCATTATTTAACTCCGCCCATAATTTTGCAGTTTTTTCACGCAACGCTTGATCGTCATTGATCGTTGCAAGATATGCGTCGCATTTTTCACAATCCAGCCCACAGTAAGCAATCATATCTCTCATGGTTATGTGCCTCCTCAAATTCCGATTTATACATCAAAAGTCCTCAATCCAGCTTCTGAAAAAAGGCCGTCTGCTCTTTCGGCCGATAGAGCCTGAAAAACTGCTGAATGTGCCTGCTTACCAGCTCCATGACCTCTGGCTCCCGGTCCGGCTCCCGGTCACAGAGGTTGATCCACACGGAAATAGGGAGGCAGAATTGAGCCGCCATGATCTCAGGGTCATCTTCTGCCAAAACGCCCTGCCGGATCAGAACCTTGATAAGCCCGGTAAAGTATTGCATCACGTCGGAATAATTTTGTTTGCTCTGCAACTTCGCCAGCTCCGGATTCTGGAACTGTTCGATGACCAGCATTTTTCGTGCCCTGCTGATAGAGGGGTCATGGAGGATATAACGGATCTGTCCCAGGATCATTTGCACAGCCGCATCGGGAGTCCGAGGAAGGTTATCCGAATCCTTCTCCCAATTGGTCTTCGCAAAAATAGAATGCGTCGCATACTGGTCCAAAACATCCTTGACAAGTGCGTCCAGAATTGCCTGCTTGCTCTCGAAATGGCTGTAAAGTGACGCCTTCCGAATGCCGACGGCACCCGCAATCTGGGAGATCGAGGTGGCCTCAAATCCCTGTACGGAGAACAGATTCAGCGACGCTTCCAGGATCTCCCGCTTTGTGTTTCCTCGATCCATAACCGCTTCTCCTTCACTGTAACCAAAGTATTCTGCCATCTCCATGAAGAATGGCATATCAGTTTAGAACTATTTACAGCATAACTACCTATCGTTCGGTAGTCAATAGTTTTTGGGGATTTTATATTGTGGCGGAGGATGACCCCGTCATCACCTGGGCCGTGCAGCGGCATCTGGAGCGCTGGGGGTATCCGGTGGTCTGTGCGGAGCAGTTTGACAACGTGCTGGCAGAGTGCGCAACCTTATCCCCATCTGGTATATCTCCCTCCCCTTTTTCAACGGCTGCCACTGGTGCCGGGAGAGCCGAAAGGTGTCCAAAGTCCCCATCCTGTTTCTCACCTCTGCCTCCTTCCATGCCAGATACAGCGGCAACACGCTGGTGACGGACATACGAAAGAACCAAAAAATGTGGGAAGCTCATCTCGCAAAGGCAACAATAAAAATACTGATGAAGTCACCTTCCACTCGGAATAGGCAAACCATTCAAACAAACTATCTCTACCGAAGATTTGAAGAAAGAAGTTTTAAATGACTGATATGATATAAGAACACCTCCTCAATGAGGAGGTGTTCTTATATATCGACATGTATCAATATTCAGCAAAATGAATGAGGGGCACTGCGAAAACACCTGAACACAAACTTCTGTTCGCGATAGAGTCTCAAATCAACACATACCCACACCTGGCATCACAGGTGCAGCACCCGGGCCTTGATCTCCTTGGTCTTACCCACGTTCCAGTAGTTCTCACCCAGGTAACCGCAAGTTCGGCGGGTGACGTTCATCTTGGAGCGGTCGGTGTTATGGCAGGCGGGGCACTCCCACTGGTTATCGTCGTTAATAATGATCTCCCCGTCGAAGCCGCAGCACTGGCAGTAGTCGCTCTTGGTGTTGAACTCGGCGTACTGGATATTGTCATAGATAAACCGGACGACTTCCTTCAGGGCCTCCAGGTTGTTGCGCATGTTGGGGATCTCCACATAGGAGATGCAGCCGCCGGTGGAGATCTTCTGGAACTGGCTCTCGAAGGTGAACTTCTCAAAGGCGTCGATATGCTCCCGCACGTCCACATGGTAGCTGTTGGTATAGTAGCCCTTGTCGGTGACGTCGGGAATGGTGCCGAAGCGCTCCTTGTCGATGCGGGCGAAGCGGTAGCACAGGGATTCGGCGGGCGTGCCGTAGAGGGCGAAACCGATGTTGGTCTCGCGCTTCCAGTCGTCGCAGGCCTTACGCAGCCGGTTCATCACCTTCAGGGCAAATTCGGTGCCTCCGGGCTGGGTGTGGCTGACCCCCTTCACCAGCTTAGTCACCTCGTACAGGCCGATATAGCCCAGGGAGATAGAGGAGTAGCCGCCGTAGAGCAGGGGCTCGATGGGAGCGCCCTTGGGAAGACGGGCGATGGCGCCGTACTGCCAGTGGATGGGGCTGGAGTCGGACTTCACGTTCTTCAACGCGTTGTGGCGGCACATAATGGCCTCGAAGCACAGCTGGAGGCGGTCCTCCAGCAGCTCCCAGAACTTCTCCTCGTCGCCCCGGGCCAGGATACCGATCTGGGGCAGGTTCAGAGAGACCACGCCCTGGTTGAAGCGGCCCTCGAACTTGTAGTTTCCGTTCTCGTCCTTCCAGGGGGCCAGGAAAGAGCGGCATCCCATGGGGGAGAACACGTTGCCCTCGTAGTTCTCCCGCATCTTCTTGGCGGAGATATAGTCGGGGTACATCCGCTTGGCGGAGCACTTGACGGCCAGCTCGGTGATATAGTCGTACTTACCGCCCTTGAGGCAGTTGTGCTCGTCCAGAACGTAGACCAGCTTGGGGAAAGCGGGGGTGATATAGACGCCCTTTTCGTTCTTGATGCCCTCCAGACGCTGGCGGAGCACTTCCTCCACGATCATGGCGTTCTCCTCCAGATAGGGGTCGTCCTCCTGGAGGTTGAGGAACAGGGTGACGAAGGGAGACTGGCCGTTGGTGGTCATCAGGGTGTTGATCTGGTACTGGATGGTCTGGACGCCGGACTTCAGCTCGTCCCTCAGACGGTCGTTGACCAGCCGCTCCACAGTGGCGTCGTCAGCCTGGCCGGCGCACTCGTAGGCGATGTGCTTGCGGAATTTTTCCTTGCTCCGGCGCAGATACTTACCCAGGTGCCGCAGGTCCACGGACTGGCCGCCGTACTGGTTGGAGGCCACACAGGCGATAATCTGGGTCATCACGGTACAGGCCACCTGGAAGCTCTTGGGAGACTCGATGAGCTTTCCGTTCATCACGGTACCGTTGTCCAGCATGTCCCCGATGTTGATGAGGCAGCAGTTGAAAATAGGCTGGACGAAGTAGTCGGCGTCGTGGAAATGGATGGTTCCCTCGTCATGGGCCTTGGAGATCTTCTCGGGAAGCAGGATGCGGCGGGTCAGGTCCCGGCTCACTTCGCCGGCAATATAATCCCGCTGGGTAGCGGCGATCATGGTGTTCTTGTTGGAGTTTTCCTCCGCCAACTCCTGATTTTCGTTACGCAGCAGAGACAGAATGGACTCATCGGTGGTGTTGGCCTTCCGGACCAGGGCCCGGTTATAGCGGTAGATGATGTAGGTCTTGGCCAGGTGGAACTTGTTCTCCGCCACCAGCCCCTGCTCTACCAGGTCCTGAATGTCCTCCACCAGCATCCGGGGACGCTTCATCCCCTCAATGCGGTCGATGATGGCATCAATGCGGTCCCGGCTCAGCCGGTCCTCCTGGGGGACCTCCGCATTGGCTTTTTCAATGGCTGTGACGATCTTGCTCCTGTCGTAATCCACGATGGTCCCGTCTCGTTTAATGACCTTCATTGCACGATCTCCTTTCCTTAGCGAGGGTATTTATCTATCATCGGCGCGGCGCCTGCCGAAATACATCGGAGGTTAGTATAACACGGGCGCTCTCTTTTGTCCATTGTGTTTCTACACAATATATTGTGCTGCCTTTTGTCTCTTTAAAATTTTAGATACAATATTATGTTCTTCCTTTTCATGCAGATAAATGTCGGATTTCGCCGCTTCCGTCCGTTTTTCGCCCCTTTCGGTTGCCCTTGGGCATAATATGTGGTATACTTTCATTTGAATTTCAGCGAATTGACCGCGGCGCTCGCCCGCCGCGGGAACAGGGAGGGATCTGCCAATGTGCGCCCGCGTTGCCGTCGCTATGAGCGGCGGCGTGGACAGCTCCGCCGCCGCCTTTCTTTTGCGGGAGGCCGGCCATGATCTGATTGGGATCACCATGAAGCTCTTTGACAACGGCGACGCCGGTATTCAGGGAGAAAGCGCCTGCTGCTCCCTGGATGACGCCGAGGACGCCCGGGCGGTGGCCCGGCAGTTGGGCTTCCCCCACTATGTCTTCAACTTCTCCCGGCCCTTCCGCACCCAGGTCATGGACCGCTTTGTGTGCGCATACGAGCGGGGCGAGACCCCGAACCCCTGCATCGACTGTAACCGGTACCTCAAATTCGGCGCACTCCTCCAGCGGGCCCGGGAGCTGGACCGGGACCAGGTGGCCACCGGCCACTATGTCCGTCTGGAATTTGACGGGGGCTCCGGCCGCTGGCTGCTCCGCAAGGCCCTCCACCCGGAAAAGGACCAGAGCTATGTGCTGTACAGCCTGACCCAGGACCAGCTCTCCCACAGTCTGTTCCCCCTGGGCGGACTGTCCAAGGAGGAGATCCGGACCATCGCGGCGGAGCACGGCCTGATCAACGCCCACAAACGGGAGAGCCAGGATATCTGCTTTGTCCCGGACGGGGACTATGCCGCCTTTATCCGCCGGCACACCGGCCGGGACTACCCTGCCGGCCCCTTTCTGGATCAGACGGGCCGCCAATTGGGCACCCACACCGGCATCGTAGACTACACCGTGGGACAGCGCCGGGGTTTGGGGGTATCCTCCAACCAGGGCCGACTCTATGTGAAGGAGCTTCGTCCCGAAGACAACACGGTAGTTCTCTCAGACAACGCCGGCCTCTTTGCCCGCTCTCTCACCGCCGACCAGCTGAATCTCATCCCCGTCTCCCGGCTGGACGCGCCTCTCCGTCTGCGGGCCAAGATCCGCTACCGCATGGCGGAGCAGCCCTGCACCGTGGAGCAGACCGGTCCGGACACTGTCCGGGTCACCTTCGACCAGCCCCAACGGGCCATCACCCCCGGCCAGGCCGTAGTCTTCTACGACGGCGACCTTGTGGTCGGCGGAGCCACCATTTTGAAAGGAGAACCTTGACCCATGAGCCAGAAGAAGCATAAAAAACGTCACTCCCAGTCCACCATCAACGCCAAGCGCCAGGCCAACCAGGCCAAGCTGGCCGACGAAAAGGACCGGATGCAGAAACGCATGGACCCCACCGCCCGTAATCTGCTCCTGGGCGACCTGGTCTTTCTGGCCATCTGCCAGCTGCTGTACAGCAACGGGATCATATCGGAGACGCTCTCCGCCCTCAGCAGCATCATTGGCTTGATCCTGCTGGTCATCGCCCTCTGGTTCCAGTTTGGGAACAAGCGCGGCGGAAACTCCGGCGGCTGGCCTACCTGACTTGGTGGAAGACAGGCCCTTCCAGCATATCGGCCGTCATGGCCCTCCATATGTCCTATTATCACAAGGAGGATGCAGTGAAGCGCTGCATCCTCCTTTTATATCTATTATTCTTCGCCGCTTTGGCATCGGGTCAGGATCAGATCGCACAGCCGGATCAGGGCGGCGGCCAGAACAAACAGAGAAGCCCAGGCGTTCCGGTCCGCGGAACCGCGCGCAGCACAGTCCCCGGACCGGCTCTCCTCCCAGGTATCCAGAGCCAGCCCAAAAAAGTAGGCCAGGCACCCGACCACCAGGGCGCTGGCCACCAGACGGATGGAAAAGACGTCAGGGACCTCCTCTTCCTCCCCCCGCAGGATCCGGCACAGCCCGTCCCGCTGGATGGCCGTCCCCTTCCAGGACAGACAGATGGATAAGATCAGCAGGACCAGGAAGGCCAGCGACGTGTCCGCGATCCCCAGCTGACGGCACAGCTCCCGCTTTTGCGTTTCATTCATAAAGGGCACCCCCTCTGTCTATCTTATCCAGAGGCGCACTGCTTGGTGCCTCACTCCTCATGGACCTGCCCAGGAGCTTTCCCGGTCCAGTCAAGGAGCGGCTTGATCAAAAAATCAATTTTTGATAAAACCAGCTCTGACAGGCGCAAAAAAAGGACGCTTTCGCGTCCTTTTTTGTCTTTATGCTCCAAACCACTGACTCAAAACCCGGGCTACGCCGTCCTCCTGGTTGGAGGGGGCCACCAGGTCCGCCTCCGCCCGCGTCTCCGGCGCGGCGTTGGCCATGGCCACCCCCACCCCGGCACACCGCAGCATGGTCCGGTCGTTGGTGCCGTCTCCGAAGGCAACCGTCTCCGCCGGGTCCACGGACAGCGCCCGGCACAGCGCCAGGAGCGCCTCCCCCTTGGTAGCGCCGGGGGCGTTGACCTCCAGATTGTACGGCATGGAGATGGACAGCACCAGCTGGGGGAGCTCCCGGTTCAACATCTCCATCACCTTGGGCCGCAGCTCCAGATGGGGCGTGTAGATCTGGATCTTCTGGACCGTTTTTCCCCCGGTCCGAATCTCCTCCCGGAAATTGTCCAGGGGGGTCCGGGTCCGCCGGGCCAGCCTGCGGGCCTCCAGATCGGGAATATAGTAGTCCAGCCGGTCGTAGTACTTCCGGTCTATCAGCCCCCGGTCGTTCTGGTAACAGTCCATGCTGGCGTCCAGAGGCTCCAGCAGGTCAAAGACCCGCTCGGCCGCGGCCATGTCGAGCTCGGCCTGGTACAGCACCTTGTCCTCCGCCCGGTCATAGGCTTTGGCCCCATTCATCAGGATGAAATAGCGCAGGAACGGCAGGTCACGCAGCTCCACGGGGATGCCCTCGTAAAACCGGCCGGTGGCGATGACCACCTGTGCCCCCTGGGCGGCAGCCCGCTCCAGAGCCTGCCGGTTGGCGGGCGAGAGGCTTTTGTCGTCCCGGAGCAGGGTGCCGTCCAAATCGGTCAATATCAGCTTTGGCCTCATTTCGGCCTCACTCCTTTAAAACCTGGCCCCACCGAACTCGGCCAGCTGCAGTCCCTTGTTCCGGTCCTGGACCCACTGGATGGACCACTGGGAGGCGAACAGCAGCAGCTGGTTGCCCTTGTAGTCCTCCACCAGCTTGGCGTCGTTGGGCAGCAGCAGGTCCTCCTCCTTCAGGGCGGGGGCGTCCTCGTCCTCCTTGACGATCCACCGCAGGTACTCGTAGGGCAGGCCCTCCTTGTACAGCTCCACGTTGTACTCGCTGCGTAAGCGGTACTCCAGCACGTCGAACTGCAGGGTGCCCACCACGCCCACAATGACCTCCTCCATGCCGGTATAGGGGGTCTTGAAGATCTGAATGGCGCCCTCCTGGGCGATCTGCTCCACACCCTTCAAAAACTGCTTGCGCTTCATGGTGTCGATGGAGCGGATGCGCTGGAAGTGCTCGGGGGCAAAGGTGGGGATGGGGTCAAAGGTGAATTTTTTGCCGGGGGCGCAAAGGGTGTCTCCGATGGAGAAGATGCCGGGATCAAATACGCCGATGATGTCGCCGGCGTAGGCCTCCTCAATGATCTCACGCTCGGCGGCCATCAGCTGCTGGGGGCGGGACAGACGGATCTTTTTGCCGCCCTGGATGTGATAGACCTCCTTGTCCGCCTCGAACTTTCCGGAACACACCCGCATGAAAGCGATGCGGTCCCGGTGGGCCTTGTTCATATTGGCCTGGATCTTGAAGACAAAGGCGGAGAAATCGTCGTCGAAGGAGTCAATGACCTCATCCCCGGCCCTGCGGGGCAGGGGGGCGGTGGTCATGCGCAGGAACTCCTCCAGAAAGGGCTCCACGCCGAAGTTGGTCAGGGCGGAGCCGAAGAACACGGGGGACAGCTTGCCGTGGCGCACCCGGTCCATATCAAAATCACAGGAGGCCCCGTCCAGCAGCTCGATCTCGTCCACCAGCTGGTCGCGCTTGGCCTGACCGATCAGGTCGGCCAGGGTGGAGTCATCGGGCTCGATCTCTGTGGCGGTGGCCGCCTTGGCATTGGTGTTGGAGGTGAAGTGGATGACCTTCCGGTTCTGCCGGTCATAGACGCCCTTGAACTCCTTGCCGCAGCCGATGGGCCAGTTCATGGCGTAGGTGTCCAGACCCAGCTCCTTCTCCAGCTCCTCGCACAGCTCGAAGGGGTCCCGGGCCTCCCGGTCCATCTTGTTGATGAACGTGAAAATGGGGATATCCCGCATGGCGCAGACCTTGAACAGCTTTCGGGTCTGGGCCTCCACGCCCTTGGCCGCGTCGATGACCATGACGGCGGAGTCGGCGGCCATCAGGGTGCGGTAGGTATCCTCAGAGAAGTCCTGATGGCCCGGGGTGTCCAGAATGTTGATACAGAATCCCTCGTACTGGAACTGCATGACGGAGGAGGTGACGGAAATGCCGCGCTGCTTCTCGATCTCCATCCAGTCGGAGGTGGCGGCCCGGGTATTCTTCTTGCCCTTGACCTGGCCGGCCTGGGCGATGGCTCCGCCGTAGAGCAGGAACTTTTCCGTCAGGGTGGTCTTGCCGGCGTCGGGGTGAGAGATGATGGCAAAGGTCCGGCGGCGGTTGATCTCAGATTCGTATTTTGACAAAAGGGTCCACTCCCTTACAAAAAATCTCAGTTAGCTCATTATTTTACCATACGGGCGGCCATCCCGCAAGGGGAAAGGTTGACAACAAAGCCGTTCTTTCGTAATATTTGAAGTAGGACTCAAACTGTCAGCCATTCAAAACGGCATTGTGGCAGGCAATGCCCACCCAATCAAGCATGTCCACATTTCATTGGATAACACCATTCCACAAACGGCCGAGCCCATCCGGATAACTGCCCGGTCTTTCGTTTCAAAGAAGGGAGCCCACCCATGAAAAAAGTCCCCACCCGTCTAACGTCCCTGTTTCTGGCCGTCGTCCTGACCCTGTCCGCGGTTGTTCCGTCCCTGGCGGCCGGGGCGGACTGGGCCCAGGCCCTGGACCTTGCCGCCGCCTACGTCCAAAAAACCGTCCCCGACCCGCAGCCCTCCTCCACCTTCGGAGAGTGGGCCGTCATCGGTCTGGCCCGGGGGGGACGGCTGGATTCAGCCCAGCGGGACCGCTATCTGGAAAACCTTGAGGCTGTCCTTCGTGAAAAGCAGGGAGTCCTGTCCAGCCGGAAGCACACCGAGTATGACCGGGCCATCCTGGCTCTGACCGCCCTGGGCGAGGACCCCCGGGATGCGGCGGGCTATGACCTGCTGGCTCCTCTGGAAGATTTTGACCAGACGGTGCGCCAAGGCCTCAACGGAGCCGTTTTTGCCCTCATTGCCCTGGACAGCGGCGGCTATGACGCCGCCCCCGGCCTCCGGGAGCAATATCTTCAATATATCCTGGATGCCCAGTTGGCCGACGGCGGCTGGGCTCTGTCCGGCAGCAAAGCCGACCCCGACGTCACCGCCCAGGCGCTCCAGGCCCTGGCACCCTACCGCGCAGACCAGGAGAAGGCCGTGGCCTCCGGTCTGGCCTGCCTGACCACCCTCCGCAGCGCGGGGGCCTACTCCACTTCCGAGGCCTACGCCCAGACCGTCATCGCCCTGTGCGCCCTGGACGAGCCCGTCCCCGACGATCTGTTGGCGGAGCTGCTCTCCTTTCAGCGGGCTGACGGCGGTTTTGCCCATCTCCCGGAGGGCGGCACTGACCAGATGGCCTCGGAACAGGCGCTGTGCGCGCTGACTGCTTTGGAGCGGGCGGAGTCCGGCCGCTCCCCCCTGTACCAAATGGAAGACGCCGCCCGGGGCGCGTCCGCCTCCCTGCCGTTCCAGGTGTTGGCCGTCCCCCTGCTGGCCGCCCTGGTCCCCGCCACCCTGCTGCGCCCCGGCTTTCTCCCCCTCCCTGTGAAGTGACAGGACGGGACACGCCGTCGGATCAAAGGACCCAATCATTTCGAAAAGCAGTATAAAGGCCGGATGGCCCTCCTGAGAGGGCCGTCCGGCCTTTAAAACACTTTGGACCCTGCCGGAAGCGGCAGGGCCCAAAGCGTGAGTATAAAAGAGTTTGGATTAGAAAATACCCTGAGCCATCATGGCATCGGCGACCTTCTGGAAGCCAACGATGTTGGCGCCAGCGACCAGGTCGTAGCCCAGGCCATAGCGCTCGGCGACCTCGACGGAGGAGGCGTAGATGTTCTTCATAATGCCCTGCAGCTTGGCATCCACTTCCTCAGCGGACCAGTACAGACGCTCAGCGTTCTGAGCCATCTCCAGCTCGGAGACGGACACGCCGCCGGCGTTGACAGCCTTGGAGGGAGCGACCACCATGTGCTTCTGGCCCTTCAGGAACTCCAGAGCCTCGTTGGTGGTGGGCATGTTGGCGACCTCGATGTAGTACTTCACGCCGGACTCGGCAATCTTCTTGGCCCAATCCAGGTTGACGTCGTTCTGGGTAGCGGCGGGCATGTAGATGTCCACGTCCTTGACGCCCCAGCACTTGGTGTTGGGAACGAACTCGCAGCCGAACTTCTCGGCATAGGGAGCGCAGTGCATGGGATCCTTGGCGCGCATCTCCAGGATGTAGTTCAGCTTCTCCTCGGTGACAACACCGTCGGGATCGTGGATGTAGCCGTCGGGGCCGGCGAAGTAGGTGACCTTGGCGCCCAGCTCAGCGGCCTTCTTCATGATGCCCCAGCCCACGTTGCCGTAGCCGGAGATGGCGATGCGCTTGCCCTCGATGGACTCGCCGTCGTGCTTCAGAGCCTCGACCAGATAGTAGACAGCGCCGTAGCCGGTAGCCTCGGGACGCAGGATGGAACCGCCGGTGCAGACAGCCTTGCCGGACAGAGCGCCGAACTCGGCATTGCCCTTGATGCGGCGATACTGGCCGTACATATAGCCGATCTCACGGCCGCCCACGCCCAGATCGCCGGCGGGGCAGTCGATGTCCTGGCCGATGTGGCGGGCCAGCTCGGTGACGAAAGCCTGGCAGAAACGCATGACCTCAGCGTCGGACTTGCCGCGAGGATCGAAGTCGGAACCGCCCTTGGCGCCGCCGATGGGCAGGCCGGTCATAGCGTCCTTGAAGACCTGCTCGAAGCCCAGGAACTTGATGATGGACAGGTTGACAGAGGGGTCAAAGCGGATGCCGCCCTTGAAGGGGCCGAGGGCCGCGTTGTACTGAACGCGGTAGCCGCGGTTGACCTGCCACTCGTGGTTGTCATCCTCCCACACAACGCGGAACTCGATGACGCGCTCGGGCTCGACCATACGCTCCAGCAGAGCGGCCTTCTCGTACTCGGGGTGGGCGTTGATGACAGGCTCCAGAGAGGACAGAACCTCTTCGACGGTCTGCAGGAACTCGGGCTCGTTGGCGTTCTTAGCCTTGGTATCGGCCAGGACGCGCTCAATGTACTTGTTCATTGGAATCTCCTCCTTCAAAATATGAAACGCAAGGTGATTTTGACGGAGCCCCTTCATTTTTTGAAGGAAACTAGGAAAACTCCCAGGAAAAGGCTCCGTTTTTGCTCTTTATATGTATATCATAACATAAAAATTAGAAGAGTAAAGCACCAATTTTGTGGGGGTCTCCACAATCAAATAGCTGTGGCGTCCAACTCCCTTATGAAAAAAGTCCGGGTAACAGCAAAAAATGACCGTTCTCACAAAAAAGAACGGTCATTTTTGTCATATCATGCAAGTTTTCAGTCAAATGCAAGGCCCAGGTAGGCGGTGGAGTTCCAATCCCAGCGGGTCTGCCGCTCCGGGTCCAGCCATTTCAGCATGGCAAACTTCCAGCCTTCGGATTCTGCTCCGTCCTCTGTCATGGGCTGCCGTACCAGCCATCGCTCCGCCGGGGCCGCCTGGGGCAGGCCGGGGAGGGCCAGACGCCGGGCGGCAGGGGCGCCCAGATACTCCTTCACCACCATCAGCCCGCCCCCGGCCCCCTCGGCGCACAGACAGACCGGACCGGCCTGGGTCTCCCCCACATACAGCCCTCCGCCCGACAGCGCGCAGCAGCCAGCCTGATAGGCCAAGGCGTCCTCGGGGTAGGCGATATGGGGCAGATGGGTCAGCAGTCCTTCCCGGACCGCCCCATACTCCGCCGGCGAGGCGGGACGCAGCGGACTGGCGCCGTTCAGCGCCGGGACCTCGGCCGGACTCAGCTCGCTCTCAACCAGCCGAAAGCACTCCCGAAAGCCGTTGGCCCAAAAAAAGTCGTGGAGGGAGGGTTCGGCAGGCACCGTGGTCACGGCGGGGATAGACAGGGAACGGAAATAATCGTCCGCCCCCGCCAGCAGTTCTCCCGCCAGTCCCTTCCCCCGGCAGTCCGGGTGGGTGGCCACGGCGTACAGATAGGCCGCGCGGTACTTCCCCTGGCCGGGAACCACAAAGGTAGTGTCGAACCAGGCGGTCATGGAGCGGACCCGCCCCTCCTCCTCCAGCACCAGCACCCGATCCGGGCGGTAGTAGGTATCATAAAAGTTGTCGAGGTAGGCCGCGAGGTCTCCGAAGGCCAGGGTCCACAGCTCCCGCTGTGCGGGGATATCCGCGGGGGTGGACGGACGGACGGTACGCATTGAAGTCTCCTCCCTGAACATGAAATATAATGGGTAATCTGCCGTTTCCAAGAGCTGGCGGGATAAAAAACGGGGCGGACGGGGCCGGTCCGTCCGCTCCTGTTTTCGATTTGACGTTTCTCAGCAGCCGGGGTACACGTCGCTCTTCTTGAGCATGATGATGGCGCAGATCAGATAGGCCCAGAAGCCGACGGAGCCCAGGAAGGCGGCGATGACCCAGGCCACACGCACCAGGGTGGGGTCGATGTCAAAGTACTCCGCCAGGCCGCCGCACACACCGCAGATCATTTTGCAGCCGCCCTCGGTCCGGTACAATCTTTTTTTATCCATACAGATCCTCTCCTATTCCAAAATGTAGTGTCCAATTTGTTCTTCTGGATACAGGATACGCCTGGAGGACTAAAAAATCCATAGGGAAAAGATTAAAAAACGATAAAATCCCGGAAAGCTGCCCCTTATTTTCCCACGGTGGCCACCAGATCGCCCCGCTCGTTGAAGCGGACCGTGCGGATATCGCTGCCGGTGATCTTCTTGATCTCGTCCAGGCGGATGCCCTCGGTGACAGAGGACACCAGGGAGAAGGCCACGCCGTGGCGTTTTGCCCGGCCGGTGCGGCCGATGCGGTGGATATAATACTCGTTCTCGTCGGGGACGTCATAGTTGAACACCGCGTCCACATCGTCGATATCCAGGCCCCGGGCGGCCACGTCGGTGGCTACCAGCACCCGGATCTGCCCGTCCCGGAACTTCTTCAGCGTCTTCTCCCGGGCAGACTGCTGGATATCGCCGTGGATGGCCTGACAGGAGATGCCCCGCATCCCCAGCAGTCCGGCCAGCCGGTCGGTCATGTTCTTGGTGTTGCAGAACGCGATGACCCGTTCGTAGTCCCCCATGTCCAGCAGCCGGGCCATGGTGTCCGCTTTCTCGCTGCGCTCCACATCCAGCCGGTACTGGGCGATGTCGGGCCGGTTCTCCTGGTCGGCGGGGACGGTGATCTCCACCGGGTCCCGCTGGTACACCCAGGAGATATCCATGACCTCCCGGGAGATGGTGGCGGAGAACATGCCCAGGTTCCGTCGCTTGGGCATCTTGTCCAGAATGTGGGTCACGTCCCGGACGAAGCCCATGTCCAGCATCCGGTCGGCCTCGTCCAGCACCACGGTCTGGACCTTCTCCAGCCGGACGGTGCGCCGCTTCATGTGGTCCATCAGGCGGCCGGGCGTGGCCACCACGATCTGGGGAGACTTCTTCAGCTGGGTGATCTGCCTGTCGATGGGCTGGCCGCCGTAGAGGCACACCACCCGGACCCCCTCCTTGAAGGCGCACAGGTCCCGCAGCTCGTCCTGGATCTGGATGGCCAGCTCCCGGGTGGGGGCCAGCACCAGGGCCTGGACCTCGCTGCTCTCCGGGTCGATATGCTCCACCATGGGGATGCCAAAGGCAAAGGTCTTGCCGGTGCCGGTGGGGGCCTTGGCGATCACGTCCTTCCACTCCATAAAGTAGGGGATTGCCCCCGCCTGGACGGGAGTAGCCTGAACGTAGCCCTTCTTCTCAATGGCCCGCATCAGCTCGGCGGAGAGGCCCAGCTGGGCGTACTCCACCGTGTCGTTTACCGTCTGTCCGTTGATTTCCATCGTCTTGTCGTTCCTTCCTTGCAGTCTCGATTGGATGCGATCCAAGGCCTCCCAACTGAACGATGTTCTCAACGCCTCTCCCGGCGCGGCCCCGAATCAAGGGACGGTTCTCTGCCGTCCCGTAATATTCCATGTTACATTATACCGCATTTTCCCCGTTTGTCCATCCCTTTGTCCCAAAAGGCGTCGATTTTACCCAGCGAGCCGGGCGGGTGGAGAAGCCCGTTCCTGCCCAACGCCTCACGGCGCAAAAAACCGCCCGCGGTCCTGCCGGATCGCGGGCGGAAGGCCTGGAAGAGGATGGATCACCAGGGGAAGCCGCCGAAGGGCCACTGGTAGTAGTAGCCGCTCTGGCCGTTCTGGTTCTGCTGCTGTTGCTGCTGGGTATCCTGCTGGAGCTGGTTGTTGGCCTGGGTCTCGGCGTTCTTCTCGTCAAAGGTGATGGTCAGCTTCTGCTCCTGCTGGGAACGGATGACGGTGAGGGTGGCGGTGTCGCCGGCCTTATAATTGCTGGACAGGGCGGCGGTCAGGGCGGAGGGGGAATCAATGGCGGTGTCGTCGATGGCGGTGATCACATCGTTCACCTGCAGGCCGGCCTTCTGGGCGCAGGAGCCCTCCGCCACATAGGTGACCGCGGCGCCGGCGGGAATGCCGTAGCGCTGGGCGTCACTGGAGACGGCGCTCACCTGGATGCCCATATAGGGCTTTCCGGTGACGTAGCCGTGCTCGATCAGGTCGGCAATGATGTCCTTCACGTCGTTGATGGGGATGGCAAAGCCCAAGCCTTCGGCGGAGACGCCGGAGGAGGACTGGGTGTACTTGGCGGTGGTAATACCGATGACGTTGCCGTAGCTGTCAAAGAGGGGGCCGCCGGAGTTGCCCGGGTTGATATCGCAGTTGGTCTGGAGCATATTCAGGGTCACGCTGTCCCCGGTGGAGATCAGGCGGTCCAGAGCGGACACCATGCCATTGGTATAGGTGAAGGTTAGTTCGCCCAGGGGGTTGCCAATGGCGTAGACGGCCTCGCCCACCACCAGCTTGTCCGAGTCGCCCAGAGTAACGGGGGTCAGGCCGGCGGCCTCGATCTTCAGCACGGCCACGTCGTTATCCTGCTCGCCTCCCACCAGCTTGGCGGTGTACTTGTCATCGCTGGCAAAGGAGACCTCAATGGTTACGGAGCTGTCCTCCGCAGCCTCTTCAATGACGTGGTAGTTGGTGACGATGTAGCCGTCCTCGGTCAGCACAAAGCCGGAGCCGGATGCGGCGGAGGTGGTGGTCTGACCGAAGATGTTCACCGACGTGGTGGAGACGGTGATGCCCACGCAGGAGGGCAGGTTGGCGGCGTACAGCTCCTGGGGCTCCATGGGCTGGCCCTTGTTGGTGTTCACCACGGTCTGGACCTGGGGCCGCTCCTGCTCGTAAATGGTGGTCTCATTGCCGGAGCCGCTCAGCCGTCCGTACAGGGCCGCGCCTCCCGCGCCGGCGCAGCCGCCCACCAGGACGCAGGCCAGCAGGGCCGCGGCGATCCGCTTCCCATTCCCCTTTTTCTTGGGAGGCTGGCTCTCGGGACCCACGGGGCCTCCGCTGGTGGGGATGGGGTCGGTGTAATCGCCGAAGCCGCCCCGGTAACCGTCGTTTTCGCTGTTATAAAAATTGAAGTCGCTCATAATATTGTGCTCCCTTCAAAATATGTTGTCCATATTTTTTCTTCTCTTTGTGAACTGTGGTTATGATAGCGCGTAATTATGAAGAAAGCATGAAAAAAACAGGACTTATTTTTGAACTTTCCCCAAAATTTTCTCGACCTCAAAGCCGGTCCGGACGTTCGGACAGGATGGCGGCCACGTCCTGGGCCGCCGCGGCCAGATCCAGCCGCAGGCCCCGGAACATGCCCATCCCCGCCAGGTTGAGCAGCACCAACAGCAGGATGGGGCCCAGGACCATGCCCAGCACCCCCGCCAGTTTCATGCCCACATAAATGCTGACCAGGGAGAGGATGGGGGACAGCCCTGTCTGGTCTCCCACAAATTTGGGTTCCATCACCCGGCGGAACATGGCCACCACACCCCAGATGACCATGATCTCCACAGCCGTGCGGAAGTCCCGGGTAAACAGGGCGATGACCGCCCACGGGACCATAACGGTCCCCGAGCCCACGATGGGGATAAAGTCCAGCACCGCCAGCCCCAGGGCCAGCAGCAGACTGTAGGGCTGTCCGATCACAAAAAAGCCGGCCAGCAGGATGAAAAACACCCCTACTGACAAGCAGACCTGGGCTCTCAGATAGCCGCCGAAGGCCCCAAGGGCCACGGTCTTGACCTGGCCCAGGAAGCGCAGCAGGCTCTCGTCCATGCTCTGGACGGCCCGGGTGCGCAGATAGGGGTAGTCTGCCGTCAGAAAGTAGGTGGCCATGACAAAAATCACCAGCGCTACCACAAAGGAGGGCAAGCCCATGGCCTTGTCCTTGGTATAGTCCAGCACTCCGTTCAGCAGGGTGGGGGTGGCGGTGCTCAGCCAATTGAGCAGTCCGTCCAGCACCGACTGCACCGACTCGTTCAATTGAGGGGGCACCAGGGTCCACAGGCGGGCAAAGAGGGCTTCCGTCTGCTCCAGGGCCGACTGCAGGCCGGCCAGCAGGCCGTCCCAGTTCTGGAGCAGCAGGGCCGCCTCATTGCCGGCGGCATAGACCAGAAGGGCCACCGCCCCTCCCGCCAGCCCGAAGAGCAATATCAGGATCAACAGGGCCAGCGTCTGCCGGGACCAGCCGATCCGGCGCTGGAACCACTTGACCGCCGGATTCAGCAGGACGGCCACCGCCAGAGCGGCAAGAAAGGGCGCGAACAGAGACAGCAGCGGCCGGCCGAATCTGGCCCCCAAAAACAGGACCAGCACCGCCAGGATCAGCCGGATCCCCAGCCGCAGCCACAGCCAGCCCCGCTGGCGCCAGGTCAATTGTCCAGGTCTCATTCGTTTCGCCGCCTTTGTTTTTTGAGTATCCTATCCCACCTTACCACAAAAAGCATGAATAAAATGTAAAACTTGGAAGCCCTTCTGTGTGAAGGCGTGGCGTACAGGCTGGTCCGACACAAAAAACAGGACTCCCCGGCATGGAGCCGGGAAATCCTGTTTTGTCTGTTTGATTCAGTCCCAATACAGCAGGCCCACCAGATTGGGGCCGGCGTTGATGGCGATCACACCGCCGATGCAGTAGGTCAGATCCGGCTCCCGGCCCAGCTCCTGGTGGCAGGCCTGGGCCAGTTTGTCCGCCTGCTCGTCGTTGTTGCCCCGGATGAGAAGGATGGGGCTGTCGGCCCGACGCTCCTTTTTACACAGGTCCACGATGGCGGAGATGACGTTCTTCTCTCCCCGCACCTTGGACAGGATCTTGGACTCCCCATCCGCAAAGGTCATGACCGGCTTCAGCCCCAAGGCCTCCCCCATAAAGGCGGCGGCCGCGGAGATCCGGCCGGACTTTCTGGCAAAGCGCAGATCCAGGGCGGCAAAAATCACCCGGGCGTGGTCCACCCAGTCCTGGATGTAGGAAACGATCTCCTCTGCTTCCTTTCCGGCGGCGGCCATGCGGGCCCCCTCCAGCACCGGCCAGCCGTAGCTCATGGTGTAGTTATGGGAGTCAATGATATAAATGTGAAAGGTATCCCTGGCCTCGGGATGGTCCTCATAAAACTCCTCCCGGGCCTGAAGGGCGTTGCCGTAGGTGGCGGAGCCCTTGGAGTTGATGGAGGTATGGATCAGATCGGTATAGCCCTCCTTCCAGGCCTGCTCGAAGCACTGGGTAAAGACATAGGGATTCAGCTGGGCGTGGGTGGGCACCTGGGGGGCGGAGAGCAGCATTTCATAAAACTCCTGGGGCGTAAAATCAAAGCCGTCGTTCAGCTCCTTCTCCCCCATGGCGATGGGGAAGGGCAGGACCTGGATGGACAGTTCCTCCCGCAGGGCGGCAGGGATGTCGGCGGCGGAATCGGTGGAAAACTTGATACGAGCCATAGCAGCCTCCTTTAAGCGGGGCAAGCCCCGTTTTCATAAGCATCATACGGAGTTATTATGGCAAAAAAGTCCTTGTTTGTCAATGCGCCGCCCCGTTCAGAACGTCTTCAGATTTCGACGGTTTTGGCAGTTTGTGCTGAAAATGGACCCGCCGGGAGAAGCTCATGTCTCCTGCGGCGGGTCCTTCTTTTCATCCTTTTTTCTCCAGCTTCCGGCGGGTCCCGTCGGGGTACTGGATATAGGTATTGTCCAGCTGGGCGGTGAGGCTGCGCTTGTAGGCGTCGATATACTCCCGGCGCAGGACGTCCCGCTCGGCGGTCTCCTCCGGGGTCAGGCCCTCGGGGCTCTTGGCTTTTTTTGCCAGGGCGTTGATGCGGTCAAGCTTGGATTGTTCCATGATATTCTCCTTAAATCTGATTTAGGATCGTGGGGCGATCCGGTGCGATCTCCCATATATCCGAGGACGGGCGGCGGTGTCCAAAGGCGGCATTTACCAAAGCCGCTTCCCTATACATACCGCTCCAGCACCAGCATGGTGCGGCCCTTTCTGGACTGGCCGGGGACCTCTTTCACCACGCACTTGCCCAGACCCCGGCAGGTGAGCACGTCCCCCTCCTCCACCTGCTTGTCCCCTTTCAGGCAGTCCCGGTGGTTGACCGCCACCTTGCCGGCGGAGATATAGGCCGCCGCCTTGGACCGGGACAGAGAGAAACCGGCGGCCAGCACCGCGTCCAGCCTCGGGGCGGCCACCGTGTCCCGGATGGTCTTTACCTGGGCGGGTCTGGGCGCCAGTTCGGACAGGGGGATCTCCCGCAGCTTCACCTTCCAGCGTCCCGCTCCCTCCCACTGGGACAGGAGGATGGGCGCCGCCTCCCGGAGGACCACCACCTGGCACCTGCCCTCTTCGGGCAGAAGGATGTCCCCCAGCTTCTCCCGGGTGAGCCCCAGGCCCATGAGGGACCCCAAAATATCCCGGTGGCCCGGGGCGGCGTTCTTGGGGAACTCCCCCTCCACGGCGGCGAGGGGGCCTTCCGGATCGGCAAGAAAATCCTCCGCCTCCTGCCAGTCGGGCAGAAAGGCGCAGATGGTCCGCTCCGCTCCCTCACAGCCGCCCCAGAACAGGTGCCGGGGCCGGCCCCAGGCGTTGAGCAGATCGGTCACCGATGCCCTCTCCCCGGGGGACAGGAAAGGGGTATGGGCGGGGACGCCCCGGCTTTGGGCCAGCTCCAGCTTGTCCAGCACCCGGGCCAGCAGCACCCGTTCCTCCCCGCTGCGGGCGCAGCGGTCCAGCAGCTCCTTTTTAGTCACGGCCTCGTCCCCCCTTTTATCGGTATCCAGTATAGGCGGACCGGTGGGCCTTTGTCAATCAAAAGCGGGGAAAGTCCCGGCCCCTCCCTTGACAATTCCGGACCGGGGTGATATAGTGTCAGGCGTAAAATCGGCGTTGACGGAGAAGAAACCGTTGGAACCGCCCAGAGAGGGACGCATTTGGTGGGAGCGTCCCGCGGGGAAAGCGGCCGTACCACTCCAGAGCTGCCCGGGATGACCGGGACGGGACCCTCCCGTTACAGAGGACACGAGCGACGGCTGCGGGCCGTAAGCAGGGTGGAACCGTGGAATACGATGCTTCGTATCTCACCCCTGATCTCATCAGGGGTGAGATATTTTTGTTTTGCAACAAAAATATATGACTTCAGCCTCACCCCTCGCCGCTGGCGCGGCAACCGGGGCGAATGGCAGAAAAACAGCGTTCCGCTGTTTTTCGTTTTCGCCCCCTCAATACAAGGAGGAATTTTTATGTCTGAAGAAAACAACCTGTATACCTTCGAAAACGAGGAGTACCGCCGGACCTACTGGCACACCTGCTCCCATGTGCTGGCCCAGGCCATGAAGCGGCTGCACCCCGAGGTGAAGTTGGCCATCGGCCCTTCCATCGAGAATGGCTTCTACTATGACTTCGATACCCCCCGCCCCTTCACCCCCGAGGACCTGGAGGACCTGGAGGCCGAGATGCGGAAGATCTGCAAGGAGAAGCTGAAGCTGGAGCGCTTCGAGCTGCCCCGTACCGAGGCCGTCAAGTTCATGGAGGAGAAGGAAGAGCCCTATAAGGTGGAGCTGATCAACGATCTGCCCGAGGACGCCGTCATCTCCTTCTACAAGCAGGGCGACTTCACCGACCTGTGCGCCGGTCCCCACCTGGATTCTACCGGCCGCATCAAGGGCAATGCCATCAAGCTGACCTCCGCCACCGGCGCTTACTGGCGGGGCGACTCCAACCGCAAGATGCTCCAGCGCATCTACGGCATCGCCTTCCCCAAGAAGGACGAGTTGGACGCCTACCTGGCCAAGCAGGCCGAGGCGCTGAAGCGGGACCACAACAAGCTGGGCCGTGAGCTGGAGTACTTCACCACCGTGGATACCCTGGGCCAGGGCCTGCCCGTGCTGCTGCCCAAGGGCGCCCGGGTGGTGCAGCTACTGCAGCGCTGGGTGGAGGACACCGAGCAGAAGGCCGGGTACCTGCTGACCAAGACCCCCCTGATGGCCAAGCGGGAGTTCTTCAAGATTTCCGGCCACTGGGACCACTATCTGGACGGCATGTTCATCATCGGCGACCCCTATGATGAGAGCAAGGAGTGCTTTGCCCTCCGTCCCATGACCTGCCCCTTCCAGTACCAGGTCTATCTGAACCGCCAACGCTCTTACCGTGACCTGCCTATGCGGCTGGGCGAGACGTCCACCCTGTTCCGCAACGAGGACTCCGGCGAGATGCACGGCCTGATCCGCGTCCGCCAGTTCACCATCTCCGAGGGCCACAACGTGGTCCGTCCCGACCAGTTGGAGGAGGAGTTCAAGAACTGCCTGGACCTGTGCAAATATTTCCTGGGCACCGTGGGTATGCTGGACAAGTGCACCTTCCGGTTCTCCCAGTGGGACCCCGCCAACCCCAACAACAAGTACGAGGGCACCGCCGAGCAGTGGGAAGAGGCCCAGCGGGTCATGGCCCAGATCCTGGACGACCTGGGTGTGGAGTACACCATCGGCATCGACGAGGCCGCCTTCTATGGTCCCAAGCTGGACATTCAGTATAAGAACGTCTACGGCAAGGAGGACACCCTGGTCACCATTCAGATCGACATGCTGCTGGCCCAGCGCTTCGGCATGTACTATATCGACGAGAACGGCGAGAAGAAGTTGCCCTATATCATCCACCGTACCTCTCTGGGCTGCTATGAGCGGACCCTGGCCTACCTCATTGAGGAGTACGCCGGCGCCCTTCCCACCTGGATGGCCCCCGAACAGGTCCGCTTCCTTCCCGTCACCGACCGCGCCGCCGACTACTGTGCGGAGCAGGCCAAAAAGCTGTCCGACCTGGGCTACCGTGTGGAGGTGGATTACCGAAACGAGAAGATCGGCAAGAAGATCCGGGAAGCCCAATTGGAGAAAATCCCCTACATGGTGGTCGTGGGCGACCGGGACATGGAGAACGGTACCGTCTCTCCCCGCCACCGCGCCGACGGCGACTTGGGTGCCATGTCTATGGACGATTTCACCGCCTTGCTGAAGGACGTAGTGGATTCCAAGGCTAAGAAGTGATCCCGACCCAGAACCTCTATTCCAAAACCGCCGGAAGCTCTTCCGGCGGTTTTTTTATCCGTCTGCGGCCAAACTACTGTCCCTGACCAAAAAATAAATAAGAACAATTCCTATTTAGTCTGGACTTTTCCGTTTTACTGTGGTATACTTGGCTACAAGAAACCCGCGCCAACCACCGCAAAGAATAGGAGGATCGCCATGAAAAACCCGAAAGCCATGTACGCTCTGAGCTACGGTCTGTTCGTCCTCACCGCCCGTCAGGGAGAGAAGGACAACGGCTGCATCATCAACACCGCCGCCCAGGTGACCACTACGCCCAACCGCATCACCATCACCGTCAACAAGAGCAACTACACCCACGACATGGTGCTGGCTACCGGCCAGTTCACCCTGTCCATTCTGTCTGAGCAGGCGGATTTCGCCCTGTTCCAGCGCTTTGGCTTCCAGTCCGGCCGGGACACGGACAAATTTGAGGGATTCCAGCAGCACACCGCCCGGGGAGAAAACGGGATCCTCCGGGTGACCCAGGGGACCTCCGCCTGGCTCTCCTGCAAAGTGGTGTCCACGCTGGACCTGGGTACCCACACCCTGTTCCTGGCCGACGTGGTGGACGGCGACGTGCTGTCCAACGTGCCCAGCGTCACCTACGCTTATTATCAGGCCAATATCAAGCCCAAGCCCCAGGCGGCTGGCGCCGCTCCCGCCGCCAAAAAGCGCTGGGTGTGCACCGTCTGCGGCTATGTCTACGAAGGCGACTTCCTGCCCGACGACTTTATCTGCCCCTTGTGTAAGCACCCCGCCTCGGACTTTGAGCCCCTGGCGTAACTCTTTCTAAAAAACATGGCCGGAGGCGCAACCTCCGGCCATGTTTTTCGTCCTGACAGACGTAACTTGTCTTCTCTCGGGGAAGGGGCTAAAATAGAGATACCTTACCGGCCCAGCCACCGGGCGTAGCTCTGGGCGCTTCCCACCCGGCCCACGGCGGACAGGGAGGCCCGGTCCATCTGAAAGATCTCCCCCGCCAGGTCCCGCAGCTGCTCCCGGGTGACGGCGTCATAGAGCCCCAGGATCTCGTCCAACTCCCGGACCCGGCCGTACAGCAGAGCCGAGGAGCCCAGGTGGCTCATCCGGGTCTGGACGGATTCCGAGCCCATAAGCAGGTTGGCCTTGGCCTGTTCCCGGACCCGGTCCAGCTCCTCCTGGGTGGGGCCGTGGTCAGCCAGTTCGGACACTACCCGCCTGACGGTGTCCAGGGCCTGGCCCTCCTGGTCCTTGCTGACGGCGGTGTACACCCCTAAAAATCCGGTGTCCGCCTGGTCGGAGACATAGGAGTACACAGTATAGCACAGCCCCCGCTTCTCCCGGACCTCCTGAAACAGCCGGGAGGAGCAGCCGCCCCCCAGCAGGGAGTTGAGCAGCAGCAGCTGAGGCCGCCGCTCGTCCAGATAGGACAGGGCGGGGCAGGCCAGGATCAGGTGGTTCTGCTCAATAGCTTTCTTCCGGGCGGTGACGGCGGGGCGGTAGGAGACGGGCTTCTGGACCGGGGCCCCGCCGGGCTCCAAGGCGGCCAGGCAGTCCTTCAGCGCCTCCACCTGCCGCTGGGAAAAGCTGCCCGCCAGGGCGGCCACCACTGCGCCGGCCCGGTAGTGCCGCCGCTGCCACTGGGCCAGCCACTCCCCGGTCATCCCCTCCAGGGTGGCCTGGGTGCCCAGGATGGGCCGGGCCAGGGACGTTCCCTTGTAGACGGCAGCGGACAACCGCTCGGCCACCAGGTCCTCTGGGGTGTCCTCGTACATGCCGATCTCCTCCAGGATGACGCCCCGCTCCGTCTCCACATCCTCCTGGGCGAACCGGGAGTGGAAGAGCATATCGCTTAAAATATCCAGGCTCCGGTCCAGATGGTCGTCCAGGCTCCGGGCGTAGAAGCAGGTGTGCTCCTTGGTGGTATAGGCGTTGATCTGGCCGCCGATGGCGTCCATATCCCGGGCCAGCTGGGCGGTGGAGCGCCGCCCGGTGCCCTTGAAGAGCATATGCTCGATAAAATGGGCGGCTCCGTTCTCTCCGGCCTGCTCGTGCCGGGAACCGACCCCTACAAAAAAGCCCAACGCGGCGGAACGGGCGCCGGGCACCTCCTCCGTCAACAGACGGGCGCCGTTGGGCAGCTTGATTATCTGATACATGGGGACCTCCTGTCGAATGAAGTCCCATGCAGTATAACACAAAACCCACCGTCCGTCCACGGGTCCGGACAGCAGGGCCCCGCCATTTTTACAGCGAGGAGGACCGCCATGGAAGACCACAAGATCATTGAGCTGTACTGGGCCCGGTCCCAGCAGGCCATTGAGGAGAGCGAGGCCAAATACGGCCCCTACTGCCGCTCCATCGCCCGGGGCATTCTGGACCGGGCGGAGGACGCGGAGGAGTGCGTCAACGACACCTGGTTCCGTGCCTGGAACGCCATGCCGCCCCAGCGGCCCAATATCCTGTCCGCCTTTTTCGGCAAGCTGACCCGAAACCTGTCTCTGGACCGCTGGCGGAAGGAGCGGGCGGCCAAGCGGGGCGGCAGCCAGGTGGAGGTGGCCCTCCACGAACTGGAGGGCTGTCTGCCCGACCACCGCCGCCCCGACGAGGAACTGGAGGCCAGTGAGACGGCCGCCCTCATCTCCGCCTTCCTCCGGGCCCAGCCCGAGCTGGACCAGAGGCTCTTCATCCGGCGGTATTTCCATTTGGAGCCCATCGCCGCCCTGACGGAACGCTTCGGACTGACGGAGAGCCAGGTCAAGTCCCGGCTCCACCGCACCCGGCAAAAGCTGAAACTGGCGCTGGAAAAGGAGGGGATCGCGGTATGACAGCGGAATACTTATTGGAGGCCATGGGTCTCATCGACGACGACCTGATCCGGGAGGCGGAGGCCCCTGTCCGCCGCCGTCCCGCCTCCGCCTGGCAGAAACAGTGGGGCGCGCTGGCCGCCTGCCTGGCTCTGGTGGCCGCCCTGGGCTACGGAGCCACCCACCTGCCCGTAACGTCCGGCAGCAGCAACAGCGCCGCGCCCGCCGCTTCCGCCGGCGCTTCCGAACCCTATCCCGGCGGCTCCTGGGACGCCGCCAGCGGCGGCAGTGCCAGCTCCGCCTCCGCAGCCGAACCCGGAGCGGCAGATATTACCCGCAGCGCTTCCATCTTTACCGCCGGGGGCGAGTACCGCCTGACCGGAGAAGTCAGGGACGCCCTGCCAGAGGACGCCCAGGCGCTGGATGTCCTATCCGGGCTCTATCCCGACGCTCCCTACCCCGCCACCGATGCAGCGGAATATGTGGGCTGCGCCCTGTTTGAAGGCCCCGACGGCAGGCTGTATGTCCAGCTGTCTGACGGCGGCTACGCTGTGGCGGAGCCGGTACAGCCGTGACCAGGCGGAGCGGATGCGGCAAGCCGTGTCTCTGCAAGGCCTGAGGCCAGCAGGTTCCCTCGACATACGCAAGGCGGCCGGTCCCCAGAGACCGGCCGCCTTGTTTTCGCTTGGCTTATTTGGATTCTTCTTCCATGACCCGTACCTTGATCTCCAGCACCCGGCGGTGCTCCACCTTGGTGACGGTGACGTCCAGACCCTCGGCCTGGAAGTGGTCCCCCACCTCGGGGACCCGGCCCACCTGCTCCATGACCCAGCCGGAGACGGTGGCCGCGTCGCAGGTACCCTTGACCTGGAACAGGTCATACATGTCGTCCAGGTCGGCGGAGCAGGCGATGAGGTAGCTGCCGTCAGGCTGCTTCTGGAAATTCTCGATGACCTCGTCGTGCTCATCCCAAATCTCGCCCACCAGCTCCTCCACGATATCCTCCAGGGTGGCGATGCCCTCGGTGCCGCCATACTCGTCCACCACCACGGCCATATGGGCCTTGTTCTTCTGGAGGATGCGCAGCAGCTCGGAGATTTTTGTGTTGCCCGTGGTATAAAACACGGGAGCCTTGATGTTGGACACCATAGTCTCCCCCCGGTAGCGGGCGGCGTAAAAGTCCTTCTCGTGGACCACGCCCACGATGTTGTCGATGGTCTCGTGGTAAATGGGGATGCGGGAGTAGCCGCTTTCGGCAAAGAGGGCGGCCACCTCCTCCATGGTGCTGTCCTCCTCGGCGGCCACCAGGTCTACCCGGGGGGTCAGGATCTCGGACACCTCCAGATCGTTGAACTCAATGGCGTTGCGGATCAGGTCGCTCTCGTGCTCGTCCAGACCGCCCTCGGTCTCCGCCTGGTCCACCATGCCCACCAGTTCTTCCTCGGTGATGCCGTCGTCCCCGCCGCTGCGGAACACCCGGCCCAGCAGCCGCTTCCACTGGGTAAACAGGAAGTTCATGGGGGTCAGCACCACCATCAACAGCTTCAGCAGGGGATAGGCGAACATGGCGCAACGCTCCGGCATCTCCTTGGCCAGGCTCTTGGGGGTGATCTCCCCGAAGATGAGGATGATGACGGTCAGCGCCACAGTAGACACCGTGGGGCCATACTGCCGGAACCACTTGGTACACAGCACCGTGGCCACGGTGGTGGCGGTGATGTTGACAATATTGTTGCCGATGAGGATGGTGGACAACAGCTTGTCATACTCCTCCGCCAGTTCCAGGGTCTTGGCAGCCCGGAGGCTGCCGTTGTCCGCCTTGGTTCGCAGACGGATGCGGTTCAGGGAAGTGAAGGCGGTTTCGGTGGCGGAAAAGTAGGCGGACATGGCCACCAGGACCACCAGTGTGACCAGCATGCCTATACTGGCACTGTCAAGTTCCATGTTGGAAAGATCAACTCTGCTTTCTTGAAAAATTTCGTTTCAACCGCTTTCAGTCCATTTTATGTCCTGAAAGCTGCTCCGACCGGCAAAACAAGCTTTTTGCCAGCCTGAGTATATCATACCAAAGTCGGGATTGCAACGGATTTCCCCCGGCCTCGCTCAAGCGCATTCGGAGTGTTTACGGTTTCCGCCTCATTTTGCAAATTTTTTGCGAAAAAATATAAAAAATATCTTGACTGCGCCGTGGGGATTGTGGTACAGTGATTCTACCTGTGAAAGGGGCTTTTTTTCGTGCGCATTTTTACGGTGTATGACGCAGGAACCCCTTCCTCCGCATTGCGGACGCAGGGAGGCAATTTGCCGGGTCCCACCGTAGCGCCGACGCTGTTATTGCGTCTTTCTGTCGCTGGATCCGGCTGTATGGGCCGGGTCCGGCGTTTTGCTTTTCTGGCGGCGTCCGCAAATGGCTCAACTAACTCAGCGTCCCCCCCACCGGGGAGGCTGCCACATTAAAAGGAGGTGCCGAACAAATGGCAAGTAAGGCCGGCGCGCGCATCAAGATCACCCTGCGGTGCTCTGAGTGCAAGCAGAGAAACTACAACACCATGAAGAACAAGAAGAATACCCCCGACCGCCTGGAGCTGAACAAGTACTGCCCCTTCTGCAGAAAGCACACTGTCCACAATGAGACGAAGTAATTCGTCCCAAGGCTGAAAGGAAAGAAGGGTAACAATGGCTGAGAACGAAAAGCTGGAGCAGGCCGCCCAGGCCAGCTCCGACAAGGCCGATAAGGCCAAAAAGGACAAGAAGAACGCCAAGCCCGGTCTCTTCGCCCGTGTCGGAAAGTGGCTCAAGGAAATGAAGAGCGAGCTGAAGAAGGTCCAGTGGCCCACCCGCAAGCAGACTGTCAACAATACCCTGATCGTCATCGCCTGCGTCATTGTGGTCGGCGTTTTTATCTGGGTCTTTGACTTTATCGCCGGCGGCGCCATCGACGTCCTCCTCACTCTCCTGAGGTAAGCGAAATGGCGGGCAATGCGAATTGGTATGTGGTACACACCTATTCCGGCTATGAGAATACGGTGAAGGCCACCATCGAAAAGTATGTCGAAAACCGCAACATGCGGGACCTGATCCATGAGATCAGCATTCCCCTGGAGACCGTCACCGAGATCACGGACAACGGCCCCAAAGAAGTGGAACGCAAGGTGTTCCCGGGCTATGTTCTGGTCAAGATGATCATGAATGACGAGACCTGGCATGTGGTCCGCAATATCCGCGGCGTCACCGGCTTCCTGGGCGAGGGCAACAAGCCCATCCCCCTGTCCGATGCCGACGTGGCCGCCCTGGGCGTGGAAAAGCGCGAGGTCGTGGTCAGCTACCAGGAGGGCGACACCGTCCGGATCACCGACGGCGCGCTGGAGTCCTTCCTGGGCACCGTGGAGGAGATCGACCTGGAGCGCAGCAAGGTCCGCGTGGTGGTGTCCATGTTTGGACGCGAGACCCCCGTGGAGCTGGAGCTGGACCAGGTGGAACCCGCCAACGAATAAGAAGCGTCCGAGCCGTCGTGAGCAGCGACCCTGGACCGGAGCGAGGAATACAAACCAAGAACCGCGAAGCGGGGCTGTTTGTGTTCCGAGTCGGCGGGAAGGGGAGCGTCGCGAACAGGCGAGGCGTGACAACAAGAAGCGCCCGCTCTGCCGTGGGCAGACGGGCTGCCGAAACCAAACAACAAATCCTATGCGGCACAAGCCGCTCCGTGGGAGGAGCCGCAGAGGCTCCGCCAAACAACCACATTTTTCTAATGGAGGTGCTCTTTCGTGGCACAGAAAGTAACTGGATATGTAAAACTTCAGATCCCCGCCGGCAAGGCGACTCCCGCCCCCCCTGTTGGTCCCGCTCTGGGCCAGCACGGCGTGAACATTGCCGCTTTCACCAAGGAGTTCAATGAGCGCACCAAGAACGACGTGGGCATGATCATCCCCGTCATCATCACCGTGTACGCCGACCGCTCCTTCACCTTCGTGACCAAGACTCCCCCTGCCGCCGTCCTCATCAAGAAGGCCTGCAACATCGAGTCCGGCTCCGGTGTGCCCAACAAGACCAAGGTGGCCACCATCAGCAAGGAAGATGTCCGCAAGATCGCCGAGACCAAGATGCCCGACCTGAACGCCGCCAGCATCGAGGCCGCGATGAGCATGATCGCCGGTACTGCCCGCTCCATGGGCGTCGTCGTGGGCGAGTAAGGAGGGTGCAAGAATGTTTAGAGGTAAGAAATATCAGGAGAGCGCCAAGAAGATCGACCGGAACACCCTGTACGATACTGCTGACGCTATGAAGCTGGTGGTGGAGACCGCCACCGCCAAGTTCGACGAGACCGTCGAGCTCCACGTCAAGCTGGGCGTTGACTCCCGTCACGCCGACCAGCAGGTCCGCGGCGCCATCGTGCTGCCCCACGGCACCGGCAAGACCCAGCGCGTGCTGGTCTTCGCCAAGGCCGCCAAGGCTGACGAGGCCCGTGCCGCCGGCGCCGACTACGTGGGCGATATGGACCTGGTGGAGAAGATCCAGAAGGAAAACTGGTTCGACTTCGACGTGGTCGTTGCTACCCCCGACATGATGGGCGTTGTGGGCCGTCTGGGTAAGGTGCTGGGCCCCAAGGGCCTGATGCCCTCCCCCAAGGCCGGCACCGTCACCATGGACGTGACCAAGGCCGTCAACGAGATCAAGGCCGGTAAGGTGGAGTACCGTCTGGACAAGACCAACATCATCCACTGCCCCATCGGCAAGGCTTCCTTCGGCGCTGAGAAGCTGACCGAGAACTTCAACGCCATCATGGGCGCTATCATCAAGGCCAAGCCCGCCGCCGCCAAGGGCCAGTATATCAAGAGCTGCACCGTGGTGTCCACCATGGGCCCCGGCGTCAAGATCAACGGTGCCAAGCTGGCCTAAGAAGCGCCGAATTCCCGAGCAGGGGGCATAACGACAGAGCGCAGGGCAAAGCCCGGGAGCGGCGCAGCCGGTCCGGGTTTGCCCGAAGTCGTCGGAGTTATCACCCCCGCCCGCGATGGAACCGAGGCGTGACAAAAACGCCTGATCTATTTTGTTTATCGTTCCCGGACAGGTTTTGCTTGACAAAACCTGTCCGGGGTGATAAAATACCGCTTGCGTTCAAAGACAGCAGGTTTCCGGTCCGCCGGAAGTAAGTCCTGCCGAGAGTGCTTTCAAAAGAATACTTTTGATTGTACTGTCCTCCTGTCTGTTGACGCGGAGGATTTTTTTGTTGCGCACAAGCAGTAAAACCCAATCTTTTCTGGAGGTGAATCCAAAAATGCCTAACGCAAAGGTTCTTTCCGAGAAGCAGGCCATCGTTGCCGCTCTGACTGAGCAGCTGCAGAATGCTGCCAGCGGCGTGCTGGTGGACTACAAGGGAATCACCGTGGCCGAGGACACCGCTCTGCGTGTCGAGCTGCGTCAGAACGACGTCCAGTACGGCGTGGTGAAGAACACCCTGGTCCGCTTCGCTATGAACAACGTGGGTCTGAACGAGCTGGATGATGTGCTGAACGGCACCACTTCTCTGGCCACCAGCGCCGGCGATCCCATCGCCCCCATGCGCGTGGTCAACAAGTTTGCCAAGCAGCTGAACGGTAAGTTCACCATCAAGGGCGGCTTTATGGACGGCAAGGTCCTGTCCCTGGACGAAATCATGGCTCTGGCCGAGCTGCCCTCCAAGGACGTCCTGCAGGCTCAGGCTCTGGGCATGATGCTGGCTCCCATTACCAGCCTGGCTATCGTCCTGAAGGCCATCGCCGAGAAGAACGGCGAGCCCGCCGCCGAGGAGGCTCCTGCCGCCGAGGCCCCCGCTGCCGAGTAAGTCCCGGCATTCCGCTCCCATCAGGAGCAAAACAAATTTTTAATTTTAAAAAAACCATTATTTAGGAGGTATTTCATCATGGCTAGTGAGAAGATTACCGCTCTCATTGAGGAAGTGAAGGCTCTGACTGTTCTGGAGCTGTCCGAGCTGGTTAAGGCTCTGGAGGAGGAGTTCGGCGTGTCCGCCGCCGCTATGGCCGCCCCCGCCGCCGGCGGCGCTGCTGCTGAGGCTGTCGAGGAGAAGACCGAGTTTGACGTGGTCCTGGCTGGCTTCGATGCCGCTGCCAAGATCAAGGTCATCAAGGCTGTCCGCGAGATCACCGGTCTGGGCCTGGCCGAGGCCAAGGCTGCTGTCGAGGGCGCTCCCAAGACCCTGAAGGAGGCCGTGTCCAAGGACGAGGCCGAGGAGCTGAAGAAGAAGCTGGAAGAGGCCGGCGCCAAGGTCGAGCTGAAGTAATTTCCGCTTCCCTCAAAAGCAATGATAAACCGGCCCGAGGCAGTGCCTCGGGCCGGTTTTTTGCAGATATGGAAAGAGCCTGCCGCCGGAAGCCGTCCCATAGGACGCTATCCGGCGGCAGGCAGTTTTTATGCTCTGATTCCGCCCCCGACAGTTTTCACAGCAGCAGTCCGATCAGGGGAATGGTGACGACACACAGCAGGCTGGACAGACACACCGCCCGGGCTCCCAATTGAGTACAGCCGCCGTACTGCTCGCCCATCACCACAGAGGCCGCGGCGCTGGGCATCGCCATGATGACCAATGCCACGCCAACCACCAAGGGGTTGGAGATCGGCAGCAGAGCCAGCACCGCCCCGGTCAGCAGCGGCAGGATGAGCAGCCGGGTCGCGGTGGCGGTAATCGCATCCCGGTCACAGACCATGTCCCGTATCCGGCTCTTCGCCAGATTCATTCCCGTTATCATCATGGACAGCGGAGTCGTCACATTAGCCAGGTGCTGTAAGGGCCCGCGGATGGCCTCCGGCACCGGGATCTGAAGACAGTAGAGGAACAGGCTCAGCACGATGGCCAGATTTATCATGCTGAAAATCACTTTTTTCCAGGATACCTGTGCCCCTGCCCCGTCCTTGTTATCCGCAGCCACCATCTTGGCCCCCAGGGTATAGACCAGCACATTAAAGGGAATGCCCAGCATCGCCGCCAGGGCAAGTCCCTCTTCGCCGAAGACTGCGTAAGCCACGGGATACCCCATAAATCCGTTGTTGCAGAAGGCGCAGCACATCATCCACATGCCTTTTCTTCCCTCGGGCACCCGGAACAGCCGGATCAGCAGCACGCAGATCCCGATATATCCCAGATGCAGGACGACGCCCAGGCAGCAGATCACCGCGGCATCCCGCAGAAAACTGGAATCAAAGGGCCGCAGCATGGAGCAGATGATGGTGGCGGGCAGCGTGATCTTCATCAGCAGCGACGTCATCGGCCCCGCAGCCGAGGGGTTCAGCACCTTGGCCTTTACCGCCAGAAAGCCCACCCCGATCAGCAAAAACAGCCCCACCAGATTGGTGAATAACACAGAGACAGACATTGACTTTTCTGCACCTCATTTCGGGCCGGAGGACCTGCAGGACCTCCCTCTTAGCCAGCGACCCTCTCCCTCAATATAAGACCGGTCGAAATGTAGGAGCATTATACCAAAGGATCATACTTTTGTCATCTGACAGACTAAATAAAACCGCCTGCCGTTTCCGGCAGGCGGTGGGGACAATCGACGGCCACAGGGCACGCCGGCTTCTGTTTTCTTACCGGCAGCCTGTGCCAAGGGATAAACGCCTTCAGCGGTTCTTGAAGGCGGTGACCTTTTCCTTGTTCAGGAAAGCCTTCATGGCGTCCTTCTGGTCCTCGGTGGCGAAGCACAGACCGAAGGCCTCGCTCTCATAGGCCGCGCCGGTGGTCATATCGGTCTGGAGGCCCCGGCGGATGGCGGCCTTGGACTGGCGGACGGCCACCTGGGCGTTGGCGGCAATGGCATTGGCCAGCTCCATCGCCTTGTCCATCAGCTCCTCGGGGGCGTAGACATGGCTGACCAAACCGATCTCCAGGGCCCGGGCGGCGTTGATGGTCTGGGCGGTGAGGATCAGCTCCATGGCATTGGCCGTACCCACGATGCGGGGCAGCCGCTGGGTGCCGCCGAAGCCGGGGGTGATGCCCAGGCCCACCTCGGGCTGGCCGAACTTGGCCTTCTCGCTGGCCACCCGGATGTCGCAGGCCATGGACAGCTCGCAGCCGCCGCCCAGGGCGAAGCCGTTCACGGCGGCAATGGTGGGCTTGGACAGGTTCTCCAGCTTCAGGAAGATCCGGTTGCCCAGCGCGCCGAACTTCTTGCCCTCCGCCGCGGTGAGGGTGGACATCTGGCCGATGTCGGCCCCGGCCACAAAGGACCGGCCCGCGCCGGTGATGACCGCCACCAGGATCTCTTCATTCTCCTCCACCTGATCCAGCACCGCGTCCAGGTCCCGGAGCACCTGGTCGTTGAGGGCGTTGAGCGCCTCGGGGCGGTTCATGGTAATGACCCCCACGGGGCCCTTCTGTTCCAGTGTTACGAAAGCCATATGTAAGCTCCTCCTTCAATATCGAAATACCGGCTTGGATTTCGCTCTTGTTCTTTTCTATTATAATGCGTAACGTACAAAGCCGCAAGTCTTGTCAGCCAATGTCTTTTCTGCAAGCCGCTCCTATTTGACGGCGCGGCCCCGTGTCCCGCCCCGCCGCCGGATTTCAGGCATGTTTTTCCCGCCGCCGGAATAGAGTAGCCCGAAGGGGGGATCGGTTTGTCCAAGCAGACATTATCCGCCGGGAAAGGGGCCCTGTTCCTCACGGTGCTGGGGGTCCTGTCTCAGGTGCTGAGCTTTGGCTATCGGGTGGCCCTGTCCCGGCTGGTGGGGGCAGAGGTCATGGGGCTGTACCAGCTGCTCATGCCGGTGTACTCGGTGCTGTTGTCCCTGACCGCTGTGGGACTGACCGCGGCGGTGTCCAACCTGACCTCCCAATATCTGGCGCTGGGGAACCGCCGGGCGGCGGCCCAGACCCTGTCCACCTGCCTGCGCGTCTTCTTTCTCCTGCTCCTTCCCCTGGGCGCGGCGGTCATTCTGGCCTCCGACCCCATCTCTGTGGCTCTGCTGGGGGACGCCCGCACCCAGCTGGGGCTGATCCTCCTGGTACCCTGCGTTGCCCTTACCGGCGTGGAAAACGTACACAAGCACTATTTCTACGGGGCGGGGCTGGTGGTCCCGCCCGCTCTGGTGGAGCTGGCCGAGCAGCTGATCCGGGCCGCCGCCGTACTGTGGCTTCTGCTGCTCTTTCTTCCCCAGTATCCGGAGCGGGCGGCGGGGCTCATCGTGGCGGGAATGGTGGTCTGCGAGGTCTTTTCCGCCCTTACTCTGGCCGTCCTGTACCGCGTCCATCTCCGCCGCAGGGGATGTGCCGGTCCGGGGGAGCCCGGACGCATCCGCTGCCGGCGGCTGGCCTCCATCGCCCTCCCCGTGGGCGCCAACGCCCTGCTGGGCAATCTGATGGGAGCGGCCAACGCCACCCTGATCCCCCAGAAGCTGGTGGAGGGGGGCATGGACCGCAGCGCCGCCGTCTCCCAGCTGGGGGTGGTGTGCGGCATGACGCTGCCCATGCTGGCCCTGCCCACGGTGTTCCTGGGGGCCCTGAATCTGATCCTGGTCCCCCGGCTGGCCCGGGCCTCCGCCCTGGACCGCCCCGGAGAGGTCCGCCGTCTGACGGACCGGGCCATAGCCGCTGTCTCCGTGCTGGCCCTGCCCTCCATGTCCCTGATGGCGGTACTGGGCCCCGACCTGGGCACACTGCTCTTTGGCCGGGAGGACGTGGGGCGGTTCCTCATTCCCCTCTCCCTCACCATGGCGCTGAGCTGCTTCTGCTCCGTCCTGGGCTCGGTGCTGAACGGGATCGGCCGGCAGAAGGCCGTGGCTGTGGTCTCTCTGCTGGGGGGCGGCGTGCAGCTGCTGGGCACCCTGGTCCTGGTCCCCCTGCCCGGCGTGGGGATCGCTGGATATGTGGCCGGGTCCCTTCTCTCCGCCCTGCTGGAGGCGGGGCTCTGTCTGTGGCTGGCCGCCCGGTACACCCGTCTGAAGCCGCCCCTCTTTTCCTGGCTGATCGCCCCCGGTCTGTCCGCCCTGCTGGCCGCCCTCACCACCAACCTGCTGCTCCGGGAGCTGAAGGCGGCCGGAATCCCCCTTCTCCCCGCCGCTGTGTCCAGTCTGCTCTTCGCCGCCATCCTGTATCTGGCTGCCCTCCACGCCCAGGGCATCCGCCTCCGGACGGTCTTGCGGGTGCGGTGGTAGAACGCCGTCCCCCTCCTCCGCAGATTTCTCTTGTCTCCTGCTCCTCCCGGTAGTACAATGGGTACAAAGCTTCATCCGCAATATAAACACACTGAACCGGAAGATTTCGTTGCGCAGGAAGCTTTTGTGCATCATTTCCCGTCGTCCCACAGTGGGCGAGGAAGTGCCATATCATGAATTTTACTATTCTCGCGCATAGCAAAACGCGACAGGAGGCCCCATCTATGGACGATGTGAACAGACCCATTACCAACCCGGAGCTGACGGCGGCGGTGGAGCGGATGCGCCGGGAGAACAGCCGGGAGAGCCGGGAGGCGGTGCTGGACCTGGTCATCACCACGGCCCGTTTTCTGGCCCCGGTGACCATCACCCCGGCCCCGGAGGAGCAGGCCCCCGGTCAGGCCGCGCTGGGCCAGGGGACCCAAATCCAGTTCCAGCTGCTCGCCAACCAGGAGGGGCAACCCTTCTTCCCCGCCTTCACCGGCTGGGAGGAGCTGCGTAAGCTGTGCGGCCCCAAAAACCAGCAGACCCTGGTCCTCACTTTCGACGATTATGCCGCCATGGTAGTGCGGGACACCCGGGCCGCCGGGTTTGTGGTGGACCCCTTCGGGGCCTGCCTGTCCTTTGACCGGGCCATGGTGGAGCATCTGGTGGAGCGGAAGCGGCAGATGACCGGTAACTAATTCGGATCAAAGGCCCGGTGTGGGAGCGTTTTCACGTTCCCGCGCCGGACTTTTTCATGGGGTTTTCAATTCTCCCGTCCAGACGCTCAGTCGGTGGCATCCACTCAGGTCCGGCGTGCCCATGGGACGAGTGGATGCATGGCAACACCCCCCAATAAACCATCCCAATGCTCCGGACCCATACCTGCCATCGGGCCAAGAGAAATAAGTTGATGCCAGGGCACAGCTTTACCGTTTTCTCCTTTTCCCATTTTTTACATACAGAAAAGTTCTTGACATTTTGGTTAGCTTATGCTAACCTATGTTCGGTTGGAGAAGGCCGTCCTCCCTCCTCAATCCTCCCTGCTTTCTTCCATCTATACATTGGCGTTTTCTCTGACCACCAGACGGTCCGGCGTGACAGGCATCGCGCCGGACAGCCCCGTCCGTGCGTATACGCGCGGACGGGGCTTTATTTTATCTTTCCTCCGCCGGGGATCTGTGTTATAATCTGGAACATAAGCAATTTGTTATAAGGAGTTGCTTGCCATGTTCGTGAAAAACCCGAAATATTTTCTGACCATCGTCAAGGAGCACAGCATCTCCAAGGCTGCGGAGCGCCTCTACCTGTCCCAGCCCTATTTAAGTCAATATCTGGCCAAGCTGGAAAACAGCCTTGGTGTTGTACTGCTGGACCGCTCCCATACCCCGCTGAAGCTGACTCCCGCCGGAGAGGTGTTTTACGCCTATCTGGAGCGGCAGGACTATCTGGACCGGCAGCTGGTCAGCGACCTTCGGGACCTGCAGAACAAGAAGCGGCCCACCCTCCATATCGGAGTGTCTCCCTGGCGTGGGTCCACGCTCCTGCCCGACGTGCTGCCCGCCTTTACCCAGCACTATCCGGACGTCCAGGTGGTCCTCCACGAGGCCCCGGTCCCGGAGCTGGCCCAGCTGGCCGAGGGCAGCGTCACCGACTTCTGCATCATGCATATCCCCGGGGATCTGACGGAGTTGGCCTACGAGCTGGTCATGCGGGAGCATATCTTTCTCATCGGCCACCGGGACCACCCCCTGCTCCGCGGACAGCAGAGCACCTATGACGCCCCCAAGCGCTTTGAGGATCTGAGGCTGCTGGAGCATGAGCGGATCATTATGCTGCCCAGCGACTGGCGGCTGTCCAAGCTGCTCCACAACACCTTCTCCGTCCTCAACGTGGAACCCCAGAATATCCTCATCACCACCAACAACACCACCGCCATCAATCTGGCGGCGGAAAACATGGGCTTCGCCTTTCTTCAGGAGAGCGGCATTGCCCGCACCCCCTATCTGGACCGGCTGGCCTGCTTCACCATCGGGGACCCGCCCCTCACCTGCCCCATCGCGGTGGTGTACAAGAAAAACGGCTTCCTCTCCCCCGCCGCCCGCACCTTTATTGACCTGACCAAAGAATACTACAGCCGATTCGACCGGACCGCCTGTATATAAAGAGACAGCGGGGCCGCCCAAAGGCGGCCCCGCTGTTTCATTCTTACGAGGTATTGACGGCGCAGATAGCTCCGCAACCTTACAGCTTTTCGATCTCCTCCTGCTCCACGACCTGGATGCCCTGGGCAGCCAGAGCGGCGGAGGCGGCGGCGTTGTCCGCCACACGGAAGATCATGTAGGCGTGGTCCACGTCCTTGCCGCCCAGGAAGGCGTACATATACTCCACGTTCACCTTGGCGTTGGTGAGGACCTGGAGGACCTTGTTCAGACCGCCGGGGGTGTCAGGGATGGCGACGCCCAGGACGGGGGTGACGGAGTGGACATAGCCCGCGTCCTTGAGAACGGTGGTGGCCTCGTACACATTGTCCACGATGAGGCGGACGATGCCGAAGTCCTTGGTCTCTGCCAGGGACAGGGCCCGCATATCCACGTTGTGCTGGGCCAGCACTCCGGTCATGGCGTACAGGGCCCCGGGCTTATTCTCCAGAAAGATGGAGATCTGCTTGATGCTCATGCTCTTTCCCTCCTTAAATCTTACGCTTGTCGATCACGCGGACCGCCTTGCCCTCGCTGCGGACGATGGACTTGGGGGCCACCAGAGTGACCTTGGCGGCCAGACCCAGCATGGAGCGCAGGCCGTCCACCAGCTCCTTCTGCCGGCGGTTGATCTCGCCCAGGTTGTCGGTGAACATCTCGGGGGTCATCTCCACCTGGACGTCCAGGGTGTCGGTGTTCCGCACCCGGTCCACGATGATCTGATAGTTGGCGGGATAGCCATGGTTGAGCAGGACGGTCTCGATCTGGGACGGGAACACGTTGACGCCCCGGATGATGAGCATGTCGTCGGAGCGGCCCATGGGCTTGCACATCTTCACATGGGTACGGCCACAGGAACAGGGGGTGTAGTCCAGCTGGCAGATGTCGCGGGTGCGGTAGCGCAGCAGGGGGAAGGCCTCCTTGGTGATGGAGGTGAAGACCAGCTCGCCCTTGGAGCCGGCGGGCAGCACCTCGCCGGTCTCGGGGTCGATGATCTCGGCAATGAAGTGGTCCTCGTTGATGTGCATGCCGGACTGGGCGGAGCACTCGAAGGACACGCCGGGGCCGGACAGCTCGGTCAGGCCGTAGATGTCATAGGCCTTGATGCCCAGGGTGTTCTGGATGTCCTGGCGCATCTCCTCGGACCAGGCCTCGGCGCCGAAGATACCCGCCTTCAGGGGGATCTGGTCGGGGGTCAGGCCCATCTCCTTCATGGTCTCGCCCAGGTAGGCGGCATAGGAGGGGGTGCAGCACAGGATGGTAGCGTTCAGGTCCCGGATGAACATGATCTGCCGCTCGGTGTTGCCGGAGGAGGTGGGGATGGTCAGGCAGCCCACCTTGTGGGAGCCGCCGTTGAGGCCGGGGCCGCCGGTGAACAGGCCGTAGCCGTAGGACACCTGGCACACATCCTCGTTGGTGCCGCCGACGGCCGTGATGGCCCGGGCGCAGCAGTCCTCCCACAGGTCAATGTCGTGCTGGGTATAGAAGGCCACCACCCGCTTGCCGGTGGTGCCGGAGGTGGACTGGATGCGGACGCAGTCCTTCAGGGGCTTGGCCACCAGGCCGTAGGGATAGGCCTCACGCAGGTCGGCCTTGGTGACGAAGGGCAGCTTGTGCAGGTCGTCCACGCCCTTGATGTCGTCGGGAGTCAGGCCCTTGGCCTCCATCTTCTTGCGGTAGTAGGGGACGTTGTCCCAGACGTGCTTGACCTGAGCCACCAGACGCTCGTCCTGCCAAGCTCTGATCTGTTCCCGAGAGGCACACTCGATCTCGGGCTGGTAATATCTTTCCATGGGGATCATTCCTTTCACTCCCGCCAGCTCACACGCGGGAAATAATTTGACTCATTCGCAGGCCAAGCGCCACGCCCGCCAGGCAGAGGGCCGCGCTCAGCAGCATGTAGGCGCCGCCCATCAAAAGGCGCCCCCGCTGAAACAGCCCCAGGCTTTCCAGCGAAAAGGTAGAAAAGGTGGTAAAACCGCCGCACACGCCGGTCTTCCAAAACAGGGTCCAGCCCCCGGAGAGACGCTCCCGCCCCGCCAGCCCCGCCACCAGACCGATCAGGACCGCGCCCAACAGGTTGGTGGCCAGGGTCAGGATGGGGAACTCCCCCTTGACGGGCAGCAGACTGATCCCGTAGCGGCCCATGGCGCCGCCCAATCCTACCAAAAGAAGATCTATCATATCAGGCGTTCTTGCCCAGGGCAAAGGCCTTCTTGTTCAGCTCCAGGAACTTGGGGGGCACCATGGCCTCCAGAGACTTCTGCCAGGCCTCCTCGGGAAGGTCGAAGTAGTGGGACAGCCGGCCCATGAGGACGATATTCACCGCCTTGCTGCTTCCGGCCTGTTCAGCCAGGGCAAGACAGTCCAGAGCGTCTACCTTGGCCCCGGCGGCGCGCATCTTCTCCACCAAATTCTCGGGATAGACCGCCGCCCCGGTAATGACGGGCATGGGGTCGATCTGCTGGGTGGAGGTGACGATCTGGCCGTCGGGCTTTAAGTAACTCAGCCACCGGGCGGCCTCCAGCAGTTCGAAGGAGACGATGTAGTCCGCCTCGCCCTTGTCAATGACGGGGGAGGCCACCTTGTCGCCGTAGCGGACATAGGTCACCACAGAGCCGCCCCGCTGGGACATGCCGTGGACCTCGGACACCTTCACGTCATAGCCCTGCTCCATGAGCAGATGGCCCAGCAGCTTGCTGGCCAGCAGGGAGCCCTGGCCGCCCACGCCAACGATCATAATATTTTTGGTTTCCATATCCTCAGCCCTCCTTCTTGGTGCTGTGGAAGGCTTTTACGCCGCACAGCTGCTCGCACACGCCGCAGCCCACGCACAGGGTGTTGTCCACATGGGCCTTGCCCTCCTTCATGGAGATGGCGGGACAGCCGATCTTCATGCAGTTCTTGCAGCCCACGCACTTGGCGGTGTCCACCGCCAGGGGGGCCTCATGCTTGACATACTTCAGCAGGGCGCAGGGCCGGCGGCTGATGATGACGGAGGGCTCGTCGGCGGCCAACTCCTCCTTCACCGCCTGGTCACAGGCCTTCAGATCGTAGGGGTCCACCACCCGGACCCGGTTGAAGCCCATGGCCTTGCACAGCTGCTCCAGGTCGATCTTTCCGGCGGGGTCGCCCTTGATGTTATAGCCGGTGGTGGGGTTCTGCTGGTGGCCGGTCATGCCGGTAATGGAGTTGTCCAGAATGATAACGGTGGAGTTGGACTGGTTATAGGCGATGTTGGCCAGGCCGGTCATGCCGGAGTGCATGAAGGTGGAGTCGCCGATGACGGCCACCGTCTTGCCCTCGGTCTCGGCCCCGCGGGCCTTGTTGAAGCCGTGGATGGCGGAGACGGAGGCGCCCATGCACAGGGTCATATCCATGGCGGCCAGGGGAGCCACGGCGCCCAGGGTGTAGCAGCCGATGTCGCCCAGGACGGTGCACTTATTCTTGCTCAGAGTGTAGAACAGTCCACGGTGGGGGCAGCCGGCGCACATGACGGGGGGACGGGGCGGGATGGCGTCCTCCAGGGCCGCGCCGGTATGTACGGTGCCGCCCAGCTTGGCGGCGATGAGGTTCTGGGAGAACTCGTCCTCCAGAGGCAGCACGTCCTTGCCCATGACCTCCAGGCCCAGCTTGCGGCAGTGGCCCTCAATGATGGGGTCCAGCTCCTCCACCACGGCCAGCTTGTCCACCTTGGCCGCAAACTCCTTGATGAGCTTCACGGGCAAGGGGTTGACCATACCCAGCTTCAAAACGGAGACGGAGTCTCCGAACACTTCCTTCACATACTGGTAAGAGGTGGAGGAGGTGATAATACCCAACTTGGTGCCGCCCATCTCCACCCGGTTGATGGGGGCGGTCTCGGCCCATTCGGTCAGCTTCCGGGTGCGCTCCTCCACGAAGGGGTGGCGGCGCTTGGCGTTGCCCGGCATCATGACGTACTTGGCGATGTTTTTCTCGTAGGCCTTGGTCTCGGGCACCACCCGGTCGGACAGCTCCACCAGGGACTGGGAGTGGGCGATGCGGGTGCACATCTTCAGCAGCACGGGGGTGTCGTACTCCTCGGACAGCTCATAGGCCAGCTTGGCAAACTCCAGAGCCTCAGCGGAGTCGGCGGGCTCCAGCATGGGTACCTTGGAGGCGATGGCGTGGTGGCGGGAGTCCTGCTCATTCTGGGAGGAGTGCATCCCCGCGTCGTCGGCCACGCCGATGACCATACCGGCGTTGACACCGGTGTAGGACATGGTGAACAGGGGGTCGGCAGCCACGTTCAGACCCACGTGCTTCATGGCGCAGAAGGAGCGCTTGCCCGCCAGACAGGCGCCGAAGGCCACCTCCATGGCCACCTTCTCGTTGGGCGCCCACTCGCAGTAGATCTCGTCGTACTTGGCGGCCTCTTCGGTGATCTCGGTGCTGGGGGTGCCGGGGTAGCTGGAGATCACGCAGCATCCCGCCTCATACAGTCCCCGGGCAACGGCAGCGTTGCCCAGCATCAGTTGTTTCATGTTTTTCCCTGCTTTCTTCTCAGAATTCCGGCCCGGAGCCGGCTGTTCACGTTTCCTTCTCGGGGGTACCCAAGCCCTCCCGGATGATGACTTCCTGCATGACGCCGCCGGCGCCGTTATCCAGCATGGACCGCCGGACCCGGCTGATGGTGGCGCTGCTGGCTCCGGTCTTATCCAGAATATCCAGATAGACCAGACCCTGCTGGAGATAGACCGCCACGTCGAACCGCTGCTCCAGAGAGCGCAGCTCGGTGGGCGTACACAAATCGTCAAAGAACCGGCAGCACTCGTCCAGATCCTTCAGCTTCAAGATGGTCTCGTACAGGGCCAGGCTGCGGGCCCGCTTTTCCGCTTTTGCCATACGTTCCGCTCCTCCTCAGGCAAATTGATTCAGGTCTCCGCCTGTCGCTTGCCTTAATATTAGCACATTAAAGCGTAAAGGTAAATAAAAACCTGAACTTTCCCTGAGAAACAAAAAACCTCTGGCCCCATTGGCCAGAGGACGAGAAGCTTCCCGTGTTACCACCTCTATTTACCGCCTTCTCACGAAGGACGGCCTCGCCGGGTGTCCAACAACACCCTCTCTCTGTAACGGGAGCACCCGGTACCGTTCTACTTGGCCCGCAGGCCGTTCCTCGGACAACTCAGGAGGTGAAATTTCAAGCCGCGCCGCCGTGCCCCTCGCACCGACCGGGAACTCTCTGAACCGGCAATCATCCGCGCTCTACTGTGCCTCCGTCTTCGCTTTTTTTGCATTATATACACAACGCTCTCCGTTTGTCAAGGTCCGTACGGGATTTTTTGCCCCTTTAAAGCCCTGAAGTCCTCCGGCGGTCAAGCCTTCCGTTCCCGCCGGGCTCTTGGACAACTGGTCTGTGGACAGCCCCGGTTTTCGGCAAACTTTTGTATCTTTCCCTTGACTTTTCCCTGAAAAACGATTATCCTGACTTTAATGGTTTAAAGGTCGAAATTCCCCCATGTGAGACCATGTACCCGGGACCTCTGTTCCCGGTTTGGAAAGGAACGTCGAGTATCATGCCCATTACCGATCTGCTGGAACGAAACAGCAAGCTCTACGGCGACGAGATCGCCCTGGTGGAGATCAACCCCGAGGTCCAGGAGGAGCAGCGGGTGACCTGGAAGGAGTACGAGCTCATCCAGCCCACCGCCACCGCCGCCTACCGCCGGGAGATCACCTGGTCCGTCTTTGACGAAAAGGCCAACCGGGTGGCCAACATGCTGCTGGGCCGGGGCATCCGCAAGGGCCAGAAGGTAGCTATCCTGCTGATGAACTGTCTGGAGTGGCTGCCCATCTATTTTGGCGTTTTGAAGTCCGGGGCCATCGCGGTGCCCCTGAACTTCCGCTATACCTCGGATGAGATTGACTACTGCGTCAAGCTGGCCGACGCCGACGTGCTCTTTTTCGGCCCCGAGTTTATCGGCCGCGTGGAGAACATCGCGTCCACTCTGGGCAAGAACCGCTTGCTCTTCTTCGTGGGCGAGACCTGCCCCTCCTTTGCCGAGGACTACCACCGGGCCACCGCCAACTGCTCCAGCGTGGCCCCCAAAGTCCTCATCGACGACGAGGATGAGGCCGCCATCTATTACTCCTCCGGCACCACCGGCTTCCCCAAGGCCATCCTTCTCAAGCATCAGGCCCTGCTCCAGTCCGCCCGGATGGAAGCCCTCCACCACGAGACCACCCACCAGGACGTGTTCCTGTGTATCCCGCCCCTGTACCACACCGGCGCCAAGATGCACTGGTTCGGCTCCCTGTTCACCGGCAGCCGGGCCGTCCTGCTGAAGGGCAACTCCCCCAAGGCCATCTTCGAGGCCGTGTCCCAGGAGCGCTGCACCATCGTCTGGCTGCTGGTGCCCTGGGCTCAGGACATTCTGGCCGCGCTGGACCGGGGGGATCTGAAAATCAGCGATTACCAGCTGTCCCAGTGGCGGCTGATGCACATCGGCGCCCAGCCCGTGCCCCCCTCCCTGATCAAGCACTGGCTGAGCTACTTCCCCCATCACAAGTACGACACCAACTATGGCCTGTCCGAGTCCACCGGCCCGGGCTGCGTCCATCTGGGGATGGAGAACGTCCACAAGGTCGGCGCCATCGGCATTCCTGGCTACGGCTGGAAGGTCAAGATCGTGGACGAGCAGAACCAGCCTGTCAAGCAGGGCGACGTGGGCGAGCTGTGTGTCAAGGGCCCCGGCGTCATGGTGTGCTACTACCACAACCCCGAAGCCACCGCCGAGGTGCTGGAAAACGGCTGGCTCCACACCGGAGACATGGCCAAGCAGGATGAGGACGGCTTTATCTTCCTGGTGGACCGGAAGAAGGACGTCATCATCTCCGGCGGTGAGAACCTGTACCCCGTCCAGATCGAGGACTTCCTGTCCGCCTATCCCAAGATCCACGATGTGGCTGTCATTGGCCTGCCAGACAAGCGGCTGGGTGAGATCGCCGCCGCCGTCATCCAGGTGAAGGAGGGCATGACCTGTACCGAGAGCGAGATCAACCAGTTCTGCACCGAGCTGCCCCGGTACAAGCGCCCCCGGAAGATCATCTTCGCCCCCGTCCCCCGAAACGCCACCGGCAAGATCGAAAAGCCCAAGCTGCGCGAGCAGTATTGCGGCGTCCGCCTGGTGGAAGCCCAAAACCAGGGCTGACCGTTTCATCCGGCAAATCAATCTTTAAAAAATCACGGGAAACTGCCCGCAGGCTGTTTCCCGTGATTTTTATCTTCCGTTTCATCTGATCACGCCCGCCTTCCCCACCGTTCTGCGGCTGTGATCCGTTCCCAGTATCCCGCGGCAAAAAAAGCCGGGGTGAGGCTGTACTCCAGCCTCACCCCGGCTTTTTCGATCCCGATCAGTACACCATAGCCTCCAGTTCCTTCCAGGACAGGTTCTGGTCCTCGATATCCTGCCAGCAGGAGAACTTCCGCTCCAGCCCCTCCCAGGTAAGAAACCAGAAAAAATACTGGATATCCAGGTGAGGCGGGAGGATGTCCTCCACGATCCTTTTGATCTGTTCAAAGTTCTCCGGTACACCGGCCACGCCAGGGAAGGAAACCTCCACGATCCCCACCCCCAGTTCTTCCACGCTGGCCTCGATGCCGCAGCCCGCGATGGTGTCATTGATGGCCTCCAATGTGAAGCTGTCTCCGCCGATCCGCAGCAGCGCCGCCAGAGCCGCTCCCAGCGCCCGGGGCGTTCCGGCCGCCGGCCGGCGGACGAAGAGCCGGGCCATCCGCTCCAGCCCCCAGCTCTCCGCCGTGGCCAGACTGGATTCCCGCAGGAGCTCTTCCAGCGCGCCCTCCACTCCGTCCAGAGCCTCCCCAGCCCCCTCCAATTCTCCTGCGTTGAAGGGGGCATTCAGGTCATAGACCCCCAGGGGGCGCAGCAGATCTTTTAAATATTCGGTATAACTCACGCCATCTCCTCCACCTTCAGGACACCCAGCACCGGCAGCACATCCGCCGCCGCCGTCACGTCTGCCGAAGGCTCCTGGATCGAATAGTTGCTCACGCTCTCGCAGCCATAGATCAGATCTCCGAGTTGGGCCCGCAAGACACTCTGTCCCAGCCGTTTGCCGTTAAACCAGTCCCGGAGGACTGCCTCAGTCTCCGCCTTGGCCTCCCCAAAGCTCCGACCCTCCCCGGGTTTGACCTGGACCGTCAGATCCACGGTCACTGTCTCCGGCGCCCGTACCACAACCTCCACGGCAATCTCCCGACGCTGCTGAAAATAGGCGGTCAGGGTGTCCAGCAGAGTCTGGTCCGGCAAGCCGGCCAGGGTGGTCACTACCACGTCCACCGTCCCCACGCCCCGGGGCCGGGAGACCACGGCGGCTCCGGCCACCTGGTCAAAGGATAGGGCCTCCTGCTGATAAAAGGCGGCGTTGGCTCCGTTGGGCAGCCGCCGGAAGGTGTCCATAACCCGCTCCCGCAGCGCCTCATCCCCCTCCTGGTCCCCGCCTCCGGCACAGGCCTTGGGATTGACGCAGGAGGAGACGCCGGCGGGCGCCACCGCCATGGCGGTGATGGTCCCGGCGTCCACATTGCCCGCCGCTCCGGGGACCAGCGCCTGGACCGGCACGTCCGCGGTCAGCTCCCCCGCCGGGATGATCCCCACGGCTGTGGTCTCAAAACGGACCAGCCCCGTGGTCATACAGACGGTCCCCTTGGGGATACGCCTCTCCCCATCGGCGGCGCTGCCGGCCGTAAATCGGACTACGCCCTGGGCCGCTACCGCCTGCTTCCGCTCCAGTCCCCGGAGCTGTGCGTGACGGTCCAGATACTCCCCCTCCGCTGACTGGGGGAACACCTGCCGGGTCAGCCAGTCCGTCTGGACATAGAGGGCGCAGACCTGGGCGGCCAGGGCATACATCCGTACCGACAGGTCGCAGTTTTCCTTGGGCTCCATTCCTGTCCGGTCCTGGTAGCAGGCCAGCATTTCCTGATAGATCTCTTCCACTGTTTTCACGTTCTTTTCACCTCGGTCATGTCAGGCCCACCGTTACCGCCAGGGGCTCGCCCTGCCAGTCCAGCCGGACCGTCAGCTCCGCCTGGGTACCCTGGTCCCGCAGTTCCACTTCAGTCACGCGCAGACCGGTCTCCTCCTCCAGGGCCTCGGCCACATACTGGGCCGCCAGCGCCTGCCGCGCGGAGGGCTTCTCCCGCAGAACCAGATGGAGCCGGCTCCCCATCCGGGGCAGGAAGGGCAGTCCGCCCCGGCGGGCGGTCAGGCGGTACAGCACCCGGGCCAGCAGCGCCTCTCCTCCGGTCAGGCGGCGCAGGCCGCCCGCGCCGTCAGGGACATAGTCCCCATTCACAAGCTTCAGTTCCATCCTCAGCCTCCCAGTACATCCATTACGATCCCCCGGATGTAGTCCTCCAGCTCCACCTCATTGATCCACACCGCTCCGGTCAGACGTATACAGCCGCCTCCCAGCGTGAGAGAACTGTCCGATCCGCTCAGGCGCACCTGCCCCGGACCCAGACCCGTCCCATCCTGGACCCTGCCCAGGATGCAGGGGGCTTCCCGTTCCGTCCCCGTCTTCAGCACCAGCACCTTGTCTCCGGCGGCAGGCTGCCAGGCGTATCCCCCGGGGCTGCAGACCGGCAGCCACCGCCGCTCTCCCCCCAGGTTCACTCCCGCCGGATCTCCGCCCAGGGTGACCAGACCCACCTCGGCCTCCGCCTCCTGAACGGCGGGTCTGCGGCTTCGTTCCGATGTCCACATCTCCACTCACCTCATACCACAAAATCGGGGCGGGCCAGTTCCATCCGGGTCCAGTACCCCCGGCTGTCCATCCCCGTCACCGTCCCGGCCGCCCGGTACAGGCCGCACCGGTCCCAGTTGCTGTGCTGCAGGCGCACCAGATCCCCCGGCCAGGCACAAAAGGGCTGGGCCACCGTCACCTCCAGCCGCTCCAGCTCCGCCGCCGACCGGTCCAGCTGGAACTGCCCGGAGTAGCGCATGGCCTTGTAGTTGCTCCGCCCCGGCATAGTCAGCACCCGGCGGGCCTTGCCGCCGTCCTCCAGGAAGGCTCTGTTTTCCACCTTCTGGACCGCGCCGCTGAACCGGTCCCGGACCAGCACCTGGGACAAAACGCCATACCGCTTGTCCCGGCAGCACAGCCGGGTCACCGGCGCGCCGTCCCCTACCAGCCGTTCTTCTGCGTCCGTCCAGCCCGTCAACACCAGCCGCCCCTGACGGTCAAACCGTGGAGCCACGCCGCCGTGGTACCGGGCGAACTCATAGACCACCGACCACTCGCTGCTCCCCGTGGCCACGGAAAACTGTGACACCGGGGGGAGATCCGCCCCCGGCGCCGTCCGGATGCCATAGGGCGTCACATGGTCCCGCAGGATGTCCGCCTGAGTGGCGGTGCCGTAGTCCTGTCCCAGCGCCTCATTGTCCAGCAGCAGGGCGGCCATGCCCCGGCCGGACACCTCCAGCACCCTGCCCGACTGATCCAGGGAGACCTGGCACTCGTCCACCACTCCGGTGAACACCCGCTCTCCCTCATGCTCCGCCGCAAAGCCCACCCAGTGGGCGGGGTCTGTTCCGCCTCCTGCCTCCCAGGGGCAGCGCAGCCAGAAGCTGTCGCAGGGCACGCCGGAGGTATACTCCATCTGCCAGGCGGTGAGCTCCGGCAGGATCCAGGTCTCTCCCCGGGCGTCGGTCACATAGCCTCTCACCGCACCCTCACCTCGTCTCCCACCCGGATCAAATTGGGATTTTTGATCTGGGGATTGAGGGCGATAAGCTCCGTCAGGGACAGCCCGTAGCTCCGGGCAATGGCCCACAGGGTATCCCCCTTCACCACCCGGTGGTATCCCGCGCCGGGGGACGCGGAGGTGTTGGCCCCAGCCGCGGCGCTGTCTCCGGTCTCCGCTCCGGTCACCCGGGTCGCCAGTCCGGTGTACCAGCTGTCGTCCTCCCAAAAGGCGAAGGAGTAGCGCACATAATCGGGCCTTGGCTCCTGCTCCAACCGCAGGGAGACAAAATAGGCGTTGGCCGCCTGCCACAGGGGATGGACCAGCAGGCCGGGCCCGCTGTTATAAAAGACGTTGGCCAGCTGTCCGAACTGGGTGTAAGCGTCCGCTCCCACAAACTCCCCTTCGCCCTCCATGATCCGGTTGGTCCTCCCCAGATCCTGGAGGTGAAACAGGCCGAAGGGTGTCTTGTGTACCGCCATCTTCCGTTCATAGTCAATGGAATAGACTCTGGGGTTGTGGGGCCAGGTGTAATTCTTGTATCGCATGGGCGCGAGTATCATGCCGTTTTCCCTCCTTGATGCAGTCATACCGGGACCCTTTTAATAGAGAAAAAAGCCGCCGTCGTAGCGGCGGCTGTCCCTGCGGAACAGCCGGTCCAGCTGTTCCGCCTGCAGGGGTTCCCGGGGCCAGGGGACGGGGACCTGCTCCGCCGCGGAGACAGCTCCCTCCTGTCCGCTCCAGGCCAGTTCCGTCCAAGAGGCGTTTCCTCCCCGCCCCTCCGGGAGCCAGGTCCGCGGACTTTTCGGCTCCTCCCGCTCCCGCAGTCCGGTTTCCCGGTATCCGCCGCCGGCTGTCAAGGCCGCCTGTTCCGACCGGGCCAGAGCCCGGTCCAGGGCCTCCGCCTCGGCCAGCAGGGGCAGCGCCGCTCCCGCTTCCTCGGTCCGGTTTTCCAACTCCGTCGACAGAGATTCAGTCCGGGCGTTCTGGGCCTCAACCATAGCCTGTTCCGCCCTGCTTGGGACCGCGGCGGATGGAACCGTCTCCGGCTCCGCCACCCGCCCGGACGTGCCCGGGACAGCCACGCTTTCTGCCTCCCTCCGCACTTCCGCGTCTTCCGCCGTCCCGGTTCTCGCCCCCTCCGGGCCGCTCAGAACATCTCTCAGCCGGCGGACCGCCTCCCACAGGGCCTCTTCATTCTCCTCCTGACGGGGCTCCAGATAGTCGGTCATTCTCCGCCGCCTCCCTTCAGCTTCTCAAATCTTCCGGGGTCAAAAGCCGGATTCACCGCCCCCTCGCCCCACTGGCTGGCGGGGCGGCCGCAGGAGGGGCAGCGCTCCTCCTGCGCCCGCTCCCGGCACTCAGGGCACAGCCGGTCCAGCTGTTCTTCCCGGTCCAGGATCATCTGGACCAGGCACCAGAGATAGTCCCGGTCCTTCATCTCCCGCGCCCTCGCCTCGGTGGGCAGAGCCTGAAACTCCTTCAGCACCCGCCACCGCAGCCGTCCGCTCTGGTCGGAACGGAGTTTTTTTTTACTTGCTCCAGCTCCTCTTCCGACAGGGTCAGCCCCGGGTCCACCTCCCGGCGGAAGGCGCCCCACTGCGCCGCCAGGACGCCGATCTCCTCCACGGTCATGCCGGCCAGTACCGCCCTTCCGCTGTCAAAAACGGGGCTGTGGTCCTCCGTACGCTCCAGGGCCCGGGCCAGCAGACAGGCGTTGGAGCAGAGGGCCCGCTCCCGCTCGGAATTGGCCAGCTCCTCCGCCTCCCGCCGGGCCTGGAGCACCTCCAGAGCAGACAGCAGCCGCAGATCCATCCCGTTCTCCAGGGTCATCCGGTCCCGCTGTGCCAAAATGGACAGCGCCACGGCTTACACCTCCGTCTCGATGCGGCGCGAGGCCACCAGGGTGACCTTTTCCAGCACCATGCTGCCCAGGGTGGCGTTCTCCTGGATGGCGCTCCACTGGCAGTCGGAGTAAATGATCTTTCTATCCGGCTTGCAGATGACCAGGGAAAAGCCGGACAGGCTGTAAAAATCTATGCCGTCCCGAATGGCCTCATCGGTGGCGTACAGCCGGGTCAGCTCTACCACATGGTTGGTCTGGCCGGGAATGGATGCCACCGGCTCCGACTCGCCGAAGGCCTCCACGGCGGTGCTGCGCTTGGTAGCCTTGGCCGTGTAGCTCTGGACCACCGCCACCCGGGTACCGTCCACCTCCAGATAAATATCGCTGCTGGTGGGAAATCCTGCGATGCTCATTGGGTTCCTCCTTATCGTCTCAATGTTGTATACCGCTGCTCACGGCAGCTCGGGCGCTTATACCGTGATATGGGCCGTCAGCCAGATCTGGTTCAGTCCGTGGGCCACGGTGAAGGAGAACTCCACCAGGCAGCGGGTGGGGTCCTCACTGTCCGCCGTCACCGCCACGTTCTCATAGCCCGTGATGATCTCCCGGGCCAGCTTGTTTTCCAACTCCAGCACCACCTGAGCCCGGATCGCGCCCCGGCTCTGCTCCGTGTTCTTGGCCCGGCGGAACTTGGCGCGCAGGGCGGAGCGCAGCGAGGGGATCACGTCGTCCACGATGCGGATGGTGGACAGCTCGCGCCAGGTGCTGTCCGGTTCCTGGCCGGTGGTGGTTCGGGTGGTGACGCCCCGGACCACAGTCACCACGCCGCCCACATGCTCCACCGGCGTGACTCCGCCCAGGATCAGCCGGTCCAGATCCTTGTCCTCATAGCGGTCAGCCAGACCGTAGAGGCCCAGCAGCTCCGCTCCGCCCAGGGGAACGGCGGGGTCCGTCTCTCCGGCGATGGCTCCAGCCACCGCAGCGGCTACTGCCAGTCCGGAGGCGGAAGCGCCCTCCTCATCCAGTGCGCCGGGGGCCGCCAGCACCACCCGCTCGTGGTTTAGCTCCTTGGCCCGGGCAATCAGATCGTCCACCGACTCGTCCTTGGCACCCGCCACCACCGCAATGCGCTCCCGGCGGGCCTGGGAGGCCTGGGCCGCGCTGTCACGCAGCTTTTTCTGGACTGACGTATCGGTGCTGCCGCAGATCAGGACGGAGACGTCCTCCACCATGCTCAAAGCGTCAAAGGCCGCCTGATAGCCGCTCTCGTCGGCCACCGCCACCGCGGCCACGGCGGAGGCCCCGTTCTTCAGCGCCAGGCGGATCAGTTCGGCCATGTCCTGGCCCCCGGCGGAGCCAAAGGCAGCCACCGCTTTGTCATAGCTGGTGATGATCCGGACCTCTCCGGCCTGGGCCACCGTGTTCACCGCCGCCAGGCCCACCATCTTTCCGCCGCCGCTGCCGTTTACCACAGAGGAAGCGTCATAGGCGGAGTAAACCCCCGGGCGCTGATGTACCGTAATATTCATCTCTTCCATACACCTCGCAGTTCAAAATCCAAAAAGAGTTCGCCGGATCGGGCCGCGGCGTAAAGATACGCCTGACACACCGCCTGGACCGGCCGTTTCAAGCGCCTGGACCGGCTGTCGTACTCCGTCTCTCCGCAGGAGAATTCCAGTACCGCCAGTCCCTCGGGCCCGCCTGCCGTCAGGGCGGCGGCCAGAGTGTCGAAGGCCTTCTGGAGCTCCTCGCCCGTCTCCCGCTCCGGGGCGTACAGATCCAGGCCGAAGGTCAGCTCCGCCTTCCGCCCGTACAGCTCCTCCCACAGTCCGGTCTGCTCGTCGTACCGCTCGCCCAGATAATCCTGGAAGCCGGCCGGTCCCACCCGGCATCCCCGGAGGGAGACCACCACCGCCGGCTCCAATTGCTCCGGTCTGGCCTCTCCGGGCCAGGCTGTCACCGCCCTCACGCCCCGGGCGGTCAAATAGTCCGCCATCCGCTCCCGGATGGCCTCCAATCCTGTGCTCATGCGTCCTCCTTGTCCCTGGGCCGGAGCAGCGCCCACCAGTGGCTCTCTCCCACCTGGTAAGCGGACTGGACCTCATAGTCCCGCTCCTCCCATGTCACCCGGCTCTCCCCGGCGGTCAGCGCCAGATCGCCGGGGCCCAGATACAAATATCGGTCCTCCCGGCGCAGGCCCAGGGGCGAGGGGATCTCCTGACTCCTGGTCCGGTCCAGCACGGGCTGGAGAAAGGCCCGCAGGGGCACCTCTGGCCGTCCGCCGCCGGGGCTCACCATGACCTGCTGGCCGTAGCGGTTCAGAATGGCCCGCCACTCCCGGTCCATCATCCCGCCACCCCCCGGAAGGCGAAGCCGGTCTCACCCAGCCAGGGGGCCATCAGCCGTTCCGCCTGGGCGGTACGGGTCTCGCGGCGGCCGGTCTCCCCTTCGGTGCGGATGGACACCTCTCCGGCGGTAAAGGAGGTCACCTTGCCGCTCCCCACGGCCCGCTCCAGCCCGTCCATGACCACCATGGCGGCGGCCAGAGGGAAGGCCGCGCCGCAGTCCTCCGGGGCCACCCCCGGTTTCAGCCGGCCCTCCATGGCGGACACCACCGCCCGGATCAGGGGGAGCAGCAGCTCCCCCTGGTCCTCAGCGGCTCCCATGACTTTACACAGGGCCACGATCTCTTCTGTCATGTCAAACCTCCATGTGACTTCGTATGTAAGCCTCGGAGCGCCTGCCGGATCAGACCTTAAGCACCCGGCTGGCGGCCTGAAACACCTTGGCAAAGCCGCTGATGGTGGTAATGGCGGCCCGCTCCAGCTGGCGGTCGATGAGCTTGTCATACTCCACCATCACGTCGCTGCCCTGGACCATCTCCAGGGCAAACCGCTTGTCCAGACCAACGGCGGTGCCGGCGGGCAGGACGGAAGTACGCAGCAGGGTGGCGCCCAGAGGGGTGGTCAGCTTGCCGGTGCCCTGGAAGTTCAGACCGGTCATGGGATTCTGGAACTCGGTCAGCTTGAGCATTTTGACCATTACGTCGCCGGACACCAGCAGGGCGTTCATCTGGTAGGGATCGAACTTGGCCCAGAAGTCCACCAGGTCGTCATAGGTCAGGGTTCCCTCGGTCTTGACGCTGTCCACAGCGGCGGCGTTGCCGTTGCCGTCGCCGTTCATCAGCACGTCCACGGCATCCTCCAGGTTGGCCCGGGCGATGTGGGCGCCGATCTGGCGCAGGGTGACGGAGAACAGGTCCAGCTTCTGATAGCGTACCGCCTCATAGCTGGCAACCAGCATACGGCCCCGCTTGCGCAGCTTGACCAGATTGGACTGGACCTGGATCGTGGTGGTGGGAATGGCCGCCCCCTCCTCAACATGGCGCAGCTCGTGGGCCTCACCGTTCTCAGCGGTGATGGAGCGGTAGTCCATGCCGTCGAACTTGGTGACAGCGGCGGTGATATGGGGCAGGATGTCCTCCTCCATGCCCTGGCGGACGGAGCGGGCGATGTACTCGGGGAAGAGGACGGCGGAGTCGGCGGTGCGGAAGAACTTCTCCACCACGTCGCTGCCCGCGCCCTTCACCTTGATGTCAAAGCGCTTGAGCTGGCGCTGGAAGGCGTCCAGGCCCTCCAGGCTGGTGCCCTTGTACTGCTCGCTGGGGTCCAGGCGCTCCAGCACCTGGGTGAAGGTGCTGCCCGCCTCCTGATACATGCCCTTGTCCAGTTTCAGATTGTCATAGGAAAAAGCCATAATTCCACGCTCCTTTCTTTTCTTACAGGCAGATGACGGCGCTGCCGCCGCTGGCGCTGACCACCAGAGCGGTGACACCGCCGCTGGTGGCGGCCTTCACGCCGCCCTTGCCGTCGGCGGCCAGGGCGGTCCAGCCCAGGGTCAGGCTGCCGGTGCAGCTCACCGTGACAAAGCCCTTCACCTGGACGGCGGCCGCGCCCTTTCGGGGCTCCAGCGCCACGCCGCAGAAGTCGTCCCCGTCGGCGCAGGCGCCAACGGTGCTGTTGGCCGTCACCTTGACCACCTGGCCGCCCTCCACACCCTGGTCAGCGGCAAAGGTGGCCGTCACAGCCCCAATGTCCTCAAAGGAAAATTTACTCATCCTTACGTTCCTCCCTTGTTTATTTGGTAGAGCGGGGGCTTGCCCCCGCCGCTATCCTCAAATCAAAAACGCCTGGTCCTTCTCATTTTGGAGCGCCGCTTTCTCCCCGTACTCCAGCTGAGTTTTGAGGGGGTACCGCTCCTCCGCCCGGCGGCCGTAGGCCTCTTTCATGGCCAGCAGCTCCTTCCGGGACAGCTTGTCCGTCATGCTCACCAGCGTATCGTGGTCCAGACCCATTCCGGCCAACAGCCCCAGCCGCACCACTTCCTGCTTCAGCTCAGACAGGTACCCCCGGCCCAGGACAGCCTCCTCCTCCAGCTTTTCCAACTCCACAGCGCAGCCGGGATGCTCCGCAGCCAGTTCTTTCAGGCTGGCGTATCCCCGGCCCACACTCTTGACCACTCCGGCGGCGGGCTGGGCGGGCACCGCCACAAAGGAGAACTCATAGGCGTCGCCGGCTCCCTCCAGACTGGCGTAGCACAGCTTTCCGTCGTAGACCTCGCCCTTTTTGTGCCCGCACTGGCCCTCTCTCAGGTCGGCCCCGCAGACGGAGCACACCGAACGCTCCACGGCGCAGCCCACGCTGACCTCTTTCTTGATGCCCCCCTCGATCTCGGCGATCAGGTCTTTGGCGCTGTCGGTGCGGAGCATGTAGGCGTATCCCTTCAGCCAGCAGTAGCCGTCTCCTGCCCGGGTAAGCTTCTCGGGCTCCTGCACCACCTCGGTCTTATAAATGCGGGCCGCCTGGCCCCGGGCGGACCACTGGTGGTCAAAGATACCGCTTTTGCCCACGAACAGGCCGGCCAGCCCCTCCAGAGTTTGGGGCGCAAACCGCTCAAAATCCCGGTCCACCTCGTTGTCGCACAGCCGCACCGAGAAGGTGTACACCTCCTCCGCCTTCAGTTCCTTCCGGGCCAGCGCGTTGATGAGGGCCAGGTCCTCCCCGGTCACCGCCGCGGGCGCTCCCCCCTGGGACTCCTTGACGATCTTCATGCCTTCTCCTCCTTCAGGTTTTCCGCCTGGGCACGGTACAGCTCGGCCCTGGCCTCTTCCACAATGTCCTGCAAATTGATGTCCTCCCAGACAAGCTCCACCCTGTCGTCATACCCGTGGAGCCGCAGCCAGAGTTCGGCCACCCGGTACAGCACCGGCTCCACGCTACGGCGGATGGCGGTGATCTCGCTGGTGAGCAGGTCTGCCTGCTGGGTGCTCATCCGCTCGGTGGAGGACCAGGACAGGCCCAGCATAAAGGGCGGGATGCCCGTCCGGGCTACTAGCTGCTCCAGGATCTGGCGCACCGGCACCTGGCTGTCCAGAATGGGGCTGTCGGCGCCGATGACTTTAATGTCCACGTCGCCTACCGCCACAAAGTCACGGACCGAGCCCTCCCGGCCGGCCTGCATGGCCGCCGACCACTCCTGGGCGATCTGGCGGCACCGCTCCTGCGCAAAGGCCCCCTCGCCATCCTCCGGCCTGCACACCACGGCAAAGCGGAGACTGCCCGCACGTTCCCAGTTCTGGCCCGTTGCCTGGAAGATTTTCAGCAGGACCCCTGCCAGGAACGGCATGGAGCGCAGCAGCGACACGCCGTAGGGGGCGTCGCCTGTGGGCTGGAAGGGGGTAAAGAGCAGCAGCTCCTGAAAGGGCAGTTCCTCCGGCTCCCCCGCCTTCCGCAGACACAGGCGGAAGTCCATGGGACTGTCCCCCTCCCGTACCTCCACCTGCTCCGGGTCAGCGCACAGCAAAGCGGCGATATCCCGTCCGTCCCGGGTAAGGACCATCTCCCCCAGTCCGTGGCCGCAGGTAAACAGGTCGTCCAGATAGCGGTCCAGAAAGGCCTGGACGCCCCGCTGGCCCCAACCCGTGTCCACCGTTTTCCAGAACCGCTCCAGCCCCGCCTGGGCCCGCTGGTCTTGGCACCGGACGGACATTCCGCCGCACAGACGCACCAGCTTCCAGATGGCCGCGTCCACCAGGGGCACGCCCTCCCGGATGGCCCGGTACAGCGCCAGCTCCCCCGGCCGCAGGGGAGTGTACCGCTCCAGCACGCCGAAAGGGTGCCCCCGCTCCTGGCGCACCTGGACCACCGGAGCGGGCGGCTCCTTCCGTTTCCGTTCCCACCACTTCATCTTCTTCCATTCCCCCTTCTGCCGATGCGGGGACTGTGTCCCCGACGGCTCCATTCCCGCCCGCAGGCGGTCATTCTGCATGTCAAAAGGCTTTTCTCTCCACGCTTCCGGCAAACCAGCCCCCGTTCCCCTCCTTCGCCGCCACCGTGGCGGCGAAGTACCGGATCTCATCCATGGCGTGGTCGTGTCTCCCCACCGGGCTTGCGCCCGTTTGGGGCCCCTTCTTTTTAGAATCCTCGGGCGAAGTGAATTCGCCCTCCGGAAATTCTTCGCCGCCGCACGGCTCCGAATTTACGGCGCTTACCGCGCCGCCCCATCTGCGATGGGGCCCTGAAAGAACACGGCCACGCCCTGTCAAAAGGCTTTTCTTTCCACGCTTCCGGCAAACCAGCCGCCGTTTCCCTCCTTCGCCGCCACGGTGGCGGCGAAGTACCGGATCTCGTCCATGGCGTGGTCGTGTTCTTTCCGCACCCGGTCCTGGCCGTCTCCCTGCTCTTCCCAGCGGTAGAGGGAGAACTCCCGAATGGCGTCCTCACACCCCCGGCAGATGACCAGCTTTCCGGCCTTCAGCAGCCGCGCGGTGAGGCGGATCCCGGACAGCACCTCGTTGTCTGCCTTTTGTACCCGCCAGCCCCGGCGGCGCAACGTCTCGCAGAAGCTGGCGGCGGAGGGGTCCACCACCACAGCCCGAATGTCCCGCCCCCCGGCCAGTCTGGCCAGCTCGTCGGCGTACTCCTCATCGGTTTTCTGCCTGCGTCTGGCCCGGGCATCGTAATAAAATTCCTTTACCCGGTACCAGACCCCGTTCTGTTTCCCCCACAGCCCCATGGAGGTGGGGTTCAGCGTCCCGTAGTCACAGGAGATGTACCAGTCTTCCCAAGCTCTTTCAGGCGGGTCTTTTACATAGCTGTCGTCAAAAAAGTCGTAGACCCGCCCCTCGGCGGCTACCCACTCTCCCAGAACGAACCGGCGGTAAAAGGTCCCCTCGAACATGGTCCGGTACCGCTCCAGCACCTCCTGGGACAGGCCGGGGTTGTCCGCCATGGTGAACTGCAGCCTCAAGGCCTTTTTTTCCTCCGCCTTCAGGATCCACTCCCGGTAAAACCAGTGGGCGGGGGATTCTGGGTTGCAGGAGAACCACAGTTTACTGCCCGTCACCGAGCACCGGGCCACCGTCTGCTCCACAAAGGAGCGGGGCATCAGAGCCACCTCGTCCAGCAGGGCGCCCGCCAGCGTGATCCCCTGAATCAGGGCCGCAGACCCCTCGTCCTTGCCGCCGAACAGGTAAAAGGTGTTGCTGTGCCCGCCCAGCCGGACCTTCAGGATGTTGCGGGAGACCTTGTGTTCACAGCGGAACCCCATGTTCTCCAGCAGGGGCAGCAGCTCCTCCAGCAGGTTCCGCCGCACCGACACAATGGTCTTGCCGCACAGGGCAAAATTTTTCCGGTGAAAGGCGCTCATGGCCCAGCAGAAAAAGGACAGGCCGGTGCACAGGGTCTTGCCGCTGCGGACCGCTCCGTCGCAAATGATAGCCTGCTTTTCCCGCTCGGGAGAGCCGGGCCTCCACCAGGTCAGCACCTTTCGCTGTTTTGGGGAAAACACCATGTCCTCCACGGCCTCATTCCCCCTTCTCCTCCATGGCCTTTAAAAAGCGGTCCACCTGCTCCTCCCCGCTGTGGTCCGCAGCGTCCAGCAGCCGTTCCAGCAGCCGCCCCCGGTCAGCGAATTTCAGCTCGATGACCCCGTTGGCCCCCCGCTTGAACTCGGTCAGGGCATCCAGATCCAACCCTTCCAGACTGCCCCACTCCTCCTCGGGGAAGCAGGCCAGACGGACTGCGTCCTGTGCCCCGGCGTTGGCCAGCTTCCACATGCGCTTTAAGATCTGCTCCCGTCCCGGGAGTTTTATGTTAGCCACCCTATCCCTCCTCACCCATCCCCCTCCAAGGCGCAGATGTTGCACATTTTTAGCCATCCAGGGGAAAATAAATTTTAGTATATCGTTTCATGTAGGGTGAGGGCTTGGTAGGGCGGGGGCTTATCCCTCCCCCTTTTGGCCTTCGGCCATTTCCCCCCGACGGGGGGAATCGTCCCCCGCCGTCCGACGGCTGCCATTTTGGC